>PJUD01000063.1_pt1 | contig 168575 bp, 123 predicted proteins | sample 1512341 | NCBI WGS metagenome assembly PJUD01 (sample SAMN08177675, study PRJNA422409) | Feces metagenome, whole genome shotgun sequencing project. | isolation source: Chicken feces (3) enriched on wood chips: beechwood xylan treatment | host: Gallus gallus | place: USA: Madison | collected...
TAATATGCCCAAGATTGGTAAAATAGCGCAGATTATCGGCCCAGTTGTTGACGTCAACTTCGCCGACAGTGAAAATCTACCTAAAATTTACGATGCATTGTACATTCAAAAAGAAAATGGACAACGTGTTGTATTAGAAGTTCAACAACACTTAGGTCAGGATCGTGTACGTACAATTGCCATGGACGCAACTGAAGGTTTAGTTCGCGGAATGGAAGTTGTCGATACTGGTGCTCCTATCAAAATGCCTGTTGGTGAAGAAATCAAAGGTCGTGTATTCAATGTAGTTGGTGATGCCATAGACGGGATCCAAAATTTGAATAAAGAGAATGGTCGTCCTATCCACAACGTACCTCCTAAATTCGAAGATTTGTCAACTGAATCCGAAGTACTTTTTACTGGTATCAAAGTTATTGACCTTTTAGAGCCATATGCTAAAGGTGGTAAAATTGGTTTATTCGGTGGTGCCGGTGTAGGTAAAACTGTATTAATCCAAGAATTAATCAACAATATCGCAAAAGGCCACGGTGGTCTTTCTGTATTTGCCGGTGTAGGTGAACGTACACGTGAAGGTAATGACTTATTGCGCGAGATGTTGGAGTCTGGTATCATCAAATATGGTGAGCACTTTATGGAAGGCATGGAAAAAGGCGAATGGCCTTTGGATACTGTTGACCACGAGTTGATGAAAGATTCTAAATGTACTTTCGTATTCGGTCAAATGAACGAGCCTCCTGGTGCACGTGCACGTGTTGCTTTATCAGGTTTGACAATTGCGGAATACTTCCGTGACGGTGATGGCGAAGGTCAAGGCCGTGACGTATTATTCTTCATCGATAATATCTTCCGTTTTACACAAGCAGGTTCTGAAGTATCTGCCCTTTTGGGTCGTATGCCTTCAGCCGTAGGTTACCAACCAACATTGGCAACTGAGATGGGTTTAATGCAAGAGCGTATTACATCAACTAAAAACGGTTCTATCACTTCAGTACAAGCAGTCTATGTACCTGCCGATGACTTAACTGACCCTGCGCCAGCGACAACTTTCGCTCACTTGGACGCAACTACAGTATTGTCCCGTAAAATCGCTGAGCTAGGTATCTACCCTGCTGTGGATCCTTTGGATTCTACATCACGTATCCTTTCTCCTGCCGTTTTAGGTAACGAACACTATAATACTGCACAACGTGTAAAAGAAATTCTTCAACGTTATAAAGAATTGCAAGATATCATCGCCATCTTAGGTATGGACGAATTATCTGAAGAAGATAAATTGACAGTACACCGCGCACGTCGTGTTCAACGTTTCTTATCACAACCTTTCCACGTTGCAGAACAATTTACAGGTTTAAAAGGTGTATTGGTAGACATCAAAGATACCATCAAAGGTTTCAATATGATCATTGACGGTGAAGTAGATGAGTACCCTGAAGCTGCCTTCAACTTAGTAGGTAACATCGATGATGCTATCGAAAAAGGTAAAAAATTATTAGCAGAAGCAGTTTAATCTAGATTATATCTAAGAATAATGAAATTAACAATTATCACTCCAGACAAATTAGCATTCGAAGGCGAAGTAACATCCGTTACTGTACCGGGCACTGCGGGTTCTTTTCAAATTTTGAAAGACCACGCTGCCATCGTTTCTACTTTGGAAGATGGAAAAGTAATTATTCAACAAGGTAAAGGTGGACAAGAAGTGTTCATTAAAGGTGGTGTTGTGGAAGCAAAAGACAATGTCATTACCGTGCTTGCTGAAGGAATTATCGGAGATTAAATCAAATCGATTTTATAAAATCTAAAAAGCTTCCGATAGAAATATCGGAAGCTTTTTTTTTAAAGTTTTTTTGACATTTTCTTCATTTTAGGAAGAAAATTGGCCATTGTAACAAAAAATAATTTTTTGCACCTGTAGACCAATTTTAAATATGGTATACGACTAACAAAATATAAAACCGAATAAAACAAATTTTTGTAAAATAAAATTTCACAAAAATAGATTTAATGAAATTTTATTCTAAATACAAAATTAGCACTTTACCTATTGCCAATTATTGTAATTCCTGCTACCTTGAGGAAATGAAAATCGAAAGTTTTTATAGAAGCTTGAGATAGCATGATTTACCACCAATATTACAACAAAGGGAACTATTATACTTAGGTAAATTTTGGGTTATGAAATATTACGACAAAAACACATTGATCTATTTGGACGGAGCTTTTGTAAAAGCTTCCGAAGCAGCATTGGATCCCTTTGCACAGTCACTGCATTATGGGTATGCGGTGTTCGATGGTTTACGTGCGTATAATACCCACAATGGACCACGTATCTTTAAAGCTGACATGCATTTCGATCGCTTAAAGAGATCGTGTGAAGCAGTTAATATTCCCTATCGTTGGAGCAACCGAGAGCTGATCGACATCTGTTATGAGCTCCTGGCCAACAACAACCTAAGAGAAGCTTATATACGTCCATTGGTATTGACCGGTTCAAATATGCACCTAACCTCATCAACCGAAGCAAGCATCATGATGGCAGCATGGGAATGGGGACCCTATCTTGGTCAAAACCTATTAAAGGTATGTATCTCTGATATCAAAAGACCTAATCCAAAGTCTTTTAAAATTGACTCGAAGATCTCTGGGCAATATGTAAACTCCATCCTTGCGACAACAGAAGCCATCAGGAAGGGTTACGACGAAGCGTTAATGCTCGACCACGAAGGCTACGTTGCCCAAGCATCCAGTGAAAATATTTTCATCGAAAAGGATTTCAAAATCTATACGCCGCCAGCGAAGAATATCTTCCCGGGCATTACACGCCAGACTGTAAAAAACATCTGTAAAAAATTAAACTTCGAAGTCATTGAAAAGCAATTGACAGTAGAAGACATTTACACTGCTGACAGCGCTTTCTTATGCGGGACTGCGGCAGAAATTATCGGAATCAAACAAGTCGATGATGTCATCTACAAAGAAGCCTGGGAACACAGCATAGGTGCATCAATCCAAAGAAGATATAAAAATTTAGTATTAGAGAACGAAAATTATGAAGTCATCATCTAACGGCGAAAACGCAATGAACAAATACAGCCGTACATTTACACAAGACGAAACGCAACCTGCTGCAAAAGCAATGCTTTATGGTATCGGTCTTACAGATGCCGACATGGACAAAGCACAGGTCGGTATTGCCAGCATGGGATATGATGGTAATACGTGTAATATGCACTTAAATGATTTGGCACAAATCGTCAAGAAGGGCGTTTGGAACAATGATTTAGTGGGTTTGACCTTTGGAACCATTGGCGTCAGTGACGGTATGAGTAACGGTACCGATGGGATGCGTTATTCGTTGGTAAGTCGTGATGTGATCGCTGATAGTATCGAAACGATCTGTGGTGGACAATATTATGATGGCCTGATCTCTATTCCTGGCTGTGACAAAAACATGCCCGGTGCTATTATGGCAATGGCCCGTTTGGACCGTCCTTCGTTAATGGTATATGGCGGTACTATCGCTCCAGGCCACTATAAAGGTGAAGAATTAAACATTGTGTCTGCATTTGAAGCATTGGGACAACGCATCTGCGGCAATCTTTCCGATGAAGACTATGAAGGCATTATCAAACATACCTGCCCTGGTGCTGGTGCTTGTGGCGGAATGTATACAGCAAATACCATGGCTTCGGCAATTGAAGCCTTGGGAATGAGCTTACCGTACTCATCTTCCAACCCTGCGATCTCGGAAGAAAAGAAAAATGAATGTTTGGAAGCAGGGAAGCATATCCGCACACTGCTTGAGAAAGATATCAAGCCCTCTGATATCATGACACGTAAAGCATTTGAGAACGCGCTACGTACCATTGTTATCTTGGGCGGTAGTACCAATGCTGTACTTCACTTTATCGCAATAGGCAAAGCTGTAGGCGTAGATATCACGCAAGACGACTTTCAACGCATGAGTGACGAAACCCCTGTATTAGCTGACTTCAAACCATCCGGTAAATACTTGATGCAAGATCTGCAGCAATTTGGTGGAACTCCTGCTGTCATGAAATATCTTTTAAATGAAGGTTTACTTCATGGCGACTGTATTACGGTAACAGGAAAAACGGTCGCTGAAAACTTGGCTGATGTTAAATCAATCATGGAATATGACCAACCGATTATCAAACCATTGAGCGATCCAATCAAGGCTACAGGACACTTACAGATTCTTTATGGGAACTTAGCAGAGAAAGGTTCTGTTGCCAAGATCTCCGGTAAAGAAGGTGAAAAATTCACTGGTCCTGCACGCGTATTCGATGGCGAGCATGATTTAGTGGCCGGTATTGCATCTGGTAGAATCAAACCAGGCGATGTTGTCGTGATCAAAAATGAAGGTCCTGTTGGAGCACCAGGCATGCCTGAAATGCTTAAACCAACCTCCTTGATTATTGGTGCCGGTCTTGGTAAATCTGTTGCTTTAATTACCGATGGCCGTTTCTCAGGTGGAACACATGGTTTTGTCGTAGGGCATATCACACCAGAATCTTACAAAGGCGGATTAATCGGTCTTGTACATGATGATGACATTATCGAGATCGATGCAGTGAATAACAGCATCAATGTGCTGCTTTCCGATGAAGAGATCGCGCAACGCCGTGCCACTTGGGTACAACCAGCGTTAAAAGTTAACAAAGGTGTTTTATACAAATACGCTAAAACTGTTGCCGATGCCTCAGAAGGCTGTGTAACGGATCAGTAGAAAATAAAAACAGAGACATTAAGCAAATAGAGACCTAAACAATCGATGCTTAATGTCTCAGATCAAATATCTAAATACTAAAAAGACTGAATAATCAACAATAAAAAAATCAACGTAATGAGTACACTGGAAATAACAGAAAATAAGGCCGCTACAGCGCAGCAAACTCCGACACAAATTTCGGGATCGAAAGCTGTATTGGAGGCCTTATTGAGCGAAGGAGTTGATACCGTATTTGGTTATCCTGGAGGCGCAATTATGCCGATCTATGATGCCCTTTATGATTATACGGATCGTCTGAAGCATATTTTAGTGCGCCATGAACAAGGTGGAATCCACGCGGCGCAAGGTTATGCAAGAACTTCAGGTCGTACAGGCGTCGTCTTTGCGACAAGTGGTCCTGGAGCAACAAACCTAGTTACTGGACTGGCTGATGCCATGATCGATAGTAACCCTATCGTCTGTGTCACAGGTCAGGTCTTTGCTTCACTCTTGGGAACAGATGCTTTTCAGGAAACAGATGTCATCAATATCACGGCACCGGTCACCAAATGGAACTACCAAGTCACCGACGCAACTGAAATTCCAGCTGCACTCGCAAAAGCATTTTATATTGCCAGCACAGGTCGTCCAGGACCGGTATTGATCGATATCACTAAAAATGCACAAATGCAATTGTTCGATTACTTCGGTTATGAAAAATGCAACCACGTACGTAGCTATAGACCTGCACCACAAGTTCGTAAAGAATATGTTGAGCAGGCAGCCGAGTTAATCAACAATGCAAAAAAACCATTTGTTCTTTTTGGACAAGGCATCATTCTTGGAAAAGCAGAGGAAGAATTCAAAGCTTTTATCGAGAAAACCGGCATTCCTTCGGCATCGACTGTCATGGGCTTAAGTGCACTTCCAACGGATCACAAACTTCACGTAGGGATGTTGGGTATGCATGGTAACTATGCACCAAATGTCATGACCAATGAATGTGATGTTTTAATAGCTATCGGTATGCGTTTCGATGACCGTGTAACAGGTCGTTTGGACAAATATGCCAAACAGGCAAAAGTAATCCATTTGGATATAGACCCGGCAGAGATTGACAAAAACGTACAGACAACCGTACCTGTATGGGGTGACTGTAAGGAGTCACTTCCAATGCTGACGGAATTGGTAAACGCTACAGATCACTCCGCATGGCTTGCACAATTCCGTGAACTTGAAAAAGAAGAAATCAAAGAAGTCATCCAAAATGAACTTCACCCACAAACCGATATTATGACCATGGGTGAGGTCATCAATGTGTTGAATGAATTGACAGGCGGTGATGCGATCATTACAACGGACGTCGGTCAACACCAAATGGTAACTTGTCGCTATGCTAAATTCAACAACAGCAAATCGAATGTAACCTCAGGGGGCTTAGGAACGATGGGCTTTGGTCTTCCGGCCGCAATCGGTGCCTGGTATGGCGCGCCAGAGAAAACTGTCGTAGCAATCATCGGTGATGGTGGTATACAAATGACGATCCAGGAGCTAGGAACGATAATGCAATTTGGTGCAAAAGTCAAAATCATGATCCTCAATAATGAATTCTTGGGCATGGTACGTCAGTGGCAGCAATTGTTCCACGACAGACGTTATTCATTCGTGAATATCACGAGTCCTGACTTTGTTGCTGTAGCGAAAGGCTATTACATCGACGGTCAGAAGATTTCGGAACGTAAAGACCTACGTAATGCCCTGAAAACCATGATTGATCACGACGGAGCATATCTATTGGAAGTGATGGTAGGTAAGGAAAACAATGTATTTCCAATGGTTGCACAAGGAACATCGGTATCTGAGATACGTTTAAAGTAGAATTTAACATGGAAAAACAAGAATATACCATCACCCTATATACAGAGAATTCAATCGGTCTTATCGGTCGGATCTCAACAATCTTTTCAAGAAGAAAAATCAATATTGAAAGCTTGAATACTTCCCCTTCTGAAGTAGAAGGAATACATCGATTTACCATTGTCATTACAGAGGCAGAGGATGTACTGCGTAAGCTTTGCCGTCAGTTAGAAAAACAAATTGACATTCTTAAAGCCTACTACAATACCAATGATGAAGTAATATGGCAAGAACAAGCCTTATATAAGGTCCCTGCCGATGTTGTCAATGAAAAGGTATATGTAGAGCGTTTGCTACGTCAATATGGTGCCAACGTCGTTGTGATCCGCAACGACTATATCGTATTTGAAACTGCAGGTCACCGCGAGGAGATCGATAAGTTGACAGAAGAATTGACCAAATATGGTTTGATCGAATTTGTCCGTGGCGCACGTATCGCCATCATTAAAGACAGCGCGGGCTTCCATTCCAAATTGGTTCAGTTTGAAGCCAAGGAACCATCGATAGAAATTGTAGAAAACGAGTATCTCGACAAAAGAGATGACGTATTTACGATGTAAGCTTTAATAGTATTATGCAAGAGACATTTAAATTTATCTTAAAGTCACGTCAGAAATTCATTGAATTACTTGACGGCCTTTCCATTGAACAACTTAACAAAATTCCAGCGGGATTTAACAACAATATCATCTGGAATTTTGCGCACATTGTTGTCAGTACACAGACCTTGATCTATGTCCGTACTGGTATTAAAGCTGATACGACTTGGGTAAAATATAACGAAGATTATAAAAAAGACACCAAACCAACCCGCTTTGTTGAACAAGCAGAGGTTGATGAATTGAAAGAAATCGCAATCCGCAGTATTGAGCAAATTGCAGCTGATTATGAAAATGGTGTTTTCGGAGAAATCACTTCCTTTTCAACAGCAACCTATGGTTATCCAATGGAGAGTATTGAAGAAGTGATTGCCCTGACATCAGGACACGATAACGTTCATTTCGGTTACGCAATGGCTCAACGCAGATTAGTACAATAATTAAAATAAATAATCAACAACCAATAACAGAAAGAAAGTAAAACAATGGCAAATTATTTCAACACCTTACCGCTTAGAGAGCAGTTAGAACAATTAAGTCACGCTGAATTCATGGACAACACCGAATTCACGGATGGTGTAAACGCTTTAAAAGGTAAAAAAATCGTAATCGTAGGATGTGGTGCGCAAGGCTTGAACCAAGGTTTAAACTTAAGAGATAGCGGACTGGACGTTTCTTATGCATTACGTAAAGAGGCTATTGAACAAAAAAGAGATTCTTGGAAAAATGCTACGGACAACAACTTTAACGTAGGCACTTATGAAGAATTGATCCCTACTGCGGATGTGGTTATCAACTTGACACCAGATAAGCAACACACTTCAGTAATCAATGCGGTAATGCCCTTGATGAAAGAAGGCGCTACGTTATCGTATTCACACGGTTTCAACATCGTTGAAGAAGGTATGCAGATCCGTAAAGATATTACGGTTATCATGGTTGCTCCAAAATGTCCGGGTTCTGAGGTTCGTGCAGAATACCTTCGTGGTTTTGGTGTTCCTACTTTAATCGCCGTTCACCCAGAGAATGATCCACAAGGAAAAGGCTGGGCAGAAGCAAAAGCATATTGTGTGGGAACAGGTGGTCATAAAGCAGGTGTATTGAAGTCTTCATTCGTAGCTGAAGTAAAATCAGATTTGATGGGTGAACAAACGATTCTTTGTGGATTGTTACAAACAGGTTCCATCTTATCTTTTGACAAAATGGTCGAAAAAGGAATTGAGGCTGGTTACGCATCCAAATTGGTACAATACGGTGTAGAAGTGATTACGGAAGCCTTGAAACATGGTGGTGTAAGCGGTATGATGGATCGTTTGAGCAATCCTGCGAAAGTGAAAGCTTTTGAGATCTCCGAAGAACTGAAAGACATCATGCGTCCTTTATTCCAAAAACACCAAGATGATATCATGTCAGGCCACTTTAGCAAGACGATGATGGAAGACTGGGCAAACGGTGATGCTAACCTATTGAAATGGAGAGCTGAAACGGGCGAAACTGCATTTGAAAAAACGCCAGCTGGTGATGTTAAAATCAACGAGCAAGAATATTTCGATAACTATACATTAATGGTTGCATTCATCCGTGCAGGTGTTGAATTGGCATTCGAAACAATGGTTGAAGCGGGTATCAAACCTGAGTCAGCGTATTATGAATCATTGCACGAAACACCATTGATCGCGAACACAATCGCACGTAAGAAATTGTTCGAGATGAACCGTGTGATTTCTGATACAGCTGAATATGGTTGTTACTTATTCGATCAGGCTTGTAAACCGTTATTAGCAGACTTCATGAAAACTGTTGACACGGACTTAGTAGGTAAAAACTTCAACGAGGGCAGAGACGCTGCAGTTGACAACGCACAATTGGTTGCTATCAATGAAATTTTGCGCGATCACCCTGTAGAAATCGTTGGTCGCAAATTGCGTAAAGCGATGACCGCAATGAAAGCGATCAAAACTGTTTAAAAGTTCATACGAGATTATACATGCTCCAAAAATCATGAATATTTCGTAATTTAGTATATTGAAACCAAGGTGATATTGAGACATTTGCAATATCACCTTGGTTCATATAAAAATAACATAAGAGAGAATAAAAAATGTCAAAAACATTAGTAGAAAAGATTTGGGATGCGCACGTCGTCAAGCGTGAAGAAGGTTTTCCGGATATTATATATATCGATACCCACTTGATTCATGAAGTTACTTCACCTCAAGCTTTCGATGGCTTGCGTAAAAGAGGAATCCCAGTTTTTCGTCCAAAACAAACGGTAGCTACTGCCGACCACAACGTACCGACCCTCAATCAACATTTACCGATCAAAGAAGAGCTATCCCGTTATCAAGTTGATATGCTCACCAAAAATTGTGCTGAATTTGGTATTGAGTTATATGGTTTGGGGCATCCATACCAAGGGATTGTACACGTTATTGGTCCGGAGCTGGGGATCACCCTACCAGGTAAAACGATGGTCTGTGGCGATAGTCATACCTCAACACATGGTGCATTTGGAGCTATTGCTTTTGGTATTGGAACCTCTCAGGTTGAACAGGTCTTCGCGACGCAATGTTTATTGCAGTCGAAGCCAAAAACAATGAAAATTGAAGTCAACGGTACCCTTCAAAAAGGCGTTGGGGCAAAAGACATCATCCTATATATCATCTCCAAAATCTCTGCTGCGGGTGGTACGGGTTACTTTATTGAATATGCTGGTTCAGCGATCCGCTCATTAAGCATGGAAGCACGTATGACCATTTGTAACATGAGTATCGAAATGGGTGCACGTGGAGGCTTAATTGCTCCGGATCAGATCACTTTCGACTATGTAGAAGGCCGTGAATTCGCACCGAAAGGTGAGGAATGGGATAAAGCCCTAGCGTACTGGAAAACATTGTATTCTGACGAAGATGCCATTTTTGATAAAGTGTTGACTTTTGATGCTGCAGACATTGCGCCAATGATTACTTATGGTACCAACCCAGGCATGGGTATGGGTATCGCGGAGCATATTCCAGCAACCAGTGCACAACCGGAATCAGAAAGACCATCGTACCAAAAAGCATTGGATTACATGGGCTTTAAAGATGATTCAACAGTCTTAGGCAACCGTGTTGATTATGTGTTCATCGGAAGTTGTACCAATTCCCGTATTGAAGATTTACGTGAAGTAGCTTCATTCGTTAAAGGCAAGCAAAAAGCACAAGACGTGGAAGTATGGATTGTACCGGGCTCAAAACAAGTAGAAAAACAAGCTAAAGAAGAAGGCTTGGATAAAATATTTGAAGCGGCAGGATTCCAGTTACGTGAACCCGGATGTTCCGCATGTTTAGGTATGAACGAAGATAAAATCCCTGCTGGTAAATATTGCGTTTCGACTTCAAATAGAAATTTCGAAGGGCGTCAGGGACCGAATGCCCGCACCATGCTGGTATCTCCTTTGACAGCAGCAGCTGCGGCAGTAACAGGTAAAGTAACAGATGTAAGAGAGTTGATCTAAGCAGAAAAAAATGAAAAAATTTGAAACTTTAACGTCACAGGTAGTCCCTCTACCTATCGAAAATATTGATACCGATCAAATTATTCCCGCACGCTTTCTAAAAGCAACCACGCGTGAAGGTTTTGGTGATAATTTATTCCGCGACTGGCGTTTTGATACAGACAATCAGCCTAAAACTGACTTTGTATTGAACAACCCGACCTATACAGGGAAAATATTGGTTGCCGGTAAAAACTTTGGTTGTGGTTCAAGCCGCGAGCATGCTGCATGGGCTATTCAAGACTATGGTTTTGACGTGGTCATCAGCTCATTCTTTGCCGATATATTCAAAGGAAATGCTCTTAACAATGGTGTATTACCAATTCAGGTACCCGAAGAGTTTTTGGCAAAAATTTTCGAATTGGTGCACCAAAATCCTAAAACTGAAATAATCGTCGATCTGGAGAAACAAACAGTCATGTTGACAGAGACAGGTGATCAATTTGAGTTTGAAATCAATCCATACAAAAAATCATGTTTGATCAATGGATATGATGACATTGATTTTATCCTTAACCAGAAAGATTCAATCGAAGCATTTGAAGCAAACAGACAATGGTAGATCCTGTCGTCCATATTGCCAATTTAACCATTCAGTACGGTAAAGATACCGTACTGCACGACTTAAATTGGCAAATTTTTCCTGGCGAACAATGGATCTTAGGCGGTCCGAGCGGTACAGGAAAAACCACCCTTGCAAAAGCGATTGCCGGGCAATTGAAGTATGAAGGCGAGATTACATTCCACCTTGATCCAACAAGCCCACTGCCGGCAAAAATTCACTACGTTTCCAATTGGTTTCAGTTTACCAATCTTGAAGGCGACCGCAATTTCTATTACCAACAGCGCTATAACAAATTTGCAAAAAACGATACATTAACGGTTTTTGCTGAGTTGAAACATTTTGCGCAAGAAGAACAGCTTTCTTTTGAAAACGTACGTTCTTACCTGAACATTTTCGGATTCGAAAATTTCAAAGATCAACAGTTGATTGAACTTTCGAGTGGCGAACACAAGAGGCTGCAATTGATCAAAGCGCTGTGGCTTCAACCTCAGGTGCTCATTATCGACCAGCCTTATACAGGACTAGATGCACAGTCTCGGGAAGATCTCAATCAGATTTTCGATCAACTTGCAGATAAAGGCGTTTCTTTGTTGCTCATTAGTAATGATGATGAACAACCAAGCTGCATCAATCGTTTTGCAGAGATCCAGCATGGGAAGATTGTTATTCGCCAAAATAGCAATGAGCTATCCAGAGGATTACCCCGCACAAGAAAGGCACTACCCTATTTTCTGCAACGAGCACCTGAAGTAACTTCTCCGATCATGGTAAAAATGAACAAGATCAATATCTCCTATGGCGAAAAACAAGTCTTAAAGAATATTGACTGGGAAGTAAAAGCCGGCGAAAAATGGTTATTACAAGGGCATAATGGTTCAGGAAAATCCACGTTGCTCAGTTTAATCAACGGCGATCATCCACAGGCCTATGCCAATGATATCCATCTTTTTGGCAAAAAAAGAGGATCTGGAGAAAGCATTTGGGATATCAAAGAACATTTGGGTATTATATCGCCAGAATTGCATTGGTACTATGATATGAATGCCAACGTTGGGCAGACTATTGCTTCTGGATTTTTTGATTCCATGAGCCTATACCAACGATTAGGATTTGAACAACAGCAAAAGCTCGAGCAAATTCTCCATTTTTTTGACCTTAAAGAGGTCAAACACAAAACCTTGGGGTCGTTACCATTAGGCCAACAACGTTTGGCCCTATTGGCCCGCACGATCGTGAAGCATCCAGAATTGCTGATTTTGGACGAACCTTGTCAAGGCTTAGATAAAGAGCAGACCCAGTATTTCAACGATGTCATTGATGACCTCAGTAAAAGTGGCCAAACGCTCATTTATGTAGGGCACTTCCAGACACAACTTCCAACGTGCATTGACCATAAAATCGTGTTGGAAAAAGGAGAAGTAAAGGCTGTATCCAAAGTTATCCACAAAAAAGAGTCTTTATCAACATAAAAAATGTGGAAAACTTCAATTAATTCGAAAACAAGAACAAAAAAATAAAAAGAGAATCAAGCTATCGGCAAAACACTGGGAATCAAAAGTCAAAAATAAAGACATTACAATAGGGCTTAGGCCTATCTTCCAAAGTTTCAATATACATATCGCTGATAGCTCAATACTAAAAATACAATGAAGAAAAATATTTTAATCATACCTGGAGATGGCATCGGCCAAGAAGTAACAACTTGGGGTAAAAAAGTTTTAGAAAAAATCGGTGAAAATTATGGTCATGAATTCAGCTTTGATGAAGCTATCATGGGCCATACTGCAATTGAAGCTACGGGCAATCCTCTTCCTGATGAAACATTAGCGAAAGCAAAAGCTTCTGATGCGATCCTTTTCGGCGCCATTGGCCATATCAAGTATGATAATGATCCTTCTGCTAAAGTAAGACCTGAACAAGGTTTGTTGAAAATCCGTAAAGAACTAGGTCTTTATGCAAATCTTCGTCCAATCCTTTTATTCGACGAGTTATTGGATGCTTCGAGTTTAAAGCCTGAAATTCTTCAAGGTACAGATATCCTTTTCTTCCGTGAATTGACAGGTGATGTGTATTTTGGTGAAAAAAAACGCAATGAGGACAACACCTTTGCGTCAGATCTGATGAACTACCACCGTTACGAGGTTGAACGTATCGCGCGTAAAGCTTATGATGCAGCACGCACACGTAACAAAAGATTATGCTCTGTTGATAAAGCCAATGTATTGGAAACATCCCGCCTGTGGAGAGAAGTTGTACAGGAAATCGCAAAAGAATATCCAGATGTTGAAACCGAGCACATGTTTATCGATAATGCGGCCATGCAATTGGTTAAAAATCCGAAGAAATTCGATGTGGTATTGACAGCCAATCTTTTTGGTGATATCTTGACGGACGAAGCCTCACAGATCGCAGGCTCAATGGGTATGTTGGCTTCTGCTTCCGTAGGTGATGGTACAGGTTTCTTCGAGCCTATTCATGGTTCTGCTCATGACATCGCTGGCCAAAACAAAGCAAATCCACTTGCTTCGATTTTATCTGCAGCCTTGATGCTTGATATTAGCTTTGGTTTACAGGAAGAAGCAAAAGCTGTTACCAACGCTGTAGCTGAAACATTAAAAGCGGGTTGGAGAACCGGTGATATTGCCAACAGCAGCACAGAAGCTTCAAAAATCTTAGGTACTCAGGAAATGGGTGAAAAAGTATTGGAGTTTATTAAATAGTATACCCTTTTTAATTTGTAAATCTTTTGAATTAAGAAATTATGTTACACGATCCTAATCATCTTTACATTTTCGACACCACCTTACGTGATGGCGAACAGGTACCAGGCTGCCAATTAACCACTCCGGAGAAAATTGAGATTGCTAAAGACCTGGAAAAACTAGGGGTAGATATTATCGAAGCCGGTTTCCCAGTGTCTAGCCCTGGTGATTTTCAATCGGTGGTAGAATTATCTAAAGCGGTGAACGATGTTATTATATGTGCATTGACCCGTGCCAATCAAAACGATATTGACGTAGCTGCCGAGGCATTAAAATATGCCAAACGCCCACGTATCCATACCGGTATTGGTTCTTCGGACATGCATATCAAATATAAATTCAACAGCACAAGAGAAGAAATTTTAGAACGTGCTGTTGCGGCTGTAAAACATGCCAAATCCTATGTAGAAGATGTCGAGTTTTATGCAGAAGATGCTGGTCGCGCAGACTTGGAATTTCTAGCTAAAATGGTTGAGTCGGTGATTGCGGCTGGTGCTACGGTGGTCAACATCCCTGATACAAACGGTTATTGTTTACCGGATCAGTATGGGTCAAAAATCAAGTATCTCAAGGAAAATGTGCGCAATATCGATCAGGCAATTATTTCCGCACATTGTCACAATGACCTAGGACTTGCAACAGCAAATTCTATCGCTGCCATTCAAAATGGAGCCCGCCAGGTAGAATGTACAATCAACGGTATCGGTGAACGTGCCGGAAACACGTCGCTTGAAGAAGTAGCCATGATCCTTAAAGTACACAACCAGTCGTTTGGAAGCTTAACATCAAACATCGATAGCCGCATGTTTACGTACTTATCGCGCAAGGTAAGTGAAATGATGAACATGCCTGTCCAACCGAATAAAGCAATCGTTGGCCGTAATGCCTTCGCGCATAGCTCGGGTATTCACCAAGATGGTTTCCTAAAACACCGCGAAAACTATGAGATCATCAGACCAGAAGATGTTGGTTTGGATGAAGCTGATATTATCTTGACAGCTCGTTCAGGTAGACATGCCCTTAAGCACCATTTGGAGCGTTTAGGTTTCCATCTTGAAAAAGATGATTTAGCAGATTGCTATCAACGTTTCCTGGTTTTAGCCGACGAAAAGAAAAATATTTGTGATGATGACCTAAAAAGCCTCATCCAGGAAAAAATATAAAAAAAGGAAGGCTGCAGATGCAGCCTTTTTTTATCATAAGTACATTTTTTTAAAAAGATCCACATGACACATAGCTGATTATTATTTTAGCATGTGTTCAGACGGTCTTCCATTCAAAATCAACTAAATTTAAACACTGTATAGGTAGAATCTCTCATATAACAGCGAATATCTGCGTTTTATTTGCTACCTTAACTAGGCAATCATCTAACAATGAATCTATCAACCTTAAACATCAATTCAGAAGCTACACTTGACCGCATCAAGTCTGTGGTCAACAGAACACCGCTTCAATATAATCGGCATCTGTCCGAAAAATACGGTGCCGAAGTCTATCTCAAACGGGAAGATTTACAAGTCGTACGTTCCTATAAATTACGCGGTGCCTACAATAAAATTATCTCCTTAACAGCGGAAGAGCGACAACGCGGCGTTGTATGTGCGAGTGCAGGTAACCACGCCCAAGGCGTTGCTTTCTCCTGCAATAAACTCGACATCAAAGGTGTGATATTTATGCCGGGTCCGACACCACGCCAAAAGATCTCACAAACGGAAATGTGGGGTAACGGTAATGTAGAGATTATCTTGACCGGAGACACTTTTGATGACTGTCAAAAAGCGGCGTTGGCTTACACAGAAGAGCATGGCATGACTTTCATCCCGCCATTTGATGATCTCAAAGTTGTGGAAGGACAGGGTACTGTGGCCGTTGAAGCTTTACAAGATCTTCCCGATATGGATGCCATATTTATCCCAATTGGTGGCGGTGGACTTGCCGCGGGAGCAAGCTATTACCTGAAGAGTAAAAACAAAGCGATCAAATGTTATGGTGTTGAACCCGAAGGAGCTCCTTCTATGCAAGCGGCTTTGACACATGGCGCACCGATCGAGCTCGAGCATATCAACAAATTTGTTGATGGGGCCGCCGTTAAAAAGATCGGTGCAACGACATTTGAAATTGCCAAACAATTGTTGGATGATACACGCTCTATTCCTGAAGGAAAGATCTGTACCTGTATCCTAGAGCTGTATAATAAGGATGCCATTGTCGTTGAGCCCGCGGGTGCTTTATCGGTAGCTGCTCTTGAATTTCACAAAGATGAAATTAAAGGCAAGAAAGTCGTCTGTATCATATCCGGTGGAAACAACGATATCGACCGCATGAGTGAAATCAAAGAATTGTCTCTGCTTTACGAAGGATACAAACATTATTTTATCGTTCGTTTCCCACAACGCCCAGGTGCATTGAAACTCTTCGTTTCTGAAGTATTGGGACCTAAGGATGATATTACCCGTTTTGAGTTTATCAAAAAAACTGAACGCGAAAGAGGTCCAGCGCTAGTCGGCATTGAGCTCAACAAGCCTGAGGATTACGAAACATTGATTGAACGCATGAAAGAATACAAGTTTGATGTCATTGAAATCAACAAAGACCAGACACTATTTGAATATCTTGTTTAAATAATAGGTATAAATGAAAAGAGCCAGTGATTCATATCCTGGCTTTTCCCGTTTATATAACCAAAATACCTCACCCAAAGTCTTCAAAAAAAACTAACAATTCCATAATTTAAAAACCTTATATTTAATTGTTTAATCAATAATATACGCAAAATGAGAGTACTAATTTTAACAATCCTGACCTTAATAGGTCAACTTACCTTTGCTCAGACCGACAAAAGTAAACGCCCGAGTCCTCCAGACAACACCAAAGTAACCACCACCGATGGTGTCACGATCGACATTAATTATAGCCGCCCTTCTTTGAAAGGCCGTCAGCTTGGTGTTGATATCGCCCCTGTCGGCATTGTATGGCGTACTGGAGCGAATGAAGCGACCACCATCGAATTTAATAAAGATGTATTGGTTGAAGGCAAGAAATTAGCCGCTGGAAAATATGGTCTTTACAGTATCCCTGGGGAACACGAAACAACAATTATGTTTAATAAAGTGTGGAATCAGTGGGGAACAAAATATGATGCCAACGAAGATGCGCTCCGCGTTTCCGTAAGCAACGCAACTGCAAGTACCTCACAGGAACAATTTAAGATCAACGCTACTCCGCAAGGCACTATCTCCTTGGAATGGGGACAGTATGTTGTTCCATTTACGGTTAAAGCGAGCAACTAAATTAAAAACGCATTATCAATGTAATCGGTACGGTACGATCGAACGATTTTTTAATCAAACAACAGACCGTCCGATTACATCATTCTTCGCTTTTTCAGCCCTATTTTTTTAAAAAAAACTTATTTGCTTATCAATCCGCTTTATTCATCCCATATTTTGTCATAAAAGCATCGTACTCGGCCTCATCGCGGCACATCTTATCATACCAGTTCTTTTTAAGAATCAGTGTGGTAATACCTAATATCAGTATACTAGTTAGTAAACCCTGTCCCTGTTGAATAACAATATACATCGGAATTAAGGTCAAACAGCATTGCCATATAATCCCCACCCCAACATTAAATAGATCGCGCTTAAAGTGATTGTTCGCTTTAAGATCGGGGTATTTCTGCAATGCTTTTTGGTGAATTGGCCCCCAAAATCCCCAGGGGCGAACACGAACATAAAAATCGACCAACACCGATTCCGCTGTTGGCTTAGATAACCAAGTTCCAAGTAAGCAGCCCAGTAAGGATAGGACAAACAAAAAGGGGAAATAATAAAGCGGCAAAGTATGTGGGAAAAACTGAGGCAGAATAATTGCGCCGAATATACCAGTCAACATTCCCCAAAAAAATCCGGTCCCATTAAATCGCCACCAATGCCACTTAAGCACATTCGCGGCAATATATCCACCATAGAGTGCCGAAACGATCCACTGTAGTACCGAATTGATGTTTTGGACATATAATCCGATGATCGTGCTACAGACAACCACAGAAACAGAAACAATATAACTCAAACGAATCTGTTTTTTAGGCGAAGCCGAACGATAAAAAAATTTCAGCAAGACATCATTGACCAAATACGCTTGTGCTGCATTTATCGTTGAAGCAAAAGAAGACATAAAAGCAGCCAGCAGTCCAGCCAATAATAAACCTGTCAATCCAACCTTCCCAAAACGACTAATTGCTTTGGGTAATATGATCTCAAAATCCATATGGCTTCCCATTGCTGTAAATTCGTCCCGAAAGAACACAAGCGCTAACACTGTAAAACCCATGATCATCAGATAACGTGGGATCAGCAAGATAACAGATACCGAACCGCTCATTAATGCGGCCTCTTTTGGTGACCGACAAGCAAGAATCTTTTGCATATCGTAGTTGGCCGCGGGCCCGGCCATACTCATGAAAATACCTTTGAAAAGCATCATCATCACAAATATGGTAAACAGATTGTATTGATCATGGGCTATTCTGTCCATAATAGAAGGGAGTACCTTGCTCCAGTCCATGTTCAAATGCCAGCCAAAGAAGGGAGAGTCCCATCCCGCGGGTGTATTGGCGGCCAACAACTCAGGACTTACCTGCTGTATTGCGATCACTGCGATTGCAATGCCGGATACAATCATGATTCCGAACTTCACCATATCTGCCCAAACGATACTATGCATGCCGCCAAGCATGACATAAAATGTCGTAATAGCGGTAAAAAATATGCCATACAACTGGGGGACATTCATTGGGTCAATAGTTAACGGAATGAAGCGCGAAAGCTGTTCCCAGGGGAAGAATACCTCCATAAATTTACCGATTCCGATAAATCCATAACATAGAAAACCCAATACCGCTACAATGGCGTATAGAATGACGATGGTGTAAGCTCCATCTGCACCCTTACCATGCCCAAAACGGGTCCGGATCCATTCAGCACCTGTCAACACATTTGAACGCCGCAGCCATACCGAAAGGTAAACCATCAAAAAAATCTGATTAAAGACAGGCCATAACCAAGGAATCCACATACTCTTGAGGCCATAGACAAAGGCGAGATAAACCATCCACATCGTGCCCGAAATATCGAACATCCCCGATGCATCAGAAATACCAAGCATATAGTAAGGAAGTGACTTCCCTCCCAAGAAATAAGAGTCGAGATCCTTAGAAGCTCGCTTTTTAAGAATCAGGCCAATGACAATCATCGTCAGCAAATAACAGACAATGATCACTATATCTATTACGGAAAGTTCCATGAATATTCTTCTCGTGGTCAACCGCAATCTACAATTATATTTCTACATCTCCAATTGGCCAATTACGACCGAAACTGGGTAATGATCTGATATTCCTTCGAGATCAGGACCATTGTGCACTTCGACCTGCTGAACCAAAGGCGACAATCGTTCCGACAATAAGATATAATCTAGCCTTTCCGACACTTCAGCTAATCGGCTGTCACCCCAATTCCAGCCATATAGTGTTGCTGTTGGAAAACTGACCCGCTTATTTTCCGGAAATACAGTACGTCCGATACAATCATCAAAGCCTGCTGCAATAAAAGTCGACAGCACACTATAATCAAAACGCTGGCCACGCATATTGCCATATTCTGGATGCGCTTGATCCCAATTCGATAAATTATTTCTTAGTGGTGCTTTGTGTTCCAGCCAAATTGCATCCAATGGGGAATAAGCATTGAGATCACCCAGGATCATACAGTTATTCAAGGAATTACTTTTGATATAATCTACAATCTGCTGTGCTTCTTTTAATCGATACTTCCAGGAAAAAGGGCTGAGATGTGTGACTATAATGTCAATATCTTTAATTTTAACATGCAGCATACCATGCCAAAACCCATCCACCTGAGCTTTGATCAGGGTAATCGGATAGCGAGATGTAATTCCTACCGGATAGCCCTTTTCCTTGAGTAAGACGCTGTAATGATGTCCGTAGGATTCGGCCAGCTGTTGAAGATCGGCCTGTTTAAAATCGACCAGTTCTTCTAAAGCAACAATATCCGGTTGCTGTCGTTCCATCCAATGGACAAATTTATCCGCTCTTGCTTTCGTATGTTCAAATCCATTCCAAATATTGTAAGAAATTATCTTTAGCGGTTGATCGGCCTGAGATTTCACCGTCAAACACAGCAAGAGTAAAGCAATCACCCCATAAAACTTAATCAGATTTTTCATTTTTACACTCCTAAATATCGATTTTATAACTAACAATAAGCTTTATATAACTAACGACAAGCCGGGCTATGGGATCTAAAATAGAAGGTCGGCTTTCAATTTCACATCTATTATCAGGCTCGTTTCACATCATTTCGGGAACAAATTTCAGATTCCATGGTATATAGCGCATTGCGACCAATAAGCTGGAGGACATTGTCAACCGAGGTTGCCGAGCGAAGGCCGTCGGGTGCAGTATTAAGGCAATAATCCAAAAGCCGGTCAACCGAGGATACCGCAACATGCATTCGTGTATCACTCGATGCGTAGTAGATATAAACCATACCATTGGCATTCATGATCCAACCATTAGAAAACAACACATTGGAAACATCACCGATCCGTTCTTCTCCCTCCGGAGCCATCAGATACCCCGCAGGCTCGGCGATCAATTGGCTTGGATCGTCCAGACTTGTCAGATAAATATAGAGCACATAGCGTAAGCCCGCAGCCGTGCCACGCACGCCATGGGCAAGGTGCAGCCACCCTTTCGCCGTTTTTAAAGGTGCAGGTCCCTCACCATTTTTCAGTTCTTTAATGGTATGATAAAAACGTTTGTTGATAATTTGTTCTTCAACAACAACGGCATTTTTAATATCATCAATCAATGACCAGCCAATTCCGCCACCACGTTTTGCTAGGATAAAGTCATCTTGTGGCCGTGTATAGAGGGCATATTTCCCCTGTACAAATTCAGGGTGCAAAACGACATTTCGCTGTTGACTGCTCGCTTTCAGATTGGGTAAACGCTCCCAGTGCTTCAAATCTTTGGATCGAATGATGCCTGCTGAAGCAACGGCACTGGAGAGATCCCCGGGAGCAGCTGCTACATCGCGTTTTTCACTGCAAAAAATACCATACACCCAACCGTCTTCATGAGCGGTCAGCCGGATATCATATACATTTGTTTCCTCTTGATCCAAATCCGGAAGAACCAATGGCTGATCCCAAAAACGGAAATTATCCACTCCATTTTCACTTTCTGCTATTGCAAAAAATGATTTCCGATCTGCCCCTTCCACACGAACAAACAACAGATACTTTCCTTGCCAGTAGAGTGCCCCTGCATTCATTGTTGAATTGAAGGCGATTCGCTCTAGAAAAAGCGGGTTTGTCAATGGATTAAAATCATAACGCCAGGTCAAGGGGATATGTTCTTTGGTAATAACAGGGTATAAATAACGCTTAACAATTTTTCCTGGATTAGACAGTTCAACATTGGCTCTCTCCAGTAATAAGCGTTGTGATTCGATAATATAAGCTTGCTGACGTTCAAATGATTCGGCCATAAATTTAGTTCAGTTCAAAAAAATAGTTACTTTACAAGTTTTCGGGATAAAGCGGCATACGTGTCACACGATGGAATGCTGTACCGCTACCAGTAACGACCTCAAGATCGAATATCACTTCCTTTGTTTTTGGATCAATTTCTACAACACGTCCGCCTATCCCTATACTTGTTTTGACTCCCATCCCTGGACAAAACGACACATGTCCCGTCTTTGGCAGATATTGTACCCCTGATATGGCCTGTGAAAATCCCTCTTCTCCACGATCCTTTCCATAAGACCATACTTGCTGTACTGTTTTATTGGTCAGGTCAACCTTGTATTCCACGACCCGGCTATAGCTGATCACACCGGGAGCAAAATTTGATTTCCATTGCCGATTATATCCATTATCAAAGACTAAAATACGATCATTGGCCAACGCGACAGGTGTATGCGGCCCCCACGGCCAATCAAAACCTGCAACTGCAGCATCCCCATTGATCACTGCTGGGTCTGTAATTGCTGTACCATCTTCGGCAATTGGCTTCAGCAACAAGGTCTGGTATTTAGCTCCCCAATTTTTATGGGGGGATATAATCCATTGCGTCACTCCCGAATGGTTAAAACTGAAAATCCCCTGATAGCGTGCTGTAGCCAATAAATTCTCTCCAATTTCTGTAATTGAATTGTTATGGACCCAGTTGTTTGGACTCTGTGAGAATGCCGGTGGTGTAATACCATCTGGCCTGATATAACGCGTTGTATCGAGCTGCTTGGCAAGATCCCATTCATTTACCAAACTACCTGTTTGAGGATTCAGTTCAATGATATGATCGTTAACGCGCGGCTCTCCATTATTTAGATGGGCTGCAACTTTGGTTACATTGATCAGGAAATTTCCATTAGCAGATTCGGTAATTTCATGATGGAATCCATAGCCTAGTCTTGCGAGATCCCATTGATTGATCAAATTACCAAACATGTCCATTTCAACCACACGTTGTACAGATTGATCGCCGGCGATGAAGGTTCCTTTTTTTGTTCGCTTAAGACCTATAGATCCAGCAAATTTTTGTAAATCAGGTGATTTCTTCAACAGCAACAACCAACGTATCTCACCCTCACTATCAATCATATAAGGCAGAGAAGTATCTAGCTCACTCTGGCCAGGATAACTCACCAAATTTAAACCAGGTTCCATTTTTTCCGTTTGACTCTTCACAATCTTCCATCTTGGAAAATCTGCTACCTTAAGTGGCTGAGTACGGATATGAACAGTAGTACTTCCTCGCTCATTACCTGCGAAATCAGTAAAAGTAAGATCAACGACATTATCATAATCTGCGTACAACCCGAATATAGGAACACTTTGACGTTGTGTTTCACTCGTGCAAAGATGTGTGATGTTGCCTAGTTCACCATGTTTACCATGTACTTGCACCCTTACACGACCAAAGGTTGGCAATCCAACATCTACTAAGGCCGATAAGGGGTTGTATCCTGAAGGATCGAGCCGGATTGCTTCAACCATAAAATCGAGTGAAGTTCCTTTTGTAGGCACAGTCAGTTCCGAACCGTCACTGAATGTGAGATTAGTAACCCATCGATCCGGATTAGGAGTCATCTTGACGATATCTTGGACAGGAATATTTATGGCTCCTTTTTCAAAATTGAAGATATATTCCTGTGTATTCTGATTGACTTTGATTAAGAGTTCGCCTGTTTCAATCTTTGATGTCAACGCCAGCTTAGTAGGCAATTCGGGTGCATTTCCCTGGTCCTTTTTACAGGAAAACAACAACAGAACCAAGCACATACCAGACAAAATCGAAGCAGTATAAATGCTACATATTCGCTGTATTGCAATCATATTTTATTAGATTTAAAAGAAATTTAAAAAAATATTCCGGCAGAGGGCGTCTACCCTCCACCGGAAAAACTAACACTCAACTGTGGAATCGAGAAGAAATTTTTCAGTGTCAATCAAGCTTTCGAAAGCATTGCCGAGCCTATCGCCACAACGGATGCTGTTGGATCTTCGAGTTTGTATTTATTTCTCCCTCTGGAATAGGCAAGTAATAATGCTTAGGTTGGAAATTATCTGCCCCTTGCTTTTTATTATCCACAAAGATCTGTTTCATTTCTGTCGGTGTATACCAACGTTTCAAATCAAAGAAACGATGACCTTCGAAGAAAAACTCCAATTCATTTTGCTTCACAACTTCCTTCATTAGTGCATCCGCATTTGCCCAAGTTTTATTAGCCAATCCAGCTCGATCACGAATGCGTTTTAAGCTAGATGCTGCTCCGGCCAAATTCCCATTTTTCACACAAGCCTCAGCGTGAAGCAACAATACTTCTGCAAAACGAAACACACGAAGATTGTTATTTCGATTTGCGGCATCATACATACTATTAGAGCCAGATTTATTGATATAAAAATTAGTATATTTTTTAAGTAGGAAGCGCCCTGCCTTTCCATTAATAGTCGGATATACAAGTCCAGCGTTAACTGAAATTTTACTCAAAGATTCTTTCCAAAGATCATCAAAAGAAAGATTACCATACCATGCGCCGTCGGTTAGGCCCGTTTCATAATCAGAATATTTCCAGTAAAAACTGCCGTACATACGCTTGTCAAAACGAGTATCCGACCCTGCTGGACGTTCTTCTGAGATAAAGTCGCGGACAACAGAAATACCAGGCACCAGTTTGAACCAAGCACCGCTGGCACCAGGTCCAGCAAAATTAGGTAATACAAATCCTAGCTGACAGGAAGCACAATCGTCTCCCCAAACGCCACCGGCACTGAGACGCCCATCATAAGCTAGTTCCCAAACCGATTCCTTATTGAACTTAGTTGTCTCCTTATAATTATCCTCAAAATTGTCCACCAAATCATAATTATATGGTGCCGTCAACAAGGCCTTCAACTCTGTCTCAGCTTCTCCGTATTGTTTGTTATAGACCAACGTTTTCCCCAGGTAAGCGATAGCAGCGCCTTTGGTTACCCTTCCTGATTCTGAGGAAGGCCTACTGACCGGCAACCCATCTTTGGCAGCCTTAAAATCAGAGATCACCTGTTTCCAAATCTCCGCTTCAGGTGACGATGCAATATTCTCACCATTAGGTTCATCTGTAGCTGGTGTTAAACGCAAGGGAACATCACCATAATTAGCCGCCAATAAAAAATAGTACATCCCTCGTAGAAAACGAACTTCACCGATCAGCTGCTTCTTTTTTTCGGAATCCATTGTCACCCGGTCTATATTTTTCATAAATACGTTGGCTCTGTTAATACCATTGTATAGACTCCCGAAATCACTCCCCCCCGTTCCAGGTGTATTAATAAAATTGATTAGCTGCCAAGTATGAGGTTCTTCGCCAACCAAAAACCACATATCGTCAGCGCGGTTCATTGTCTGATAGCCTGTAAATGCGCCATAATAACCATACATTTGATTACGGATGGGAGAATAGATTGTTGGAATCGCAGCCACCGCATCTGCCTCTGTTGTCCAATAAGTTGCCTCAACAGGGAGATTCGGATTGGTACGATTTAGAAAATCCTTGCTACAGCTTCCCATAAACAAAAGAACTGCTGCAGCTACCGTATATCTTTTTATCGAAATTTTCATTTTTGTCATTTTAAATTTTTTACTATTAAACCAACCGCCTATTAAAAGTTAGCTTGTATACCAAACATAATAGTACGCGCTAAGGGGAAACGACCATAATCGGTACCAGCAGTCATAGGTCCTGATCCGCCACCATTCTCATCAGAATTCATCCCTACATCAGGTGTGTATCCCTTATATTTTGTTACAGTAAATAGATTTTCTCCTGCCACAAAAACACGAGCATTCTTCAGGCTTGCTTTGCTTAGCCACTCAGAAGGCAAAGTATAGCCAAACTCTATTGTTTTTAAACGGAAAAAAGCCCCACTTTCCAACCAACGATCACTTACGCGTCGTTTATTATCATTCAAATCCTGCCGAGTATAACGTGGAATATCGGTATTGGTATTACTTGGTGTCCACGAATTTAAAAGATCTATGGAGTAATTATTAATATCACTGGTTCCTTCCATCCGAGCACGGGTATAGTTATAAACCTTGTTACCATACATGCCATCAAAGAAAAACGCAAAATCAAAACCTTTATAATCTAACCCTCCTCTGATACCATAAGCTAATTTCGGATAAGGACTTCCAGCATATTGACGGTCATCATTATTAATCTGCCCATCGCCGTTATAGTCAACAAACTTGATATCTCCAGCTTTGGCTGTAGATTGAATCACCTTACCATCAGCCGATTTATAGGCCTGAACTTCAGCATCTGACTGGAACAATCCATCAGTCTGGATAAGCCAAAAACCTCCAATTGGATAGCCCACCTTCGCCCATGTAATCGTACCATCGTTATTTGGGTTAAATCCGCCAAATTCCTGAACTGTACCAATTGTTACGGCTTTCATCTCATTCTTCACTGTAGAAGCATTTACCCCGATGTTATAATTCACTTCGCCAACCTTGTCTCTATAGGTAGCTAAAAACTCGAATCCTTTATTTCGAATTGTACCTGCATTCATAATAGGTGATCCCTGAAGTCCGGCTGAAGAGGGCCGATTGATTCCCAACAGAATGCCCTTCGTATCACGCACATAATAATCAGTACTAATGCTCAACTTATTTTGCAAGAAGGCCAAGTCCAGACCAACGTTGCTAGTTTCAGTTTCCTCCCAAGTTAGATTCACTGGCGATGTCCAGCCGATACCTGTACTAGATCCCAACCATAAGGCTCCTCCCTGTATGTAGTTAAAGCCATATGAAGTAAGACTTTGTGTTGTATAATTGGCGATATTTTGATTCCCTAATCGACCATAAGTTGCACGAACTTTCAATTCATTGATTGTATTTTTTGCCTTTTCAAAGAAATGCTCGTTCATCACATTCCATCCTAAAGCCACCGAAGGGAACACACCATAACGATAACCATCTGCAAATTTGGAAGAGCCATCACGACGGACAGTTGCTGTCAACATATAACGGCTATCGTAACTGTACATAGCACGGCCAAACTGTGAAATTAGTGCCTCTTCCTGCAAGCTTCCAGATGTCGTTTGACCATCCAATCCACCCGCATTAATTGCATCGGTACCAAAAGGAATATTGAGCCTAGAAGCTCCAAATCCTCTATTGGTATTTTCTTGAGCGGAATAACCCGCCAACAAAGAAATCGTGTGCTTATCAAAAGTATTATCATAATGCAATGTATTTTCGATCAACCACTGATTATTGAAGAAAGCACTTTCATTGAGTGAAGATTGTAATATGGCCGTACCATCGGGACGTCTATCCGCTTTGGCATAATTTCTTCCAGAAGTTCTATTAACCCCAACGTTTAACCTATATTTCAAACCCTTAACAAATAAATCTACTTCTGCATATCCATTCAACATAATATCCGTCTGGTAGACGTGATTATTATTCAAGTTTAAGTTACCTACTGGATTATCCAAGTTTTTCATCCATGGGGCATAGGTTGAATAGCCTCCAACAATATTGGAATCATAAATCGGTAACAGTGGATTTTGACGAAGTGCATCTGTGATGACCAAATGTGAAAATTTACGATCACCCGATTTCACCAAAAAAGTATTTCCTACCCTAAGATGTTCATTAAAAAAACTGAATGTATTTTTACTACGTATGTTAAACGCCTTATAACCTGTTGTTTTCAGAATACCTTCCTGATCCAAATAGCCCGCAGACACGTTATAAGTAGATCTTTCACCACCACCGGCGATATCTAGATTAATTTTATTGACGGGAGCAACATGATATATTTCATCTTGCCAATTGGTATTCGCATTAAAACTTTCCGCTTGAACTGGTAGCTCTTTTTGATCCGTCATAAATTGTTTCCATTGTGGACCATCCATTACTTTTAATTTCTTAGGAATACTTTGGACCCCCGTATAGGCATTTATACCAACAGTAGCGGGTGATGCTCTATGCCCACCTTTAGTCGTGATAAGGACGACACCATTGGCTGCCCTAGATCCATAGATGGCAGCTGCTGACGCATCCTTCAATACTTCCAAGGAAGCAATATCATTTGGATCCACCAAATTGATGTCACCGAATACGCCATCAATAACATAAAGCGGTGTATTGTTGCCCAAAGAGCTTATACCACGGATATTGATACTCATACCAGCGCCCGGCGTTCCACCGGCATTTGATACAGTCACCCCGGCAACGCGGCCCTGTAATGCACCCGCAGCACTTTTAGCTAAATTAGATTGTAGATCCTTGCCCGTCACGGATGCCACTGCACCGGTCAAATCACTTTTTTTCACCGTACCATAGCCGATTACCACCACTTCATCTAACTCCGTACCCGACTGAAGTACAATACTATAGGTTGATGCATCATTGACAAGCACCTCCTGCTCCTTCATCCCCACGTAGGTAATTTTTAAGGTTTTGCCTTTCGCAACATCAAGTGTAAAAGAACCATCGGCATCTGTTTTCGTTCCGCTGGCGCTCCCCTTGATATTGACCGTAGCTCCTGCCACTGGCTTATTATCCGCATCGAGGACTTTGCCCCTCACCTTTTGGGATTGCTGTGCAAAAGCTAAGCTCCCATAAGTGGAAAGTAAGAGTAGTAAAGCTGTTTTTCTCATATTGTGTGTATTTAAGGTTTACAATAAATAGATGGTTTGTATAATATGTCTATACTTAATTGGTATTCTTCTATTGGTTTGTTTGACGAAATTAGAGAAAAGGAGATGCCGTAAATAGCAAGATCAACTCATTTGTATTGTACTTTTCATTCATATTTCCGTTGGAAAAAACACAAAAAAGTCAACACAAACGATTGCGCAAAATAGAAGGGAAAACTAAGGAGATAAAAAAAACAGTAAACAGAAATCAAATAATAGACTAAAATACAGTCAATTACGAAACAAAGAAGTTATTTCATTGAACTTTGGACTCACTTACATTGAATTATCTAGTAAGGAGAACAATAAAAATCAGTAACAAAATAGCGTTGAGACCGTTGAAAAAAAATTATAAGCCCGACGAACGTGCTTTTTGCATTTCTTTATCAATATCGGACTTCAACCTTGCGTCAATCCATTCACGGTCTTCTCGCGTCAAATCATTCAAAATATGTTGATTTTGTTCGTTAAAATCGATAAAAATATCCGCAAGAAACTCTGACTGAAGGTCGCGGACCCGGTCGACATTGCTTAGATCTAGGGCGCCAATTTTAGAAATCACGCTATTGAGCCGGTTTTGCGTCACATATGTCCGCATAGCCGCCACAAGGAAAGAGAGATTTTCGCTCTTGGAACTGACATCCGGAATAAAAGACCATTTTTCAGCCTCATGGAATTTTAATTGCTCATTGAATTCAGGATTCTTGAGTTTGATAATTGGACGTTCTTGTTCCGATTGCATTTTTTCGGAATCATAAGGTTTAATTACAACGCCTTCAATGAGGTTGTCTTTCAGTTCTGGCAAGCCCAAACGTCCAGGGATACTAGAATTCATTCGAAGATTAAAATTTAGTGCCTCATTCATCTTCCCTATAAATAGCGGTTTAGCATAAAAAAGGTCAAACTCCTCAAAATAGCTGATTGAAGTTTGATAATCTAAATAGTGTTTCTGGCCGAACTTATCAATAATAGCAATATCAAAGGCATAGAAATGAATTTCAGGGCTATAATATACACCTGTTTGAATAGCTTGCAGGTGTGGCACTGCGGCAACCTCCTTATGGGGGTAAACACCACCGAACAACTCGCCGTATACAATATAATGCGCTTCGGGATAAGATAAACTCAGGCGTTCAAACAAACGCATCATATTGCTTTCCAAACGCGCTACGACAAGCTGATATCCAAAGAAATCGGATGCCCACTCCAGGTATTCTCTTCTTTTTGCAAATTTTAATTCTCCCAGTTCATAGGAAAAACTAAAATTGGCGCCATGTACTTTTTCTGTAACTACCCATTTTATTTTACCGAGCTGGGACATTGCTTTCTCACTGAGCCCAATTTTCTTAATTTTATCGGGCATCTTTTCGTATCCTGAAAAAATAAACATATAGAATCGTTTTCGCTTTCTCGCCTTAAAAATAAGAAATAAATAACGGTAAACTAGATGATCATCTGTTGCTTGCGGAGGCTATTTCTATACTCGACGGGAGTGAGGCCTTTTTTCTTTTTAAATACACGGTAGAAATACGAAACGCTGTTAAAGCCGCATTGTTCGACAATATCGGCAATCAAGGTCTCTTCTTTCAGTAATCGCACAGCCATATTGATCCTAAAATCGAGCAGATAATCTGTAAAATTCATTCCTGTAGTCGATTTCAGAAAACGGGAAAATGTTGATTTGCTCATATTCATTACGGCCGCAACCATTGGCAGGCTCAATTCTCTATTAACATGGGTAACGATATATTCTTGTAGTCGTCCCATCATCAATTCGCTATTGCTCAATACCGTATTGGTCGCCGTGGATAATACACGGATATCTTCACCCTTAGACAATTCATACAGCAACACCAAAAGTTTCATAACCGAATAGAATCCGTCTCTTTCCAAAGTCAATATGCGTAACAGCGGTAATACCCGATCTACTGTGTCTTTCCCAAAAACTACACCACGCGAAGCTTTGGATAATAACTGCTGTATACTTGCAAACTGTTTTTTATCCAGATACTGTTCAATTAATGAAGGGTGAAACTGAATCGTAATCTCATGAATATCATTCGATTGGCAATCGCCATCTTTCCAGGCGTGTTCAAGCTCAGGACTTGCAATGAGTACCAGATCCCGCTCGCCAATAGACTCTATCGAGTTGCCAATGATACGTTGTGCCCCCACTGCCCCCTCAACATAATTGAGCTCATATTCTGGGTGAATATGTACAGGAAACGTAAAGGAAGATTTTCTCCGATCGAAGACCACAAAGCAGTCATCGGAAGATAATGGCGATTTCTCTCTAAATATATCAGGTCTCATAATTGGATTTTCCCCTCCAGTAAATTACCCAAACTTAAAAAATAATATGTATAATCCACTGAACCTTCAGCACATTTACTAGCGGTTCAGTAGGAACCCACCTAGGTTCAATACTGACTTCACAGGGTCCGTATCGGATTAACGCTTATCAAGGGGGAGGGTAGCGATCCATTTACGCGAAACTTGCGCAACAAAAAAGGTTGCTTTGTACGGCAACCTTTTTTTATTCATGTTGATTTTTAACCTTATTTCTTAAGGTATTTTTCTAAAAATTGATCCTGCTCCCAAAGTAAATGGAAGATATTTTCTTTGGCGACATAACCATGGGCTTCGCGTGGTAAAATGACCATACGCACGGGAGCTCCCAAGTTTTTCAGGGCCTGGAAATAACGCTCTGTCTGCAGGGTGAATGTTCCGGGATTATTATCGGCTCCACCATGAACCAACAAAAGTGGGGTTTTCATCCGATCAGCACTCACAAATGGAGACATGGTCATATACAGGGCTGGATCATCCCAGAAGTTACGTTGTTCACTCTGAAAACCAAATGGTGTTAAGGTCCGATTGTACGCTCCAGAACGCGCTATTCCTGCGGCAAACAATTTTGAATTGGACAACAGATGTGCTGTCATAAACGCACCATAGGAATGCCCACCCACAGCAACTTTTTTCCGATCGATATAACCCAAATGATCTACCGCATCAATTGCAGCTTCGGCATTTGCCACAAGTTGTTCAATAAAGGTATCATTTGGTTCTTTTGTTCCCTCTCCAACAATAGGGAAGGCCGCATTATCCAATACAGCATACCCCTTCGATACCCAGTAGATAAAAGAACCATAACTTGGGAAGGTAAACTCCTTCGGATTGGCCGTACTTTGTCCCGCTGTATTCTTGTCCTTATATTCCCTTGGATAAGCCCACATTAGCAGAGGCAACTTCTCTTTCTTCGTAAAATCATAACCGGCAGGTAAATATAATGTTCCGGAAAGTTCGACTCCATCCTTGCGTTTGTACTTTAAAATCTCTTTATGAACTTTTTCCAAAGACTTAAACGGGTTTTCCAACGTGGTGAGTGTCACCTGTTTCCCCGATTTCATATTTTTCATGAAATAATTCGGATAAGTCGATGCTGACTGAAGCGAAATCAACAAATCTCCAGTTTTAGGGTTCACTAATTGGGTGATACGTTCCTGCAGTTCAGATGCCGGAGCAGTGTAGATGCGTTTTTTCTTAAGTGAATGCAGATCAAGCTCATCCACAAAAGGAAACTCACCATTTTTAGTAAACCCCTTACCAACAAACAACGCTTTATCCTTATCTATGTACATCGAATAAGTGCCTAAACTATTTTTCTCCATATACACATCTCCCGGATCGTTATAGACATCCTGACTGTTCCGGTCATGCAATAGTTTAAATTCTCCCGAGGAAGGATTCACCACAAAAGTTTTTGCATTTCTCGTATCATACCATTGCGAATTGATCAATGCATATTTATCATTCCCCCATGTTACACCAGCGTAACGGTCTTTGATTTTAAAAATAAGCTTTCCCGCACCATCGTAAGGGTACGATAAAGTATATAAGGCATCACGAAACTCCGCAGGTTTATTCGCATCCCCGCCATCCAAGGCTTCTACATAAGCCAACGTCGCTGGCTGATCACTCCGCCAATGCCAGGCACGTTTTCCCGATCGTGTCGACGAAAAACCTTTCGGCATCACCTCTGTCAAGGCTGTCTCATTCACCAGTGCTATTTCCTTGCCCGATCGATCATAAATACGAACCTGCTGTGGAAAAGACGAGACCGGAACCACGTAGGAATAAGGTTTTGTGATCGTCGTGATCATCACATACTCACCATCCGGAGAGAAACTGATCCCCGTATAAATGGCTTTATCTTTAAAGGAAGAAATCTTGCCGTCCAGATCTACAAGTTCAAGGTTGGATTGCACCAATGTTTCAAAATTCACTTCATCCTGCGGATTTTTAAGCAGGTCCTGGTATGTCCTCAACTGAGACACCTTCCCATCACTTGTTGAGACAATAGGTCCTGTCGGCAAATCTTTTGAAGGATCCAACAGTGCAGCCCTATCCTTTGGCAGGCTTGTTATTATTAAACCGGAAGAATTTCTCAGCCACTGAAATGGTGCTGTCAATGTTCCATTCAGATTGTAGGCAGTCAGCTGTTTGACATTTCGCGTTGCAAGATCAATGACAAATAAGGCCGTTCCACTCTCATTTGTATTGCTGAATGCCAAACGCTTATTGTCTGGAGAGAACACAAAATTGGCCATTGCGGCTTTTTCGGGCATCCCCGTGAAGTCGGAAAATTCCATATTTTGTCCAATTTTTTTCAAGGCAATCTTATCGAAAAAGATTGTCGAACTTTCCATGTTCGTCTTCGGATTAATCCGCAATCCAGCCAGTTTCATTTCTTCCTGGCCTAAGTCTGCCAGGCTTTTGTATGTAGGCCGGAACGTAAATAACATCCAATTTTTATCGCTTGAAATCTTTATCTGAGGGGGGCGTACATAATCGGCTAAGGCCAAAATTTCAGTAGAGGGTTTTTGAAAGGTAATGTTTTCCTGCGCTTGCGTCTGTAGCGACGCTAGAAGCAAGAGACCATAGAATAGTTTCTTCATAAATTTATTTTTCAAATTAGGGCAAAATAAGGTAATAAAATTTTCATAAAGAAGCAAGCTTTGTAGCTTTTTTATGACACTAAAATTAAACTTAAATCATTTGTAAAATAGTGGTAAAATTTACTAATTTAAAGTTATCCACATTCGCAAAACTAAGATAATCAACAACTTACAAACACTAATCTGCAGCAAACGCATTCTCTGATAAACTTTTGCCCAAAATGTGGAAAAGTCAAACTACCGCATCGAAAGAAAATATAAGATATTTGTTAAGCTAATGAAAGAATTGGCAACTCAACGAAGTTTTTAAGTATCGAAACACCGACATTTCTTTTTGATGAATTGTCTATTTTAAATGGCCAGATGAACTTTAATCTGGTCTCCCCGATTAAAATTGATACCATTAACTCCGTACCGGGTTTTTCTATAAAGATTGGAATAAAAAAATAAACAAGTAAACATGGCAAGAATTATCAAATTTGAGAAAAACGATTGTGCTCCTTGTGCACAAGTATCGGCTTATTTGGATCAAAAAGGTATCCAATATGAAACGGTTAATCCTTTTGATGAACCAGACTTGGCCGCAAGATTCAAAATCCGCACAGTTCCTACGGTAATTGTGTTGGAAAATGAAGAGATTCAACACCGTATCATTGGCTTTAAACCAGAGGAATTGGCTGCCATTGCACTTTAATAAATTCAGCGTATCATTAAAATGAAACAGTGACATGATACACATTTATTATGATTCCAGAACGGGGAACGTACAACGTTTTATGGATAAAGTAGCTCAGATAACGGGTTGGCAAATCCATAAGATCACCGCCGATTTAACGGTAAAAGCCCCTGGGCATTTGGTCACTTTCACCACAAATTTTGGACAGGTGCCCGAAAACACAAAAGAATTCATGAAACGCGAAGCTAAAAATATCTATTCTGTTACTTCCAGTGGCAACCGCAACTGGGGACCGAATTTTGGTCTAGCAGCTGATCGCATTTCACAGGATTTCGACATTCCACTGGCGTTCAAATTTGAACTGTCCGGAACAATGGAAGATATTAATCAATTTATTGACATCTTAAAGAACTTTTGCGATGGTAGCAAACGAAGTAGCAAAAAACTGGATATTGCTTAATAATGAAATCATGATTAAGCATGATGACGAATTCAGCTTACATAAAGATAAGGAAGCGGTTCGTGCATATTTCTTGGAATATGTAAATAAGAACACAGTGTTCTTTTATACATTAAAAGAAAAAATAGACTATTTGGTAGAAAACAACTATTATATTGACTTTTACCAATGGTTTACATTTGAAGAAATGGAAACGGTATTCAACTATGTGTATGCGAAGAAATTCCGTTTCGAATCTTTTATGGCGGCATTTAAATTCTTCCAGAGCTACGCTTTACGTGACGATTCTGGCGAGAAGTTTTTAGAGCGTTATGAAGACCGTGTAGTTGCTGTTTCCTTGTTCTTAGCAAGAGAAGAGGGTGTTCAAAAAGCAATTGAATATGCAGAAATCATGATCAATCAAGAATATCAGCCAGCGACCCCTACATTCTTGAATGCAGGAAAGAAACGCTCGGGTGAATTAGTATCATGTTTCCTGGATGAAATCGGCGACAACTTAAATGGTATCGGTTATGCTGTTGATTCCGCAATGAAGTTGTCTTCTATCGGTGGTGGTGTATCGTTCAATATCTCTAAAATCCGTGCTCGCGGAGAAGCTATCAAAGGTGTTGAAGGCCGTGCCGGCGGTGTACTTCCAATCATGAAGATTATGGAAGATACATTTTCATACGCGAACCAGTTGGGACAACGTCCGGGTGCTGGTGCAGTATACCTCAATATTTTCCACTCCGACATCGAAGAATTTTTAGATTGTAAAAAAATCAACGTTGACGAGAAAGTACGTATCAAATCATTGTCTATCGGTATCATCGTTCCTGATAAATTCATGGAATTGGCAGAAAAAGATGAACCCTGCTATTTGATCTACCCACATACGGTAATGCAAGAGTATGGACAATTCTTGGATGAGATGGATATGGACAAGATGTACGACGAATTGATCACGAATCCAAACGTGAAAAAGAAAAAAATCAATGCTCGTCACCTTTTAGTTAAAATTGCACAGACACAAAAAGAATCGGGATATCCTTATATTTTCTTCAAAGAGAACACCAACCGTGTCCATGCATTGAATGAAATCGGTCAGGTGAAATTCTCAAACTTGTGTACTGAAATTATGCAAGTATCCCAAGTATCCGATATTGAGATCTATGGCAAACAGGATACGATCCGTTATGGTATCTCCTGTAACTTAGGCTCCTTAAATATTGCGACTGTAATGGACAACAAACGTATCAAAGAGACCGTAAAAACGGCTATGCGTGCTTTGACTGTCGTTACAGACGTGACCAATATCGACATGGTTCCTTCTATTGCAAAAGCAAACCGTGAGTTACATTCTGTAGGGCTAGGTGCAATGAACCTCCATGGTTACCTTGCAAAAAGCTTCATCATGTATGAATCTAACGAAGCGTTGGATTTTGCCAATACCTTCTTTATGATGATGAACTATTATTCATTGGAAGCATCGATGGAAATTGCCAAAGAACGTGGTAAAACATTTGTTGGATTTGAAAAATCAGCCTACGCCGATGGTACGTATTTCAACAATTACATAAACCGCGATTACATGCCTAAAACAGCTAAGGTAACGGAGTTATTTGAAGGAATACATATTCCAACAGTAGAAGATTGGTTGGAATTAAAAGCAAAAATCAAAGAACATGGTATTTACCATGCTTACCGTTTGGCTATTGCTCCAAATCAATCGACTTCATATATCATGAATGCAACCGCATCAGTTATGCCAATCGTAGATATCATTGAGGTACGTGAGTATGGAGATAGTACAACTTACTATCCAATGCCATACTTGACAAACGATAATTATTTCTATTTCAAATCGGCTTATGATATGGATCAATTCAAGGTCTTAAAATTGATCTCGGTTATCCAACGCCATATTGATCAGGGTGTATCTACAATTTTGCATACAAACTCAAAGGATTCGACAAGAGATTTGTCTAGATATTATATCTACGCACACAAATTGGGATTGAAATCCCTTTATTATACACGGACAAGAAAATCGACCATCGACGAATGTGTCTCTTGTTCAGCTTAATTCTGAGATTTTAGTATTTGGATATATAATGGGAGAAAGTCAAAAGTTGCCTACGCCATTGGCGGCTTTTGGCTTATCTAAAATCAACAATCCAAATACGAGATAATAAATGCCTAATACTTTAAACTAAAAATGAGTAAAACATATAAAGCTGTCAACTGGAATACCCCTGAGAACGATTATGTATTGATGTTCTGGGAACAAAATATCCGTCAATTCTGGATCGATACGGAATACATTCCTTCAAAAGATATCGATAGCTGGAAACGTATCAGCCCAGAAATGAAAGATGCGTATAAAAAAGCTTTAGGAGGATTAACCTTGTTGGATACCCTTCAAAGCCACACAGGTATGCCTAAAATCATCGATCATATCGATACATTACAGAATAAAGCTGTATTGTCGTATATGTGTATGATGGAAGCTATCCACGCAAAATCGTATTCCACTATTTTCACGACAGTTTCTACAACCGCGGAAATAAACGACATTTTCGAATGGGTTCAACAAAATAAATACCTTCAATACAAAGCAGAAACAATTGATGGCTACTACCGTGCAATCGATAAAGAGGAGGCTTCGGACGAAGAGATTTATATGGCGATGGCTGCATCCGTATTATTGGAGTCATTCTTATTCTATTCTGGATTCTTCTTGCCATTATGGTTATGTGGACAAGGTGAAATGGTTGCTTCTGCCGATATCATCAAGAAAATTATCGCAGACGAATCTATTCACGGTGTATTCGTTGGATTAATAGCCCAAGATCAATTCAAAAAATTAAAAAATCAAGATCAGGTAAAAGCTCGTTTCCTGGCCCTGCTTTACAATTTGTATGAAAATGAGTTGAAATATACGGAAGAGATCTATACTGAAGTTGGTTTAACTGCAGAGGTAAAAGAATATGTTCGTTACAATGCCAACAAAGCATTGATGAATTTGGGCTTTGATCCGATCTTCGAAGTAAAACAAGTCAACCCAATCGTATTGAATGGCTTGAATACTGAAACGACACAACATGACTTCTTCTCCAAGAAATCAACTAACTACGAAAAAGCAACGGAAATTGTCCATCTAAAAGATGACGACTTCAAAATGGATGTGGTCGTAGATATATAATATTGACGATTTGTCAAACAAAAAGCCCCAAAGAAAATTCTTTGGGGCTTTTTGTTTGACTGACAAGCAACAACTATTGTTGGAATGCTTTGATGGCCTGTCCGCGCCAAGCCGCATCAAGCGGTGCACCAAGCAACCAAGTTAACGTAGGCGCGATATCATAAATCATCAAAGTTTCCTTGATTTCTTTTCCTTTTGGCACACCAGGTCCGGTCATTACCCAAGGAATCTCCACCTCCGCCAGCGATTTACCACCGTGTCCTTTTCCGGTACCGCCATGATCCGCAGCAACAACGAAAATCGTTTCATCTGCGATTCCCGCATCCTTTACTGCCTGCTGCAAAGTACCAATACGTCTGTCGACCTGTTTTAGTTCGGCATAATATTCCGGTGTGTTGTGCCCGATATTATGGCCTACACCATCAGGTTGGTCAAAATGTACAAACATAATTGTCGGTTTCTCCTTTTTTATGATATCCACAGTGGTATTCAAAGCTGCTTCATCATCATCCTTGGTGTTAATGATTTTTTGCACGACTTTGTTGTCGATCAAATAGCCTATACCCGGCCAGCTATGTACAACAGCAAACTGTGCCTTGGGATTCTTGCTGGCAACAGCATTAAATAAGGAAGGAAACATGTCGTTTGCTGTTTTGGTCGTAGAAGGGATCTCGGGGACTTTGCTATCCCACTCGGTATATCCATGTGCGGTAGGACCAGCGCCCATAATCATGGAAGCCCAGTTTACAGCACTGGAAGAAGGTAAAACGGTGCGTACATGTGTACTATATGTCCCCTCCTGCATCATCTTTTTGAGATTTGGCATCTCTGCTTTTGGTAGAGCATAAGCTCCAAAACCGTCAAAACCAACTAAAACAACGTGTTTGATCTTTTTGCTCTGTGCCGACACAGCACTTGTGGACAGCCCCAGTACGATCAATGGTAAGAATAGATTTTTAATTTTCATCTGTATAAATTTGTTTTCCAATTTCGATGAAGCTATCAGATTTATTCATTCCCAAATGTGATTGAATAAATCATGATGGTTTCATAATATAATAACTTGGTATTCAACTCCTACACAACCTCCTCAAACTTTCATGTACCCACAATAAGATAGCCTTAACGCCTTCACGGCTAACAATATCGTGTTAGCGCCCGTTCAGAGACTGTGTATTACAAATCATTCAATATTAGAAGTTGATTTCTTCAAAAATAGAAATTTTACGTTATCTATTATGTTAAGTAAACATTATTTAATCTCTCTAACCAACATGTTACAAGAACAAAAAAATCTGCTAAAATTACTTTTAGCAGATTTTTCATTAAGCCTACGATGAGGTGCTACACAGTTGCTCTAGAACCCTGCTTTTGCCAATCGTGCATACATCTCAACAAAAGCACTTTGATCATGCAGCCATTTCGATTTATGTTGCTCTTTTAGGCTCCAGTATACGCTTCATCATAATAAATTAAAGACTATTGATATCCTGGATTCTGAGTCAGTTTATTATTACGCTGTATCTCATCAGGAGAAATCGGCCATAATAAATCGGATTCTTTAAATGTTGCTCCAGAGCCATTCTTTGCACCAATTAATGGTACGAAATCGACTTTACCAGCCTCAGTCGTTGAAATTACAGGGAACATTTTTGTACGCACAATATCATCCCACATTTTGAATTCTAATGGGAACTCACGTAGACGTTCTTTCCAGCATTCTTTCACAAAATTTTCTGCAGATAATCCTTGCAGTTCTGCCGTAAAATCAGTGACGGATTTTCCTTCTGTATTGGCACGAGCTTTGACCTTCGCTAAATAACCCGCTGCTTCCGCACTTACACCTGTTGATTTAGCAATACCCTCAGCGGCAGTTAACAATGCCTCAGGATAGCGGTAAAAATTCCAGTCTTTTGTTCCCCTCCCTGTTGTCAGCAATGCCTGTTCATCCACATAATACCATATTCCTGCATCTGTTGATGTCCATGTTTTACCGTTAATCGGATTTGTATATGACCAATGGTAGAACTGATTTGGTTTAATCCTCAAATCTTTTTTATCATAAACATTCAAAAACTGCTTAGTAGGACCAAAAACACGCTCAAATATCGAATAAGTAGTAAACACAGAAACTGCGGAAGAACTAAAAGCAGTCGCTGTTCGCGCACCACTATTATTGATAGTTTCATCAAACTCCTGTGCATATATAACCTCATCTAAATCATCAGTCTTACGCAGTAAGTTATATGCACTACTCTGCTCAAGATCAATATTTTCAGTCATCTTATGCGGAGAATTCACCACAATTTTAGCTGCTGTTGCCGCATCTGCGTATTTTCCCTCTTGCAAATAAACATCAGCTAAGAGCATTGCTGCTGCATATTTAGTAATGCGATGCCCATTCTCTGCGAATTTTTTTGCAGGCAATACTTCAACAGCACTCTTTAAATCTTGCTCGATCAGCTCATATATTTTCGCTGCATCTGTGCGCTCTATGTAAAGTGGATCAGTCAAGTTTTCGTTAGGAAGCGTATACAACGGAAGTGCCCCGAATGTTTTGACAAGGTAAAAGTAGTTATAAGCTCTAAAGAATTTTGCCTCTGCCAACAATGTATTTTTCTTTGTCTCATTTGGCATACTAATTCCCGGAATGTACTTTATACCTGCATTGGCAATATTAATCGCTTTAAAACCTTCATCCCATATGGTATTCATCGTTGGCGAGATGATATTTGTATTTTGTTGTCGCGTCAATTCTCGGGCGAATAAACTAACTCGTTCTTGTCCTTCGTAGCTATTTGTAAAATAGCCAGTCAAAATAGTATTGATCGAGGCTGTAGATCCCAAGTAAGAACCGGTAGAAGAATAGCGTATTGGCGCGCCACGACGGTAAAGTGAATTTACAGTTGCTTCGGCCTGTCCTTCATTCTGATAATAACTTATTAACGATAAGTTTGAACCCGGATTTTCTTCCAAAAATTTATTACAGGATGTTGTCAATGCCATTCCGGCTAATAACAACATGATTAATTTAGTCTTCATCTTTTTAAATTCTATGAATTAAAATGTAACATTAACACCTAAAGAGAAAGTTTTCGCTCTAGGATAAGAGAAAAAGGTCATATTTTGTCCAAATTTACTCTCCCCTTGTGAGGTACTTTCTGGATCATAACCTTTAAAATCTTTTGATGTAAACAAAAATGGATTATTTGCATTCGCATAAACACGTAACCTGGATAATCCTATTCGCTTCAATGCATCAGCTTTGAATGTATATCCCAATTGCATTAAGTTTACACGAAGATAAGATCCGTCTGCAACCCAAGCATCATCCACATTGGTATCCTGTCCCGCATGCCCACCATTTGTCAGATAGATCGCCTGCTGCATTGTATTCGGATTAGAACCATTATACGCATCTGTCAGAATTTCTTTCAGACCATTGGTAATTCCAAAACGGTCGTAAGTAGAATGGAAAAATTGTTGCATGACATCCACTCCTTTTACAAATTGCAGATCTAGGGTGAAATCGAAGTTTTTATAACGCAAGTTGTTGATAAAACTACCGGTCCAATCAGGCAGTCCTTTTCCTATAATTTCCTTTTCTTTTGAGCGTTTTGCACGTCCTATATCTTTTATTTCTGCATTTCCCGCGTCAACATCCGCCTGTGTATATACACCTAACCTTCTATATCCATAGAAACTATTTAGGTTTTCACCGACACGAATAATGCTATTGGCCCCGCCAACCCAATCATTTTGTAAGATATCAGCATTGTTCTCACCTAATTTCAAGACTTTATTCTTGTTATAGTTTCCGTTCAACGATGCTTTCCACTCAAAATTCTCATTGGTTACAATTGTACCTGTAATCATCATGTCTAAACCTTGATTCTGAACAGATCCTATATTCTTATAAACCGAATTGAAGCCGGTTGCCCTTGGAAGAGGAGCCTCCAACAAAAGATCTGTAGTTTTCCGACGATAATAAGAAATATCAAAGTTTAATCGATTTTGTAGTAATCCCAGTTCTACCCCAAAATCAAACTGAGCCGTTTTTTCCCATTTTAAATCCGGGTTCGAAATTGTGTTCACAAATGAATATGGAGCCCTCGCATTATTCAACAAGATTGTTCCAGCGTCGACGATTGACAACGACTTGTAAGGGTCAATTTCGGAGTTACCTGTCAAACCGTAACTTGTATGTAATTTCAAATTACTGATTGTTTGGTTGCCTTGTAAAAATTCCTCGTTGGATACATTCCATGCCAAACCTAGTGAAGGGAAAAATGCATATTTATTGTTCTTACCAAATTTAGATGAACCATCATAACGGCTGGTTACCGTTGCTGAATAACGATTATCATAGGAGTAGGCAGCTCTTAAGAAGTATGAATTCATCGCCCATTCATTGACATTAGACTCGAGTCCAGAAGGAGTGATGCCCAATCCCATGTTATTATACTCGTAAAAATCATCCGGAAATCCCTCCGATCTCATTTTATCGTAATCATACGTTTTCTTTTGCCAGGAGAGACCTGCCATTGCATTGATCCGATGTTTATCGAATTGCTTATTATAGGTTAGATAAGTTTCTTCCTGCCAATACAATGTATTTGTATGGGTACGTTCTGCCCAGCCATTCGGCCTGGAAATATTATTTAATAGCTTTGAAGAATATCCCTTATAATCTTTTCTATGGTGGTCAATCCCCAATTGTGTTTTCAAATCCAAACCATCGGCTAGATGAAATGTTAATGCCGCATTTCCAAAAATTTGCGTATTGTAGCGCATTCGTTTTTGCAAATCCAGAATGGCGACTGGATTGGACATACCTTCAAAACCCAATTGTTCGGCTACAGTCGATGACGACGAATTCGTATAGAGACCGTCCTTATCATAAACTGGATACCAAGGAATCATCTCGATCATGGTACGACGAGCTTCCTGTCCACCGCCATCTTCTGGCGTATAACGTCCCCAAGTGTGATTAACGGTTAAATTAATTGCTGTAGATAACCAGGAAGTCGGTTTTGCATCATAAGCCATTTTTGCATTTACCCGCTTGTTCCAGGTATTATTCATGATCCCTTGTTGGTCGGTATAATTCAAAAATGCACCAACAGAAGATTTTTCATCACCTTGTTGTACATTCAGTTGATGATTATGTGAAATGGCTGTCCGCGTTGCTTCTTTTTGCCAATCCGTGTTGTACAATGGGTTACCATTGCCATCAAAATAGTTTGCATCATTAAACCAGGTCTTTTTATCCAAAGACCAAGATTTTCCCTGATATTTATTTTCATTCTCCAATCCGATCATAAAGGCATCCACCCATTCCTGTGCATTCAGCACATCCATGTAGCGTTGAGCAGAACTAACTCCGGCTGATCCTTGATAACTAATTGTTCTAGATCCGTCTTTATTTCCACGTTTTGTTGTTACCAAGATAACGCCATTTGCACCACGTGCACCATAAATGGCTGCAGAAGAAGCATCTTTTAAGACCTCAATATTTTCGATATCATTCGGATTCAACAAATTAAAATCTTCCATCACGACTCCGTCGACAACGTAAAGAGGATTGGAAGACGAGTTGATCGTAGCCACACCACGGATAACGACTCTATTTCCATACGCTCCAGGTTGACTGGAATTAGAAAAGATGTTCACCCCCGAAGCTTTTCCTCTCAGGGCATCTAAAGGGCTAAAACTCTGATCTTTGATCATGTCAGCTCCTTTAACCATCGCAATAGAACCTGTTACATCCGATTTACGCATGGTACCGTAACCTACAACGACAACCTCATCCAATTGGCTTTGATCATCGTCCAATTGTACTGAAACAGTTGCTCCGGAAACAGTGACTTCTTTGGCTTTGTAACCAATGGAAGAAACCAACAATACATCCCCCGATTTAGCATCCAATGTAAAATTACCCAAGGCATCGGATTGTGTGCCCTTTGAAGTACCTTTAACGGCGATGTTAACTCCTGAAATTGGTTTTCCAGTAGCATCCAATACTTTTCCTTTAACTTGTTGCTGCAAATGGTTTACTTCTTTTACGAAGGATTTGACTTCGAAATTGGCAGAAGTTCCGACTGCGGCATTGACTTGTTGGAAAGTACCAGCAATGACAGCCAATGAGAAAAATAACTTTGATTTTTTCCCAAGCTGCGCAAGTGATTTTACGTCAACTTTGCTCATATTAATAGTGATTTGGTTTATAAAAACGTTTTAGCAAAAAGATGCTTAGAACGTCTAGTTTAATTTAGTTTCCCTTAATTGATCGTTTTAAAATCGATCCGCTTTCTTAAAATTGCTTGTTAAACTCCCCTTGCTTTCATTTAACAGAAAACATCAGGTCTCAAAATGCTTATGGGATTATTACCAGATAGCATTTGCAATAAAATAAGCTAAATCGCTTTTGCATTTGTTGTAAAATTTTTTGGTTTCCCTATTTTGGTTTTTTAATTGTCTTTTTTTATTACTTATTGGTTCTTTAATTGTTTATTCGTTGTTATTCCCCTTTTGGTTTTTATTTCTTGGTTTAGGGTGTTATTAAGTTGGAAAGATAACACTTTAATTTTACTGGGGAAAGATTTATTTTCAAAACCTTTCCCCAGCACATTAGATATTTCCTTTCTTCATTTCGCTAATCGCATAATCGACAGATCGAGCCGAAAATGCCATATAGGTCAATGAAGGATTTTGTGTTGATGTCGAGGTCATACTTGCACCATCGGTGACAAAAACGTTTTTCACCGCATGCATCTGATTCCATTTATTCAATACCGAAGTTTTTGGATCATGCCCCATACGTGCACCGCCCATTTCATGGATATCCAAACCTGGAGCCTGCCAGTGTGTATCCGGGCGAATGTTTGTGAAGCCAGCATCTGTAAACATCTCCGTCATGACAGCAATGTAATCCTTTTTCATTTTTTCATCATTCTCATCATAATCGACAGCAATTTTCAACAAAGGAATACCCCAGTCATCTTTTTTACTGCTATCCAATGAAACCATTCCCGATTCTTTTGGTATCGTTTCACCCATCATGTGAGATCCAACCTGCCAAACACCTAATTTAGGATTCAACAAATTGTTTTTCAGATCTAGCCCTAAGCCCGAACGATCGGACTCTTTACTACGCGAAGCTCCGAACCCGGCAGCATAGCCCCTTAAAAAGTCCGTTTCCTGTTTGTGCAAGTTTCTGAAACGTGGAATATACCCTCCACCTGCGGGATTCCGTCCTTCGGCCGTAAAATCCAACATTCCTTCATACTCCGCATAAATGCGTGCACTATAGTTGTGAAAGGCCACATATTTTCCGAGCACACCGCTATCATTACCCAAACCATTTGGAAAACGGTTCGATTTAGAATTCAATAAGATCAAATTAGTATTGATTGCAGCCGCATTAACAAAAATCAATTTGGCATAAAAATCAATTTCCTCTTTTGTATTGGTATCAATAACACGTACACCCACTGCTTTTCCCTTTTGTTCATCATAAAGGATCGAATGAACAACCGAAAATGGGCGTAAAGTCATATTTCCAGTCTTGGCGGCCCAAGGAATTGTCGTTGCATTGGAGCTGAAATATCCACCAAAAGGACATCCGCGCTGACAAAGTACCCGATTCTGACATTGTACACGTCCTTGCTCGATGTGAATCTGATTTGGCTTAGACAGGTGTGCACAACGTGCTGAAATCACTTTGCGCTCCGGAAATTTCTTTTGAACGCTTTCTTTAAAATACTTCTCGACAATATTTAAGGGGTATCCAGGCAGAAACTCGCCGTCGGGCAATTCAGGAAGTCCATCATGATTACCGGCAATACCGGCAAATTTCTCGACATAAGCATACCAGGGTGCTAAATCAGCATAACGTATCGGCCAATCTACAGCAAAACCATCTCTCGCAGGGCCTTCGAAATCAAAGTCAGACCAACGTTGCGTCTGTCTCGCCCATAATAAGGACTTCCCACCAACTTGATAGCCTCTGATCCAGTCAAAAGGTTTCTCCTGAATATAAGGGTGCTCCTTGTCCTTTACAAAAAAATGTGCCGCATCTTCGTGAAATGCGTAACATTTACTGACAATCGGATTTTCTTCCTTTACTTTGAAAGGCATTTCATTCCGATGTTCAAACTCCCAAGGCATCATATTGGTGGTTGGGTAATCCTTGATATGTTGTACATCACGTCCACGTTCCAAAACCAATGTTTTCAAACCCTTCTCACACAACTCTTTTGCGGACCAACCGCCACTAATTCCCGAACCGATCACGATCGCATCGTAGGTTCTGTTTTTTTCACTGTCAATATTTAAATTTGCCATGTGCTATTTACGCCTTAACTTTTACCGCACCATTGTACGGGCCTGGAATAAGTTTATAGATCACCTTATTCTTCATCACGAATTCTGAGTTCATATACCCCTGAATTGCACGCGATTTGAAGGTCTCAAAAAAAGCCTTCTCGTCAGTTTGGTCTTTTAATCCCGCCAAAGTGGTCTCCGTCTCTTTGCTATTTTTTAAATTCAACTGTTTTCTCAATTTGTTGAAACCAGCGACAAATTTAGCCTGATTTTCTGGCGACTCACAATCATCCACCATTTTGATAACGAAAAGATGCAGGTTCAATTCCTTTCCTCCTGGTGTATCCGATTTCGGAATCAGGATATCAGCCAGATCGCCCAAAAATTGCTCATCCTCCGCCGAAATCTTCAGCTTATTTAATACAATTGATGCACCTCCATCATTCAGACAGGATGACAAAATTGTCAGTCCGCCAGCTATAATGAAAAATTGCTTTATTGCGGTTCTACGGTTCATAATCAGAGTTCCCTTTACAATTCGGTAATATTACATATATCCGAATAAAAATACAAATGCTAAATCGATTAAATTATTTTACACCCCTCAAATCCATTGCGCCAACAGGGCTTTTGCCTCAGATAAGTTTTCCACAATGTTATCAACAGCTGTTAGTCTAGCGCGCTCTACCTCCTGTTTCGTAACTGCAATCAACTGCGTCCCTGCTCCCAATGCCGATGTACTTCCTGTCGATGTATCTTCGATAGCCACACAGCGGTCTGCTGGTAGACCCAGATTTTTCAAGGCCAAACGATAGGGTTCCGGATTGGGTTTTGGCAACTCCACACACTCACGCGTGACAAAAAACTCAAAATAATCCAAAAGCTCATGCTTGCCCAAAACAGTATCGACCGTACTTCTATAACTCGAGGTTACAAGCCCGATACGGATATCTTCTGCTTTCAAAAAAGCTAAAATTTCTCGCGCTCCAGGCATCAATTCTATATCGCTCATATTAGAATCGGCATAAGCAGCACGTGTACGCTTCCACATATGTTCTTCCGTCACGTCGTAGCCATAGTCCTCGGTAAGACGCTTGACATTATGTGCTAAAGTATGTCCAGCAAAATCGCGAATCCAATCTTCATAGTTGATCTGAAGGTTAAATTCCTGTTTTAAGATAGGTGCCCAGTTTTTGAAATAGAAATATTCCGAATCAATTAACGTACCGTCCAGATCGAACAATACCGCCTGTATTTTATTCATAGTGTTAAAGATACACAAGTAGGTGGAAAAATCCTATTAAATGACGCCACAATAGGTAGAATTTGAGAATGCACCATGATAGGTATCCCAAAAACCGATGTAGACATGATAATCAAATTTATCCTTTCTAAATGTCGCGATGTCAACCGTACATTCCCCCTGCGCCGCGTCCGCGATGGCTATTTTGAGGTCGGCCTCCCGATCTAAACTGACTAAGGCCAGATTTAATTTAAATATGCTATCCCCGTATTTCGGATTCGGTATCCACGATAATTTCAACAGACCGTCTTCCCAACGAGCCTGAACACCTTCGGGTGAGACGAGCTCCCCGACAAATACCTGCACTTTTTCCATATTAATAACTGGTTTATTTTCGACATCCACGTCAAGCGCATTTTTGAAAATATGCTGCTGTGCAAGTTGAAATTTCCCTCGTCCGGAGTTTTTAGTTTCTTCAAATTGATACCCAAAGTTAACAATAGGCTTAATCCAGCCACAAAACTCACTTACCAATTTTATTTTCTGACGATGTGCCAATTGCGCGGCAGTTGGTGGTTTCGTACTTTTCTTCCTCGCCCCCCGTATAACACATTTTCCATTGAGATTGTAGCCATATACTGAACCTACTTTGCCTCGAAAACCACCATTTGGACCATCTTCTAATATTGCCATTTTTAAACCTTTTTATTGTAATTGCGGGATCTATTTTACACCCTAACAAATAATAGTTATCAATGTTTGACTTAGTTTAGCAATAAATTAGAATTTAGCTAGGTTTAAGTTAGGGTTTATTTAGGTTGTACCTAAACAAACCCTAACTAAACCCTAAGCTAACTCTAACTAAACCCTATGTAAATAGTTAATTTGATAATATGTATAAAAACAGTTGTTTTTCTTCATTTTTGGATAAGCTTTAGACATTTATTAAGTTTGTTGTGGTAAACGAAAACTAAAGTATACCGAGTATGGATGCACGACAAGCTTTTAGAAGATAGCCATATCGTTCCTCACATGACGTTCGTTAGCATTGCGCATTCCGGCCAAGCGTAAGGTCGCTCACAAATGGTCTATAGTACTTTCGAATACCGCCTCAAACGTACACGCAATGAAAACCGAGCTCATGAGTTCGCAAGAAATCTGAAAGCTTCATTGCCTTAAAAATTTATATCATGAAAATAATTGCAATCGGTCGCAATTACATCGACCACGCGAAAGAGCTCAATAATCCTGTTCCTGAAAATCCCATTATATTTTTAAAACCTGATACTGCGGTATTAAAGGATAACAAAGATTTCTATTATCCGGAATTCTCCAAAAATATTCAGTTCGAAACCGAAGTTGTCCTCCGGATCTGTAAAGAGGGAAAACATGTGACACCAAAATTTGCATCAACTTACTTCGATGCTGTCGGCCTGGGAATTGACTTCACCGCGAGAGATGTACAACAAGAACTAAAAGCAAAAAGCCTTCCCTGGGAACTGGCAAAAGCATTTGACCATTCTGCAGTGATCAGCAACTTGATTCCTAAAGAGGAGCTAACAGACGTGAATTCGATTGATTTCTCCCTGCAGCAAAATGGGCAAACAGTTCAGCAGGGAAATACCAAGGACATGATTTTCTCCTACGAAGATCTGATTGTGTATACCTCCAAATTTATTACCCTCCGCAAAGGGGACCTCATTTACACAGGTACGCCTGTCGGTGTCGGCTCTGTAGCCATCGGCGATTTATTGGAAGGGTTCATCGGCGAACAGAAGATGTTTAGCTGTAAAATTAAATAAGCTGCAACATCCTATGACAAAAAAAAGAATTGCATTACTGGCCCTCCTCACTGGTATGGCAGGTTTGAGCCAGGGACAAGATATTATCAAAAGCCGTAATTATCCACAAAATTATTTTGTACGGCCCATGGACATAGCGCCGCAGGCTTCGGGATCGTTCGGCGAATTGCGGGCAACGCACTTCCACGGCGGAGACGACTATCGGACACAACAACGTATCAATATTCCCGTGCATGCGGCGGCGGAAGGTTTTGTATCCCGCGTCAGGGTGCAGATAGGTGGTGGTGGTAATTACGTTTATATTGATCACCCCAATGGTTATACCTCGGTATACATGCACCTAGAAAGTTTCAACTCGGATCTTGCTAAAATCATCAAAGATGAGCAGTACAAGCAAAAACGTTTTGATGTCGATGTATTCCTCAAACCGAACCAGGTCACTGTAAAAAAAGGGGAGTTTATTGCAAATTCCGGCAATACAGGTGGATCTGCAGGTCCGCATCTTCATTTTGAAATCCGTGATACAAAAGCGCAGCTACCACTCAATCCACAATTGTTCGGACTGCTCTTTCCGGATGGTGTAAAACCGATCATCCGCGGCGTGACGGTCTATGATTTAGGCTCCGAGCTATTTGATGAAAATACGCCCCGTAGACATCAAACCATCAAATCTGTTGGCGGAGGCAATTATAGTTTAGCAACAAACGCCCCCATCTCTGTGAATGGCACCTTTGGGCTAGGCATTAACACTGTCGATAAACGTAGCGGTATCTCATTTACGTATGGTGTCTACTCGATCGAACTTTTCTTGGACAACAAAAACATCAGTACGGTGCTGTTTGAATCAATCCCTTTTGATCAGACCCGTGCGATCCAGTCTTATGTCGATTACCCCTACTTAAAAAAATCCGGTGTACGCGTTCAAAAAAGTTTTAAAGATCCAAACAATCCGATCAACATCTATAAACACCTGGACAACCTGGGGAAAATCGAATTGAAAGACAATGAGGTCCATGACGTCAAATATGTTGTCAAGGATGTGCAAGGGAATACGAGCGAATTGAATTTTAAAGTGCAGAATAATCCTTCACTTTCAATTAGTCGCACAAATGGGGTCGGCTTAAAAATGTTCCACTATGCTGACGAGAACAAATATGAAGCGGAGAATGCCCGGGTTTATATGAGCAAAAATATATTGTATGACGACCTTTACTTCAATTATTCGCAGGGAGCAAAACCTGCAAAAGGCTACTCGGCAATGCACTATATCCACAACGCTTATACACCGGTCTTTGGATATTACAAGCTCATGATCAAACCAGACTACAGCTTGTCTGAAAATCTTTATGACAAGGCTTTGATTGTTTCTTCCGACGGTGGAGCACAAGGAGGTAAATATGAAAACGGTTGGGTCGTGGCCAATGTACGCGAGTTTGGCGGTTTTTATGTTGCTGTTGACACCATTGCACCGAATATTGTGGCACGTAACCTCACCGACGGAAAGAATGTGAGTGGACAGCAATCCATTGACTTTACAATCAGCGACAATCTCTCAGGAATAGATACTTTTGACGCTTATATTGATGGAAAATGGGCCTTGATGAAATATGATCCTAAAACGAGACATATCTGGCACGACTTCGAACCCGACTTAAGCAGTGGCCGACATGCGTTTAAACTCGAAGTGAAAGACAACAAAGGGAATTTAAAGACATACGAAGCTTCTTTTATAAGGTAGACCCTTAATTTTTGGCAATAAATCAGGCGGTTCAAGAGATTAATCGTATCTTAATCAAACTAAATACAAGGTAATATGGCAACACTAGAAATAGGACAAAAAGCACCGGATTTCAGTGCAAAAAATCAAAATGGTGAAACAGTCCATCTTTCAGATTTTAAAGGGAAAAAAGTTATTTTATATTTTTATCCAAAAGACAATACACCGGGCTGCACCACGGAGGCCTGCAATTTCAGAGACAATTATCAGTCTTTGAAAAAAGATGGTTTTGAAATCATAGGCGTAAGTGTGGACGGCGAAGCATCGCACCAAAAATTCATCAGCAAACATGAGCTTCCTTTTCAGCTGCTTGTAGATGAAGACAAGAGCCTTGTAGAGGCCTATGGCGTATGGGTTGAAAAGAACATGTATGGCAAAAAGTATATGGGCACAGCACGTACTACTTTTGTGATTGATGCAGATGGCATTATCCAGCATATCATCAAAAAAGTAGATAACAAAAATGCTTCCCAGCAGATCCGTGATTTAGGCGTTTAAAATCTAAATACTAATATCTATATTTGCCACTTATGAGCAAACAAACAGACGACTTTTTCAAAAGTGTAGTATCACACGCGAAGGAATACGGTTTTGTATTTCAATCGAGCGAAATATATGACGGATTAAGTGCCGTCTACGATTACGGGCAATTAGGTTCGGAATTAAAAAACAACCTAAAGACTTATTGGTGGAAATCCATGGTGCAATTGCACGAAAACATTGTTGGTATTGATGCCGCAATTTTCATGCACCCGACAACATGGAAAGCCTCTGGTCACGTTGATGGATTTAATGATCCGATGATCGACAATAAGGATTCAAAAAAACGCTACCGTGCCGATCAATTGATCGAAGATAAAATTGCACGTTATGAAGCAGATGGTAAGACAGCGGAAGCTGCTGCATTATTAGACGCTTTGAATACCGCATTGAATGCAGACGATTTAGCTGGACTAAAAACCATCATCGAAGAACATAATATTGTCTGTCCGGTTTCAGGTACCAAAAACTGGACTGAAGTACGTCAATTCAATTTGATGTTTGCAACTCAGATGGGTGCTATGGCCGATGGCGCAGATCAAGTTTATCTTCGCCCCGAAACTGCACAAGGTATTTTCGTCAACTTCCTGAACGTTCAAAAAACAGGACGTATGAAAATTCCTTTCGGTATCGCCCAAATTGGTAAAGCTTTCCGTAACGAAGTAATTGCACGTCAGTTTATCATGCGTATGCGTGAATTCGAGCAAATGGAAATGCAATTTTTCTGCCGCCCGGGTACTGAATTGGAATGGTATAACAAATGGAAAGAGACACGCTTGAAATGGCATTTGGCATTGGGCTTCGATCCTTCAAACTACCGTTACCACGATCACGACAAATTAGCGCATTACGCAAATGCTGCAGTTGATATTGAATTCAACTTCCCATTCGGATTCAAAGAAGTTGAAGGTATCCACTCGCGTACAGATTTTGACTTGAAACAACATCAGGAATTTTCTAAAAAGAAAATGCAATATTTTGATCCTGAAATCAATCAAAACTACATTCCATATGTAATCGAAACGTCAATTGGATTGGATCGTCTTTTCTTAACTGTATTATGTAACGCTCTGGTAACAGAGGATCTTTCTACAGCAGAAAAACAAGATTCTCGTGTCGTATTGAAGTTCCCACCAGCATTGGCACCGGTAAAAGCTGCAATTTTACCATTGACCAAAAAAGATGGTTTACCAGAAAAAGCACGTGAAATCCTAAATACGCTAAAATTGGATTACAACGTTCAATATGACGAAAAAGATGCAATCGGAAAACGATACCGCCGTCAAGACGCAATCGGAACACCAATCTGTATCACAGTTGATTACGATTCACTGGAAGATAATACCGTTACCATCCGTCACCGTGATACAATGGCACAGGAACGTGTCGCCATTGCCGATCTTGAAAAAATATTGAATGACTTGGCTGGTTGGAATACCCTGCTTAAAAAATTAATATAGTCAAAATCGCTATAAAAGAAAAAGGTGTCCAGCAGTGGACACCTTTTTTGTGTTGATAGATGTAGGAGGCTAGATGCTGTATGAAAAGCTTCGACTAGTATTCTATCACAATATTGTCGTCCCAATGCTCGTTCTTCACGACCTGAAAACCTAGATTTCCGTTGGCGGTCTCCAGCAATTTGCCCTTAAACTGTATTTGGACATTATTTCGGATTTCACTCCCCAATTCAAATGTGCGCAGCAATTTACCTTCCCTGAAAACACGGAACTGATATTTAATCGCGGTATTATCGCGATAATAGCCCATAAATTGATTAAAAGTAAAGCTTTGATTCGCCGCTGTAAAATGTGGGAAAACCGTCAGCACACTTTTATCGAACTGATCGCTACTTCGCGTCATAAAAGGATAATAATGAAATACCGGATGAAGCTGCTCCACCTGAATACTATCGATCACGCTCAGGTCTTCGCTGTCTGTAAAGGTCAATTTGACCTCGCTATAGATCCGGTTTAAGTTCAATACCCGTTCTGTAGCCCCTTTAACCTCAAAGGTATCCCGACCGGCAAATAGCTCCGCAGCTCGTTCCGCAAAAGAATTCGTAACATAAAAGTGTTCAAAGTCCGTAGCCTCAGCCATAATCAGCGGCAATGTTGAGTTTTTAGCAATCAGACTCAGGTAATAGCTTCCATTTGGCAATTCGACATCAAAAGCTTCCTGCGAATCTAGCACCCCTGATTTGACCATCGCCTTGGATTTTGCATCGAATACATGGTAGTAAAATTTGCTGGGTAAAGCCGCAGGGTTTACTTGTCCATAAATCATCAGGTTATCCATCTTAAAAGTACCTGTCGTTGGACTGTAGCCTGCTCCCCCATCCCTGCTACCCGCAAATAATGAGATTTTCAACCAAAGCTCTTTACTGTTACCGAGTGAAATATTGCCCAATGATGCGCTCACAGGGATTTTAGCTGACTGGTTCAGATTCGGCGGATATTTAATTGTGTCTGAGAGCTCCGAAAAACTATTCCCCTTATCCAGCGAGTAACTCAGGAGCAGTGCTCTTGGCCCCGTATTCGAACTATTGCAATCGAATACCCAACTGCCTAAGGATAGGATACCTGTAGCAGGAATTTTGACCAGGATCTCCTTACCGCCTTTGAAACTAATGGCCTTTCCCGTTGCAGGCCAGCCGCCCAAAAAATCATAGTTCTTTTTTCCATTGTCATAGTCGATAACGACAGCTTCATCAAGGGCGTTTTCTGGAACGGCATTGCTGTTGTCAAAGGTCCAATGATACAGCAGCTGGTCTTCGGATGTAGCTCCACTATGGGCAGCTCGTTTTGCATTGGATGATTGTTTTTTTAGGGGAGTAACAATCGCTTCAAAATCCTTGATTTTGAATTTTACCGCATGAATTGTTTCATTGTTTTCATCGGGAAGTTTTGCGTGTTTTTTGCACGAAGGCATTGCGGCTAAAACCAGGATGAATACACATGAAAAAATACACCAAGTCGACTTGGATTTTTTCTTCATAAATATAAATGATTATAAGTTAATTAACCGGCAGACTAAAATTAACTTATAAATCATTTAACTACAACCGTACAACTAAAAAGTTACAATTGTTTTTTCGCTTTTACAGGTGGTTTCTTTGTCGATTTTTTGGACGTATACCTTTCTCGATGAGCTTGCTAATTTAATGGTAAGTACATTATTGACTCCTGTTGGGCGTACGTACTCACCATTGAATTCATCCCATTCATAGATCGGACTGCCATCTTCATTCAACCAGATGTAGTTATAACGCGTATCGACTTTATCCTTTACCGTCAACTGTACTGTATTTTTTCTCTTATCGATTTTAACGGCAATACGCTTTGGTTTATCGATTTTACTCAGTGTATTGATATTAATTTTTGTCTTCTCGGAGACCCGGTCATCCCAAATTCCACGGACGAGGTACACTTTTGACTCCACAATATCCTGCAGAAAAATATTACGGCCCGTCTCTTCCCAATATCCTGTGGCAGCATCATACCATCGGTATTGAAGTCCGGCAACAGGATGCTTTACGGTAAGTACCTGAGCTCCTCCATAACAGGTTTCCAGTGTATCGCCCCATGTTACCTGTGGTTTCGCCAAATCAATCAACTTGCTCTGATTAAAGGTCCATACAACGGAATCCTTATAATTAAGATACAAGGGGTTGCGCAACAAATTGGTTGTATCCTGAATCATTACCTTTAATGTATTTGTTCCCACGTTTAACATACCAGGATCGAGATAAATAGAATCAATGTCGGTTGCAATTGTCTCGTCATTCAACAACCAGCATAACTTAAAGGTGTTTGGAGAAGGTTTTGCCAAACGTAGCGAAAACTTCTGAATACTATCCAAAGTAAGTGTCTGGTCTACCCCTGGCTTTACTTGAATAAATGGACTTGATTTTTTCTTGATGGAAGCCACAAATTGTTCTTGACAGACAGGGCAAAATGGAGCTACCAAATACTGCATTTTACAATACTCATGTGGTCTAAACCAGTTTGAAGGCGAACCTTTACCACCATACGAGTAAATCCCTACCCCATCTTTTCCGAGCCAGTATTTCCAGGGAACATGATCTGCATCTGCCGACTGTGAGCGGTTCGTAGACTCAATAGCATATTGATTTCCAGCCCAATACTCATCCGCAAGCTGGGCAAAAGAATGTCCAATTTCGTGTACCGCGATATCATTGCTCTTAAAATTAACAGTAGAAGTTGCCCATTTACCTCCTGAACCACCATAAAATGGGGAATTGACCAACACAACAACCTGTGTATAATTGGGGATATGTGTCTTCAATACCTCTTCAATACGATCATTTTTCTGAGGTACAACCAAACGATGTAAACCACCATTGTCAAAGCTGCTTCCAAAAATCGTGTTCGGATGAGCAACCGGAACAGCATGATCCCGTGTGAACTTATTATAACGTGGCGGATATTTACTCAAATCGGTTTCACCATGTACACAGTCACCCGCTTTGCAATCGTGTGTTGCGCCAGACTCTTCGGAGATCGTACGAATTGCAAACACATTAAAAAAACTACTGTATTGTTTAAAAGGTTCGATCGAGAAAAAATAGTTGGTAAATTGCTTGGCATCGGCAGCATAATCATCCAGCTCTGCTTTGGTGTAACCGTCCCCCAAAATGACCAAATTGACAATATGCTTATCCGTTCCTTGGTATTGCAGCGTATCGATCTTAAAAAGAGAAGATTGGGCCCGGAGCTGCAGGGCAGATATACATAAAACTATGAGTGCAATAAATAGATTTTTATTCATCGGAATGGTTATCTTTAGAACTCAAAAATACCATTTTAGCACCTGCTATTTTTAAATTTTATTGACGAGTCTTTCTCCGATATTGTCAACAAAACCATTCTTCCGATTTCCGGGGAGGGGAGCCTACCAAAAATCAACGGGATGAGGATACTGCTATAGCTTGGAAAGCTCCATAGACGATTCAATTAAACAGCATAGTAACATCCGCCAAACAGCCTAGTCGCGCATACGATGTTCCTGTACATATTCACTGGGTGAAAGTTTAGTTATTTTTTTGAATACCCGATTGAAATTGACAACATTATTAAATCCCGTTTTAAAAGCGATATTAGAAACACTTTCCGAAGATTCGTCAATCAACATTTTGCAGGCCCGTTCTATCCGGATTTCATTGAGAAAGGTTACATAGGTTTTCCGGGTATGCTTCTTAAAATATTTACAAAAGGCATGTGGCGTCATGTGCGCCACCGCAGCAATGTCTTCCAGAGAAATCTTGTCTCCAAAATGCTGAAAGGTATATTGGAATATTTCGTTGATTCGCAATCCCTCGGCATCTGAAAACTTCTTCTGTGGAATGCCTGTATAGAGCGAAGTCCATTGATCTACTTTTTTACTTAGAAAATTAATCAGCTTCACAAAAGAGAGGAGACGATCTATGCCCGCACTCACGTTAATCTGTACAAACTTTTCTTTCAGCGCGACGGAGTGTTCCGCATCCAATTTTTTACTGACGTTGATGTGTTCCAGAAAATACTTGACATCATCGAATTCAGGGAAATCCAGAAAGGGTTTAAAATGTTCGTAGTCGAAAAAAATATGGATGGCATGAATGCCATCCCTTATATCCTCGCCAGTCTTGAACATATGCGGTTCATCCGCGTCAACGATATAAATTTCGTCCTCTTCAAAACTATGTGTAAAGTTGCCAATCATAAAGGTTCCTCTACCCTTTAAGATATAGGTCAGCTGGATTTCCTTATGCCGGTGGTAATTGCTGTAAAATGAAGGCAGAATGTCTTCCTGCACACAAATAGATCCTTGGTAAACCACCGGAACTGTAAATTGAACAACTTTCATTACGTATTGAAATAACAAATATTAAACAGTTAATTCAAATGTAAGGTTTTTTAAGACAATAAACGTTAATTTTTAGCAACAAATTCCTTCACTTTCCCTAAAAACTGTGGCATCGCTGGATCTTCACCACTTAAGGATAAAATTTTTAGGGTCTGTGGGTTTATCCAGAGATAACTTGGTGTACGATCTATACCAAAGTCATTTTCCATCGTTGCCTGGTCGTTATAATTCAAAAAGTAACTCTGCTTACCTAAGGCCAGGTCCTTGCTTGATTTACTCCATTTATCCAGATCCTTATCCAGCGAAAAATAGATAACCCTTACCCCCATAGCGTTCAACTGAGATTCTTTTTTCCGTAACATTCCAATATCGGCCTTGCTATTGGTATTGGAAGCTTTCCAAAATGCGGCAATCAGCATTTTAGCTTTTGAAATATCCTTTAGCGCTAAGGTATCCCTTTCTACATTCATTGGTGTAATCGAAGGAAATACAGGCATATTTTCATAAAAATCTTTCACCCGATCGACTTTTTCGCGGGCAAATTTAAAATAGGGATGCTTCTGCAGATCCGTATTAAAACCCTGCAATGCTGCATCGAACTTTTTATAATTCGTCTGATCTAGGGAGACGTATTTAAAAAAATAAGGCAATACCAAAGATGATCGGTGGGTACTATCGAGAATAAAATCGGCGTATAGCGTGCGTGGATTAAATGCGGCATTGCCGTTTAAGCGCTGTATTTCGTCTACTGCTTTTTCATAGGAACCATCATTTCTTGCAGCCATCGAAGGCAACTGACTCTCCAACTGCCTTACCCGTTGGCTTTTATTTGCCGTTTTATTTTTTTCCTCCTGCTCCCGCTGTTTGTAGTTCGCATTGAACTGCATGAAATCCTTGGCGTTCTGCGAAGAGGTTGTCAAGGTAAACTCACCCTGATCTTCACTTAAATCATAGTCACTTCCGCCTTCGACAAATAATGTATAGGGCTCCATACCCTTAATCTGAATATCATAAAATCCGGCCATGGCAAGTTCGCCTTCCAAAACAAATTGCCCATTAGCAACTTGCGTTTTTACAAATTGCTGCAGTTTATTATCGTGATCGACGAGGCTCACCTGAGTCCCATCCCCGGCAGTGGTTTTTCCAGTTATCTTATAGCTAAAGCTATTCAACAAGGCGGCTGTCTTCGCCGATTCGGACTTTTGTGTACAGGCTGTCGTCCCCAAGGCCAGAACAGAAATCAAGCAAAAATAGTTAACGAACTTCATAATCTTTATAGTTTCCGTTTTCAAATAGACGAATCTTTCCTTTTTTACCTTTAATCTGGAGGTCGGAAACCTTTCCATTCTCCCATTTCATATCCACAGTGTAGTTTCCTCTGGTTTTGAGACCGCTAACTTCGCCTTTAGACCAGGCTTTAGGTAACGCAGGCAACAGGTGAATATAACCATTGTGACTCTGTATCAACATCTCGGCAATCCCGGCTGCACCACCAAAGTTTCCGTCAATCTGAAAAGGTGGATGTGCACAGAACAAATTGGGGTAAGTGCCAGCTCCGACTCCCTGATAGGTTGTTTCATTGGTAAAAGCGGGTTTAAGCAACTGCCTTAGAATTTCGAGTGCATGATCACCATCCTGTAATCTGGCCCAAAACAATATTTTCCAGGCTCTAGACCAGCCCGTTCCTTCATCGCCACGTACCGCTAAAGTCTTACGTGCAGCCTCAGCCCATTCGGGTGTTGTCTGTGGCGAGATAAATGCCGCAGGATACAGACCATATAAATGCGATACATGCCGATGTTTAGGTTCAACTTCCTGATAGTCCTCGAGCCATTCCATCACACGCCCGGATGGGCTAACGACTACAGGCGGAGGGATATCCTTCAGCCTCGCTTTCAAGGCACTGGCAAAACTATCTTTCGTCACAAGGATAGAATCAGCCTGAATCACCGCCCGGTATAACTCCCTTACGATTTGGTTATCAATGGTAGGTCCCATCACAACCGCAGCAACTTTTCCATTCGCCATTCGGAAAGCATTTTCCGGCGACACCGACGGTGAAGTGACCCACCATCCTGTTTTAGGGTCCTGAACCAATGTATGATCGTAAAACTCGGCTGCTCCTTTGAGTATCGGATAAATCTCTTTGAGGTAATCTTTATCCCCAGTGAATAGATAATGCTCCCAGAGATGGTTACATAACCATCCTGATGCCGTACTGGCTCCCCAGGAAGCCTGCTCACCCGGAGCGGAATACCCCCAGATATTCGTCATCATATAGACCACCCAACCCGGTGCATTATAGTAAGCCTTTGCTGTCTGCTCGCCAGTTTTTGCAATCCGCTTTATCATTTCGATAAAAGGCTTGTGATATTCGCTCAGGTTATTGACCTCCACGCCCCAATGATTCATCTGTGCATTGATATTGAGATGATAATCACCATTCCAAGGGGTATTGATCTGATTGGCCCATAGTCCCTGCAGATTTGGCGGCAGGGAATTTGTATTTTTAGGAGCAGCACTTGAAATATTCAAATACCTCCCATACTGATAATAAATTGTGGCCAGATCAGGGTCCTGAACTGGATTTTTATAGAAATTGGCAATCCGTTCATTGGTAGGGATAGCGTTATTCGCCGTATTTCCAAACAAATTAAGATTTACCCGATTAAAGATTTTTTGATAGGCAGCAAGATGGTTTTTATATATTTTCTGTTCGTCAGCAGTTTTTGCGGCTGCAACAGCTGCTTTGACAACAGGTAACGGATCCTTCCCATAATAGGAAGTACTTGCTGAGAAATAGACCGTGAGACCACCTTTCGCAGACACCTCTAAGGTTTTATCCTTTTTGCTGATCTGCAGATTTTTACCTTTAACCTGAATTAATCCAACGAATTTCAGATTTTTACCTCCCTTTCCATCAGGCAAAGATCCCTCGATCAGAATCCCGTCGTCCAACAAGGTATAACGGTCAATATTTTCCTGGCGCTGGAATGATATGCCTAATTGCTGTACCTCATCCTTAGGTTGGCTCAATTGGATAATACCTACATTCTTATCAAAAGAAGTATAATAACGACGTTGGAACTGTTGCCCGTTGATCTTGAATGAAGTCTGTGCCGAGGCAGTCGCTAAGTCCAAGGAACGCTTGTAATCTTCGATCGTACCCGCGGGCAATTTGTAATCCAGTAAAAGGTCGCCGAATAGCTGATAACAGCCATAGGGGACCTTTGCACCATTACCAAAACCAGACCCCTTGCCTTTGGTCACAAAAGTTTCATTGACCAGTTTTTCGGCTTCATCATTTTTACCGGCCTTAAGCAGTGCCTGAATAGCGTCAACATTTTTGTAGGCTTCATAATTATTGGGATCTTCTGGACTGCCCGACCACATACTAATCTCGTTGAGTACGATCTTTTCCTGACTAGGATTTCCATCTGGCATCATGCCGATAAGTCCGTTTCCCAGTGGTAAAGTCTCTTCCCAGACCTTCGCAGGCTTATTATACCAAAGTACGAGTGGATTTTGTTGAGCAAAAAGCAACGTGGTATGACATATACATACCACAATAAGCATTAAAAATCTATTTGCCATACAATTCAAGTTCTGCTATGGTTAATTCATTGCCGTCGATAAATTGTTTTGGTTCAAATTTGATAAACTTGGTTGCGCTGTTCGTATCAAAAAATACCTGTTGCAAAATTGGATTTGCCTTAATATTGGAAAACTCGCCCTCTTTAGCAAGGCTCCATGTTTTCCCGTCGGTACTGGTTGATATTTTATAATGTGTTGGTGTCCCTATGTTCTTTCCATCCTGACGAGGCAGGAAGCCGATACCAGAAACAGGTTTGTCTGTAGCCACAACAATTACACCCTGATCGGCAACAGTCGCAAAAGTGCTTGGTTTTCCGTCAGATATATATGCATTATTATTGGATCTACCTGTCGAAATCTTAAATCCAGTCAGCTTTTTCACCTCTTTGGTATTAAATGCAAAGGGCTCGTTATACTCCTTGAACAATCCAAAATCACTGAGCGTGATTGCTACCGGAGCATAAACATGAAGACGTAGTTTACTTGCAGTTTGAGGTTGCTCGAGTTTGATGAGGCGGTTTGCACCGATGCTTGTTGCTTTGGCCAAAGGTTTCCAGCTATTATTTTCCCAACGTTCAATCGAAACACTATCGATACGTTGTCCCAACTTAATATTCTCTCTCAACTGAATAAGGTCAAACTTAGCGGGGGATTTTAATTTTATTTCCAATGTAGCCGATGTTTTGGAATCGTCTGTTGCCCAATAGCTGTAGCGGTCGTTATCGGTAATCAATGAAGTACCATAGGATTTTGAATCACCATTACGGACATTGGATGCCGTGATGGTCGCTCCTTTGGCTAAATTGGTGCGGAAAGTTTCTTTCACTTTTTTTCCAAAAGCCTCTAACGACTTCACATCATTCTCATGTAATGTACCGGAAGGCATCGGTGCTAAGCCAAGATTCATGCATGCTCCTCTCCCAACTGATTTTAAATAGATCTCAAAAAGCTGGTTTGGTGTTTTTACACGACTATCTTGTTCTTCATGATAAAACCATCCCGGACGTTGCGGCACGTCACATTCAGCAGGTATCCAATATTTACCATTACGGTCGCCTGTTTCGGCATTATGTGATTCTGTCGCTCCGGGTACAGCGACTTTTCCGTTTAAGCCAATCGGCGTAAATGTTGCCCATGATGTTTCAGCAGCAAATCCTTTTTCATTACCCACCCAACGCATATCCGGGCCGATATCTGAAAAAATAACCGCTTCAGGTTGTAATTTTCGTACAATTGGCCAGGTTTTTTCATGCCACTCATAGTACGTTGTTCGATCGATGATACGCTTTCCTTCATGGCCACCATAAAAGCCATCACCACCATTTGCTCCATCATGCCAGGATGTAAACAAAGGGCCATAATTGCTCATCAATTCAGTCAGTTGCTGTCTGTAGGCTTCGGCATAGGCCGGCGTACCGTAACGTTCATCGTGACGATCCCAAGCTGAAAGATATACACCAAATTTCATCCCATTTCGATGGGTCGCTTGCATAAAGTCTTTGACCATATCACCTTTTCCATTTTCCCATGGTGAAGAAGCGATACTATAGGATGTTGTTTTGGTTGGCCACAAACAGAATCCATCATGGTGCTTTGCCACACTAATTAAGCCCCTGAAACCACCTGCTGCCGCTGCCTTAGCAATTTGATTTGCATCAAAAGCCGAAGGATTAAACAACGCGGGCTGTGCGTCACCATAACCCCACTCCTTATTTTGGAAAGTTGTCGGCGTATAATGAATCAAACAATACGTTTCCATCTCCTGCCACTTTAATTGACGCTCAGTTGGCAGAGCCCCGTAAGCTTTTAAAGTATCTGATTTGGCTACAGGCCCGCTGGAAAGTAAAATGGAGGATAACAAGATTGTCAACATAGTCTATATTTATGTGCTAGAAAATTAGGTTGTAAAGCCCTAAGATAAGAAGTTTTGCAAAATGCTGTATGTAACATTTGCGTACAAAACCGACCGATGCTCAGCTCCAATAGGATTTACCTCTGGGTCAAATCGTATTTTTTGTTCAAATCAATCGATTGATTAAAACAAGAATTCCAATTTATCAATGGTGCTATTTACAGCCAGTTATTTAACTTTTTGTATATCTGCATAAGCGATTTTTTACTTTCAACACCAAAGAAAAACATGCTTTACCTCGATTGATATGCTATATCAACCTAAAACTGTCCTTTTTTCACCCTAATTTCCCCAAAAATCAGATTCTTTATCTTGTCGGTCAAACAAAAATCATCCATCCGTTATTAATAGAGGATAAAGTGGTTAACAGCATTCAAATAGATGCTCCATTGGGCTATACTTGAGATTGGCATGATAATTATAAGTATAGGGCAGAAAAAGGAATGTTTTTTCTGAAAGTGTCTGTCTTTATGGATTTGTATTTTTTTATTAAGGTATCAATGAGCTCGCTACGCTAGCGTATTGACCAGAAAGAACTTTCGGGTTGCTTTCATGAATATAGATACTGACGAAATAACAAAAGTTTTATATTATTAAAAATGATTATGAGAGGAAATTTAATGATTTTAGCGGTTGCATTGGCGTTTTCAACAATCGCATGTAACACAACTGGAAAAAAAGCTGAGGCAACCGGTAGCGGCGACACGGCTACTACGGTCCAAAAACCAAGCACAGTGGACAATGCGTCTTTGGAAGGCACCTGGGAACTCAAATCCCTGACCACAGCAGAGACAGCAGGCAAACAACTTAAGGATTTATTTAAGGACAAAATTCCAACATTGACTTTCAATACAAAAGACCACAAAGTAGATGGTAACAACGGTTGTAATGGTATTGGTGGAACCTACGAAAGCGAAAAAGGCAATTCGATCAAGATTGGTGATAAATTGGTTTCAACCATGATGCACTGTGAGAACGCAGCTTACAACGAATTTATGAATGGTCTAAAGTCTACGACAAACTTTGATGTACGAGATAATGAATTGACATTTATTTCTGGAGATATCGTCGTGATGCAATTCGTCAAAAAGTAAGTTAATCTTATGATAAAAGAAAAGCCGGTACATGTACCGGCTTTTTTTATTCAAGAGTCTGTTATTTTTTTTACCTCTTCTTCGCATCATGTCTATGTCCTTTGAACAGGAAAAGCAAAGCACTAGGGATATAGTATAAGGCAAAAGCCATATTTTTTTCATAAAAAGGGGTTATTTCATTGCTAATTATATGAATATAAAAATTTCATCTCGTACCTTTACACATCATGAAACAAGATCAATCTAAAATCATACGTGAACAGGTCGATCGTTCAGCACTTCGCGAACATTCGACTCCTTTATACCTTACATCAAGTTTTATCTTCGACAGCGCTGAACAAGGTCGGGCGGTCTTTGCTGGCGAAGAGGATGCAATGATTTACTCCCGCTATGCCAATCCAAATACCTCTGAGTTCATCAACAAAGTCTGTATTCTTGAAGGCGCCGAAGCAGGATTGTCTTTTGCATCAGGTATGGCAGCAGTATTTGCCTCCTTTGCAGGAATTATCGAAAGTGGAGACCATATCGTTTCTTCACGTGCAATATTCGGCTCTACACATCAGTTATTTACGGAACTCTTCCCACGTTGGGGTGTTACAACAACTTACGTAGACGCAGCTAATCCGGAAGAATGGGAAAAAGCAATCCAGCCGAATACTAAAATCATCTTTTTAGAGTCGCCTTCTAACCCCGGCTTGGAACTGGTTGATTTGGAATGGCTGGGTAAATTCAAGGAGAAATATCCAAATATCATCCTTTCAATTGATAATTGCTTTGCCACACCTTATCTCCAGAAGCCAATTCAGTATGGATTTGACCTCGTGATCCATTCGGCAACAAAATATATGGATGGACAAGGTCGTGTTTTGGGCGGTATTGTTGTCGGAAAACAAGAGCTTATCGATAAATTGATGTTCTTTATCCGTCATACAGGCCCCGCATTATCGCCATTCAATGCCTGGATCATATCGAAAAGTTTAGACACGTTGGGCATCCGTATGGACCGCCATTGTTCTAACGCATTGGCTTTGGCCGAGGCCTTGGAAAATCATGCGGAAATTGAAGATGTAAAATATCCATTTTTACCAAGCCATCCACAATACGAGCTGGCCAAGAAACAAATGAAAGCTGGTGGCGGTATTGTAACCTTTGTTGTCAAAGGTGGTTTTGAGCGCGCAAAAGCCTTTGTAGATCATTTGGAAATGATTTTATATACCTCTAATTTAGGAGATTCAAGATCAATCGCAACGCATCCAGCCTCCACCACACACTCAAAATTGTCGGAAGATGAACGCCTGAACTTAGGCATCAAACCGGGCAGTATCCGTCTGTCTGTGGGTCTGGAAGATCAACAAGATATCATCAACGATATCTTGCAGGCTTTAGAGAAAACGAAATAAACGTTCGCTTTGTCATAGTTAACGAATATACATCAACTAAAAAAGCCTTTGCATAAGCAAAGGCTTTTTTTATTCACTCGCAGCCTTCTTAATTCAACGATGCGATCGCTGCAGCATAATTTGGCTCATCAGCAATTTCTGCGACTTGCTCTTCGTACAATACTTTTCCAGTTTCATCCAATGTGATGACAACACGGCTTAATAAACCTGCCAAAGGTCCATCAGCGATAGCCAATTGATAAGCATCTGAAAAGTTTGAATCTTTATACTCTGATAATGTCACTACGTTATTTAGCCCCTCTGCTGCACAAAAGCGTCCTTGTGCAAAAGGCAAATCTTTCGATATACATAACACAACAGTGTTATCCAACTGAGAAGCCTCTTTATTAAATGCACGTACGGAAGCAGCACAAGTTCCGGTATCTACACTAGGAAAAATATTTAATACAACTTTTTTTCCTTTGAAATCTGTAAGAGACTTATCGGAAAGATCGCCTGCAGTTAATTTAAAATCAGGAGCTTGCTCGCCAACCTGTGGTAAACTGCCTTTCGTGTTTACTGGATTGCCTTTAAAAGTGATTGTAGCCATATAATATGATCGTTTAATTTTTAGTATCCTTGCACTTAAAGGTACGAGCAAAAAAAATATTACACAACATTTATTAATTTTAGTCAAACATTTATTATGTTAGCATTGTATTTGAAAGAGGAATGTTAACCAAACAATAAACACTAGTATGAAGAAACTACTATTCTCAATACTTTGTGCAAGTCCGTCACTCTTGTTTGCACAAGGATCACAAGTGAATCTACAAAGTCCCAAGGCAGTGGGAATGGGAGGAGCAGGCTCTGCTTACTTTTTAGATGAATCTTCCATTTTCTATAGCCCGGGTGCCTTAGCAAAAATGGACCATAATGCTATTTCAGTTGCCGGCAATGCCGTAATGTACAAATCGGCATTTCAAGAGGTTGGAAGTACAGTTGTTTATCATACTAGAAATCAGATTTCAACTCCTTTTTCATTATTTGCCGCATTCGGCCCCAAAAATTCCTGGTGGAAAGCCGGTATTGGAGTCTACACACCGTATGGTGGTGCCGTCGATTGGGGGAAAGATTGGGTAGGTAAATTCAGTTTGGTCAGCCTTTCGCTACGTGCAATCTATATTCAGCCCACATTAAGTTTCAAACTGACTGAAAATTTTAGTGTTGGGGGTGGTTTTGTATACAATGTTGGTACCGTAGACCTCGAAAATTCTGTTCCGGTATTCTATCCGGATGGTCACGCCGGACTGGCAACCTTAAAAGGAACCGGAACTGGCACGGGGTATAACGTGGGTATTCATTATAACTTAGAAGACGAGTTTGCCATATCGGTAAGTTACCGCTCTAAAGTTGTCACCAAACTTAAAAATGGCGATGCAACTTTTGACGTACCTGAATCCGTCGCAAGCAACTTCCCTGCGGGCAACAAATTCAGTGCTGAATTACCGCTACCATCCACATTTGCCGCAGGCATCGCCTTCCCTATTTCGGAGAAATTGAAGATGGCTCTTGATGCAACGCTCATCAATTATGACATCTATAAGGCGCTAGATTTCGATTACAAAGAAAACACGCCCGTATTGCAAGATACGCATTCACCAAAAAAATACGATAAAGCAGGATCCGTCAAAGCAGGATTGGAATACCTTGCTTCCGACCGCTTGCAATTACGTATAGGTGGTGGTGTAATCGCAACACCGGTACAGCAGAGTGCCTATGTTTATCCCGAGACACCAGACAACACCAGATACTTAATATCGGGAGGTTTTACTATAAAACCATCACCAAAATTTGATGTCACAGGTTCCTTTGCGTACCAACGGATTGTGGCTCGCCAGTCAACCAACGTGGAGAGCCATCTATCAGGTACGTATGCAACAAATATTTTTGCTCCTGGTATTGGTGTAAGCTATAAATGGTAATTAACAGCCAAATTTGACTAAGATGAAAAAAAACAAACTTTATATAGCTGCGGCGTTAGCACTTTTAGCGATCGCCTCATGTAAACCGACCTTGGACGAATATACGCCTTCGGCTGGTTCGGTGAATTTTTCAAAATATGTTGCCATCGGTAATTCATTGGCAGCAGGTTATGCAGATGGCGGACTGTACTTGGAAGGCCAAAAAGTAGCCTATCCCAATTTAATTGCGGAGCAATTAAAACAAGTGGGTGGTGGTGAGTTCAAATCGCCATTTTTCAGTGAAGATCAAGCCAATGGCTCTGGCTATATTACGCTTACAGCACTTGTCAATGGACAGCCTGTGACAGCACAGGTAACCGATAAATTAGCTTATCGCTCAGCTTCACCAAAATTATTGACCAAATATACAGATCCGATCAATAACCTTGGTGTACCGGGCATGCGTATGGACCTTTCTATGGTAGCAGGCATGGGGTCGCCCGCCGGAAACATGTATTTTGAGCGCTTGCTGCCAGATGCGGATATGATGAAAACCTATTTCACCTATTCCACCACGCAAAATCACACCTTCTTTAGTTTTGCGCTGGGCAATAATGATGCGCTCGGCTGGGCAACTAACGGTGGTGTGGTGAACATTAACCCAATAACAAATAAACCGGATCCGACAACTGTGTTGACAGAAACAGCTCAGTTTACTGCGATTCTCAATGGTTATGTACAGGCATTGACTCAAGGGGATAGAAAAGGAGTATTGGCCACAATTCCAGATGTAACAGCAACACCTTATTTCACAACGGTCACCCGTGCAGCCTTACTGGCAGCCGTGAATGCAACAAATCCGCCGACACCGGTAACAAATATCTACATTGCAACAAAGTCAGGTTCTCGTGCAGCTACCGATCAAGATTATTTTGTTCTACCATTCTCCTCAACGGGATTATTGGGAAAACCTAATGCCGCACAAATTCCGTACGGCTTACACCCACTGAACCCCGTGGAAGACAAATACGTACTGGATGAATCTGAGGTTGCAACTGTCCAAACACGTATCAACGAGTATAATGCGGCCATCAAAGCTGCTGCAGACTCAAAAGGCCTAGCGCTAGCGGATGTACATGAGTTCTTGAATAATGTAAAAGGAGGCGTCCGTATCAACGGACTAGCGGTTAGTGCCAAATATATCACTGGAAATGCTTTCTCTTTGGATGGTATCCACCTAACGCCAATTGGAAACGCCCTAATGGCTAACATCTTTATCAGTGCGATCAATTCAAAATATGGATCGAAGATCCCACAAGTTGACGTAGCCAAATATCGCGGTGTTAAACTGCCAGATACCGTCACAAAATAAACAGTGACCAACATACTGACAAAAGGCAGACGAATAATCGTCTGCCTTTTTTGTATATTTGTTTAGTATAGATTGAACTACAAAGCCCTCGTATGGTTTGAAAAAGGAAGTGAAGTATCATATCATGTCCCCACAGCCTAAACGAGCAAAAAGAATAAAATAAAATAAGATGAAAATCAAATTAAACCGTGTCAACCAAGCTGTGCATTTCGAAGCCAGCAGTGAATTATCCCCCGTCAAAGTCAACATCGATGGTTCAGAAGCCATCGGCGGTGAGGGAAAAGGTGTTCGTCCAATGGAATTGGTTTTAATGGCACTGGGTTCTTGCAGCGTCTTTGACCTCCATAGCATACTGGTAAAACAACGCCAACAAATTGACGATATCCAGGTCGAAGTAGAAGGTAAACGCCGGGAAGAAATTCCACAAGTATTTACAGATATTCACATTAATTTTTTCCTGAAGGGTGAAATTGATGAGGTAAAAGCGGCCAAAGCGGCTGAATTAGCCGTTAAAAAATACTGTTCAGTACACGATATGCTTGCCGCTGGCGGTATCAATATCACGTATTCTTTAAAGATAAACTAAGAAAATACTTTCTTGGCATCTGATAATCCTCCACATGCGATGTGGAGGATTATTGTTTTAATGTATGCTACATCCATTTCCTTTACCAATGTATTATGAATAAAATAGGTACAGGGAATCGGAAGGATTTAACTTTACTAAGGTTAACTGATTTACAAACGATTCTGCTCTTCTGTTCTAGTGGGCTGATTACTGCTTTTGACTTTCTGATTTCCAAAATGATACCGCAGCGTCAGATTTACTTTTCTGGTATCCCGATAGTCCCTATAAAAATTATTTTGATCGCCGTACTTGGATGATATCGTCATTTTCTCTGTTTTGAAAATATCCATAAATGATAGATTTACTTCAAATTTCTTTTTAAAGAATTTTCGATTTGTCATCACATAGGTACTTGAATACCCTGTAATATGAAATGGCCCCTGTATCGTGGGCGATGTAAATGTATTACCCAGTTCAAGATTCCAACCGGCATCCTTATTCAGCACATAGTTGGTGCTTACGTTTCCGTTGCCGATATACACATCATTCTTGTGCAATACGTCATCAGTACCCATAAAGTAATTCTCGTTATACATCCCCTCTAGCTGCAGATTCAATCCCCAGCGTCCGGTCAGCTGAAAACTCTTTCCTAAGTCTATCCCCGCCCCTTGTCCTTTCTTGATATTGGTATATTGGAAAATCAGTTGGTGATTGTTGTTATCTTGGCGGGAAATTTCCATATTGGGCCACTTTTCAAATCGGTAGAAGAGATCGATATTCCAGTTGTTTTTTGTCCAGGTCAGATTCAGATTATGAACGATCGTCGCCCTTAAACGTGGATCTCCCTGAAAATAAGAAAAACGATTGTAATAGGATTTTGCAGGATTAAGCCAGGAGTAAGAAGGTCGGCTGATACGCTTTCCATAGGAAAAACCAAACTGCTGATCGTCAGTCAAGGCATATTGCATGTAAAATGTCGGAAAGAGCACAAAATAATTACGCTTATTGATATCAGCTGGTTCGGATACAATACCTTCCAAATCGGTATATTCTCCTCTTAGACCTGCTTTCCAGCTCCATTTTTTCCAGGCATAGTCCAATGAGCCATACAAAGCCACATTACGTTCTTTGTAATCAAACACACTACTCTTATCAGGCCTTTGCTCGAGCTCCCCTGATTCATCATCAAAGAAAGCAAGGGTGCTCGTCGTTTTCACGTCGCTAAATTTTCCACCAAACTCCAGCCCCAGCTTCTTTATCTTTCCGGTGAAATCTATCTGTGAAGAAAAAAGCCGATTTTTATTTCCATTATTACTGATAAATCGGGTATCTGTCGGTTCTTCCCCCTTAAATCGCAGCGCTGTCAGTACATCCTGATCATTTGTCGAATGATTGTCAGTGAAGTAGGATGACCAATTTATGCTCCACCTGGAATTAAGCTTCTTTGCTACCTGAAGGTAGAGGTTATTCGTTTTTGTCGATCGTTGATGATCATTGGTGGTAAAATAACTGGACTCCTGTACATGATTTTTATCGTATATAATGGTGGGCACTTCATAAATACCATAGGTTTTCGGTCCGTAATAACCATTTAGTCCAGCATTAACCGTCCAGGTTGTATCGGGTGTATAGTCTATCGAAAACACATAGCTGTTCTGACTGTTATTGGTATCAAATCGATCCATGACACCTTCCCATGAGGTTTGATCATTCGGATAATAAACATAATTCGTTTCATAACGTGCGTAAGTCCCTCGTCCGAAATTATACGTACCACGAAGATTGAATTTTTCATTTTTATAGTACTGGGTCAGTCCAAACAGTTGCTTCCAGGTACTGCTTTTTTCGGCCAATGCAACCACCGTGCCTCTATAGCCATATAGGTTGGATTTGGAAAGTTTAATATTGATAATCGTGCTTCCCTCAGCTTCATATTTTGCAGGTGGATTGGTAATAACCTCTATCGACTGCACGTCGCTACCTGCTGTGTTCTCCAGATAGGTTTTCAGTTCATCCCCCGTGAGCATCACTTTTCGGTCATTAATGAGAACAACAATATTTTTGTTCCCACGGACCATTAAATCTGCACCATTCACCATCACCAAGGGTGTACGCTTCAAAATATCCCAGCTATTCAGTGCTGAAAGATTGGAATTCTGAACGTTAAATTCCAAGCGATCCAATTTACGGATCAATCGGGGCGCTCGACCCACGACCTGTGCTTCTTCGAGTACCTTTGCTTCGGGAAGAAGTTCAAGTAACAAAGGGCCCGAAATGGTATCGCTGCGAAAAAAAAGTTCCTGAGACTTGAAGTTCAGATAGCTTGTCCGAAGATAGTATCCACTCGGATGATCCAGCGTAAGTAAGAATTTTCCAAAATGGTCAGTCTTTACATCACGGATTTCTTGATAGTTGCTATCCAATAGCATAACGGTCGCTCCCGCCAGCACAATTTTGTTTGCATCCTGTACTTGTCCCCCGATTTGTTTGGTCTGTGCCGAAATCAACAGGGGGAAAGCCAGAAAAAATAGGATCAATTTCATGTAAAAATAATTAGTCTTTTAATTCGAGTATAGCTTATCCGCATTATTCTATTTGTTAGAATCTATGTGTTGTTACACGTAGGCCCGTTCGCGGTCGTGCCTATTTGACAATCGCGGCCATTTCATACGCTGATATTCTACTATGCTTCAAAAGTGTCTATAGTTGCGCCAAATAATGGTTAATGAAGGGTTAATAGTACGTTAAGGTATATTATCTTAGCCCTCAGCAGTTATATTTGTGTATGGAATTGAAACCCAAAAGTTATATCGTCCTCTTTACGTTATTTTTTGCCGTACTTATTGGCATACAGGGGTATCAATTGTACAATACCTATCAGCTCAAACAGCGTGATATTTTTGCCACTGTGAAAAGTAAGCTGGGCAAGCTTCATGACAACGACAAGCTTTTTGATGATGATTTAATGAGCAAGGACATTGCTAGAGACTACTACATCAAATTGGTTAAACATGAGATAACGGCCGAAAAATTAAAGGAGTTATACCACGCAAATGCCCATAAAACATCCCAAAGGCTCACGCGATATGTCGACAGCCTATTTCAACCCTTGGGAATGGAAGTTATCCTGAAAAAGGAAATTTTGGGTATTTACTTCAAGAACCTAGAAAAACAAATCGCAGCAGGTCCTATCACTGTCTACATAACAAATGGAACGTTTCGTCAACCCGTAGAGCTCTCTTCAAGCGAATGGATAACAGAAAAAACAGAAACACAGAAAGTCAAAGACAGTATCCAAAGCCGGGAGATCCTATACACCTTTTTTGTTCACCGAAAAACTTCCTTTGAGGTAACGAATCTCAACTGGATATTGTTCAAAGAACTTACTTCGCTCCTATTGAGTACGTTATTTATTCTAGCCGCTTTTCTTTGGCTTTTTTATAGAACCATTCAGAATCTCAGAAAACAGCAGAAACAGATCACCGTACTGCACGATGTCGTCGACAATATTTCACATGAACTCAAAACACCTATTGCAACCCTGAAAATTGCCGCTAAAACACTTCGGAAATCAACAGACGAAAGCATTATAACGGTCATTGAGCGACAAGTAAACCGCTTGGAACAGACACTCGATCCGCTGCATGAAAATCTTCAAACAATTGATCAGCCTCCTGTTACCAGAGCAGAACTTCAAGCTATTTTCGACGACTTTCAATTGACCAATCCAACTATCACATTTCAATTAAGTCCCTTGCCTGACGGCAAACTATGCCTGAGCCCAAATGATGCGACAACACTATTTCAGAACCTGATGAACAATGCCGTAAAATATGGTGCAACTTGGATTAATATCTTTTTTGAGGATCAGAAAGGTAAACTCTCGGTTTATATACAGGATAACGGTTACGGCATGGAGGAGTCCGAGCTACCCTATATTTTCGACAAGTTTTACCGCATCCAAAAAGACAATGTTCACGACACCAAAGGCCTGGGAATCGGTCTTTTCCTTGTAAAAAAAATCGTCGATCGTTATCACGGACAGCTTAGTGTAACCAGCATACCCAATGTAGGGACTACGTTTAAAATCCAGCTGCCGCATGCGCTTGTCCCATCATCGGAAATATGACCAAAAACAAGGATAAGCTGTGAAAAGACAATAGGCGGCCATAGACTAAAGCATTTATATTAACTTAACTACTGAAGACAAAAATGAATAAAATATTACTCGTTGAAGATGACCCCGATTTTGGTTTTATGCTCAAGCAGTACCTTGAGCTATCCGCATTTGCCATAGACTGGATAGCGCAGCCCAATGATCTGACGGAAAATTTCCAGCAGCTAGCCGATTACGATCTGGTGATACTGGATGTTATGCTTCCTCAAATCAGTGGTTTTAGCCTCGCCAAAGAAATCAATGCACGATACCCTGCTTTACCCTTTATCTTTTTAACAGCCAAGGAGCAAAAAATAGATAAACTCACGGGACTAAAAATCGGTGCCGATGATTATGTCACTAAACCTTGTGATCCCGAGGAACTATTGCTTCGCATACAAAATATATTAAAGCGGAATCAGAAAAATAGTACTCCAAAATCGATCGCCATCGGGAGCTATCTATTCCATCCCGAACAATTATTATTAAGCCATACTTTGGAACAATTTAAGCTCACTGAACGTGAAGCCCAACTTCTCCTCTTTCTATGGCAACACAATGGCCAGCTTGTCACGCGTGAAGAAATCCTTGAAAAGGTATGGGGAACTGCAGATTTCTTTACAGGAAGGAGCATGGATGTCTTTATTACCCGAATCCGCAAATATTTAAGCCTGGATCCCAATCTGACCATCAGTTCGAATAGAGGTGTCGGATTTACGATTCAATTTTAAGGGTTATCCAGCAATCTCTTCCTTCCGTTTGTTCCATAATTTCTCTGCCCAACGGCCGACAAACCAAAAGGACACGGCCAAAATCAAAAAGAACACTGCTCGATTGATATTATCCCAGAGATACTCGACATAACGGGTATAGATATTGAGCACTAAAAATACAAAGCCTACTTCCCTGCTGACATTATCTTTCGCTTTTAAGCCGTAGACAACCAGAAATACCGACACGGCAGTGGATAAAATACCCCAGTAGAACATATGGTATTGACGTACAGTCGTCCATTCATAGAAATCAGCATAATTTCCAAAAATAGAAAGGGTCCACAAGGATACCATCAGATAGATCAATCCCACAATATAACTGATGGGCTGAAAGATTTGTAGCCTTTCAAACCTGGGTTGAATCCAAACAGCCAACGCGGTTGTCAGTGCCCCAAAAATGGTAAAACGCAGTGGGTAATTCATTCCCCAAAACTTAAATCCCCAATTACTATGATAGGCAGTCTCGGTCGCAAACCATACACCCAAGGCCAAAAGCATAAACGTCCAAATCAGCTTACTCTCGAGCTTAACGGCAAGAAAGCCATAAATTGCCACAGAGAGTAAAAATAATAGGGAATAGTGCATCGTATCTTTATCCAATACTTTACCCATAAACCCGATGCAGGCCGCAGTTCCGAAAACCCCAATCAGCATCATGGTTTCCGTGGATAGATTTTTATAAGGATAGCGTTTCTTATACCGAAAACCCAGCGTATAGAATAATACAGCCACGGCAGCGAAAAAGAAGCAAAATAGGATATTAGGTGCTTCATAGAGGGTATCCACAAAGGCCAAGAATGATGCATCTGTAAACAACGAAAAAACAGCGAAGACCAGAGATGCCAAGGCAATCCAAAAGGCATATCTAGCCAGTTGTCCCCAATCAAAACTTTTCACGTCTAAACTATCCATCAGCTCGTTCGCTTTTTGTTCATCCAATAAGTTCTCTTTCTTCCAAAACTGGACAATATCGTCGATCGATTGTTTCTCTTGTTTGCTGACGTCGTATTTTCGCATAAATTTAGATTTACTGTGCAAGGTACATTATTTTTTTAAATCACGTGTATATCACATTTTGTTCCAAAAGTCAGATAGGCTCGCATAATTCCTTTAAAATCTGTAATTTTGCATGTTTTGCATTTAATCCCTCACACGGGGACCTTAAGGAGTTTTCATGGCAGTAAAAAGAAGCCCAGATTTGGGCGAACAAAGTGAAGTTCAGGTATTTGGAGCGCGTGCGCATAATCTAAAAAATATAGATGTTTCTTTTCCGAGAAATGAATTGGTTGTTATCACAGGTCTAAGTGGCAGCGGAAAGTCTTCTCTGGCTTTTGACACCATTTATGCCGAAGGACAACGTCGGTATATGGAGACATTCAGTGCCTACAGCCGTCAGTTTTTGGGTGGCATGGAACGTCCGGATGTGGACAAAATATCGGGCTTAAGCCCAGTGATCTCCATTGAGCAGAAAACCACTAGCAAAAACCCAAGATCCACTGTTGGAACCATTACTGAGGTGTATGATTTTATGCGTCTACTATTTGCCCGAGCAGGAGAAGCTTTCTCTTATGTGACTGGGAAGAAAATGGAGCGTATGTCGGACGATCAGGTTATCGAACGGATTTTGACAGAATTTGAAGGACAGGCGCTGAACATCCTGGCTCCAGTGGTTAAGGGGCGTAAAGGCCACTACCGTGAGTTGTTTGAACAAATCCGTAAGCAAGGCTATGTGAAGGTACGTGTGGATGGAGAAATATTGGACCTTGTTCCAAAAATGCAGGTTGACCGCTACAAAATACACGATATTGAAATCGTCGTAGATCGTCTGAAAATAGAGCGTGAAGATAAAAAGCGCTTACAGACTTCCGTGATGCAGGCGATGAAAACAGCGAAAGGTATCATCAAGGTCTCCACCAAAGATAATCAGGAGCAATTCTATAGCCGTTATCTCATGGATGCCGAATCAGGGATCTCTTATGATGAGCCACAGCCAAATACCTTCTCATTCAACTCTCCATATGGTGCGTGTCCTACATGTGATGGTTTGGGCTATATTTTTGAAATTGATAAGAATGCAGTTATCCCGGATAAAAAACTAAGTATTCAAAAAGGTGGTTTGGCCCCTTTGGGACCTACCCGGGAAAATTGGACTTCAGAAGTATTGAAAGCTGTCGCAAAAAAATTAGATTTTACCATTACAACACCGCTTGAAAAACTAACTGAAGAACAGATTGACCAGCTTTTATTTGGCAATAAGGAAGAGCCTATCGTTGTCACGGTATCTTATGGAAGTTATGGCACACGCGAATATCGTGTTGAATTTGAAGGAATCTTTAAGATGCTGGAAGAGTTTTCGGGAAAATCATCGGATGAAGCGCCTTCTTTAGATGACTTCAGAACGAAAGTGACCTGTCCAACCTGTGCGGGAGCACGTCTAAAAAAAGAGTCTTTACATTTTAAAATTGCGGATAAAAATATCCATGAGCTCTCAACGATGGACATTACATCCATCAAAGAATGGTTTGATCAGGTAGAAAGCAAACTTGATGAACGCCAGCTCATTATTGCAACAGAGATATTAAAGGAAATCCGTGCACGTTTGGGCTTCTTGTTGGATGTCGGCCTAAATTACTTGACTTTAGACCGTACAGCTAAAACACTTTCAGGTGGTGAAGCACAGCGGATCCGTCTGGCCACACAGATTGGTTCCCAACTGGTGAATGTACTTTATATTCTGGATGAACCGAGTATTGGGCTCCATCAGCGGGATAACGAACGTTTGATCAATGCGCTTAAAAACCTACGCGATATTGGCAATTCGGTCCTTGTTGTAGAACATGATAAAGACATGATCCTACATGCCGACCATGTTATCGACATGGGACCTGCTGCAGGCGTTCATGGTGGTACTGTTGTTGCCGAAGGTACACCAACAGAAATCCTAAAATCAAACTCTTTAACAGCAGCTTACCTCAACGGAACAAAAGAGGTTAAGATTCCTGAGAAACGCCGTGAGGGCAATGGAAAAACATTGTCATTACATGGAGCAACCGGACATAACTTAAAAAATCTGTCTGTCTCTTTTCCATTAGGAAAACTCATTGTTGTATCGGGTGTTTCAGGTTCGGGTAAATCAAGCCTAATCACAGGTACTTTATACCCGATTTTGAATAAACATTTTTTCAGAGCCAAAGCAACCCCACTGCCTTTCAAAAAAATTGAAGGGTTAGAACATATTGACAAAGTCATCGAGATCGACCAGAGTCCTATCGGCCGCACACCGCGGTCAAACCCTTCGACCTATACTGGTGTATTTTCGGATATCAGAACCTTGTTTGTTCAGCTTCCAGAAGCTAAGATCAGGGGCTATAAGCCCGGAAGATTCTCCTTTAACGTCAAAGGTGGTCGTTGTGAAACCTGTCAGGGAGCTGGATTGAAAGTCATTGAAATGAATTTCCTCCCCGATGTACAGGTTCCTTGTGAAACATGTCACGGAAAACGCTACAACCGAGAAACTTTAGAGGTACGCTATAAGGGAAAATCCATTTCCGATGTACTTGATATGAGCATCAACGATGCTGTGGATTTCTTCGAAAATGTACCGAGTATTTACCGAAAGATCAAAACTCTGCAGGATGTAGGTTTGGGATACATCACCTTAGGACAGTCCTCGACAACCTTATCGGGAGGTGAGGCACAACGTGTAAAATTGGCTACTGAACTTTCTAAAAAAGACACCGGAAATACATTCTATATCCTTGATGAACCGACAACAGGTCTTCACTTTGAAGATGTCAATGTCCTTATGGGGGTTATCAATCGCCTTGTCGGGCGCGGGAATACTATTTTGATCATCGAGCACAACCTTGATGTCGTTAAATCGGCTGATTGGGTCATTGATATCGGTCCTGAAGGTGGCAAAGATGGTGGTCAGGTCCTATTTGAAGGAACACCTGAAAACTTAATTAAAAATAATAAAAGCGAAACAGCACGTTTCTTAAAATTGGAAATGTAATGCCTTTGAAACGGCAGCCGCGAAGTATTATATTTCGTGGCTGCTGTTTGCCCGGGATGGCTCGGTTATTGCGCAGGAATGTTTTCCAACTCCTTGAGCTTTGTCTTACAGGGGGTAATAGATATCGCACACTGACTTTGACGGCCGAGGAATAGGGCGCAACTATTTATCAATGCCATCCATTTTCATTTGTATAAATGAACACATTAAAGGTTTTTGCTTTTAAAGAACATACGGAATGTCCAGTTGATTTTCATCGGTGTTTATACGCTGCAAATATGGATATTTCTTAACTTTGTATTATATGTCGGATATTATTCAATTACTTCCAGATAATGTTGCTAATCAGATTGCGGCGGGAGAAGTGGTGCAGCGACCAGCGTCTGCCATTAAAGAATTGATTGAGAATGCTATTGATGCTGGAGCTGACAAAATAAAACTTATTGTTAAAGACGCAGGCAAGTCATTGATCCAGGTCATTGACAATGGCTGTGGCATGAGTGTAACTGATGCTCGTCTTTGTTTTGAGCGTCACGCAACATCGAAAATTCGTAAGGCTGAAGACTTATTCGCTATCCGCACCATGGGTTTCCGTGGAGAAGCAATGGCTTCCATTGCTGCGATTGCACAGGTAGAGCTCAAAACACGCCGCATTGAAGATGAACTGGGTACTGTTGTTGAGATAGAGGGATCAAAAGTTGTCAACCAATATCCGGAAGCTGTTGCTGCCGGAACAAATATTTTAGTTAAAAATCTTTTTTACAATATTCCTGCACGAAGGAACTTTCTAAAGAGTAACTCCGTAGAAATGCGTCATATTATTGATGAATTTCAACGTATTGCTTTATCAAATCCACAGATTTTCCTAACCTTACATAGCGACGGAAATGAGATCTACCATTTGCCGGCTGAGACGCTGAAACAACGTATTGTCCATATTTTTGGCAACAATTACAATCAGCGACTTGTCCCTGTGGAAGAAGATACGTCCATCATCAAGGTAGAAGGTTTTGTTGGGAAACCTGAATTTGCAAAAAAAACACGTGGTGAACAGTTTTTCTTTGTCAACAAACGCTTTGTACGTGATCCATACCTGCACCATGCAGTCATGAATGCTTATGAAGATATTTTACAGGCTGAAACATTCCCTTTCTATGTCTTATTTATCGACATAGATCCTGCACGCATCGATATAAACGTACACCCTACCAAGACCGAAATTAAGTATGAAGACGATAAGGCTATTTACGCCATTATCCGTTCAGCCGTAAAAAGATCGTTGGGACGGTACAATATCATGCCATCTTTGGATTTTGAACAGGAAACGAGCTTCACCAATCTCATCACAAAAAAGGCATTGGATGAAATTATCGTTCCAACGGTAACTTTTAATCCGGACTTCAATCCATTTGATACAGACAAATCAACATCTGGCTCGAGCTACACGCGCTCAGAAAGCTATGCTGAAGGACTCAGTAAGAAAACAGGTGGCATACCAAGCAATTGGGATTCCTTGTACCAGATCGTCGAAAAGGAGGAATCTGTTCAGCTGCCACTACACGCGGAGCCGGAATTGCATACGGATAGCTCACAGGCCATTCAGGTCGAAGATAAGTCATCCTCAAAGCTCTTTTTTCAGCTCCATAATAAATATATTGTTTCTCAGATTCACTCTGGATTTATTCTAATTGATCAACAGGCTGCACATGAACGTATTCTCTTTGAACAATTTCTTGCGCAACTGGACCAACATAAAGGGCTGAGTCAACAAAGTTTGTTTCCACAGACTTTGGACCTAAATGCTGCAGATAATGAATTAATGAAAGACCTCCTGGAGGACATTAATGGCTTAGGCTTTCAAATTCGTGAATTTGGAAAAAATTCCTATATTATTGACGGAATTCCTGCAGACTTAGGGACAGGATTTGACGAAATAAAGATGATTGAGAAAATATTGGAGGATTACAAAAACAATCAATCTGAGTATAAGCTCGCTAAGCGCGAAAATCTTGCTAAGAGCCTTGCCCGTAATGCGGCCATTAAACCTGGTACCGCGTTGGACAATACAGCAATGGCAGAGCTTGTGGACAGACTTTTTGCTTGTCACTCACCCAATATCTCCATCTATGGGAATCCTGTAATTGTAACATTTACATTGCAAGAATTAGCGGAAAAATTTGGTAAAAACTAGAAGATAAAATATATGTTTCCACAATTGACACCTGTTATCAAGAATTTATTGATCATCAATATCATATTTTATATTGGATCACAATTTGTACCTGTAGCATATGATTATCTTGCGGTCTATTATCCGGACTCCCCTTATTTTAAAATCTGGCAGGTGATCACGCATATGTTTATGCACGACAAGAACAGTATTAGCCATATTTTCTTCAATATGTTTTCCCTGGTTATGTTCGGTCCTATGATTGAGCAGGTACTTGGGTCAAAACGTTTTTTAAATTTCTATCTGGTTTCGGGAATCGGTGCCTGGTTTCTTTATACAGCTGTAAATGGTATACAACTCTATAATGCGACAGGTTCTTTCGCTCCACTTCACGGCATAAGCGGAAACGAACTTATTGCGATGGCCAATACCGGAAATAATGAAGCCCTAACTTACCTCATTCCGATGTTGGGGGCCTCAGGAGCCATTTATGGTGTTCTATTGGCATTTGCCTATCTTTTTCCAAACATACCGCTTCAATTTTTGTTTATTCCTGTACCAGTCAAAGCGAAGTATATGATCGGTGGATTCATCCTCATCGAAATTTATATGAGCTTGTCTAGACCAGGAGATTCTGTGGCTCACCTGGCTCATGTCGGTGGTGCACTATTTGGCTATCTACTGCTTAAACTGTGGAAGATTAGAAAAGGAATTTATTAATATCGTGCGCAATGAATAACATCGGTTTAAAAGATTTTTGGAGACAAACCTATAAAACTGGATCGCCCGTACCTTTGGTGATCAGTATTCAGGTCTGTTTATTTGTCCTCATTTATTTTTTAGATCTACTCTTCGAATTAAAAATTGTACCACAAAGCTTTCTGGAGCCTATTGTACGTCGATTGAGTTTACCGAGTAATTTCTCAGCATTTATTGCACAACCTTGGTCATTAATCACATCGAATTTTGTTTACGTCAAGCTTCTGACCATACTTTTTGATAGTCTTTGGCTCTATTGGGTCGGTCAGATCTTTTTTACCTTCTTAAACAAGCGGCAATTTCTATTTGTCTATATCGCTTCGTGGCTGCTCGGCAGCGTTCTTTATGTGGGCTTTGGGTCACTTATTCCCGTTTCTGACAGCGTTCAGCTCATGGGCGGCTCTCTCCCGTTGGCAGCAGTATTGGCGGCAATTGTCACTTTGGTTCCCAAATATGAATTACGACTTCTGCTGATTGGTACGGTGAAACTAAAGTTGGTGGCTATCATTTATTTTGGATTGGAATTCCTTGCGCTTACCCTGACTAATCGACCAGCAGCCATTTCGTATTTTGCAGTTATACTTTTTGGAATGGGATTCACTTATGCGCTAAAATCGGGGATGGACTGGTCTACAATTTTTCAAAAAAAATTAAAGAAGCCTGCAAAAATGAAAGTCGTTGTAGGTAACAATATTCCGACAAATCGGAAACATCGTTATGACTTACCCAATCAGGACGAAATCGATGCTATCTTAGATAAAATTTCTGTTTCTGGCTACGACAGTCTAACGAGCCATGAAAAAGAAACGCTCTTTAGGGCAAGCAATAGTGGTGACAAGGTTGATGGATAAAAGGACATTTTTAAGAAGAAAACTGGGCTTTATAAGTAAAACAATGTTCCTGGCAAATGTGCTTGCGATCGTTGCATTACTTATGAGCTATTCGGCGACCTTCATTAATCCTAAATCTTTTTGGCCCATTGCATTTATGGGCTTAGGCTATCTTCCGATCCTCCTTATCAATATTGGATTTATCTTTTATTGGCTACTCCGCAAACGGAAAATTGCTCTTTATTCACTCGTTACAATCCTCATTGGATGGCCTTTTTTAACTAAACATTGGAACATTCGCAAAGAGAATGCCCCTGTTTCTTCCGAGACACGTACCCTTCGCATCATGACCTTCAACGCCCATTTGTTCAAAAAAGTAAACGATGAGAAAAAAAATTTTAAAGCCGATGTCGTCCGTATTATTGACAGCATCTCTCCCGATGTGATCTGCTTTCAGGAATATATTAGCAAGATTAAAGGAAAACATGTGTTCTCCGAGGAATTCAAAGATAAACTGGGCTATGATTATTTTTTCTTTGAACCTAGCTCTAAAAATGATTATGAGGCGTATGGAATGGCTGTCCTGTCCCGCTTCCCAATCTATGATTCAGGTACCATCAGAGACAACGATTACGGAATCAACCGGATTAGTTATGTCGATATCAAAAAACAGGATACACTGATTCGCATCTATAATATACATCTCCGTTCTTTTGCGCTTCAAAATGAAGACAAGGAATTTATCCAAAATCTGTCCAATACGAATGAATCGGATAATTCGAGGACACGTAAATTGAGCCGTAAACTCAAGAATGCCTTCGAGCTTCGTAGCGAACAGGCGCATTCGTTAAAGAAACACATGAATGAATGTCAATATCCTTATATTGCTGTAGGTGATTTCAATGATACGCCAATGAGCTACTCGGTCAATCTCATTGGAGACGGGCTGTACAATGCATTTAAGGAGAAAGGTAATGGCTGGGGAGTAACCCATCATGCCCTCCTTCCGATATTCCAGATCGATTATATTTTTGCCAGCCAGAAATTTCAGGTGATGAACTATCAGATTGTCAAACAGAAATTGTCGGATCATTATCCTGTATGGTCTGATCTTAGACTTAAACCTTAGGCATCTGATAGCCCAACGTTTTAAGACCTATTTCAATAAATTTATCTCTTCGGTTTTTGATTTTGTAATACGCTTCACGACCAAAATAATACCGACCTACCAAGGCCTCAATATCGGATTGAATTAAATCATGTAAGTTTTTTGCTTCTTTGGCTGTGACCGCGATCCGCTTTTGGCTATTAAGATATGAAATGAATAGATCAAATTCTGTTGCTGGCAAGTGATAGCCACTAATGAAATTCTCGATAGAATATGCCGGCAGATGTTTCGTGAAGCGATCATAAACAAACTCTTCGATTGCATTGGAATGAAATATCTCGCGGTACTTGGCACTGGTTTCATTGGTGTCAATCGGGATAGTCACGTCCGGAAGAATACCGCCACCACCGAATACAAGCTTTCCTTTGCTGGTTGTAAACATTTCCTTTTGGCTGAATTCGGTATCCATTGTCCATAGATCAAAGCCTGTCATGTATTTTGCTGCATCAAAATTCGCCCGTGCATATTTTCGCTGAATACATCTTCCAAGTGGTGTATAGTAGCGAGCCACAGTCAGGTTGATTGCAGAACCGTCTGAAAAATCAAATTGCTCTTGCACCAAACCTTTGCCATAGGATCTGCGGCCGACAATAGTTGCCCGATCCAAATCCTGAAGAGCACCGCTCAGTATTTCGCTCGCTGATGCTGTGCTTTCATTGATCAGCACAATGACCCGGCCATCACCAAAATCGCCTGCCTTCTCAGAATAGAAATCCTGGCGCAGTTCATTCGCACCCTCGGTATACATCAACAGTCTCTTTTCTTTGAAAAATTGACCAGCCAGATCAATTGCCGTATGTACAAATCCGCCACCATTATTACGTAGGTCCAAAATAAGGTCTTGAGCTCCGCTTTTTCGTAAGTCAATGAGTGACTGCCGGAATTCATCTGCTGTCTTATGTCCAAATCTTCGAATTTTCACATAAGCTGTTTTCGGAGCGATCATATATGATGCATCTAAACTCGAAACATTTACCTGATCACGAATGACTTTTATTGGATTGTCCAATACTACTCCATTGCGTTGAATGGAGATCAATACAGCTGTTCCTTTCTTTCCGCGGATCAGTTTTTCAATTTCGGATTCGGCAACCTTTCTTCCGACAAGATCCTTATTTCCGATCTTTAAAATGCGGTCGCCAATACGCATACCTGCTTTTTCAGCGGGACCAGCTGCAACCATCCCAACAACAAGTAGCGTGTCTTTTAGCCGAAAATACTCTACTCCGATACCATCGAATGTTCCCTCAAGCGTTTCCTGCTTTGCTAGCACTTGATTGGGTCTCAAAAAGGTGGAAAAAGGATCCAGGCGGGAAACAACATGCTCAATGGCTTCATCCTGCACGGTGTCTATACTGACATTGTCGACGTAATTCTCGGAAATTAATTGAATGAGATATTGTAATTTATCCGAATTGCCATTGGAGCGCAAACTTGAAAAGGTGGTTTTCTGGTTACTTCCCTGCTCCTCGGCATAATTTTGTCCCAACAGCAAGCCGAGAAGCAATACTGCAGCATATGTAGCGGCTACAAAAATATTTCGTTTAATACTTTTCTGCATGGGAAATCTTCATGAATTACCGAAGATGAGGCAAACTATTCAACAATTAATTACTTTATCAAAAATAGCAAGTTTATTCGGTTAAACGAGTTTTTGAACCCATATTTTTACATTAAAAACAAAAAGTTCACGCCCTTGTTTTGGTCGAGGAACAAAGCTGTCCATGATTGAAAGTCTTTATCAAAAATCATAACCAAACAGCTCGTAGAAGTGGCAAACATTTAGTTTCAATAGATGACAATAATGTCTATAATTTAACTTGCAAATGCGCGTAAATTTATCTTAGTTTGAATTGAAAAAGATTCCACTTTATGCACGAAATCGAACCTTATTACAATTGGCGGGACTATTACATTGCCGCTGAAGATGAACAATCCCCATTTTATGGTACAGTCTACAGCGAATTCGATTTTGACAAACAGATCTATAATTTTCTTTTGCACCCACAATGGGATGAATTCGGTTCGCTTACCTTATATCTGAAAATACTGTTTGTAGACTATGAGAAACAGTACTGTATTATCGAACTGATTGGTGAATGGAATGATGCAATCTACAATGACATCATGTTGCTCAAGCGAGAGATTATTGATGTTTTGATCAGTCAGGGAATTAAGTATTTTATTCTAATCGGTGAGAATGTACTGAATTTTCATGCTTCAGATGACTCATACTATGAGGAATGGTTTCAGGATATCGAGGACGGCTGGATTGCGGGCATTGGTTTCCGTGAGCATGTTATCGAAGAGTTCCAGCAGCAAAATATAGATTATTATATTAATTTCGGTGGTGCTTTGAATGAGCTCCCCTGGCGGGCATTAAAACCGAAACAGGTTTTTCACCACGTGAATGATTCCTTGACAAAACGTCTTGGTTTTTAAAACCTGCTTATTGTGTCTTTATGCTTTAATCCTTGTTCTTTACTGTATTATCCTGTAACTTTGTGAGTGATGTATGATGTGCTTTGCACATATGCTTTTAATTTTTACGTTTTACTTATACTTACATACTATGTCATTCAGAATTGAAAAAGACACAATGGGTGAAGTTCAAGTACCTGCAGACAAATACTGGGGTGCACAAACAGAGCGTTCACGCAACAACTTTAAAATCGGACCGGCAGCTTCAATGCCACACGAAATCATCGCAGGCTTTGCTTATTTGAAAAAAGCAGCTGCTTATGCTAACCACGAGTTGGGGGTATTACCTGTAGAGAAACGTGATGCGATCGCTACAGTATGTGATGAGATCTTAGCGGGCAAATTGGATGATCAATTTCCATTGGTTATTTGGCAAACGGGCTCGGGTACACAATCCAACATGAATGTGAATGAGGTTGTCGCAAACCGTGCACAAGTATTGGCTGGACATAAAATCGGTGAAGGTGAACCTGTGTTAAAAGCAAATGATGATGTAAACAAATCACAATCATCTAACGATACTTTCCCTACAGGAATGCATATTGCCGCTTACAAAGCTGTTGCTGAAGTTACCATTCCAGGAGTTGAAAAATTGCGTGACACATTGGCAAAAAAAGCTGAGGAGTTTAAAAACGTAGTTAAAATTGGCCGTACACACTTAATGGATGCCACTCCGTTGACTCTAGGTCAAGAGATTTCAGGTTATGTCGCTCAATTGAACCATGGTCTGAAAGCTTTAAGAAATACACTTTCGCATTTGTCAGAACTTGCATTGGGAGGTACTGCTGTCGGTACAGGATTAAATACACCAAACGGCTATGACGTTGTCGTTGCTAAATATATCGCTGAATTTACTGGCCTACCTTTCGTAACCGCTGAAAATAAATTTGAGGCATTGGCTGCTCACGACGCAATCGTTGAAACACACGGTGCATTGAAGCAATTGGCTGTTTCATTAAATAAAATTGCAAACGATATCCGTATGTTGGCTTCCGGCCCACGTTCAGGTATCGGTGAAATCTTTATTCCTGAGAACGAACCAGGATCATCGATTATGCCAGGTAAAGTTAATCCAACGCAATGTGAAGCATTGACAATGGTTGCGGCGCAAGTGATGGGTAATGATGTGGCTATTACGATTGGTGGAACGCAAGGTCACTATGAACTAAACGTGTTCAAACCATTGATGGCCGCAAACTTCTTGCAGTCTGCTCGCCTATTGGGTGATGCTTGTGTTTCATTTGAAGAGCACTGTGCAGCTGGTATCGAACCGAACTACAAACGCATCAAAGAATTGGTAGACAACTCCTTGATGTTAGTAACGGCACTAAACACAAAAATTGGTTACTACAAATCAGCAGAAATCGCGCAAACAGCACATAAAAATGGTACTACGCTTAAGGAAGAAGCCGTACGCTTAGGTTATGTGACTCCTGAAGATTTCGATGCTTGGGTAAAACCAGAAGATATGGTTGGAAGTTTAAAATAAGCTGTGACTTTTATTTCAATAAAAAACATACGAACAAAAACATACCTATTGGCACTTGCCATAGGTATGTTTTTCTTTTTTACTGCCTGCAAATTCAATTCGGATATGCAGAGCGAAGGCGCCCCCTTTTTACAGGGAGAATGGGTGCAAGACAGTATTCCAGGGCAACAGCAGATGATGCAATATACCTTGACCGATTTCAAGTTTACCTGTGATTCTGTTTACGCGACCATGCACGTCAACAATAAAGTACAAACAATCCCGGATAGCTGTTACAAAAATGGATCCTGGACAGAACATGCAAAGGGTATTTATGTTCTGCGTGGTGACTCCATCATTGTCGATGGTATTTATACCAAAGAAAATGGCAAGCAGAAAATTTCAGGCTGTTATCTTTCCGGACAGTATATCCCCCGCTTTAAAGTCGTTTATCATGCTGCGGACTCGGTGGTACTGGAAAGCAGGTTAGATCAACGTCAGATCATCTTAAGGAAGACTAAAAATATTACGTGTATCCCTCAAAAAAGATATCAATAATTTTTAGTACAATCTATTTATTATCTTCGTACCATTATCGTACAACCTCAACCTTAAACTACAATGAACAAAGGAATTATCGCTTTGGCATTTGGCGGACTTGCCATCGGAATGACCGAATTCACGATGATGGGTATCCTGCCTGATATTGCCAAAGATCTTCATATCGAGATCCCTACTGCCGCGCACCTGATTGCACTATACGCACTGGGTGTTGTTGTAGGTGCACCAACATTAGTCCTATTTACGGGAAAATATCCACCAAAGAAGGTATTACTTTTTTTAATGTTGCTCTTTTTTATTTTCAACGGACTATTCAGTATTGCGCCAGGCCAGTTTTTGATCAGCCTCTCCCGCTTCATGGCAGGGCTTCCGCACGGTGCTTTTTTTGGTGTTGGGTCTGTTGTTGCTGCTCGCTTGGCACCAAAAGGAAAAGAAGCCCAGGCCATATCCATTATGTTTACAGGAATGACCATTGCCAATTTGGCTGGCGTACCGTTAGGAACCTATCTCGGTCATCATTATTCATGGCGTTTGACCTATGGAATTATCAGTATATTGGGATTAATCACTTTTGCAGCAATTTATGCTTGGATGCCAAAAATTGAAGCTTCCAAAGGGAATAATATCTTTAGCCAGCTCAACTTCTTCAACAAAAAGATTGCCTGGCTATTAATGGCTATTATCGCCATCGGTACCGGTGGACTTTTTGCCTGGATCAGTTACATCGCGCCTTTAGTGACGAATGTGTCGGGCATCGCTGCTGATCGTGTACCACTGATTATGATCCTGATCGGTGTTGGTATGTTTTTCGGGAATCTTATCGGCGGAAAATTGGCCGATACAATCTCCCCAACCAAAGCTGCGATCGCTAGTTTTTCCGCTATGGCGCTATGCCTTGTGATGGTTTACTTTATATCGCCCTTGGGCTGGACAGCGTACCCTTTAGCCTTTATTACTGGACTGGTATCCTTTACCATTGGTTCGCCGACACAACTGATGTTAATTCGCGCCTCAAAAGAAGCTGCAACACTGGCTGCGGCAGGTGGTCAGGCCGCCTTTAACCTCGGGAATACCTTAGGTGCATTTTTAGGTGGAATTCCAATAACCTTGGGTTTAGCTTATAACACACCGTCGCTTGTTGGTGTGGGTATGGCGAGCATTGGCGCACTCCTAACCCTGCTGTATTTGAAAGTCTACGACAGCAAAAGTCAATAAAAATAGCAAAATCAAATGGCGCGAACCAGTTATATCAGTGTACTTCGTATTGTTGCGATATTCCTCGTTATCTTGATTCATTCCTCTTCGGGCTACCTAAACAGCAATGAATTTGAGTCATTCGACTGGAGTTATGCCAATTGGCTCAATAGCTTCTCGCGCTTTGCAGTACCCCTGTTTGTCATTATTTCAGGCGCCCTGCTGCTACAGAAAGACGAAAGTACGGGACAGTTTTATCGGAAACGTCTGTTAAAAATTGTCCCGCCTTTTCTTTTTTGGACGATCGTCTATCTTCTCTATTATTTTATCCGCTACATTGATTTTGACTATATCGGTTTTCCACAAGTTATTAACATTGTGTTAATTCGCTTAAAGTCAGGAACGAATGCACACCTTTGGTATCTATATATGATACTTGGGCTCTACCTCGCAGTTCCTTTCATACGCAAAATTGTGGGCAACTGCAGTAAAAGAGAGCTTGAGATCTTTTTGGGGTTGTGGTTTGCAGCGTTATTTTTTACGAATAAATGGTTCAATAGTTACTTACCAAACTTTGATCTGACCTTTTTCTCTGGCTATGCGGGCTACCTGGTCTTGGGGCACTATTTACGTAATTATCCAATCCCCATGGTCAAATTATCAAGTTTTACATTTTTTCTGATCTGCTGTTTAATTACGGCTTCAGGGACATCGCATTTGAGTGTTTCTCGCGGAGAGTTTGACCCAACACTTTACAACTATCTTTCACCAAATATCGCATTGAGTGCGGGCTTTTTATTCATCTTCGTGCAAGGCCTTAAACTCCCAGAACAACTCAACGCCTTCTGGGAATTTATCGACATTCACAGCTTTGGCATTTACTTATGCCATATTTTATTGCTGAATTATATCCATCCTTTGCTCCCCTTATCCACTTTGTGGAAAATCCCGGCAGCAACGGTTCTCACCCTGTTGGCGAGCGCCTTACTGACGTATCTTCTCCGAAAAGTTCCCTACGGTAAATACGTCAGCGGTTAATTCAGTTATCGGAGCTTCGTTTTACAGTTTCTCTCCTTCGACCTTATTGTACACATAGAGATGTGCATTGGGACCGTCAATCTCATGGCCTTCCTGATCTAGTCCAATCAGCTTATTTTCGCCGACCTTCAATTTCATATTTGTGTCTTTCCCTGTGAGATGAACAACGGATCCGTTGTCATGCCACATGACTTTGCCAGTATCTTCAACCTTGGTATTTTTATTAATATATTCACTGACAATGGCAAAGGTATTATCATTCTTCAAGGTGATATTGGTTTTGATACCTTCACAATCTGCACAGGGAATAGTAGCTTCATAGGTACCAGCCCAATCCAGTGAGTTTTGTGATGTATGGGCAGTATCTACTGCCGCAGTCTCATGTACTGAAGAATCTGCTGTAGCATGCGGACTCTCTTTTGACGTTTGATTGCATGCACTTAGCGAAACTGCTGCTAAGCAAAGAAATAATACGGATAATTTCATATCTATTGTTTTTTGATGTACGACACCGTATAGCAAGCAATTTCAGCGCCAAGAAAAATCAGGTGCCCATGCTGATGCTATGAAAGAAAAAAGGCTTCGTGAAGAAGCCTTTCTATTGTAAAGAACTGGATTGTTTACAGTTCAAATAATCTAATCTATTGGCTACCGCAAGGGCGATAGTGCATAAAATCCTATTCAGATTAGAATGGTAGATCATCATCATCTGATGAACCAGCCAAATCTACAGGAGCAGGCATATCTGCGTAACCTGGAGAAGATGGTGCTGGAGCAGCATTACCCAATTTTGTTACACGCCATGCGACCAATGAATTGAAATAAGTTGTTACGCCATCTTTATTAGTCCAAGGACGACCACGAAGATTAAAAGATACTTCTACCTCTTCACCAATTGCTAGGTTATCAAAAATTGACGTTCTGTCTTGTGTTGATTCAAAACGGATATACTCAACAAATTGTGGGTTTTCGGCATAAGCTACAATCATATCGCGTTTTTTGAATGATTCTGTCACTTGTTGTGTCGCTCCTATCTCGTGTACTTTTCCTCTAATTTCCATAATCAAAAAAATAAATATTAAAGCGTAAAATTAAGCAATTTTTGAGGAAGAGTTTAATTAACTTTGTACAAAATATGATGGAAGTTTTCAACACCCCCAATAAAGTTATTATAACGTGCAATAAGCGCTTATCACCTTATTTGCAACAGGAAGTTAAAGAGTTAGGTTTTGACATTGTCAGGGCATTTCCGACAGGAGTAGAATTAAAGGTCAGTATAAACGATACGATCAAGCTCAATCTGAACCTGCGCACAGCATCTCAGATTTTGTATTCGTTAAAAGAGTTTAGGGCCAATAATCCGACGGAGCTCTATGACGAATTGAGTCAAATCGCATGGGAAGAACTCATTCAATTTGACGGATACTTCTCTGTCAGCTCCAATGTGGACAATGAGACAATCAGCACACCATTATTTGCAAACGTCAAGGTTAAAGATGCAATCGTGGACCGAATCAAGGAAAAAAAGGGTATGCGTCCTAACTCAGGTCCGGACAATAATAAAGCGGTTGTGCACTTGTACTGGAAAGATGACCGTGCTGAAATTTTTCTCGATACCTCAGGTGAAACACTAGCGAAACATGGCTACCGGAAGATCCCTGGAAAAGCGCCAATGTTAGAAGCTCTGGCAGCCTCTACTATTATTGCGTCCAAATGGGATGGTCATTCTCCTTTTGTGAACCCGATGTGTGGATCCGGAACTTTAGCTATCGAGGCAGCTTTGATTGCGACAAACAGAAAACCAGGGTTATTACGCATGAACTATTCATTTATGCATTTTATTGGTTATGATGAAACAGTTTTCTTCCAGGAGCGTCGAATACTTAAAGATCAGATCAATAAAAAAGCAGCTCCGCAAATTATCGCAAGCGATATTTCGGAAGAGGCTATCAACGTCTCCAAGATGAACGCAAGAACTGCCGGTGTGGAGCAATTAATTTCTTTTGAAGTATGCGATTTTGCCGAAACACACGTTCCTAAAGAAGCAGGTGTCATTTTATTCAACCCTGAATATGGTGAACGTTTGGGCACACACAGCAAGCTAGAAATTACCTATAAGCGTATGGGAGATTTCATGAAACAGGAATGCAAAGGTTATAGAGGCTATATATTTACTGGAAATCCAGATCTGGCAAAGAAAATCGGGTTGCGCGCATCCCGACGTATAGAATTTTATAATGGTAAATTAGATTGTAGATTATTAGAATACGAATTATACGAGGGTACTCGCGAAAAAACAAAAGTATTGTATGAATAACATTATTGAGCGCACAGTAGCATTTGTGCAAGACCGGTTGAAATTTGCAGAAGCAGGCCACGATTGGTCGCATATTCAACGCGTATGGAACAATACGAAGTTAATTTTAGAAGATGAAGAAGCAGATGTTATGGTGTGCGAATTGGCGGCGCTATTACATGACATCGCTGACAGTAAATTCCATGATGGCGACGAAACAATCGGCCCTCGTGTTGCCGGAGAGTTTTTGGCAAGTCTAGAAATTTCGCCTGAGATCATTGACCATGTCAAGAAAATCATCTTCAACATGTCTTTCAAAGCAAGTTTAGGTGAAGTTTCATTCCATTCAAAAGAAATGGAGATCGTGCAAGATGCTGACCGTCTAGATGCTATTGGCGCAATAGGTATTGCCCGCGCGTTTAGCTTTGGCGGAAACAAAGGCCGTGAAATGTATAATCCCAACGTTCCCGTTCAGGAATATAAGGATAAGGAAGCGTACAAGCATTCGGAAGCTCCCACAATCAATCACTTCTACGAAAAGCTACTATTGTTAAAGAATAAGATGAATACAGAAGCCGCGAAAAGAATCGCAGCGCATCGCCATGAATATATGCTCAGCTTCCTCGATGAGTTCATGGCCGAATGGAACGGTAAAAAATAAATTACACTTAACAATTCCTAAATATAAAAGTGGTACTTTAGATCTTGTACATCGAGATAAAAAGTACCACTTTTTTTGTCCTATGTAAAATCAGCTTTTAAACAGCTTTGTAAGAAACGATCCTATCATTAGGGGTCGATTTTTTACCATAAACATCTTAATCGGTAATATAAATGCCCAAAAAGAGAAATAGAATAGGAATAAATCAACGAGTGAAACGCGCAAATAAGCCCGTTGAAAACAAACACTCATACATACTTATCACATGAAAAAACATATTTTTAGCTGTTTGACACTAGCTATGGTGATCTCATCTTCGGCATTATTTGCACAAACTAAGGCCATTGCACATCGTGGCGTATGGAAAAACAGCCACCTTCCGCAAAATTCCATTGCTTCTTTAACAGCAGCCCACGACCTTAAGCTCTTTGGATCCGAATTTGATGTGCATTTGACCAAAGACAATATTCTTGTGGTCAACCATGATAATGATTTCTATGGGATCGATATTGCCACAGCAACGTACAAAGAGCTCTTAGAAAAGAAGCATCCTAACGGTGAATCCATTCCCACCTTGGAAGAATATCTCATCGCTGGTAAAAAATTGAAAGGTTTACGTCTTATCCTTGAATTGAAAATCAATAAACTAGGCGTAGAGCGTACACTTGAAGCGACAACAAAAACGGTGGAAATGGTTAAAAACTTGAAAGCAGTGAAAGTCACTGATTATATTTCCTTTAGCTTTGAGGCTTGTCAGAAGATTCACGAACTTGCGCCTAAGGCCAATATTCAATACCTCACAGGTGACAAAACTCCTGCTGAGGTGAAGGCTGCAGGAATAAATGGTTTGGATTATCACTTTTCGGTTTTCAAAAAGAATGCGACATGGCTGAAAGATGCACATCAACTTGGCATGAAAGTAAATGCGTGGACAGTAAACACAGAAGAGGAAATGACAAATCTAATTAATCAGAAAATTGATTTTATTACAACTGACGAACCTGAATTTTTGCTCCGTGTATTAAAGAAATAACAATACCGTTGAAATAATCATGGATCCCAATCAGTCGACAACTTATCAGGCCGACTTGATGAGCATGACCGTTTCAGTACCTTTTTAAAAACTAGATTCTAAATGAAAAAAAGTATTATTCTCGCTTTAGCGCTCTGTCTATCCTTTCTGTCTTATGCACAGGAATTTATTGCAGCCAGCTATAATATCCGTCAAAGAAATACCGTCGATGTTGACAACATGTGGAACGACCGTAAAGTTCCGCTAACCAATCTGATTAAATACCATGGCTTTGATATCTTTGGTATCCAAGAAGGTTTTTTTGATCAGGTTGAAGATCTTAAAAAGCTCCTCCCTGGATTTGATTACGTGGGTGTTGGTCGCGACGATGGTGCACAAGAGGGCGAACACTCAGCTATTTATTACAATACAAATCGCTTTAAAGCAATAAAGAGCGGAACTTTCTGGCTTTCGGCAACAGATACCGAACACCCGAATAAAGGCTGGGATGCAGCACTACCGCGGATCTGTACCTGGGGTATTTTTGAAGACAAGGCCAACAAAAAACGCTTCATCTTCATGAATACGCACTTTGACCATATCGGCCGTACTGCACGCACCGAGAGTGCCAAGTTGATTCTGGCGAAAGCAAAAGAGTTTGCCAAAGACCTACCTTTGATTTTAACCGGCGACTTCAATGTGGATGAAAAAGATGAGGCTTATTTCACATTAGCCAATAGCAAAGTAGTCACTGACGTGCATGAACTGGCAACATTCAAATATGAACCCAATTCTTCCTTCAATGGCTGGGGCAAAAGCATCAGACCAACAGGCCGCATTGATCATATTTTTATTACCAAACCTTTCCAGGTTAAAAAATATGGTATCCTGACGGATACGTATATGAATAAATTCCCCTCAGATCACTTTCCAGTAGCAACGACGCTCTCCTGGAAATAATATCATGTTAATTACAACAACCCTATAACACAAACAGCAGGTTCGCTTAGAATCTGCTGTTTTATTTTGTGGAACAGCTTTTTATTTATACCGCATCTGGGATAGCGATTCAGTACAATGTAGCGCATCTGCTACGATTCTTGACAATAGCTATGGCTCCTAGCAATTGCTTTAAACTTTCACATAAATTAACAGTCGATATGTTTAATTTTGACAACAAAACAATAACATGATGAAATTTCCACTATTATATTGTACACTATTTGTCTCAGGACTACTTTATTCCAATGCAAGTGAAGCGCAGATTTTTAAAAAAATCAGTGAAACATTGACAAAAGCAAATCAGGGCCAAACCGACAGTACTAAAACGACCACAGCATCAAATACTAAAGCAACAGCATCAAAATCCAATACCTTGACGTCTTTATCCAACAAAGATGCTTCATTGGGGATCAAACAGGCTTTAAGCAATGGTTTAAATCTGAGTATCGAATCTTTAGCCAAGAAGGATGGTTTTTTGGGCGATGCGGCAGTAAAGATTTTGATGCCTTCCGAAGCACAGAAAGTAGAAAAAACGCTTCGCGCTGTTGGTATGGGAAAATTATGCGATCAGTTTATACAGAGCATGAACAGAGCTGCTGAGGGAGCCGTTAAAGAGGCTGCCCCCGTATTTGTCAATGCACTTTCAAAGATGACAATTACAGATGCGACCAATATTCTTCTAGGCAGCAAAGAAGACGCCGCGACAACGTTTTTTAAAACAAATACATCGACAGAATTAACGAACAAATTTAGTCCAGTTATCAAATCTGCCATGGGTACAAACAATGTGGACCAGTATTGGACACAATTGACTTCAGCTTATAACAACCTCCCTTTAGGCAATAAAGTGGAGACAAATCTTACTGCCTACGTTACGCAGAAAGCAATAGACGGCCTTTTCATCAAAGTTGCCGACCAGGAGTCAAAAATTAGACAGAACATAGGCGGCAGTAGAAATACCAATATTTTACAGAAAGTATTTGGTTACGCAGACGAAAAGAAATAGAGAACGATACAATAAAAAGAGGACCTGTCAACGATTTGATAGGTCTTTTTTTTGATGTGCGATCATCCAAGATTTCTTTTTCACATAGCTATGGGTAAAACTTACTGTTCAAAAGCGCTACTGCACATTATATGTAGCAACAAATTATAGATAACAATAAATTATATATAACAATAAATTCCTTTCAGCGGGAATTAGGATCGTCCCCCTTCTATACGTTTCAGTTATTGTCAGTTTGTTTACAAATAGAATTAAACCCCTGGAGTAGGGACAAATTGTTTGTAAATGCAACCAAATTAAATTGCAAATAAAAAGCAATTTATCTAAGTTTGACCACCCTTATCACATTAAGGCTATTAGAAAATGAGCACATTTGAGATCAACAACATACGTGATTTTTCGGTATCCGAAAGATTTCAACGCTATGTACAGATTGACACACAATCTGATGCAAATTCACCAACATGTCCTTCTACGGAAAAGCAAAAGAACCTTGGAAAGTTACTTGTAGCGGAGTTGCTGGAGTTGGGTATTTCGGACGCGGCAATGGATGAAAATGGCTATATCTATGCAACTATTCCATCCAATACTACAAAGCAGGTTCCTGTTATCTGCTTCTGTTCTCATATGGATACATCTCCGGACTCTTCTGGAAAAGATGTTAAACCACTGGTTCACCCTAATTATCAGGGCCAGGATCTTGTGCTTCCTGACGACAAGAGTATTATCATCAAATACGCCGAACATCCCGATCTAGCCAATCAAATTGGCAATGATATCATTACAGCGAGTGGCACCACTTTGTTGGGTGCAGATGACAAAGCAGGTGTGGCCGAAATCATGGATGCTGCCCGTTTATTGATGAAACATCCTGAAATCAAACATGGCGATATCAAAATTCTTTTCACACCAGATGAGGAGATTGGCAGAGGTGTGGATAAAGCAGATTTGAAACGTTTAGCAGCAGATTTTGCTTATACAATGGATGGCGAAAAAGCGGGAACCATTGAGGATGAAACATTTTCAGCGGATGGAGCTACATTGACGATTCATGGTGTATCCGTACATCCGGGCTTTGCTAAGGGTAAAATGCAAAGTGCCATCAAAATCGCCAGTGCGGTAATTGATGCACTACCAAAAGATCGACTTTCACCTGAAAGCACCAACAAAAAAGACGGCTTTGTACACCCTGTTCATATCAGTGGATCTGTGGAAAAAGCTGAAATTCAATTTATCGTACGCGATCACGTTACAGCCAATCTAAAGAAACATGAAGATGAGCTGGAAGGCATCGCAAAATCGATTGTCGAACAATATCCAAACTGTACCTATACTTTTGTCGTAAAAGAACAATACCGTAATATGAAAGAAGTGCTGGATCAGCATCCTGAAATTATGGAAATCGGCATGGAAGCCATCAACCGTGCAGGAATGGTGGCCGAAAGAAGAAGTATCCGCGGTGGAACAGATGGCTCCCGCCTTTCGTTTATGGGCTTACCTTGTCCAAATATTTTTGCTGGAGGGCATGCTTTCCACGGAAAACAAGAGTGGGTAGCTGTACAAGATATGGAAAAAGCCGTCAAAACAATTTTGCATGTTGTATCTTTATGGGAAGAAAAAGCATAAAGGAAAAATAAATTATAATGAAAAACGACGTATTAAAAGCAATACACTACAGAAGATCCGTGTTTCAAGCTTCCTTTACTGAAGAAGAAGTCAGTAAAGAAGATATCTTGAGTATCTTGGAAGCGGCCAATGCTGCTCCGACACACAAAAGAACACAACCTTGGCGTTTTGTGATCTTCCGCAAAGAGGGACTAGAACGTTTGGGCACCGAATTATCACGTATCTACAAGTCAGTAACACCTACAGAGAAATATACTGAAGCAACAGAAATAACAATGGGCAAAAAAGCAACACAATCAAACGTTGCCATTGCGATTGTTGTCAATTATACGGGTGAAGTTCCTGAATGGGAAGAATTGGCTTGTACAGCTGCTGCAGTTGAAAACATGTGGTTGGCTGCACACTCGCTAAATATTGGTGGATACTGGGCGACTCCAGGTTTAATCAATCACTTGGGTGGTTTCTTAAATCTCGAAGAAAATCAAAAATGTATCGGTCTATTTTACTTAGGACACCACCAATCTGAGGCGCGTGAACCTATCCGTACCCCTATTGCAGATAAAATTCGTTGGGAAGAGTAAATCTCTATATAGAAATACAGAGCGGTCTAGCCACACTTCTAGGCCGCTTCTGATTTTTTCTTGCTACCATTTGTATCAAATAGTATGCTATTAATATAAAAAGCCAAACAACCATAGCGGGACCTTATTTTGATGACCAAACTCGATACCATCTGCTGCAATGTAGGCATTGTTCATTCCTTTAATTTGTTTATTGGACTTGTCTCTCCCTCCTACCTCAAAGGTGTACTTTTCATCGACAATAAAATCTCCTTGCTCCGCATAGTTCACCTGATGTTGAAATGCAAGTTGGTTAACAAAAAATGTTTCCCTTAGATTTCCAGGGTTAACATTTTCATGTGCAAATAAGAAGGAAAGGTTGGTATTGTCTAGAAAAATTTTCGATGGTTTTTGTAACTGACTTATACCTTCACCCACCTTATAGAGATTATGCGTTAAACTAATTTCATCCAAATAGTAGAGATAAGATAACAGAGTTGTCCGGCTAATACCAATCTTTTCACTGAGCTTACTGATGTTAGGCACAAAAGGGACAGATTCAGCAATGATAACAAGCAATTGCTTAATCTTAGTAACATAAGCGACATCTACATTTCGTAAGAGCGGCAATTCAATTTCCAGAATCATATTAATGACCTCCATTACTCGCATCTCATATAAATCAAGCTGTTCTCGGTAATAAGGATAATACCCATATTTCAAATATTTCTCAAAATACTGAAAAGGTTTAACCATGGCATTGATTTTATAGTCCACTTTGCTATGCTCTTCTAAAATTTGATCCAGGCTAAATATTGGGAAAGTAGTTTTTGTTTCCAATGAAAGAAATTCACGAAAGGAAAATCCCTGCATTTTGTAAACTACTGCCCTACGACTTAAATCAGTACGGGCATTCAAAATTTCTAAAAGGGAGGAGCCAGTAAAGATGATCTTCATCTCGGGGTAGTCGTCGTAAATATTTTTTAATATTTGGGCCCAGCCTTCATATTTATGTACTTCATCCAAAAATAGATACTTTCCTCCTTTTTGATCGAATTCATATACTAAATCCAGCAAAGACTTATTATTGAACCACACTGCATCCAAACTGACATAAAGCACTTCGTCCAACCTGTCGAACAAATTTAGCTTAATGTATTGAAGCAATAAGGTCGTCTTACCGATTCCCCTTGCTCCTTTAATTCCAATTAAACGAGCGGACCAATTAATTTCATACATTATATTTCGCACAAAATTCATATCCACAAACCGTATACGTCGTTTAAATTGTTGAACTAGTTCTTCCATGTGATATCGTTTATGTTGTTTGAAAAATATCTATTTTGTTTATTATAAAAAACAAAAATATAAAAAATCGTTCACTGCACTGAACAAAAACAACATATATTTATCTATTTAAAGATATTCTAATAGTAAATGGCTCGGATTCTTCCGAGCCGCCCGTTCTGTGTATAGGTTAATTAATTATACGCAATAGGCAGCCAAAATCCATTTTTATTAAATATTTAATAATGCACCCTTAACCATTTAACAATCTTGCAGGGATAATTTCGCAACATACTTGTGACAGACACTAATCAACTAAAAATTGAAATTATTATGCAAAGACACATCATTTGGTTAATCTCATTAACCATCATTACATTTTTTCAAATTCCAACCAACAGCTGGGCTCAGGGTACGGAGGCAACCATTACAGGCCGCATCATGGACAACAACGGCCCTGTAAAAGGAACGTCCGTATCGGTAAAAAACGAATCTACCGGGTTTAAACAAACAACACTGACAAACCAAAACGGTATTTATACCTTTCCACAACTACCCTTAGGGTCACCGTACAGCATATCGGTAAACCATGTTGGCTATGCCGAACAAAAAAAGACCGACTATAAATTAAGCTATGGTGACGAACTCAATGTCGATTTTACCTTATCATCAGCCGAAAATAAATTGGATGAAGTCATCGTTCAGGGCACTGCAGCTGATCTAAAAAACAAGATCAAGACATTGGGGGCATCTACAGCCATTACCGCCAATGATCTCAAAAAAATGCCTGTAAATGGACGTAATTTCTCCTCGTTAATTGACTTATCCCCTGTTAGCAGTGGAACAAATCTAGCTGGACAGCGAGCTTCCTCGACCAATTTTACGGTAGACGGCATGAATTCACGCAGTACAGTCGCCGGCGGGAACAGCGGTGGTGCCTATTCAATCTCCATGGAAGCAATCCGGGAATTCAAAGTAGTGACCAATGACTACGATGTCACGTTCGGCCGCAGCGGTGGCGGAAGTATTACCACAGTAACCAAATCAGGTACAAATACTTTAACAGGAAGTGCGTTCACTTTTGCACGCGCAGGCTGGCTTTCGAGCAAGTACAACCTGAATGGAACGGCACGTAAACAAAAATTCTCCACCTATCAATATGGATTCTCTTTGGGTGGGCCAATTATCAAGGACAAAGCCCATTTCTTTGTAACCTGGGACCGTCAGATGGATACCCGCCCACTTCAGATCGCTGATATTCAAACAACGGAAGATATTGCACGTTACAAAGTAACGCAGGCTACTTTAGATGAATTTACCCGCATTGCAGTGGGCAAATATGGCGCTAGTGCCGATCGTCTGTTTGGTTCTTTCGACAAAAAGAAAAAGACCGATGCTGCCTTTGCCCGCATTGACTGGCAGTTGAACGATAAAAACCTATTGACAATCCGTAATAACTTTGTCTACGACATGGACAATCAACAGGAAGGGGACAATACAGGGATCAATGCTTTTGAATCCTATACCAACAGAAGGTACATAAACAATAGCCTCATGGCCTCCTTGCGTACGTCTATCAACTCCAAACTGACCAACGATTTGAAGATACAACATTTCTATGAACGTTCAGAAGCACAACATAATGTTGCTGGATTTGATCAATCACACAGTATTCCGCGTGCCATCGTTGAATCCGTTCAATCTGTAGACGGTACAAATAAATATACCAATTCAATACAGCTTGGTGGTCAGCGTTACGCGCCAGAATGGTTCAACGGAAATATGTTACAATTGGTCAACAACCTATATTATAATACAGATAAAATTAAATATACCTTCGGTGCAGATGTCATGTATACCAACATGGACTTCCGCTACGGCAGCGAAATGAATGGCCGTTTTTATTTTACCGGTCTGCAAAATTTCGACAACCTGACTCCTTATCGCTATGCCCGTGATGTATATATGACCGACAAAGAAAACACCTTGGTCAACAATCTGGCTGTAGGTCTTTATGGACAGATGGAAGCTAAAATCGCAAAAGGTCTTGATGTTGTCGGCGGACTACGTCTGGACAACACGAAATACCTAAAGAAGGCAACATTCAACCAAACGGTCTATGACGAACTGGGTCTCTCGACCGATAATGGGATCAACACTTTTCAGATACAGCCGCGTGTGCAGTTCAACTGGGATATCAATGAAGAAAAGAAAAATATCATCCGTTTTGGCGCTGGTATATTCGGTTCGGCCCTCAACCCCTATTCTATGTTAAACAATATGTTGTTTGATGGTTCACGCATTGCCGGTGTAGATATTACTGACCCGACCTTAATTCCCAAGCCAAATTTTGCAGGATATCGTAAGGATCCCGATACAGCTCCGGGACGTGAATTGTTGGACAACCCAAAGATCGAAAAACTTGTCACCATCAACACCAATAGCAAGGATGTGAAAGTACCAACAGTATATAAAGCCAATGTTTCCATCAATCACTTTTTCACACCTTCATTACGTATCGGGTTAAGTGCTTACGGAACTTGGGGACGCAACAATTATATGTATGTAGATCGCAATATGGTAGAGGCCCCTTACTTTAGGCTGACTGCCGAAGGAAACCGTGGGGTGTATGTTCCAGCATCGAGCATCAACACGACAAATGGTGCCGCCAACTGGACCAATAGCCGTAAAACCAAACAAATAGGCCGCGTACTGGAAATGAACAGCGAGGGGAAAAACAATTCTTATACCGTTGTACTGGACGGAACTTATCGTTATTATAAGGACGGTCAGATCACGATGTCTTACACCTGGAACGATACAAAAGACAATACCTCCTATAACGGTAATGTTGCCAACTCGGCCACCCTTTCCCTGATGGTCAAAGATGATCCTCGCGACTTGAGTAAGATGACATATTCGGACAATCAATTCCGCCATAAAGTCGTCTTTTATGGTACCATGCCATCGTTATGGGGTGTTTCGATGGGTTTACGTTTCAGCGGAATTGCAGGAACACGCTATTCTTTAGCTGTCAATGGAAATGTTAATGGTGATTTTGTAAATTCTAATGATCTTGCCTTTGTATACGATCCAAATAACAAAAATACACCCGATTACATCAAAACCGGCATTCAAGCTATTTTAGATGATCCAAATGCAGAGCAGAGCATCAAAAAATACATCAATGGAAACCTCGACCGCATAGCCGAACGTAACGGTGGCATCAACGGTTTTTACGGCGTATTTGACCTGCACTTGGCCAAAAATCTAAAAGTTTACAAGAAACATGGCATTGAAGCTTCAATAGACATTTTCAATGTAGCCAACCTTTTGAAAAAAACTTGGGGTGTAGGACACAATCTGGGTAAACAGAATCTATATGCCATCAAAAGCTTTGATGCAGCGAATCAACAATATGTTTATAATATGAGTTCCGGCGTTGGCGTATCTAACTTAAATGGTAATCCTTATCAAGTACAGCTGGGCCTGAGATATGCATTTTAAGTAATTCAGACCCTATAAAAGAGCGGCGAGCCATTTCCTATAAAAGAAATGGCTCGCTGCTTTTATCAGATCACTTTTATTTTTTTTCAATTCCAAAACAATGCGGAGGTTTAATGACAGCTGCTTGTGTTGGATTATTTTCCACTTTGGCAGGGAAAACAATCTTTAAACGTCCTTTTGTTCCCTGCCATTTTGGTCCGTTCTGTAGCAGGCGAACCGTTTCATTAAAGAGTGACTGATCGGGTTGCCCTTCGGCACTAATATCATTGGGCACTCCATTTTTATCGACCGTAAAATTGACAATAATTTCGCCACCTCCTGCAGGCGCTCCATACTTCTGATTGAGGTACTGTTCAAAGGTTTTCCATCCTTCGCGGGGTGTTGCATCCCCCCCGTCCAGCAAAGGTTGAACAGATACCCTGTTTTCAGGTTCACTTAATTCTACATCCGTTGTACGCTCAGCTTTACCGCTAAAATGTTTAAAATATAGCAGGGCCAATAAAGTCACAAACAGTACACCTGCGGTAGCACCTATGGCCAAACGCTGCCATGTGAAATACTGGGCGTGTCTTGTTGCAACAGTATCTTCCACCCTACGATTGAGGCGCTGTTGCAACAGGCTCAATTGCCGGGCATCCACCCCATTTTGTAATCGGTAACCATCGATGGCATCTTGTAAAAAGGGGTCTTCCAAGGCTTCACGTTCCAACTGAAACATCTCCTCCTTACTCATCAAACCATGGATGTAATTATGGATCCTTGATAACTGATAATTATTTTCCATTTTCTTTCCTTTCCATACAGATTTTCAGATTGCGCTTTCCATTTTGAATGGCACTTTTGACCTTATTCAAGTCATATCCAGTCAAATCTGAAATATCTTTATAACATTTTTGCTCGAGATAGAACAAACGTACACATTCCTCTTGTTCGCGGTTTAAAGTTTGCATACAGCCTTCCAGTTTCTCGAAATCCTTTTCTTCCCACTTCGCTTCACTGGTATCATTTAGCTTTTGTTCGCTTTCAAACAAATTGTTTTCAATATCAACCTGCGTCGTCCGCTTATCCTTACGTAATTGCATAAGGCAATAATTTTTACTGTAAACGTGTAACCAGCTCTTAAAATTATCGACTTCATATTGACGAAGCTTCGGTATCAGTTCTTCAAATATCTGCATCACAGCATCCTGACTACGATCGGGATCCTGTAAGTATTTAAAGCACACACCATAAAGCAAAGACATATAGGGCGAATATAGTTTCCCCAGTGTAGACAAGTCGCCGCTTGTTTTATAGTGTTGTAAAAGCTCTTTTTCGTTCATGCGCAAATCATTCACCTTAATGATGATTTAATATACAAATTTCCATATATAATAAAAGGAGCTATTGAAAATTAGTAAAAAAACAAAAAACCGTCCCCATGATGAAATGGAGACGGTCGATAAGAATATACTATGAATTACGGATTTAATTCCCTTGTTTCCAATTGTATCGCAGTGTAACGCCATAAGTCCTTGGATCCGCAACTACACCTGCGTATTGCCCATAACTTCCCGGTGCCGCCAGCAACTGCTCGTAGTAATCTTTATTGGTTAGATTTCTACTCCACACAAACACCGAAATACCATTCGATCCCCTGAATCCTAGCCTGGCGTTCAAGACCGAATAGGCATCAATATTTAGGTATTGGGATGGTGAAGAACTGGACGAAAATTTAGAACGGTGAAATAGGTCTGCACCCAAAAAGTAAGATCCATTAATCCCGATCAGTTTACCGCTTTTATTCGCTTCGCCACCCAGCGACCAAGACCATTTGGAAACACCAGGAAGGACGCCGCCAGAGATATCTTTAAAAGCCTGAGCTCCGCCAACCTCTTCTAAAGGGACAGGTGCATTGGTAAATTTGACATACTTGGCATCTGTATAGGCCAGTGCTCCATTCAATCGGAGAAAATGTCCGATGTTGATGTTTCCATCCAATTCAACTCCCTTTACACGCACCTTCTCGGCATTGGCCAGATAACCACGGTTTACCCCCGGTTCAGGAGTCTGCACTTGGGTCTGATAGTCTTTGATATCTGTTTGGTAGACGGTCAGATTGAGCAGCGAATTGCGTGTTGGATTCGTCTTCACACCAATTTCCTTATGGCGGACAGCCTCAGGTTTTACTTCAGCGAGATCCAGCAACACTGCTCCATTAGCTGTCGGCAATCCACCGACGTTGATACCGACAGGTTTATAGCTGATGGAATACGTTGCGTAAGCATTTATCTTCGGATTGAAACGATATCTTGCGGAGAGTTGACCAGAGAAATTATCGGCATCCGCATTGACATCAAAAGTCTGATTGGTATATACACCGTTCTTTAAGGCAAGCAGTGCGGGGTCTGACGTCTGCAAACCACCATAGGTCTGCCTATCGTAGTTAGCCACCTTTTTATCATAGTTATAGCGCAACCCTGGGAGGATATGTAATTTTGGAGTCACAGCATAATCAATCTGTGTATAGGCTGCCAAGCTTGTGCTTTTAATTCCGTAAACGGTCTTGATTCCAAAATTGTCAAATAATCCCGGTGTCTGCCACAAAGCACTGGTAGAGCTTTTTTGAAAACGCCAAAAGGCAGACCCTGTTTCTTCGGTATGTACGGGATCTGTACTTAGATCCTGCCAGAGGCCAAATAGTCCAACAACTCCGCTGACCTTTTCACTGATCTTTCCAGAGTATCTGAATTCCTGCGACCACTGGTTATGGACAGAATTACCTGCTGAAACGGTGTATACCGGAAGTCCCAAGTAATCGCGGTCATTGAGCGGAACCCATGTCCATGTCCGCCACGCAGAGGTTGAGGTCAGTGTTCCTTCTCCAATCTTGATATCGGCATTCAAGGCGACCCCACCCAATTTATTATCAGCTTTAGATTGTGTATCCAAATCTATCTTACGCTCGAAAGCACTTTTATAGGGTAGCTCGTAGCCAAGATCTTTAATAATTGCATCAAACTGTCTGTAGTCCGCACGCTGTGTTTTTACGACTCCGGCAACCGCCCAGCCGTAACCATCGGGTTTTTGTGATGACACATCACCCGAAAGCACCAGTTTGATATTTTCGGTTGGAGTAAACAGCAATTGCCCTCTAAAGCCCAGGTTGTTGATATCATTGATCTTCCTATTGGTATGTACATTAAACAAGTTTCCATCCCGTTGTGTGCCAGAGAAAGAAGCTCTCGCAGCCAGGTTTTTGGCCAATGGTCCTGAGATGGACGTCTTCGCCTGAATAAAACCTTGGTTTCCGTAGCTGACTTCCACATTGGCCTCTGGTGTGAATTGTGGTAAACGTGAGGTTATATTAAATGCACCTGCTGTTGTATTCTTTCCAAAGAGTGTACCTTGAGGTCCACGTAGTACCTCTATCTGGTCAATATCAATAAAGTCCAGCCAAGTTGCGGCAGGGCGGGCAATATATACACCATCAAGATAAAATCCTACACCCGGATCGATCCCATCATTGGTGAGGCCATAAGTTGAGCCCAGTCCCCGGATATTAAGCGTCGTATTACGTGCATTCGATGCATATAACTGAACTGTAGGTACAAGCTCTTTTAGTCGATTGACATTAAATGCCCCTGCATCCTCCAATGCCGCGCCACGAATAATCGATACGGGAATCGGAACATCCTGTAACTGCTCCTTACGACGGCGTGCAGTAACCACTACTTGATCCAATGCTTCCAATCGTGGGGTAAGCTCAATCACTGCCGGAGAATGATCCACCACGATATGACGGGTTTGATAACCAACAATGGATACGATCAATGAAAACGGCAATTTTTGTCCAGTTACAAACTGGAAAACGCCTTTACTGTCTGTTTTCACCTGGTGTGTAACGGCCTCCAGCTGAACCGTTACGCCTTGCAGGGGTTCTTTTGTTACGGCGTCAATTACGGTACCTGTTAATGAGGCATTTATAATAGGTTTAGGGTTTTCTACTTGCGCGTAGGTATGGTAAGAACCTGTTAAAAGCAAGCTAAAAATGACGCTAATTCGAAAAATAGCATTTTTTTTCATAAATTTATTCAGTTTAATGGTGAATCTAAAACAAGTGCCAACGCCAATCGATACTTGCTTCATTGTTAAAACTTTGTAAAAGGGAAGCCTCGGCTTCCCTTTTCTAATATAAGAGAGTGTAAGAGAGAAATTTTAACAACACATTCGTTTCTTGTCACTTTTTAGGGTAACAACAGCTCCTTCTACCGAAGCAACCAATAAACTTGTTTTTAGAGAGTAATTTTGTTTCATTCTTTTTATCTTGTTATTTTCTTTTATTTCCTGCTGCATAAACGAATCAGTATATGCACTTACCAAGCGGCAATTTCAAACAACCTTAATCACATGTCTTTTTTATAAAATCAATTTCATGGCTAGTTCGATTCACAATCAAGTCAGTCCTTTTTGCTCGCCTTGCTATTTACCTGTAAATCAGATAACGATACAAATATATAAATATTTTTTAAAAGACTACTAATTTGATAGATTTAATAATATTTTTTTTCAAAACCCAATTAATACCTAACTAACAGCCATTTAGATCAACAAAAAGGCTACTCATAGTTCCCTCAGCATGCAAAAATCACGAAGCTAAACATCCTAATCACCAACTATCCAGCGAAAATCAAAAAGCAAAGCAAGTTTATAAAAACGAAGATCTGTGCCACGAATCTGAAAACAAACGCTACTCATAGCCCCTTGATGAATAAGCATAAAAAAGGCCGTCCTAGTTAGACGGCCATCTTTACAGTCATATAAAACGATCTATTTCACATTGAAACACTTAGCATCTTAGCGAAATAGCACCAGTGCAATCAATAAGGTAATAATAACATTAAAAGTCTGGGCAATCAGAAAAGCATATAGCGGTTTCTTGTTATCTTGTACAAAAAGATCCTTAAAGTTCGTTTCCAAACCAATGGATGTAAATGCCAAGGTAAACCAGAGGCCCTGTAAATTTTTCAAACTTCCTTTGACGGCATCAATCTTCTCGGGAGATATCACGAAGGAAAAGAGCAGCGATGCAAATACAAATCCCAACACAAACTTCGGGAAACGTTCCCATATAATTTTGAGCGTAGGCTTATCCCGCTTGGTTTCATCATCAACCGATTTCGCATAAGTCCAATAAATACTGATAGCAAAAGCCGCCAGCCCCAACAATACGTTTTGGGAAAATTTCACAATAGTACTGATCTTCAACGCTTCTTCACCTACCAGGGAACCCGATGCCACAACAGCTCCTGTTGTATCAATACTCCCGCCGAGCCAAGCACCGGTAACTTCTTGCGACAAGCCCATCCACTCCGCCATATAAGGCATGAAAATCATCATTGGAATCGCTGTAATAAGAACCAACGAAATAACATAGGAAAGTTTTTTGCTATCGCCTTTGATTGCTCCCGAAGTTGCTATCGCTGCGGAAACACCACAAATAGATACTGCACTCGACAGCATCAGCGACATCTCCTTGTCAATCTTTAACTTTTTACAGATCCAGAACGCAAAGTACCAAACAGACAGTACGACAGCCAGTGCTTGAATAAGCCCCAAGGATCCAGCTTTCAGGATATCCCCGAAGATCACTGTAGTTCCGAGCAAAATTAGGCCTATCTTGACATACAGCTCGGTACTGAGCGCCTCTTTAAACCAATTAGGCAGTTTAAAGCAATTGCTGATGACTAAACCGATAATCAAACTAAAAATTACAGCTTCGAGATTGTATTCTTTAACCGTTGCATTCCCTGCCAGCACCAATGCAAATACGGTAAGGATAAATACAACAGGAAATACAACGAATAAATATTTTACAGATTTCCCTAAAAGAAAAGCGCCCAATATCGCGGTAACGAATACAAAAATAAACTGCTCAAAAAGCTTCATTAAATTTGTCGGGTCTAAAACCGTTGCAACGAGTTCGGCGGAATTACTCCACGAAAAACTAGGTACCGGCGCAACAACTCCTGAGAGTGCTAGAAATATGGTAGCGATCCCCAAAATGACGACTACCCAGTCTTCTGTAAATGTAAATGATCTTGAAGATGTCATATAATGGTTAGGGTTTAAAAGGTTAAATTTAGCATAATTACAGTGACTTTCTAGGATTGTAACACAAAAATGGCCGAAGATTTCTCTCCGGCCATTAACCAAAACCAATAATCTATTATCAATCAAAAACAATATTTATTCTCATCTATCAATTTCTTAGCGATTCGCTGACGTGCATCTTTCACATTAAATGGCTGTGCTTTCGTGAATCTGCGCAAACCAACCAACATCATATTCAGTTCATCACCTTCACCAAACGAATATAATGCTTCTTTACCGGCAGCGCTGATTTTATCAATAGCACCATACAGATAGATCTTAGCCATATCTTTTGCATAGTCTGCTTTATCAGATCCTGTATGCAGCAATTTTTCTGCACGTAACAAGACTGACTCGGTGATATAAACATACCCGATAATATCCGCAATATTCATGAGGATTTCCTCTTCTTTGGAAAGAGACATCATCAATTTTTGCACTGCTGCTCCCGCAATCAATAACCCAGCTTTTTTAAGGTTTGCCACAATTTTCTTTTCTGCAGCGAAAGGCGCATCGTCCTCTTCACCAAAATCCGGAATAGCGAGAAGCTCTCCAGCTACGGCTTGCGCAGGTCCCATTAAATCCAATTCACCTTTCATGGCCCGTTTTAACAGCATGTCAACGACAAGCAATCGATTCACTTCATTGGTACCTTCAAAGATCCTGTTGATCCGTGAATCCCGATAAGCGCGTTCCATTGGCGCATCTGCCGAGTAACCCATTCCACCATAAATCTGCACGCCTTCGTCAACCACATAATCCAACATCTCCGAGCACCATACTTTGATGATAGCGCACTCAATTGCAAACTGCTCCACAGACTTCAACTTTGCTTTTGCTTCATCCATACCGCCAGCAATCAATGCATCGTAGGCATCATCAATATTTTGACCGGCACGATACGATGCCGACTCCACAGCAAACAAACGTGTTGCCATCTCAGCCAGCTTATAACGAATGGCGCCAAATTTGGAAATCGGCAGATTAAACTGCACACGTTCATTGGCATACTGCACCGCATGGTTGATCACCATCCGTGCCGAACCGATCGTGGCAGCGCCTAGTTTTATACGGCCAATATTCAGGATATTTACAGCAATCTTAAATCCATTTTCACGATCAGAAAGCATATTCTCTACAGGAACGGCGCAATCATTGAAAAAGATCTGTCGTGTTGAAGATCCCTTAATACCCAATTTATGTTCTTCGGGATTCATCGTGATGCCACCAAAGTCTTTTTCAACAATAAATGCTGTCAGGTTTTTATCATCATCGATTTTTGCAAATACGATGAAGATATCTGCAAAACCGCCGTTTGTAATCCACATTTTTTGTCCATTGATCAAATAATGTGTCCCCTCGGCATTTAATTTTGCGGAAGTACGACCCGAATTTGCATCCGACCCAGCATTAGGTTCTGTCAAACAATACGATGCCTTCCATTCACCGGTAGCAAGCTTTGGAACATATTTTGCCTTTTGGGCATCATTACCATAATACAAAATAGGCAGCGTACCGATTCCCGTATGAGCAGACAATGCGACAGCAAAAGAAAACCCGCCACCTACCGCATCGGCAACAAGCATAGAAGTGTTGAAATTCTTGCCGAAACCACCATATTCTTCGGGAATAGAAACACCCAACATCCCCAGTTCACCGGCCTTATCCATCAAACTAGGCATAAGTCCTTCTTCTTGGGTATCGATACGGTCGAGCTTATTTAGTACTTCGGTATCCAGGAAATCCAAGCAGGTCTGACGAATCATTTTAGCTTCTTCATCAAATTCTTCCGGAATAAAAACGGCTGTATAGGGAGTCTCTCTAATCACGAACTCTCCGCCTTTAATTGCTTTATTTTCGCTCATTGTCTTTTTAGATTTATAGGGATCAGTCAATCACTACTTCGTGATGCTGCGTCCACAATGTTTTTAAATACTTCTATGCGTTATGAGATCAGAGATCCATATTTCGTTTATATTGCTATTCTTAGCGGCTAATTTTAGTCCAATAACTCAAAAATACCAGCTGCTCCTTGACCAGTTCCGACACACATCGTCACCATGCCATATTTTTTGCCTCTGCGTTTCAACTCGTTTAAGACTTGGACCGTCAATTTAGCTCCTGTACATCCAAGAGGATGCCCTAAAGCGATGGCACCGCCATTGACATTTACTTTCTCTTCGTCTAATCCAAGTTCACGAATAACGGCTAGCGATTGAGAGGCGAAAGCTTCATTCAACTCAAAGAGATCAATATCTTCCTGTTTAAGACCCGCTTTTGCCAAAGCCTTGGGTATGGCATAGATAGGTCCGATACCCATAATGCGAGGTGGAACACCTGCTACAGCAAAACTAACGAGCTTTGCTATAGGTTTTACACCAAGCTCTTTCACTTTTGCTTCAGACATCACCAAGACAAATGCAGCCCCATCAGAAGTTTGTGAGGAATTCCCTGCTGTCACGGAACCATTCGCTGCAAAAACTGGTTTTAATTTCCCTAAAGCCTCCAGGGAAGTATCGGCTCGAGGACCTTCATCCGTATCAACGACATATTCACGCGTTGCAATCTTGCCGTCTTTCAAATAATTTTCTTTTACGGTGATAGGTACGATACCATCTTTCAAATGACCATTTTGAATAGCTGCAACTGCCTTTTGATTTGATTTAAGGGCAAAAGCATCCTGATCTTCACGTGAGACATTGTAATCTTTGGCTACAGCTTCGGCAGTCAATCCCATACCCCAATACCAATCGGGATGCTCTTTTGCCACGACAGGATTAGGCACAATTTTCCAACCTCCAAAGGGCATTCCGGACATCACCTCTACCCCGCCGGCAATAATAACATCTGCCATCCCGGTCTTGATCTTTGCGACTGCTGTTGCAATAGTCTCCAAACCTGAAGCGCAGTACCGATTAACGGTTACCCCTGGGACCTTATCCGTATCCAATCCCATCAGTGAAATGAAACGCGCCATATTGAGTCCCTGCTCCGCTTCCGGCATGGCATTCCCAACGATGACATCGTCTATATCTTCTTTATTTAAATTTGGCACAGTGGATACAAGATGTTTAATAACATCCGTGGCTAAATCATCCGCCCGCATAAAGCGGAATACTCCCCGCGGCGCTTTGCCTACTGCTGTACGAAATCCTGCTACTATATATGCTTCCATTATTTTTAATTTTTTCGTGAGTAGTGATTTTTAGTTCCGTAAAGGCTTACCCTTGGTCAGCATAAATTGAATTCTTTCAAGCGTTTTGCGTTCGGCACAAAGCTCGAGGAAAGTTTTACGCTCTAGATCCAATAGATATTGTTCAGACACTTCGGTCGGTGACGATAAATTTCCACCACACATCACCCAGCCTAGTTTTTCTGAGATCTTTCGATCATAATCAGAAATATAATTACCTTCACGCATCGATGAAGCCCCCACATACACGATCCCTAATCCTTGGTTTCCTAAAACCTTGATATCATTGCGTGGAGCAGGCTGAACATAACCCTCATCAGCCAGTTCCAGTGCCTTTGCTTTGGCATCTGCCAAAAGGCGGGCACGGTTCATAGTAATTGCAAATTTATCTTTCTGCAAATAGCCGAGTTCATAGGCTTCATAAGCAGAAGTCGAAACTTTCGCTTGCCCAATGGTCAGGAATTTATCTTTTAAGGTGTTCTGCACAATCTGATCGTCCTTAAATTCCTCCGAGGCACGCAGTGTAAATTCTTTGGTTCCACCGCCACCGGGAATAACACCAACGCCAAGTTCAACCAAGCCCATATAGGTTTCGGCGTGAGCCTGCACAAAATCAGCATGCATGGAGAATTCACAGCCCCCACCGAGGGTCATTTGAAATGGCGCAACGACTACAGGTATTGACGAATAGCGTAAGCGCATGGATGTATTTTGAAAGGCACGAACGGCCATATTCAATTCATCAAAATCCTGTTCTACGGCCATCATGAAAATCATTCCAATGTTGGCGCCAGCAGAAAAGTTTTTTCCATCATTGGACACCACTAAACCGCGATATTCCTTTTCAGCGAGATCAATAGCTTTATTCAAGCCCTGGATAACATCACCGCCGATGGTATTCATTTTGGTATGAAATTCACAATTAATGATACCGTCGCCAAGATCAATAATAGAAACCCCCGTATTTTTCCAGATTGTTTTACTTTCCCGAATATGATCCAATACGATCAGATCTTCCGTTCCCGGAATAGCTTTATAAGATTTGGTTGCAATATCATAATAGTGACGTACACCATTTTCAATTTTATAGAATGATTCACATCCCGCTTGCAACATCTCGTGTACCCAGGAAGCAACCTCCCCATCCTGACCTGGAAGTCGTTTTTCTTCGGCCTTAATTTTAGCCAAGGTCTCGCGGACACCTAGCGCATCCCATACTTCAAATGGTCCTAACTCCCAACCAAATCCAGCACGCATGGCATCATCAATACGGAAGAAGTCATCTGTAATTTCGGGAACACGGCGCGATACATATTCAAACAAAGGATAATGCATGGCACGGAAAAGTTCCGCCGCTTTATCGCTTCCTTGTTCATAGACTTTCATCCGCTTGCGGATATCCTCCACAGGCTTGGTGGCTTCCAAAGTAGCTGATTTCACTTTTTGCTGTGAGCCAAATTCAAGTGTTTTTAGATTTAGAGACAAAATCTCCGAATTACCATCGGCAGCTTTTACTTTTTCATAAAACCCTTTCTTGGTTTTCTCACCCAACCATTTATTCTCTACCATCTTACTGATGAATGTTGGAAGTTGAAAGACCCCCTTGGCTTCATCTTCAGGTGCATTCTGCGCCAGCCCATTGGCAACATTCACCAGGGTATCAAGCCCTACAACATCAGCCGTACGAAAAGTTGCCGATTTAGGATGCCCCATTGCGGGACCAGTATATTTGTCGACCTCTTCCACTGTCAACCCAAGAGGTTCCACCAAATGAGTAACCGCCAACATCGAATAAACACCGATACGGTTACCAATAAATGCAGGAGTATCTTTACATAATACAACCGATTTTCCCAGCATCTTATCGCCAAAGTGAAGAATAAAGTCAACGACCTCGGGCTTGGTGTGCGGTGTGGGAATAACCTCCAATAAAGGAAGATAGCGTGGCGGATTGAAGAAGTGTGTACCGCAGAAATGGTCTTTAAAATCTTCACTTCTGTCCGCTGTCATTAAATGAATAGGAATACCAGAAGTATTGGAAGTAATCAATGTTCCAGGTTTACGAAATTGCTCAACACGCTCAAAAACAGACTTTTTAACATCAAGTCGCTCAACAACGACCTCTATGATCCAGTCCACATGAGCAATGTCTTTTAGATTATCATCAAAATTACCTGTTTTGATACGTCTGACAAATGACTTGCTATAAATTGGCGAAGGGTTTGTTTTTAAAGCCGTTTCTAGGGAGCTGTTGACAATTCGGTCCCGAACGACCTTACTCTCCAGCGTGAGACCTTTGGCTTGTTCCGCTGGCAGCAGTTCACGTGGAACGATATCCAACAATAAAACTTCAACACCAATGTTAGCAAAATGACAAGCAATTCGCGAGCCCATAACACCCGAACCGAGAACCGCCACTTTTCTAATATTTCTGTTCATCATAACATATTTATTATGCACTTCTGTACATTTGGTTTAACTTCTAAACGACTACTTCTTCCTTGTAACTGGTTGCAAGCTCATTGAGTTTCGCTAAAGAAGCAATCAATTGATCACGTTCATTTTCTGAAAAATTATCCGCTAAGTATTGATTGAAATTACGCACCACATCCTTGGCAATTCTTCTTTTCTCCCGACCCAATTCAGTCAAGTATACTTTTACTGACCGCTTGTCGGTCTCACTCGTCTCACGGTATATAAATCCCAATGACTCCAAATTATTCAACACCCGAGACAAACTAGTTGTTTTAACTCCTGTCAAATTTGCAATCTGAGAAACAGGTGTACCCTCTTTATGGATGTTAATCAAAATATAACCCGCAGCCTGGGTAAAACCGTACTGCGAAGCAATTTGATTATATTTATTGGCAATTGTCTGCCAACCTGTTTTTAAAAAATAGTCGATTGTCTGATTTTGGTTCATAAGCGTACTCACAAGCTATTTATTATGCTTGCATAACAAATATACCAGTTAGGAATCAGAATAACAAGATCCAAAATATAAATTTTGTCATATATTCGTCAGCATGACGCTGCTCTACATTTTTTAGCCGAAACGACCAATTATAGAAAATGTGGAAAACTTTTAAGCACTGAAATACAACCAAATAAAACAAAATACAAAACTTTTATTAACAGCTCCTGTTTAATAATCAAAATTAATTCCGTTAACTTTGTCCTGAACAAATATCAACATCGTATGGCTTTAGTAAACATACCTCGCTTGGACTTGCTACATTATACAGAAGGAACCCAAGAACAACGAAATCAATTCATCCAAGATATTGGCAAGGCATTTAACGAAACAGGCTTTGTAACGATTGCAAATCATGGCTTATCAAAGGAGCTGATTGAAGAATTATATCAGGTCGTGCCTGAGTTTTTTGGTTTGCCGACCGAGACGAAGGAAAAATATGAATTTCCAGAACTTGCAGGTCAACGTGGCTATACAGCAAAAGGAAGAGAAAAAGCGAAAGATGCGAAGACTCCTGATTTAAAGGAATTTTGGCAACGTGGTCAAACGATCGTTGGTGAAGAATATTCCAAGACTGATTTTCCGGATAATCCTGAAGTAGCAGAGATCCCACGCTTTAATGGTGTGACAGCTGAGGTGTATAAAAAATTAGAAGATACAGGCCGAGAATTATTAAAAGCGATTGCTACCTACCTCGACCTAGAAGAAAATTACTTTGAAAAATATGTTATCAACGGTAATTCTATTTTACGTGCAATACATTACTTTCCAATCAGCGATCCTGACGCTTTAGCTCCTGATGCAGTACGTGCAGGAGCACACGAAGATATTAACCTCATCACCTTATTGATTGGTGCCAGTGCAGATGGACTTGAAGTATTGACAAAAGACGGAGAATGGTTCCCTATCAAAGCCAAAGGTGAAGATATTGTCATCAATGTGGGGGATATGCTGCAACGGTTAACAAACAATAAGTTGAAATCGACTACGCATCGTGTTGTAAACCCGCCGCGTGAAAAAATGGGCACTTCCCGTTTTTCTATTCCATTCTTTTTACATCCAAAATCCACCATGAGTCTGGCTTCATTGGATTCCTGCATCGATGCGGAACACCCAAAGGTCTACGAAGATTATACCGCTGGTCAGTACCTGGATGAACGTTTGAGAGAAATCGGATTAAAAATGTAAAACTTCGCATCATTTAAATGAGCATAACAACATATAAAAAGAAATGGCCGATCCTGGGATCGGCCATTTCTTTTTATAGCTCGCTAAACTATTTCAATTTATATCCTATGCCAACATTCATAAAGATATTATGCAATCCGAAACTAATACTTTCAAATCCGGTTTTCATAATATTATTGAAGCCATAATCTAACTGTGCTAACGCAAAGAACTTTTTGTCGATACTATAATGGGCTCCCAGACTCATGCCAACATCAATACTCCTGACGCTCTCCGAGAAATCATAATCGGCATTATCCACAACAATCTTATTCCCGGTGGGCTCTTCATGTCTAAGGTAGCCATTGTAGGCCTCGCCATAGAATTGCTTTCTTACCGCAAAAGAAATATAAGGACCTGCCTGCACATTCCATCGATTTGAAAGCTGATAGGTAGCTTGAATCGGCACAGATAGATACAGATTATGTACTTTGGTTGTAATGTCGCCTGTATAATAACCTCGCAGCTCCTCTTTAGAATCATTCACAGCATTGAATGTCGTCTTGTATCCTTTAACACTCGCTTTTGTATCCATTCCCTTTCCTTCGAAGACGAGTCCCAAAGACACTCCCCATTGAGGATCAATACGATAGTTTGCCCTTGCTCCAACAAAAAAGGGAACATTCGGATTGTAGCTTTTAATCTTTCGAATTTCACGTGGCAATGAAAGCGGTGCGGCTCCGCCGATCTTACCACCAACCATGACATCAAAACTCAATTTACCTTCATCCGCTGTATTTTCCTGCGCATTTGCAATAGATCCTGTCAAAACCAGCGCAAATAGTGCCATTGTATATTTTATCATTTTCATTATTTCTTCGTTACAATTTTGAGATCATCCACTGCCAGCTTACTACCGACAGCACCTATAAAATTATCACCATATTTACTCGAAGACATTACAATAGCAATGCTATAATCCAAATTGGCAACGTCAGCTTCGTTTACTTTCGCCGTGTACTTAAATGGCAATGTAAACTTGACAAAACCATCAGTTGTGGTTGCGCCCCCATTTTCCAGCCTAGCTATAGCCACTATACTTGGATCTTTCAGAATATTATGTCCCGTCAAATAGGAAACTTTCTTATTGGGATCAGGCTCCGAATCCATCAGCTGCTTGCGGTTATAAAAAACCGCATAGATATCACAGGAATCTTTGGTATTGACAGGTTTCATGTTTTCATCCGTCACCGTCGCGCCAGGACTATACTTATAGTAACCTTCCAACGCCAACGGTATCTGATTGAAAGGAAGACCAAACTGTGTTGCCGAAAGTGGATCTGTCAATACAGGCCCCGTATCAAACGACCCGATAAAAAGATTTCCCGCTGCAATAGGCTTCTTGAACATCGCCCCAAAAGCACCGGTTAACTTCGTTTCCAATAAAGCTGCTTTAGATCCCGAATGTGCATCCGAACTCGTTTTAGTAGGATATGATTCAGGCTCCTTTGCACCTCCCCCTAAGCTCAATGTCAAGGAGAAACTTGGATTTCCGGAAGCCCAATTATAGAAATCCTGACCATCAATTTTATTGTAAAATATGGTGTATTTATCATCCTTATCGATCTCCGTATCTTCAAAACCATATTCTGTTGGAACAAATCCACCATCTGTTTTCACAATTTTAATCAGGTAGTTCTTTGTAAACTGACGATCTTCGGACGTAACTTTGTAATACACGCCGTTTTTTAGCAATTCGTCGACAATCCCTTTATTCATATCCTGTGTTCCGACGGGCATTTTCAAAGAATCTTTCAAAAGCTCAATGGAAGCTCCCGGAGTCAGATCAAAAGTCATATTCAACTTGGTAAGATCATGAATTTTGGGCTGGAGGTAAAGTGTAACTTGCGTATTTGAGATGACCGGATTTAGCAGGAAGACATCTTCGTCGGCATGAACACCGACAATATCCGCTTCCATATTGAGCGCTTCTTCCTTGATACAACTTCCCAAGCTGAAAAGAAGCATAAAACAGATTACCCACGAGTAATTTCGTGTTCGTTTCATAAAAATAATATTTAGTGTAAATTTAATGATCGTTGTATTGAGCAACACATCGATTTTGCAAAGCTACCATTCCTCGTTCCAAAAACCGCCCTTTGAACAATTTTTCTCACCAAGCAACTAATTCTTTACACGTAAAATACATTTAACCCCTAATAATTTCCTGTCTGATCCTCGCGGGCAGACTTTCGACAACAAGTTGATAGCTATGCAAAATCAATTCTTCAAGCTTTCTATCGTCAAGTTCCCGGTTGGCAATAACGGTATTCCAATGCTTTTTATTCATATGATACCCTGGAAGTACTGTGTGTTCGTGCCTCTCACGCAGTTCAATTGCCCACTCCGGATTACACTTCACATTAAACCGCAGCTCATCAATCTGATCCAGTCCCACCAATAAAAAAATCTTGCCGCCAACCTTAAATACCAGTGCATCCGGACCAAATGGTGTCTCTTCCATAACTGGTCCAATAGATAAACAATATTCCCTCAGATCTTCAATGTTCATATTTTTCTAGTTTTAGTTATTGATCAAGCCAAACTGAATGCCCTCCATAAAATGGACAATCATTCATATAAAGCTAACAAAAACAGCGCGTCGTTTTACTTAAAATCTTTTAATCTTTCGCAAAGGCGATATTAAACCTATCGCCAATAAAGCAATATGGATACAAGAAAAACAAATGCGGAATAAACTGGACTTAGACAAGTAAACAAGTATAGGCCAACTTCAGCATTTATAGGGAGTATCGACGGATATGAAGCGGTGCTTGTTCGGATCTTCTTCGCTTGCAACCGAAGAAGCACCGAACAAGCACCGAGTAAGTACCGAACAAGCACCGAACAAACAGCGATAAAAGGCAGAATGTCTTATACTGTAATAGGCTTACATATACCGAAGTTAAACGCGGCTTGTTATGGCGAATTCTTTCACTTTTCCAAACCATGCTCAGGAAAGACCAGGTCTAATCCTGAGATGATTATCTGGTTAAACTTAAAAATCGCCAGTCTATTAAAAAGATGTATTTTTCTTATTTTTCAAGCAGCGCCTGGATTTCCTTTTGGATTTCGGTTCCTTTATCGGCATTGTACCACTTTTGAATCTCCTCTTTGATTTCGGAGAAATCTGCCCCTTGGGCTTTCATCGTCAAAAACAGCTCCTGGCAAGCTTGCGGTCGTGGACCCCAGACAGCCAGATCCCGCCCCTGCTCATTCCGTATCACTAGAATTGGAATAGATTTACCGCCGTTGGTTAAATAAGAATCGATCAGAAACGGAGCGCTGTCACGCAGTTGGATATCCACCGTGATATTGGGATTTTTTGAGGCCATCTTGGCCAACATAGGCACCGAATGCGCTGCATCCCCGCACCAAGGTTCAGTAATAATGATCCATTGTTGCTTTTCAGTAATTGACTCCACAAACTGTTCAAAAGTCGACGTTGGTTCAAAGCGTTTTAACCAACGGCCCATTCTTGTCCAATTCATTTTTGTGTACTGATAATATTCATCATCTTGATAGGCAGGGTGATTCTCAGGATGATTTAAGATATCTTCGAATTGTTGTAGATAATTTTCAAACGTCATAATACCAATTTTGTGCAAAGGTAAATTTTACTTCTAACTTTCTCAAAAAACCTTCCGCCAACAATCTGTATTGAATGCAATAAAAAATAGGGTGCTCAAAAAGCACATATATAGCACGAAAAAAATGTGAGTTACTCTACCTTATATACCAAAGATTTTACATTCAGAAGAGATGTTTTACATTTATTAACGATTAAGTAAATTATATTTGAAAGATACAACCCGTACATGAAAAGATTAGTTCAATTAATACTTTTACTATTTATCGTCATCAACAGTGCTTACGCCCAAATAAACATCAAGGGGAGGATTCTGGATAAGGCAGATGACAAGCCCCTGACCAATGCTTCCATTATTTTACTGAACCGCGATTCAGTCCTCCGTTATTTTAACCGAGCCAATGAAGAGGGAAAATTCCAGGTCAAAAATATCAAACCCGGGAGCTACATTATTTTGGCCACGTACCCCAAGTTTGAACTCTACAGTGATACGATCCAAATTGCAGACAAAGATCTCGATCTGCATGATATCAAAATAAATTCCCAAAGAAATGTTTTGCAGGAGGTGATTGTCACCCGACGTCTTCCAATTACACTGAAAGGCGACACCATCGAATATGATGCGGCGAGTTTTGCAACAGAAAAGAATGCGAAGTTAGAGGATTTACTACGCCGTCTCCCCGGTTTTACGGTTACGGGAGATGGAAGTATCACTGCCCAGGGGAAATCAGTACAGAAGGTTTTTATTGATGGGGAAGAATTTTTTGGTTATGACCCCAAGATAGCCATTCGAAACGTACGGGCAGATGCCGTTGACAAGGTCCAACTTTATGAGAAAAAATCGGAGGAGGCAGAACTGTCAGGCATCGATGATGGCGTAAGAATCCAGACAGTTAACGTTGTACTCAAAGAGAAAGCAAGAAAGGGTGTCTTTGGAAACATGGAAGCATTGGCTGGATCAAAAGAACTGTATGCGGGAAATCTCTTTGCGGCCAAATTTAATAAGACTGAGCGGATTGGCATCACCGCGAGTCACAACAACATGGGCAGTTCAAGCGGCCGTGAGGGCTCTCTACGCATGAACAACCAAATTACGGGCGAACCACTGAACACCAACCTTGGTGCCAACTATGAAAATCAGTTCTTCAAAAAAGCCCTAAAAGTCAATGCCAACTATGGTTACGACAATAACAGCAACAGGAACCACTCCGAGACTTACAATAAAAATGTACTGCCAGACGAGTCCATTCAGGAAAAAAACAGCAAAAACGATAATGAAAGGCATAGTCGAAGCAATGGTTTAAGGTCAAACCTTAACATGCGACTGGATTCCACGCAAACTATGGAACTTCAATCCAATGCCAATTGGGCAACCAACGCTAATCTAACCTATACAGACAGCAAAACGGGCGATGAATCAGGCAATCCAATAAGCGACTTTAGGGAGAACAATCAATCCAATTCTTCAAGCTCCAGCAGTAATTTCCGTCTAAATTATAGAAAACGATTGAAAGCGGGTCGTTCTGTCAACCTAATGATCGGAAATAACCACAAAGAGTCAAATTCAGACAGCAAAGTCTATTCGCGAACCTATTTCTACAAAACAGGAGATAGCACAATTATTGACCAGGATCGGCACGGACGAAATAAAGGAAATGACTTCAACTCGTCAATTAACTTCAACAACCGAATCAGCGATTACATTAATTTGGCGCTGGGGTATAGCTTTAATCATTCGAAGAACACCAATACACAAAATTCAATAAACAATATCACGCAAAAGTTTGATTCGCTGTATTCTCAAAATCAGATTGACAATAATACCAATCAAGGTGTTAATATTAACTTTTCTTACCGTAAAGAAAAGCTGGAAATCAATTTTTCAAACCGTACGTTCTACAAGAATCAAAAGTTAAATGATAGTTACAGGTCAATTGATCTTGCCCGGAATTTTTGGGACAACAATTTAAATGTGGATGCGAATTATCGCCTTTCAAATAGCAAAAATATACGTTTGGCTTATCAAAGTTCGAATATCATCCCATCCTTTGATCAGCTACAACCACTGCAACCTCAGACCAACCCTTTGTTTCAACAAATTGGTAATCCTGACCTGAAACGTGCGGTGAACAATAATATTTCGGCCAATTATAATGCTTTCAGTTTATTGAAAGGAACCAATATCAATATCAACGGAAACTTATCTTTCGTCAATAATCCGATTGTCAACAAAACAACCATACTGGACAACTCTGCCCAGATCAGTACTTACGAAAATCTATCCGGTAAATCCAATTGGAATGGCGGTCTGAATATCAACCATATGCAGCCTTTGGCCAATCGCCGTATCAACTTTAACAAAAGTGCAAATGTTAGATTTAACAACAGCTATAGCTATACCAAATTTGAAGGCGGACAGTCCGGCGGCGAGTTTTTGCTGAACAATGCAAAGAATACCAACTTTAGCCTAGGTTCAAGCTTAAATGAACAAGATTCAGAAGGCTTCGATTTCGACCTTTCTGCAAACGCCGGCTTTAATATCCAGCAAAACTCGATCAACACACAATACAACGCAACAAGTTTTCAAGGTGGGACTTCAGCCTATGTCAAATACTTTCTACCAAAGAAGTTTAATATCATGGCCAACGTTTTTTATAGCTACACAGGACCTACAAAACTCTATAAGAAATCAATCAATCAATTTTATACCAATATCGAATTGGAGAAAAAAGTACTGAAAGATGAGAGCATGACACTTAGCGTAAAGGCCTTTGACCTTTTCAATACCTTTAACAACACACGCCGTAATTCAAATGACACCAACTATTCCGAATCTGTTCAACAGGTATTGACGCAGTATTTTTTGGTCGGTGTAAAATGGGATTTCAACAAATATCTAGGGAAAGGAAATGATTAAAAAAATATATTTAACACTAATCATCTGCTGCTTGTATGGTTTATCGCTTCAGGCGCAATACGTCTATTTTGGAAGTAGGGGTACCATTAGTTTTGACAAAGTCACCTACACAAAAGCACGCCTGCGGCAGATGTCCAACGACATGAACTCGAAAGGAATGGACAGGGGTATGGGAATGATGGAATATCTCGACAAGGTACCGGATTCACATACAGAAAAGTTAAACTTTTACTTTGATGAGAATTCTACCGTGTTGATGCCCGAGGAAAGCCAGGGTACCGAAAAACAACGTGCTGAAGTAAAAATGGCAGCACCTACAATAACTTCGGCAAATGGCCGAGGGGGCAGATCTCAGGGCGCGGCCCGAAGCGGAGGAAACCAAAGAGGACAATTTAGAGGTGGGGCCAACAAGAACGGCAAAGTCCTCTACCAGGATCTGAAAACTGGTACAGCAGACATCCAGCTTGACATCGACGAAAAATACATTCTTTCGGAAACATTGGACAGCATCACTTGGCGTTTCACGGAGGAGTTCCGCAATATTGCTGGTGTAAACTGCCGTCGAGTCAACGGTGCCACCAAAGACTCACTCTATCTGATTGCTTACTATTCGGAAGAAATCCCAGTATCGGCAGGACCAGCCTTGAGCCACGGCCTTCCGGGAATGATATTGGGGCTCGTCATCCCAGAAATGCACATTCAATATTGGGCTACAAATATCGCCTATACCAATAAACTTGTTCCTTCTGATTGGCGGGATAAGAAATCAAAAAAAATGAAACTTGCTGAATTCTCGGAAATCTTTGGCAGATATATGCCACGCAATCGCCAAAACGAGTCAGCAAAAAAAAGGATATTAGAGCAACTGGTGTATTGAAAATGTCAGTTTGGCAGTACCTAAAGACAAATTGATGACAAATAGTGTTTTTTTTACAAAACTTTTGGATTGGCATAAGGGTTGATAATAGACTGATAGAATTTATTTAAGTAAAAAATTAAAACACAAGATATGTCTAAAATTATAGGAATTGACTTAGGTACTACAAACTCATGTGTTGCCGTAATGGAAGGTAACGAGCCTGTAGTAATTACGAACAACGAAGGTAAACGTACAACTCCTTCGATCGTAGCTTTCGTAGAAGGTGGCGAGCGCAAAGTTGGGGACCCAGCAAAGCGTCAAGCAATTACTAACCCGCATAAAACTATTTATTCCATCAAACGTTTTATGGGACTTTCATACGATGAAGCTGTGAAAGAAGCTGAACACGTACCTTATAAAATCGTTAAAGGTGACAACAATACACCTCGTGTAGAAATTGATGACCGCAAATATACACCACAAGAGATCTCTGCAATGATTCTTCAAAAAATGAAGAAAACAGCTGAGGATTTCTTAGGTCAAGAAGTAACTGAAGCTGTTATTACAGTTCCTGCATATTTCAACGACGCACAACGTCAAGCAACAAAAGAAGCTGGTGAAATCGCTGGTTTATCTGTAAAACGTATCATCAACGAACCTACAGCTGCAGCTTTAGCTTACGGTTTGGATAAAGCACACAAAGACATGAAAATTGTTGTGTTTGACTGTGGTGGTGGTACACATGACGTTTCGGTATTGGAATTAGGTGACGGTGTATTTGAAGTTAAATCTACTGACGGTGATACACACTTAGGTGGTGATGACTTTGATAACGTAATCATCAACTGGTTGAACGAAGAATTCAAAAGTGAAAACAATGGCTTTGACTTGAAAAAAGACCCAATGGCATTGCAACGTTTGAAAGAAGCTGCTGAGAAAGCGAAAATTGAATTATCAAGCGCAACTTCTACTGAAATCAACTTGCCATATATCACTGCTGATGCAACTGGTCCAAAACACTTAGTTCGTTCATTATCACGCGCTAAATTTGAGGCTTTGGCAGCTGACTTGATCAAAAGAACAATTGCTCCTTGTGAGTCTGCATTGAAAAATGCTGGTTTCAGCAAATCTGATATTGACGAAATTATCTTAGTAGGTGGTTCTACGCGTATCCCTGCAATCGTTGATGCTGTAAAAGCATTCTTCGGAAAAGAGCCCTCTAAAGGTGTAAACCCGGATGAAGTTGTCGCTTTAGGTGCTGCTATCCAAGGTGGTGTATTGACAGGTGAAGTAAAAGACGTTTTATTATTGGATGTTACTCCACTTTCATTAGGTATTGAGACAATGGGTGGTGTGATGACTAAATTGATCGAAGCAAATACAACAATTCCAACTAAAAAATCGGAAACGTTCTCTACTGCTTCAGACAATCAGCCATCTGTAGAAATTCACATCTTACAAGGTGAGCGTCCTATGGCAAACCAAAACCGTACAATCGGCCGTTTCCATTTGAATGACATTCCACCAGCTCCTCGTGGCGTTCCTCAAATCGAAGTTACTTTTGATATTGATGCGAATGGTATCATCAAAGTATCTGCAAAAGATAAAGCTACTGGAAAAGAACAAAATATCCGTATCGAAGCATCTTCAGGTTTGTCTGACGACGAAATCAAACGCATGAAAGAAGAAGCTGAAGCAAATGCTGATGCTGACAAAAAAATGAAAGAAGAAGCTGACAAAGTAAATGCAGCTGACGCTTTAATCTTCTCAACTGAAAAACAATTGAAAGAATATGGCGATAAAATTTCAGCAGATAAAAAAGCGCCAATTGAAGCTGGCTTAACAAAATTAAAAGCTGCTTACGAAGCGAAAAACTTTGCTGATATCGACGCTGCTTCTGAAGAATTGCAAAATGCTTGGAATGCTGCCTCTGAAGAAATGTATGCTGCTTCTCAAGGTGGTGCACAACAACCTCAAGGTGATGCAGGTCAAGCTCAAGGTGGAAACCAAGGTGGTGATGATGTAACTGACGTAGATTACGAAGAAGTGAAGTAAGGACTGATTAAAATCAATAAAAAACTAAATCCCTTGTAAATTAGATATTTACAAGGGATTTTTACTTTTTGTAATTTTCGAAGATGATCAATTGTGAGCATTTTTTATCAGATATCAATATCATTGAATTTATTATCTAAATTATTACAGAACAACAGTTACCATTTAATTCTTCTTTGGTATGGGCCAATTTAATAAGGCTTCACCGTGTACCAAATATTTTGTTCTCTCCTCCGTTTAAAGATATAGTGCAACTAAAGTACTTTTTTTTAATATGGAATAATTACAGAAAATAATTGTCTTTTAGAAAGTATGATGTGTTTTCTAACAAATAGGGAAAATACCATCTAAGATAAAATCAAACGCTTGCGATTTCTGCAGCGAAACCCAATGATAGTTCCTGTTATAAAAACTATCAGTCATAATATTTTGAGTGGTTCATTCCGTCCGCTGGCTTTTACTAATAATATATGGAGAATTGTGATTATGTTCCATTTCTGTAAAATAGATATGGTCAGATCGTTTGTAGGATAAAATCAGGGGGTTCGTAAAATCTATTTGCCTTCCTTTTGTTTTTAGTAGAATATTGCTCCAGATAAAAATCTGAGCGTTGCTGGGATTTTAGGGAATGAAATTACAAGAAGATGTTTAAGCAAGTTATTATAGTTGTTTTTTGTGTCGGAACTTTCAGTTCAACCGTTTTGGCGCAAGACTTTAAGGTATATGGGAAGATACTGGGCAATAATGACCGTCCTATAGAGTACGCCTTGGTCGAGGTTTCACAGAATCAAACCGGAATAAGTGGCAAGACACAAACCGATAGTACGGGAATTTTCAGCTTTAAAATCCCACAGGGCGGATATTTGTTGAAGGTTAATGTCCTGGGGAAGAAATTAGATGAACGAAATATTGAAGTCAAAAGTGATCTACAGGTCGGTATCATTAGGGTTGAAAATGAAAATTTACTCGATGAAGTCACTGCCGTGGGTAAAAAGAAACTGGTAGAAAGAAAGATTGACCGTACCGTTTATAACGTTGAAAATTCTATAGCTTCCCAAGGAATGAGCGGTCTGGATGCCGTTAAATCTACACCATTGGTTTCGGTATTTGACAATAAAATATCCATAGTTGGGAAAAGTAGCTTATCGGTCATGATCAATGACCGGCTATTGAATTTAAGTGGAGCAGAACTGACCAGTTACCTTGAATCTCTACGTTCAGATGATATCGCAAAGATTGAGGTCATTACATCTCCTCCCTCTAAATATGATGCAGAAGGTAACAGCGGAATCTTGAATATCGTTTTGAAAAAGAATAAATCTCTTGGTTGGAATGCGTCTTTGACATCAACTTATCAACGTAATCATGAAAATGGCATCAGAAATGGAGCAAACATCAACTTTTCTGCAAAGAAGGTGACCAGTTCCCTGAAACTTAGACAAAGTGATGTAGGCTATAAGCCGCTAGGAACCAGAGATCTGTTAAAAGATGGAATGAGGGTTTCCACCGATGAAACTAGGGTTGATCGTTCACTGTCACTAGGGCTGAACTACAGCTTGGATGTAAAGCTTAATGATCGGTCAAATGTTGGATTGATCTATGATTTCAGCCGATCCAATTACAAAATGGATGCAGGGAATGAGACTGGTTATTATACGGAACAAAAGTTGGATTCACTTCTTCACACGAAGTCAAAACAGGATTGGAAGACACCATTGCATCTTTTCAGTCTTTATTATGATCTTAAGCTGGATACCCTGGGTACTAAAGTGACCATTACCGGAAACTTATTGAATAACCATGCTCAAAAGAATAATGATTTTGTAACGACCACAAATGATCTTTCTGATGTAATCAATAATACCAGTATGATGAATTACGAGGTTTATTCCGGTCAGGGGGATTTTTATCGACCTTTCAAGTGGGGAAATATCGAAGCAGGAGCAAAGTATACAGAACTGAAAAATAGATCTGATGTCGGATATTACATCAAAACCAATGGGGAATGGAATGAAGAAGCGAAAAACAGTAATATCTTCAAATATAATGAGTCTAATTATGCCGGATATATCAGTGCCCTCGTTAACATCAATAAATATTGGACTGCCAAGGCAGGTTTAAGATATGAATTTGCGAAATATAATGGAACATCTTCAGATGCTGATGTATTGCCGATTTCAAATAAATATGGAAAGTTCTTTCCCACAATGTATGTACAATACAAGCCGGATGATGAGAATAATTTTACAGTAAGCTTTTCCAGAAGAATAAACAGGCCATCCTTTGAGTCCCTGAACCCTTTCCGGTGGTATACCAATCCATATATCTACAATAGTGGCAATCCTTCTTTGAAACCTTCGTACAGTAATAACTATGAAATAGGGTATTCCTTCAGAAATAAATTTAATGTGTCATTATTTAGAAGTGAAACCGAGGATGGACGGGTAAACATAGCAAGGTATAATGACGGAATCTACAGTAATATCGTTGAGAATGCATTCAATCAGACCAATACAGGAATAACGCTCAGTTACTACGATACCCTGTTTAAAATTTGGGAAACCTCAGTAAGTGTCAACGGATATAGGATTAAGGTAAAACCAACGGTGGCTGAGATACAGGCTACGGCACAGAGCAGCCTTTTTTATGATGTCAAGAATACGATCGCACTTAATAAAGAGAAGAGCTATTCAGTTTTAGTCAATTTCTGGCAGAGCTTCCCATATAATTATGTCGCTACAAAAATGAAGGGACAATTTGAAACAGCTCTCGGCGTGAAGGCAAATTTACTTGAAAAGCAGCTACAGGTTAGTTTGGTAGCCAATGATGTTTTTAGAACAATCAAGAATAGAGGCTATACTTCCTATAATGGGTATAGCGATGAGTTCAATCAATACAATGACCATCGTCGGGTTGTATTGTCCGTTACCTATGCATTTGGCAATGCAAAATTGAAGCAGAACAATAGACGGATCAAATTCGAGGAAAAAGACAGGGCTAACTAGTGATTGATGCTCGTTGTCGGTAGGTATACAAAAATTACATGTAAGGAGAATCCTGAAAATCCTTTAAATAGAGTAGGGAATAACATTTTTAAAATCAAAATTTATGAAAACAAAATTTTCAAAATTGAACTTGGACAAAAAAACAATTGCAAAGTTGGACGAAAAGCAAATCAGCTCGGTAAAAGGCGGTCGCGGCATCGCTGATGACGAGGAAGTCGTATGTAGAGATGGTGGTATTACCTGCGTTGGTACTACAACTGTAAGTAAAGGGTCTTAAGATCCTCATACATCATAGGAGACTCCTGAAAATCCTTTGAATAGAGTAAGGAATAACATTTTAAAATCAAAATTTATGAAATCAAAATTTTCAAAATTAAATCTGGACAAAAAAACAATTGCCAAGTTGGATGAAAAGCAAATCAGCTCTGTAAAAGGCGGTCGTGGTATCGCTGATGACGAGGAAGTAGTATGCAGAGATGGTGGAATTACCTGTACAGGTACAACCAACGTTTCAAAATAAGCTATTGACAGTTGATAAGGATAGCCTTCTTGAACGTTCAGAAGGCTATCCTGTTTTTTGACACTCCGCTAATTACAAACTACATCAAATGTTTGAACCTGCTAATTATTTTCTTTTACGGCTTCCTAGATTCCCATTGAATAATCTGCTTGAATTAAATGAAGCGATCTATAAAAAGGATATCACCCTGATCAAGGGAATTTTAAATGATACAGGCTTTTTACAGGCTATTTCCTTCGCATCAAAAAGTTTCCATAAAATTGGTATCGACTGGCTAAACGATGCAGATACTGCTTATGAAAGTAATGACAGGGTTCTTTCAACTTTTTATAGATATTATGCGCGAATGTGCAGCAGAGCTACTCCTTTTGGCGCTTTTGCTGGGTTTGCGTTAGGTGAGATTGTGGAACGTAAACAAAACAAGCTGCTACTGTTGGATATCAATTGGCAATCCAATGTTCGGGTTGATATGGAAGCATTTTTCATGATCAGGAATTCTATTATTGAATCCTTGGGCCGCAATGAATCAAAATTATTCCCCAATAGTACCATTTATCGAACGGGTGATCACCTGAGATATTTTGAGCAAGACAAGCATGGAAGGTGTACGTTGGAACAGATTAGGTATTCTGATATTCTTTCATTATTACTTCAAAAGAGCGATCAGGGATTGTCCATGAAACAGCTGTCGGAGATAATTTCCAATGAATTTGGGGATGTGGATACAGACGAAATTGCTTACTTCATTGATTCACTGATAACAAACGGCATTTTCACTGAGCGGCTTCCCCCTTTTCTTGGGAGTACAAAAGACAGTCTGGATTCGTTGCTTGAAGTTTTGGAAATCGGCAATGACGAAATGGGGCCACTGAATAGATTGCATAGCTTACGAACGGAACTGAAGAGCGGACTACTTATTGAAAATGTAGAAGAAATTTCGCGAAAATTCAGTGATTTCATAAGCGATGATGGCCAGTTGTTCCAGCTTGATATGGAGGCAAAACCGAAATCAGCTGAATTCAGCAAACATATCGTCAGAACGCTAATAAAGCGAGTTGAGGATCTTTCAAGACTCAGCCCGTCGGGCAAAATAGCCAATTTAGAGAATTTTCGCATCAAGTTTGTAGAAAAGTATGGCGAAAAGGAAGTGCCTTTACTTGTTGCATTGGATCCTCATGATGGAATCGGATATGGCCATCAGACCAGCGGTAATATAGAATTGCTTCCGCTATTGAAAGACCTTCATTTTAGCCATGAACAAGTAAGCGGTAGTAAACCGGTTCCTGAACTTATACGTACTGTTCTGGAGAAATATCTTGATCACTTCCATACGCAGGAACCGATATCCTTAACCAGGGCCGATATTGAAAAAGCAAGTTATCCGGATGCTCCCCTGTTCAGCAGTGATTATTTTATATTTGGCGAACTATTGGCAGATTCAATGGATGATCTGGACCAAGGAAATTATAAATTTCATACGAAAGCTGACGTACCCTCGCCTTATGTTTCCAATCTGATGTCCAGGTACGCTGTTCACTCCAGGGAACTATTGGAAAATATCAAGGCTCATACCACACAGAATAACCATGACGGTTCTGTGTTTGCCGAGGTACTATACCTCCCCAACAACAGATCGGCCAATATCTTGCTCCGGCCTCGATTCTATAATTATGAAATAGAGTGTCTGGCATCAGGTGGCAATGAAAATGATTCAATCAGGATAAACCTTAATGATCTTTATGTCTCAGTAGTAAAAGATAAGGTGATGCTACGGTCCAAAGACCATAATATATTTATTTCGCCAAGGATTTCAAGTTCCTATAATTCGGATAAAAGCGATCTTGCAGCAATACGTTTCTTTGGCGACATCCAGTATCAGGATGGCTATAAAGGATATCGATGGGATTGGTCCATTTTGAATTCATGTCTGTTCTTACCGAGAATCGAATATAGAGAACTGATATTAAGTGAGGCAAGATGGCTCCTTAAGAAGAACAAGTCTATTGGTTATCATCAGCTGAAGGAGCTGCTGACTAAGGCGAATGTTCCGCGGTATTGCGTGATCAAGGAGTACGACAATGTGTTATTGCTTGACCTTCAGAATGATGTTTCTTTAGAAATTATTTTTAAACGCTTGCGGGATACCAATGTTTATATTTTTGAGTCCTTTCATAATAATGCAATTCAATCAAGTGATGGATTGAAATATTGCTCAGAAGTTGCTTTTCCCATACGGTCCACAAAGGCGGAAACGGAAGTGAAGGTTGCAGATAAGGTTGAGGCAGGGAATATAAAGCGCTTGTTTCAGATTGGGGAAGAATGGTCGTATTTTAAGATCTATTGTAATGCAGGGCTGGCGGATGAAATATTAACCGGAGTACTGCAGGAATTTATTGACCTCTGTAAGGATAGGTATGAATTAGAATCCTGGTATTTTATAAGATATGAGGACCCTCTCTATCATCTTAGGGTACGGTTGAAGATGGCCCACTCGAAGAATATGCTTGATGATTTTAATGCACTGTTCGCATATTATATTTCTTCAGGGTCTGTCAGGATCCAGATGGAACCCTATGAAAGGGAATTGGAAAGATACGGTTCTGAACTCATTGAATTTTCTGAACAGCTGTTCTTTCATAACAGCATTTACACTTCCGCGGTAATTAAATGTATGGCAGAGGAAGATCTTAAGGACCAGAATTGGCAATATGCCATTGTGATGGTTGATCGATTGCTGGATGGTTTTTGCGTAAATGTTTCAGCGAAAGCCGCCATTGTCAATAAATTATTCGTGCAGATGTTACCTGAGTTCATCATTATCGACGATCAAGAACTGAGAAAAAAATTCATGTACTCCATCGATAGGAAGCTTAGGGACAATAAGGAGATCCTGGATGCACTATTACGCTTAAAGGATTATTCGTCGATTTCGGAATCGAGCCAGATCAATAAGTACTGTTTAGGGATAGAAGGACCAGTAAGTAAAATTTTAGAGGTGACAAAGGGGAAGGACATTACGTATTTCGTGCAATGCCATATTCACATGAACCTTAACCGTCTTTTTTTTACCAAATCCAGAAGGCAGGAACTTGTAATCTATTATTTTTTATATAAAACCTATAATTCCATTGCAAAAAGAAATGACAGCAAATAAAGATTTCGCCTATAGGTTAATCGATGATATTACATATGACCTAAAGAATAATTCAGTAAATTTTGCATGCCCTTCCGTAGAAAATGGAAGCATGGGACTTGCCATTTATTTTTTACTTTTGTATGAAACTAGAAAAGATCCCGAATTCCTCAATTTAGGCGAGCATCTGATTGAACAATCAATTACAAATCTCACGACTATCATCGGTTCGGAAGCGTATGAACCCTATTATAGAGGGGATTGCCTGGCCAATATAATTTCCAGTTTCGGTAGAGGACTGTTATTCATAGAAAATCGATTTGATCTTTCGTACGATTTTGAGGGCTATCATGATGAAATACATGAAGCATTGAAACCATTGCTCCTTTCCGATATCGAAAACGGTGATTTTGACTTCTTTAGCGGTGCACTTTCGTCAGGTTATTATTATCTGAACAGGTTCTTCCATGTCCGGTGTCAATGCTCAGCTCAGGTTTTAAGACAGATTGCTTCTGAAATCTGTAAGAAAGCTTGTTTTTTACCCGGTGATGCCGTTTGCTGGGAATCTGTTCCCTATGCCTTTAAGGTTTATTTGGGTCTCTCACATGGATCGGCGATGATTATCAACTTTCTGGCGAAGCTCTTTAAACTTAAAATCTTGACTCCCGAGAAGAATCCATTGGAATATTCAGTCCTAGAAAAAGCAGTCAATTTTGTCCTGGCGCAGATTAAGGATGATCCAGAAGGAATTTTTCCGCATTTTTCTGATGATGTGCCTCAAAATGAATCAGGTCAGTTTACACTTTGCTATGGAGATCTGGGGGTTGTCTTTGCTCTTGTTCAGGCTGACGGTGTACTTGACAACCAGTCCTTGACCATGAAACTTCCAGAGTTGCTGACAATCATTTCTCGGCGGAGATTCGATATCAATCATACATTTGATGGCGGAATACTTTATGGTTGCTCGGGAATCTACCAAATATTTAAACTCCTGAATGAACAGACAGGATTAGATTGCCTAAAGGACGCAGAAGAGTACTGGTATTCCGAGATTTTCAACAGGAGGGATCTGATGTTGGAGACCAGGTCAAAGTTTACGATGGGATTGCCCCAATTTGATCTATTGAATAAAACGGCAAAATATTCTTTTGCCTGGGGGATTGCTGGCATCGGTTGTACGTTGCTCCACCACGAAAATGCCGCACTACCAGATTTTTATGAATTGTTAATAACAGGCTAATAGATCGGAATGCTATTTATATCACAACATGACCAGATGGACTGCGGTCCAGCTTGCCTGGCGATGATTTCGAGTCATCATGGTAAAAAATACAGTTTGGAATACTTGAAGAAAAATAGTTTTGTTACAAAAGAGGGTGTTTCCTTATTAGGAATTAAGACGGCAGCATCAATGATCGGTCTGGATGGAACTGCCGCTGAGTTGAGCGTGGAAGATTTCAGCAATGATATGCTCCCATGTATCCTCCACTGGAACCAAAACCATTTTGTCGTTCTGTACAAAATTTACAGGAAACCTTTATCCCAAAAGAAATACTATAAAATTGCCGACCCCGGACATGGGAAGATCAGCTTGTCTGAGGAGCAGTTTTTGGAGTCTTGGTATTCCAAAAAAGAGAGAGGGATAGCCTTATTCCTCGAAACAACAGAAGATTTTTATGTAAAGGAACCGGAGGAAGAACTGGATAGTTCCGTCTGGAACCTCTTGCACTATTTAAAACCTTACAAGAAACAGATGATTGCGCTTTTTGTCCTGTTGCTCCTCGGGACTCTTACAACATTGGTGTTTCCAATATTGACCCAGAAGTTAATAGATGAAGGTGTGCAGAAAAACAGCATGCAGGTTGTCAGCTATATACTGATGGCTCAATTGGCTTTTTTTTCGGGAAATATCGTTTTTGATGTATTTAGAAACTGGATCACAATATCAGTCGGCGCCAAGGTAAATATTGAGATCATTTCCCAGTTTCTTGGTAAACTGATGAGGTTACCCATGAAGTTTTTTGATACAAAATTCATGGGTGATTTTAACCAGCGGATAATTGACCATGAAAGGATTGAGCAATTTTTGACCTCCCAAAGTCTAATGACTTTTTTCTCGATCATTATGTTCAGCGTATACTTCGGTATTTTATGGTATTATGACTTTGCAATTTTGCTTTCGTACGTCATTCTGACCATTTTATCTATCCTATGGTCAATTTTTTGGTTAAACAAAAGAAAACAGCTGGATTATATCCGGTTCCAAAGCAAGAGCCAGACCCATGAAGAGGTCTTCCAGATTATTCATGGCATCACCGAAATGAAATTAAACCAGTATGAAGAATTGAAGAGACGGGACTGGGAACTTGCACAGCAGAAACTATATAAAATAAATCTCAGGATATTGAGGTTAGATGAAATCCAGGCATCGGGTTTTAATTTTATCAATCAGTTTAAAAACATCGTGGTGACCTTTATGGCCGCGTCCTATGTTATCTCTGGAAGGATGTCACTTGGGGAGTTATTGGGTGTGTCTTATATCATAGGTCAGATAAATGGGCCTGTTAACCAGTTGATCGTTTTTTTCAGATCTCTTCAGAATGCAAAACTTAGCTTGGCCCGGCTGGAAGAGATACATAGAATAGAGGACGAGGATCACACAGTGGAAAATGAAATGGTCACTGCCTCCATGGAGGGCTGTACAAGGACCGGAATCAAGCTCAAAGGCGTTTCTTTTCAATATGAAGGACCGGTCTCGCCTTATGTTCTAAGAGACCTGAATCTTCATATCCCACATGGGAAGATTACCGCGATTGTCGGAGCCAGTGGCAGCGGAAAAACAACGTTGATGAAACTACTCCTGAAGTTTTATTCCCCAACACAGGGGGCTTTATACTTTAATGATGTCGATATGGAGAGGATTTCTTCCAAAGATATGCGCAAGCTCTGTGGAGTAGTGATGCAGGACGGCTTTATATTCTCAGAGACACTTGAACGGAATATTGCAACGGGAGAAGAACAGATTGATGAACAAAAATTTGACAGGGCGGTAAAGATCTCCAATATCGAAGCTTTTATAGCAGGTCTTTCTCAAGGGGTCAAGACAAAGATAGGAGCCGCTGGAAATGCATTGTCTGGGGGTCAGAAGCAAAGAGTACTTATTGCCCGGGCCATATATAAGGACCCTGATTTCGTATTTCTTGATGAGGCCACCTCTGCCCTAGATTCTAAAAACGAGAAAATAATACATGATAATTTACAGCTATTCCTGAAAAATAAGACAGGGGTCATTATCGCGCATCGGCTGTCAACCGTAAAAAAGGCCGACCAGATTGTTGTATTAAAAAATGGCAAAATTGTTGAAGTAGGTTCCCACCATGAACTGGCTGCAAAAAAAGGAGAATACTTTGATCTTGTACGTAACCAGCTGGAACTCGGAAATTAATTTTGGGCATGATGAGAGTTCGATTTTCGATCCGCGCCTCCATGGAAAATTAGCGGCAGGGCACGAATATGATATTACAGCTTCATAACGTGGTTGATGATAAGCATCTCTGATATTAAGCTGATTGGCTTGTTCGCGTAGAAGACTGTATGCTGGGGCCAAGCGAAAGGGAATGACAACCTTTTATAACCATGATGCCAATTGTTCCGCCGATTGGAATTCCTACGAAATTCCAACCAGATATTTTTACTCAATAAAGCCTTCATTTTTGTAGTAAGCCTTCATTTTCATCATTAAGGTAGATTATCGTTTAATCTTCCTTAATGATGTCCATCCGTGGACCTGTCACCATCCATTGGATGAACTGCCGGACATCGTGCCCATAGCTAAATATCTGCGTTATGAGGAATGAGGGCTTGACCGGTAGTGGTCGTCATTTATAGAAGTTCCATAACTGGTTATTTCAGATATTCCTTTACTTCGATTGACTATCTTCAGATGTTCGGCACTATTTTTTGACAGCATACCATATCTTCCCCGTGGCTAGAAAATTAATGAAGTGGATTAGTAGTTAATTTTACCCGATTGTGTGTAACTTAAATGATGAATTATCTTTTATGTTAAGAAATTTTAATACCTTGTCGGCTCTAATATTTATTACAATTGCTAAATCGGTCCGCGGACCTAGTTCTGTCCATAAAAAAGCAGTAATAAAGAAGGCTATATTGAAAAAATTGTATGATAAATTGTATTTTGATTGAAGATGAACCGTTGGCAAAGCAAGGAATCGAAAAACATGTTATGCAGATCCCATTCTGCAATTTAAAAGCAAGTTTTGAAAATGGAATAGAAGCCCTTTCCTATTTAATGAATAATGAGGTTGATCTTATTATTTCTGATATAAATATGCCCGGGTTAAATGGCATGGAATTCCTCAAGAGTTTAATGAAGAGACCCTATTTTATCTTTATTACGGGTATGGCTGATTATGCCGCTGAGAGTTATGATCTGGAGGTCTTTGACTTTATTAGAAAGCCCTATACCTTTGATCGATTGTTGAAATCGCTGGTTAGATTAAACGATGTGATTTCTAGGCAAGATCAGGATTCTGTGAAACAGCAGACAGGCTGTTATAATTTACGCGATAAATATATGAACTATCTTATTCCGTATGAGCTTATTCAGTTCATAGAGGGTGATAGAGAATATATAAAAATAAATACGGTTGAGAAGGAGTATTTGACCATAAACTCACTTAAGAAAATCATTGAGTTTCTGCCCAGTGATATATTTCTGCGGGTCCATAAATCCTATATCATAAACATTAAATTGGTTCGGGCCGTCGGACCCGACAAAATAGTAATGAAAGGCAGTATCAAAGATATTCCTTTAGGATCTACATATAGGGAGGAAGTCTTTAAAAAAATGAATTTACGATAATTCCAAAAATATGAAGGGAAAGGTTATCAGGGACTGGTTTGAGGGTTTTGCCGGAATCAAGTTTTTTAATGCAATCCTTTTGATCGTCGTTTCTTTTATTTTCCTATTGGCCTATAACGACGCGATTGGAGATACTCCATACATGTATCTATTTGTTGCCAAAGATGTTTGTATATTTTTGATCTGTTTCTTTTTGTGGCCAGATAAGGGTATCAGTGCTAATTATTCATTAGCCAGGACGTTTTTTCTTCTTGCGGCCTGGTTTCTGACATTCTATGTCTTTTGGATATTGTTGACTTATGCGGTGAGTTATTTATTTCGATCCATTGCTACCGATTATAATGCGCATTTTGACGTTTTCCTTAATTATGTACTTGCAAAGGGCCCCCTTAGGATGATTATTGATTTTTTGCGTTTTGGTCCGGACTTTATGAGTATTTTTATACTGGCTTTGGGACCGCGATGGATGAAGTTTGCGGTGGATGAAAAAATTACCAATTATAGGCGCGAAAGCCAAAATCTGGAGTTGGAACTGAATTTTCTGCAATCCCAGATAAACCCCCACTTTCTATTCAATACGTTGAATAATATCTATCTTCTTCTGGATTTTGATGCAGAAAAGGGAAAGGAAATGGTTTTTAGGTTAAGTACATTGATGCGTTATAATGTATATGAGTCCAAAAATGAGACCATTGATCTTGACAAAGAACTGGATTTCATAATAGATTTCCTATCCCTGATGCGGCTTAGGTATGGCAACAAAGTAAAGGTCATATCAGAAATTTCCAGACCGGCAGAAAGATATTCCGTCATACCGCTTTTAATGATCTCATTCATAGAAAATGCATTTAAGCACGGCCCGGATAAGAATCCAACCAACAATTTTGTATCTGTCAAGGTTAAGGTTGTTGATGGATATTTATATATGAATGTTGAAAATAAATTTTGTGACCTAGGTAAAGCAGGGGAAAGTAAAAGCCGGACAAAATATGGGGGTATCGGAGTAATGAATGTGAAACGGAGGTTAGAGTTATACCACTCCGGTCGTTACGATCTGGATATAGATAAAAAGGGCAATTTATTTTGTGTCAATATGAAGATTCCATTAATTACGACTGGGAACTGATCGAAATCAAAGAACTGCATGAAAAAATTCATCTTCACAAAAAACCAGGTTGTTTTTCAGGTTGTATTTTGGGGTTTTATTTTTACATTTTACTCTCTTCACTATCATAGATTGGTAAGTGATTTTAAAATCTTCCTTCTTTTCAGTGCAAAGGATCTTCTGATCGCTATGCTCAGTTTTTATTTTTGGCCTGAGAAACTATTTAGAAAGAACATGATGAGCCTTAGGCTATGTGCTGTTATTGTGTTCTGGATTGCCGCGATTTTCGTGACCTGGGCATTTGTAACCTATTTTTTATGTTATACTTTAAGGATACACGATGAATCTTACTCTTATCGGTTCCAACAATATTTAAATGACTTTGTTGGAATGGGATTTTGGAGAGTGTTGATGGAATGGCGCTCATTTGCCTATGAGATTTTGGTACTTTTCCTATTGTCTGTCAGCCCTCGTTTTTTCAGGATGATCGTTTCCGAGAATATCAATAAAGCCAAGCTGGAGAGGGAAGAAACGGAATGGGAAGTCAACGTTTTAAAGTCAGAAATCAATCCACCTTTACTTTTTAATACGTTAAATCATATTTATTACCTGTTGGATGTGGATATCAATAAAGGAAAAGATTTGATTATCCATTTGTCAAATTTGATGGGCTATACACTTTATGATTCGAAGAATGAATATATCGAAGTGTCCCGTGAAATTGAAGCGGTAGAGGATTATCTGTTATTGATGAAAAATTTTTTTGACAAACGGATACACATTACATGGGAGATCCTCAGAATGGACGAGCCCTATATCATCCGTCCTCTTCTTATCATTCCAATCATAAATGATGTGCTTAAAAAAGGTGATCAAGATTCCGGAAATGCTGATATCGATATCAGCATCGATATAGTAAATGATCATTTGATACTGGACATTTACAGGAGAAATTTAAATGAATTCTCTAAGGGAAGGGAGACGGAGTACTATATGGATGAGGAAATGAACCTCTATCATGCTAGAAAGCGGTTAAACCTCTATTATAAGGATAGATTTAAAATTGTAGATACAGGTATGCCGGGGTCACGTTATTTAAACTTGAAATTAAACCTTAAATCATTTTAGAAGTGGACTGCCCTGATACCGTTTTATAATATTGGGCAGTATAGCTGTATATTACCATTTCATTGGCACGGTGATCTGTGCTGAACAACCTGTTGAGAAACATATGAACAATACTTCCTATTGCAGAGCGCAGAAAGTCCATTTGTTTTTTTTTAAGGGGCTTTAATACTTTTCGAACAGCGGATTCATGTTGGCTAAAAATTATTTCAGTTGTCTCTTTATCATCTGCATCTAAGTGAAGGAAAGATTGAAGAATTTCTTTATGTGTTCTATAGAAGTTGTTGATCTGCCTGACATCATTTTTTGATACAGATAATTCCAATTTTAGATTTTCTGCCCAGCGGCTACTGAACAGGATCCGGTCCTTGATATCGACATTAAAAGAATTGAATAAGGAATCAATTCCTTTAATGGCAGCTAGCCATTGGAAATGAGGCCCGCTATTACCTTCTGAACCGAGTAATCTCAAAACCATCGTACTGTTTAAAGCAAAAATTGACTCGGCTATTTCGATCGTTTCCAATCCATATCGCTCCAGCTCCCTTTCATAAGTATCATATTGAATACTCAGTATTTTATTGGTTTCGATTAAAGGATTGAGCTGGGTCTGGAAGATTTCCGTCGTTGCCTGAAATGCGTTGCGGAACGATTTCGGATGATGGAACCTTATTCTAAGATGTGGAGCAGGGTCGTTGAATCTAACAAAGAACCATTTATCAACGATTCCTTTCTTCTGCAATTGATCCGCTATGTGGTCTATGCTTGTGAGGAGGATTTCATCCATAATCGAGGAGATGCAGTACAGTTTCATATAGGACCATCTGCTTCCCGGAGGAAAAGTACGTCTAGGTGAATGCTGTGGAACTACCGTTTGCGGGGCAGGCACATCGATACTTTCAATCTTTGACCTGAAAGGAATGACCAGTTCATTTAAGAAGCTCTGTTTTTTGTTGTTTCTCAGGATAGGTTCCCCTGGCGCGAAGAATTCATAAAGGATAACAGCTCCCTTTCTTAGCTTTCCACACAGTATACGCTGCCCCAGGGTAGTCCGGAGATCAATGTATAGTTCGTTATCTCCCTCTGCGATAAGTACAATATGATCGAGCTTATAATTTTCGATTAGAACATTGATCAGATCATGATCCGGTTTTTTGATAATCTGCTTCTCTATGTACCAACGGGCTCTTGAAAGAACAAGGTGTTTGTAGGTAATACGTGGTAGAAATGCGTTTTTTTCAAGTTCTTTCCAATTCCATCGAAATGAATTAGGGGCATATTGAAATTGGAGATCACCAAAGAATCTATAAATAGGATTGCCTCTTTTATAGTTATGGGCTGAGGAAATTCTCGGTATAATGTATTTACCGAGTCTTAATGAGCGCAGATAGATTTTATTATTTTTTACCGAAATCACGATATCCTGAAGTGGAATCTGGAATTCCTTAGCTTTTGAGGAGTTTCCTAATAAAGGTATTTCATAAGGGTAAAAATCTGGACGGCACAGGATATTGGAATCCTTTTCATGGGGAGTATGTGCTATTTCCGCAACAATGAAATCTTCGTAAGCCTGCTGGTCCTGTACTGCACACTCCTGTAATTTTTCTTTCAGGACGGGGTCGATTTCAGCAAAGCGTGCCATCATTGTTATGCTTGATGCCCCTCCCCAGGATTTCAGCTGAAATGAGAAATCCTCCGCGTTTCCAGAATTTGGATGCAGGGTGCCAAAAGCAAATGATGTAGCAGGGTTATGGATCTCTGTGTTTTCAGAAAGCTTAATTTCTGAGGTGTCTAGCTCAATGCTCCTTTTATTGGCTATTAACCCTTTGTTTATTTGACTTCGGATTGATCTCTTTGGGAGTGGCACCGTGAGCAGTGTCAGCGATTTTAATAGAGGATTCGCGGCTCTATATTGTTCTGTTTTGTCCCCGTATCCAATGGAAATATCTGAATCCATAACCTCAAGTAAAGGGACTTCCTGCAAATCATATTTTGCGATGAATTGCTTTTTGAAGAATTCAATCTCTGGCACCTCAATTGGTTCGGCGAAAGGAATGAGTTCTGATAATTCCTTAGCTATTATACCCATTAAGTTTCGATCAATATTCACTTTTACCGGAATGAACTGTCTGTTTATTTCCAGTTCCGGCAGCAAGTTTTCTTCGGTTTCCTGAGAAAGGTTCTCCCAGTGTAGAAGCATCTCAGCTGCATTGTGATCAATTCTGTATGATACGTTAGCGGCTAATTTGCTTAGCGGGGAAGGCAAGGGCAAATTTGACAGGAGTTTTCTATACCTGTTTCCGGAAAGAGAAGGCTCAATGTCTGATATTAGAAATTCCGAATAAATTAACTGGTTGATATAATGTTGTGCTGTTATTTGGTTTAATCCATTTTTTACAAGGTAACTAGCCAGTCCTTGATATGTACTTCCTTGACTGACCTTTTGATACACTAATTTCAAAAGAGGATTTACTTTTATTTTTACTCTATTGATCGCTGCGTCCTCAGACGCCGACTTCTGTGCATATCTGAAGTGCCCTTCATGGTAAAATAGAGTGGAATTTCTGTGGATCAGCAGTTTGCTTAAGCTGTCAGTCAATGCACTTCCGCTGAATTTTTTCGCCAGGAAAGAGGCTCCTAACCGTGAATGTATCTTAGTGGTGGACTCTATCTCCAAATGAGTTGTTTCCTTTGAGACAGTTCCTATCGCAGTACCGGCAGATATGCCAAAAGGAGTTGCTCTTGTGGCCATTCTGGAAATATATTTGTAGAGAGTAGAAAGATGTTTCTCCTCAAGTGCTGAGCTGCCTATTAGCCAGGATTGGATGATTCTTCCAAAATGTTGGGAGGATACAATTATGGCGGTTAGAATCTCCGGGTTCTGATGGAATAATAAACGGAAGACAGTCTTTAATTCCTGATCCGATCTAGATTTATTGATTTCTTGAAGTGAATTGAGTGGTAAGGAAGGAGCGCGCAGTAAAAAAAAACTACAGTGAAATAATTTCATGAATATTTTTGTTTGAGATTACAGACCGTCAATAATTCTATCAATACAATTATTAAATGTTTCTGCTGAAAAAGGCTTGTTAAGTTCTACACATTTAAACTTTAAAAGATGGTCCTCAATTTTTGGAAAGACAATAAGTGGAAGTACCGAGGTTATTACAATGATGGTGTTCTTTGGAATCAGCACCAAAACCTTTGGGATATTTGATGCTCCGGGAATGCTGTAGTCAAGGAATAAAATCCGAGGCTGAAAATCAGATATGGATGTATAGAATTCATCCATATCTGTTATGACACATTCAAGCTTAAGTCCGGAATTGTTATTAACATATTGAGAAATCTGCCTTATAGCCAGTGGCTCATCTTCGATTAACATGCAATTCATGACCATTATAAGAATGGATAATTTTTTGGAATTTGATTAGAACAATGTCGATGTTGCGAAGGTTGGAATAGATTCATCATCAGAAGGGTTATCTTTTCCTGTAGCTCGGATCACCTTGGTATTGAAGTTGGAAACTGTTAGTATTTCAAGTTCGAGATAGTGCTGTAATTCATTTGTTGGTTGTTGTTGCATAATATTTTTTCACAAACATCATTTCTTTACCGTTTCTGTACACCTTTTTTTCATGAACATGTTGATTTTGTTATATGAATTGCTCTTGTGGATCAATATTCGATTTTATGATTCAAGCGTCTGCAATGGATTACCTAAAGGTCTGAATAATCAACCTCAAGGTGATTCAGGTCAAGCTCAAGGTGGAAACCAATGTGGTGATGATGTAACTGACGTAGATTACGAAGAAGTGAAGTAATCACTCCTCCTCATAAAAAAAGCTCCGGGATTAATCCTGGAGCTTTTTTTATGTCTATCATTTTCACGATCTCACTTTACATTCAGCGCGATCCTGCTGATGGATTTCTAGCTACTTCTTATTCTTATAGTGACTTAATATCCCTTTGTCCAATGTCGCCCATATACCTGCTGGCATAGCCGCCTTCTTTAAGGCATTATTTGTCCAGGTATTGCAAGAATAAAACATGCTATAGGCTCCCTTTGCTTCATAAAAAGCGTCTGAGTCACCATACTGTGCATCTGTTTTCACCAAAATAGTTTCCGCTTGATTTCGATCCAACGAATCTTCTATATATTTTATCAGATCCCGGTATTGGGATCTACTGATCTGATAAGCAAAACATAACTCATCCTGCTGAACCGTATTGTAATAGGTCACATGAATGGCAGACTCCCCCAATCCAAAGGCAGCAACAAAGGCCGTCGATGCTTTTAAATCTTTCCATTCTGGTGTATCCAGATAGAATCCTTTATCACCCCAACCGATCCCCACATACCGATATCCGCTATGTTTCCCAACCGTATTCCCATAAGGAAATAGTTGCGACCAATCCATATCTTCGTTAACGACAGGCAATACAATATCGGTATGAATACCATTGGACTGAACAAAAACCTGAATCGTCTTCTCTTCGTCTATATTCTTCTTTGGAGCCGAAATTCTTGACAGACTGTATTCAGCAACAATATAGAGCACACAAAAAGACAACAATCCTAAAATAATATAACCAAACACCTTAAGAATTTTTTTCATCTAAGATCTATTTCCGCTCAATTAATCTAGCGCACAGGTCAAAAAAAAACCTGTATTGCTTGACAATACAGGTGAAAGATAAGCTATTTCTTTTAGCTCTTAAAATAACTTTTCAGGATATATTCCATCAGCTACTAATTTCGAAATCGATTCTTGTACGATAGGTTTATCTTCTTTATAAGTTACGCCAAACCATTTCGAAGAAGTTGGGATCACTTTAAAATCAGCCAACTTATGTTTCACCATATAATCCGGTACGGAAGGGATGAAAAATTCTGCTTTTAAATTCTCCTTATTTTCCTCAACAAATGCAGGGAACATCGCCTGCGCCACTTCGAAAATCTTTGGTGTAAAACCCCAAAAATTCATCGAAACGCGGGTTTTTGGATCTAGGTCTGTTTCAACACCATTTTCTTCATAAACGATTTTGCGATCGTCACCTTCACCTTTGTAGTATATATTTGTACGTTCAGTCACACTTTCCATGTGACCAGAAGGGGTAACCTCACATACTCCGCGTGAAACATAACCATAATCAGACATGGTATTTCCAACCTGGAAGCCCATCAATGACATTTGCTCATCAGAAACTTCGGTTGTTAAGAATTGGGCCATTTTTTGAAAAGAATCCGAACCATAGAAATCGTCAGCATTGATTACACAAAAAGGTTCATGCACTTTATCCTTAGCGCTCATCACCGCATGGGCAGTACCCCAAGGTTTAGTTCTTTCAATAACGTGGTTAACACCGAATTTCGTTAGGTCAAAATCTTGAAAAGCGTAATCTACTTCTATTTTACCTTTCAATTTTTCATCAAATACCGATTTCATCTTTTCCAGAAATTCTTCTCGGATAATGAACACAACTTTTCCGAATCCTGCGCGAATGGCATCGTAAATTGAATAGTCAATAATTGTCTCGCCGTGTGGGCCAAAACCGTCTACTTGTTTTAAAGAACCATACCGGCTAGCCATACCTGCTGCCAAAATCAAAAGGGTTGGTTTACTCATATTTAAATTGCGTTAATAGAATTTTCTTTTCGTCCGCAAACTTAGCTAAATTTGCCCTTAAAAGCAAATTTAGCTAAGTTCAGCTCCACCTTCAAAGGTATAGTATTGAAACGAAAAGAATCAAAAAATTAGTATTATTTCTTTTTTAAGAATGCGTTTAATAAACCCGTCGCTAGTTTGCCCAAAAACTTAACTCCTTCCCGTGCGAGAGTCGTTGTCGCAGTTCGTTGTGCAGCCTCCAAAGGCGTCTGTCTCCGGGAAGAAGGCCGACTTGCCTTCTCTGCTTCTTTTTCCTGCGCCGCACGTTGTTGCTCCTGCTCCGCAGCCTGCATTCTTTCATCTATGATTTCAGCCGCAGAACGATTTTCTTGTCGCTCCTGGTACTTAGCTTTCAAATCAGACTGATTGATAATCTGGCTGATTGTTGCATCAGATGCAGGCCCCATAATGGCACGTGCCGGCACCAAATGCGTAGCAACAACCTCTGTCGGAATACCTTTGTCATTCAATACGGTAATCAATGCCTGTCCCGTCCCCAAAGCGGTCAACACCTGATCAATTTCATAAAAATCAGATTTTGGATAGGTTTTAACTGTCTTCTTTAAGTTTTCAGCATCGTTGGGTGTAAAGGCACGCAATGCATGCTGCACCCGATTTCCCAATTGCGCCAATACAGACTCCGGCACATCGGTTGGCGACTGTGTACAGAAGAAAACACCTATCCCCTTCGAACGGATAAGACGAATAATCTGATCCACCTGTGTCAAAAAGGCTTTAGGAGCTCCGTTGAACAGCAGATGGGCTTCATCAAAGAAAAAGACCAGCTTCGGTTTATCCAGGTCGCCTACTTCGGGCATATTTTTAAACAATTGTGCTAACAAACTCAATAAGAATGTAGAATACAGTATGGGTTGATCTTGCACATCGGAAATATTCAACAGGCTAATCACGCCTTTCCCATCCACTTTTTGAAACAAATCGTTGATATCAAACTCTTTTTCGCCAAAGATGTGAGCCAAACCTTGCTGCTCCAAGGCGACGATCTTACGCAGGATAGTTCCCGAGCTTGCGGAACTAATCTTACCATAATCGCTTTTGATTTCTTCGCTACCAGGTCCTTCTGAAAGGTAGCTTAGCAGTTTTTTGGTATCTGAAAAATCGATCAATGGCATTTGATGATCTTGCGCATATTTAAACATTGCGGCCAATACCCCTGTTTGTGTTTCATTGAGCTCCAGGATCCGGCCCAGCAAGACCGGTCCGAAATCTTCTATGGTAATCCGCATAGGAATCCCCTTATTGCCAGAAAGTGAATACAGTTCAACGGGAAACGACGACGGCTCAAACGGCACGCCCACGGCGTTTCCCCGATCAATAAGGGCTTGATTGGTGACACCTGGTTCTGCTAAGCCTGATAAATCGCCCTTGACATCCAGCATAAATACAGGTACAGAGGCATCCGACAACTGTTCGGCGATCAATTGTAGCGTCCGCGTTTTACCGGTTCCGGTAGCCCCGGCAATAAGTCCGTGACGGTTCATCATTTTCAAGGCTAAATTCACTTTTGCCTCTGCCAAAATTTCACCATTGAGCATTCCCGCCCCCAGATAGATAAATGCTCCCTTGGGATTATAGGAGGCCTGGACCTTCTCAATAAATTGTTCTTTATTTGCCATACGAAAGGCTTAATATTTATAAATCAAAAAAAATTGAAAACTTTTCAAAAAATAATCTCTTCGTCACAATTTCGTGCCAAATTTTATTTTTAGTGCACTATTAATTTGAATTTAACATAGAATTGCTATTTTTACGATGTAAAACAGTAAGATTAAAGGTAATAAAAAATGTTAAATAAGCGGTTTAGATTTGTGGCAGCATTCTTTTGTGCTATCATCTTTTTCACAAAGATGGCCATCTCTATTTCGCCTATTTTTTCCAACAGCTTAGATCAAAGCACCATCTTACAGGTCGTTTTACAACTGGAAATCGAAAACAATAACGGTGCAAGTAACGATACACTTGAGACCGCCTCAAAATTTTTCAATACAAAAACAGAAGAACCTATTGTATTTGAAACTATAATCGTTGAGAACCAAGGAAAACAGAAGAATTATCTTAAAAATGAGAAAAGCATTTTAGCTTTCCATCCTACGGTTCCAACACCGCCTCCTAACTGTTAATAAAGGCATCCCTTGGGGATGTACTTCCATCGACCCGCATGCAAAAGATAAAGCATGTGCGGTATCCTTGATTTTTCTGAAGTAATCGATCTGCTTTAGTTCGGTTGAATCTTATCGTTGAGCTTTCTCAGCAAGACACTTTGTCAATGCTCTTGAAGGTCATAGGATATAACGATACAAAGCTATAGCTCACTAAAGGTTACCTGATGAAAACTTTATTTATAGATAAACACAAATTTTATGTTTGGAACTCGTACGTCGGCTTTTCTGAAACTATCGAAAAGAGACTTAAAATATGACTTCCCTGCTAGTGTTGTGGTGTTTTTGGTGGCACTTCCATTATGTTTGGGAATTGCAATGGCCTCTGGTGCGCCATTGTTTGCAGGATTATTGACTGGTGTAATTGGTGGAATCGTTGTCGCTTCAATCAGTAAATCACCACTCAGTGTAAGTGGGCCGGCTGCTGGCCTAACAGTAATTGTCTTAGGTGCTATTCAGAGCCTAGGCGCATATGAAACCTTTCTACTTGCCGTCGTGATCGCTGGTGTGGTGCAGGTCATTCTTGGTATATTAAAAGCCGGGATGATCGGCAATTATTTCCCTTCAGCGGTCATTGTAGGTATGCTTGCCGCGATCGGCATCACAATTATCATGAAACAGATTCCTTTGGCATTGGGCTTAGTGGAAACACATGCCTTCGAAATGGACAATGGACATGGTATTGGCGCCTATTTTGATACGATCGCCTCTGCGATCAACTTCGGTGCATTGATCATCTGTGCACTATCATTGGCAATCCTCATCTTCTGGCCATCTATTCCAAAGCTTAATAAGGTTCCGGCCCCATTGGTTGTCGTGATTCTGGGTGTAAGCTTAGCTTATTTTTTCAACGGATCAGCGCTCCAATTGCATGATAAACAATTTGTTTTGGTCCCTATTGTAGGTTCTTTTGCTGAATTCACCGGATTATTTACCCTACCGGACTTCACACAGATTGTCAACAAAGACGTGTGGATAGCTGCATTTACGATTGCAATTATTGCAAGTCTAGAAACCTTATTGAGCATCGAGGCGGTTGATAAAATAGACCCTTACAAAAGAAATACGCCAACCAACCGTGAACTCGTTGCACAAGGAATTGGTAACATGACCAGCGGACTTCTAGGCGGTCTACCCTTAACATCCGTTATCGTACGCTCATCAGCAAACGTCAATGCAGGTGGAAAAACGAGACAGTCTGCTATCATGCATGGTATGTGGCTATTGGTCGCTATGCTCGCTATCCCAACAATGCTGAATATGATTCCTTTGGCCTGTTTAGCGGCTATCCTTCTCCATACAGGATATAAATTGGCTAAACCAAGTCTATTCACCTCGATGTACAAAAAAGGCTTGGATCAATTTATCCCATTTTTTGTCACCATTGTAGCGATCGTGTTTACTGATCTCCTTATGGGTGTAGGAATAGGTATTGTCGTGGCGACATTCTATATTTTGAGAGCAAATATGAAAAATGCTTTCAAATATAATATTGAAAAAGACAATGAAGAAGATAAGGCTGTCATTACATTAGCGGAAGAAGTATCCTTTTTGAACAAGGTTCCGATCCAACAGAAATTATACAGCTTACCAAAATCTATCAGTAAGATCCGCATCGATGGAACATTCAGTAAATTTATAGACAAAGATGTCATCGAAGTCATAAAAGATTTCGAGCAGAACGCGAGAAGTAAGGGAAAAGACATCGAGCTTTTGCAGGTTGTCTATAAAAAACCCTCCTCATAAGGGAAAGGGTTTCGACATATCGCGTGAGCCATTACCTTCCATCGTTCTACCAGCAATCCTTGGTTGAAACAAGAGGAAGGATTATTGAACATCAAGAACAGATTTTCAATAAAAAATAAGTTGTTTGAAGTAAACAATGAATTTAGACATTTGTATTATTACAATAAAATTGAAACAATGCCTTTGGGCAAGAGTGAAATAAGAAGAATATGGAAAATAAAGATTTAAAAATAGGATTTGACAATATCATAAAGGGAAATAAAGAGTGGATGGAATTCGTAAAGAATGACGCTACGGGACGCTTCCAACAACTTGCTAAAGGTCAAAATCCGGAAATTCTTTGGATCGGTTGTGCAGATAGCCGTGTGCCCGCAAATGAATTGACAGGTACAAAGCCGGGGGAAGTTTTCGTTCACCGTAATATTGCCAACATGGTCATTCACTCGGATATGAGTATGCTTTCCGTATTAGACTATGCCGTGAATGTGCTGAAAGTAAAACATGTGATTATCGCTGGTCACTATGGCTGCGGTGGTGTTGCGGCTTCTTTAAGCCGTAAGCAGTATGGTATTATCGACAACTGGTTGGGCCATATCAAGGATGTCTATCGCTTACATAGCGCAGAGATCGATGCGATCCAGGAACATGATAAAAAAGTAAATCGCTTAATCGAGCTCAACGTACAAGAACAGGTTTTCAATCTTTGTGCGACGTCGATTATCCAAAACGCATGGAAAGAGCGTAATGATCTTGCGGTACATGGAATGATTATCAATATCGGCACGGGAGAATTGATCGATCAACACTGTACCTTTACCAATAATGATGAGCTAGGTGAAGTCTTCGCTTATAAATAGAGTAGTAATAAAAATCGGTAAAAAGGGACGAAATTTCGTCCCTTTTTTGTTTCATATCCCAGCGTTATTAAGTCTCTCCATTCCAACAGATACAGCTGGCCTATTCAACCACTCATGCTAAGCCGAATATCTACGATCGCCTAGCTAATATTTCACGGCGAATAATTAACTTTGTATTATGAGTGAAGAAAAATCATTAAATTTTATCGAGGAAATTGTCGAAGAGGATCTTCGTACAGGGAAGCATGGCGGACGTGTATTGACACGTTTTCCTCCTGAGCCAAATGGTTACCTCCACATTGGTCACGCCAAATCCATCTGCTTGAATTTTGGATTAGCACAGCAGTATAATGGCAAGACTAATCTACGTTTTGATGACACTAACCCTGTCACTGAGGACACTGAGTATGTTGAAAGTATCAAGAAAGATATTCAATGGCTTGGATTCCAGTGGGCAGCGGAATTATATACTTCAGATTATTTCGAGACACTATACAGTTATGCCGTTGATCTAATTAAAAAAGGTCTAGCGTATGTCGACGACAGTACTGCTGAAGAAATTGCAGCAGCAAAAGGTACCCCAACAGAACCGGGTGTTCCAACGCCCTATCGCGATAGGTCTATTGAGGAAAATCTAACCTTATTCGCGGCTATGCGTGCCGGTAAATACCAGGATGGTGAAAAAGTGCTACGCGCAAAGATTGATTTAGCTAGCCCGAATATGCATTTGCGTGATCCTTTGTTATACCGCATCAAACATGCACATCACCACAGAACAGGGAATCAATGGTGTATCTACCCCATGTATGATTTTGCGCATGGACAATCAGATTCCATTGAGAAAATTACACATTCGATCTGTACGCTGGAATTTATTCCACACCGTCCACTTTATGATTGGTGTATTGATAAATTGGAGATTTTCCCTTCCAAACAATACGAATTTGCACGTTTGAATATGACTTATACCGTCATGAGTAAACGTAAATTGCTGCAGTTGGTCAATGAGAAGTTTGTTGAAAGCTGGGACGACCCGCGTATGCCTACGATCTCAGGATTGCGCAGAAGAGGGTATACACCTGCGAGTATCCGCAACTTCTGTGAAAAAATCGGTGTTCAAAAACGTGAAAACATGATCGATGTCAGTCTTTTGGAATTTTGTATCCGTGAGGATCTCAACAAAACGGCATGGCGCAGAATGGCTGTTCTTGATCCGATCAAATTGGTGATCACAAACTATCCTGATGGTCAGGTAGAGGATCTTGTTGGCGAGAACAATCCAGAAGTCGAAGGCGGTGAAGGTTCACGCTCCATTCCATTTTCAAAGGAGCTCTGGATAGAGCGCGATGATTTTATGGAAGATGCACCAAAAAAATTCTTCCGTTTAGGCCCTGGACTTTCTGTACGTTTGAAACATGCTTACATCGTCACCTGTCATGATTTTGTGAAAGATGAAAATGGCCATGTAACGGAAGTTCATTGTACGTATGTTCCAAACTCAAAATCAGGAGAAGACACTTCGGGATTAAAAGTAAAAGGAACGATCCACTGGATCTCGGTTCCACATGCAAAAGAAGCCGAAGTGAGATTGTACGACAGATTGTTCAATGAGGAAAATCCTGCTGCTGCCGAAGATTTTAAAGCATCGATCAATCCGGAAAGCCTACATATTATTGAACGTGCTTACATTGAACCGGATCTTGCAAATGCAACCCCGGGGAAAGGATATCAGTTTATACGATTGGGGTATTTTACCTTAGATACACATTCAACTCCAGCTCATTTAGTCTTTAACCGTACGGTTACATTAAAAGACTCTTGGGGTAAGGAAGTAAAGAAAAACGCGTAAAACCGTAACCCATAAAAAGAAGCGGTTGGAAGTGATTCCAACCGCTTCTTTTTATCGTGTATTCTTATCCCCTAAATTCTCCAACATGCCGGATTTATATCCCCATTAATCTGGCTAAACGACAGCTCTGTCAACCTCTTGAAACATCAGCGCTCATCGCATATAGCTTCGCAAAGGCCCCATTGCTACTCGAAAATGACCACCTTTTATCAGGTTAGCCCGTTCTCAATCCAGATAACTGCTTGAAAACTGCCTGCTCGTTTACTTTCTTCGAACTGAAAAACTACAAGAGAAGATTTATGCTTTCCCGTACTTCTCTTTTTTTACAGCAGTAATTTATAAAGGTACATCATCTGCAATAAGAAAAACATCGTATCATTCATTTTTCAACCTGATTATCGTCACTCTTTTGCCGTGATTTTAGCAATAGTTTTACAGCAAACAAATACCCTTAATGATATGAAAAAGCTACTTTTAATTGCACTAACACTCACCCTAGGCGCACTAAGTTTACAGGCACAAACAATCCCTAATCAACGCTGGCAAATGAGACTCAGAGGTGTGACAGTCATGCCAAACGAATCGGCCAATATTAATACCATAGGCGGAGACGTCGACATCAATACGAAATTTATCCCTGAACTGGACTTCACCTATTTCTTCACAAAAAACATTGCGGCGGAATTGATCCTTGGGACTACAAAACATAAAGTCAATACAACCGGTTCAAATTTAACTGCCATTGGTGGTAGTTCATCCAGCAATGTCGATCTTGGCAGTGTCTGGCTCCTTCCACCCACACTGACAGCTCAGTATCATTTCTTCCCCGATGGTGCCATTAAACCTTATGTAGGTGCAGGAATAAATTATACCATATTCTATAGCGCCAACGCGGGACAAACGGTAAAAAATGTAAAATACGATAATGCTTTCGGTTTTGCGACTCAGCTGGGAATTGATTTTAAGTTATCTGAAAAATATTTCGTGAATCTGGATGCGAAGTATATTCTTTTAAAAACAGATGTCAATGTTGATGCATCAAACCTCGCTCCCAACTTATCCATACCGGCAAAAGTTGACATCAATCCCTTCCTGCTCGGCTTTGGAGTCGGCATGAAATTCTAATCATTTGGCTCATTCCCTATCCTATATGTATCGAGGCCTCTTCCAATATTTTAGAAGAGGCCTCATCTGGTTTTTTACCTCAAGCACAGCAGTCAATTTGCGGTTTAGACAGACCGCGTAAATTTGGTTCAGTGTGTCAACAGCATTATTCTACTCCGTACCAATTTTGATATTGCTGTCTCAAGCGCTCAACACGTGCCAATCGCCTGGTATCTTTTGCTTCCAATAAAATAGCCTTGTACCGGTCTACAGAATCCAAACCGGTCTGAATATCATTCCACTCGAAGCTCAGGTTTTTCTTATCCGTCACCAACTGATGTAGATACTCCATATTTTCAGCCACATAATCAAGGTTTCGGTCCATCATCCTGTTGGCTAGCTGAGGTTGTCCCGATCGATATAGACTGTCAATAATATCGGCATAATTAATGGCATCTGACATCGCATATACACGATCGGGTAATTGATCGTATGCTTTTTTCGCTACTTCCCCAGCTTGTTTGACCTGACCATTGGCCAAGAGCATCCGGGCGGCTTTTCCAAATATATCACGGGCGTACATACTTGTAAAGCGAAACGAATCGGTATCTAAATACTGTGCATTTTTAACATTGCCCCACTGATACGTATGCATAATATTGTTATATAATGCTTCCATGTTAACTAGCCCGGCCTGTTCATTTCGTTTTCCTGTCGACTGATCTGTAGCAGCGACCGGCATCAATCGGGAAGTAAAGCCCTCATTGACCAGGTATTTATCCAGACCCAATTTAATGTCACTTGGCAGCATGTTCGAAAAATATATCGGTCTGTCCCAATGGTTATTTTCAAGCACCGATAACAGGGTTAAATCCGCCCTGGTCAGATGATCATTCGGAATTTCCCATTCCATTGCAGAAACAATAGCACCCTGAAAATAAGCCGGAACCGCATTCTTCTTAACCACCTCCTCTTTATCAACGCGCAATCGGACCTTCTTGGAAGGGAAATAATTTTCCATATCACCTGAATTCAGCTGAACCTTATACTCCGGATCATCCGATGTGACAAACTGTAATAATTGCTGTATATCCACCGCATTGTCAAGCTGTCTATCCACAAAAGGGATATAATCACGAACGCCTTTTTTCGTCTTTTCAGCTGGGATCGTCACGGGAAGACCTGCCGCTTGATACGTCGGCTGCTTAGCCTGCTGCATATACCAATCGCCAGTCAGATAACTTAATACCACAACCCGAACATCCGGACGTACTCCTTCCACTTCTTGCAAATACCATACAGGAAATGTATCATGATCTCCATAAGTAAATAGAATAGCATTTGGAGCGCAGGATTCTAAATAATTACGTGCCATATCCCTTGCCAGCGATTTTTCAGAGCGATTATGATCATCCCAATTTTGATGGACCAAAATAATGGGACCGCCCAATAAAGCGAAAGAAATACCTGTGGCCAACGCATACCGTGTTTGTACAAAACGATTGAGAAACCGAACAAATGCTATTGCGCCCAGTCCGATCCAGATCGCAAACGCATAAAAAGATCCTACGTAAGCATAATCTCGTTCCCGAGGCTGCATTGGAGTTTGGTTGAGATAAACAACGATCGCTATACCCGTAAACACAAACAGTAAGGTCAAGACCACGGTATAAGGTTTATTGTTTCGATACAACCAGATTGCACCGGCTATTCCCAGTAGCAATGGAAGGAAAAAATAGGTATTCCGGCTCGGGTCATGCTCCTGCGATTTGGATATTTTATCTTGCCCTCCCAAACGCCAATTATCCAATGGTTTAATCCCCGACAACCAGTTGCCGTCACTATAGGTCCCATACCCTTGCCTGTCATTCTGTCTACCGACAAAATTCCATAAGAAATATCGGGTGTACATATCCCCCAGTTGAAAATTAAAAAAGAACTTAAAATTATCCGAGAACTGTGGTTGCTGCCCCTCCTTCAAATTGAGGTAACTCCTATAATAAGCCTGATGGGCTCCATCTTGACTATATATGCGGGGAAAGAAAGTTTCCTTATCAAACGTATACTTATCGACCTGACTAAAAGGAATATAACCAGACTCATCTTTGCGATAAGCGGTTTTACGCTCCACATCAACGGCTTGCGAATCATAATAGGGTCCTTTGAATAAAGGTTCGCGGGCATATTGCTCCCGGCCCAGATAACCCAAAAAAGAAAACACATTGTCCGGCGCATTATTGTTTAACGAGGGATTCGCTTTTCCACGGATCAAAACCATGGTATAGGAACTATACCCAAATAGAATAAAACAAAAGACCAGCAACCCGGTATGCAGTGTGTATTGCCGCTTTTTATAAGAATAATATAGGCCATAAATGAGAAAGCTCCCCAACAGCAGACACAAAAACAAGATGCCTGAGCCAAAACCCAAACCTAGTGAGTTTACAAATAAAAGGTCCACTTTCGCAGCTAAACCGACCAACCATTGAATAATTCCCCACAATACGGCTCCCAAGATCAACACGCCTAACAAGAAAGCTTTTATTGTACCTTTCGCACTGATCTGTCCTGCTCTCCTGAAATAGACAACCATCGCTATAGCCGGAATTGCCAACAGATTTAATAAGTGCACTCCGATCGAAAGGCCCATAACAAAAGCAATAAAAACCAGCCAACGGTCGCTACCTTCCTCATCTGCACGGACTTCCCACTTTAAAATTGCCCAAAAAACAATTGCTGTACACAATGAAGACATCGCATATACCTCGGATTCAACAGCCGAATACCAGAATGAATCACTAAAACAGAAAGCCATTGCACCAACTAAACCCGCAGCAAAAATTTGGGAATAATTCGATAATTGAACGTTCTCTTGCCTGTTGAGTATCTTTTTGGCAATTGCTGTTATCGTCCAGAATAAAAATGTAACAGTAAGCCCACTGCAGATTGCGGATCCAATATTCATCCAATAGGCGATTTTACCTGCATTACCCAAAGCTAGGTTGGAAAATATATTCTGAATAAGAAGAAATAATGGTGCTCCCGGCTGGTGTGCCACTTCCAGCTTGTAGGCACAGGCAATAAATTCACCACAATCCCACCAACTTACCGTCTTTTCAACGGTGGCGATATAGACACATGTAGCAATTAGTCCGCAAGCAAAGCCGAGTAGAGAATTTAATCTAGTGTACGTCATAAGGTCAATTTGGTCTATTGTTAAAATCTTTTTTAGCACTTTTAAGTTAAAAAGTTATCCTGATTCCAATAAGTTAATTAACACTATTTAACACAAGTATCTGACTATAAACAGGCTATTAAACCCTGAAAATAGCGATCGACCTAAACCACAAGATCGAAATTCTGAACATATTTTAGGCTTTCACAACGAATACTGCCATAAAAAAAGGAGCTTATCAGCTCCCTTTTCGTATTACTTTTATGAGTTAGGCTAGTTTTTCAACAATCTTCTTTGTTGGACCAGGATTACTCATCGTATAGAAATGTAAAACCGGAGCGCCAAATTTAATCAGCTCCTGACATTGTTGCACCAACCACTCTTCACCTACTTGTCTGACGTCGGCATTCGTTTTACATGCTGAAACAGCATCGCTCAGTTCCTCTGGAATATCTAAATGGAATATCCTTGGTAGGGTAACCAACTGTTTTTTCGTTGTCAGTGGTTTTAATCCCGGAATAATAGGCACATGGATTCCATTGTCCCTACATTTTGTTACAAACTCTTTGTATTTTTCAACATTAAAGAACATCTGAGTCACAATAAACTCTGCTCCCATATCGACTTTTTGTTTCAGATATTTAAAATCAGTATTGAAATTTGGCGATTCAAAATGCTTTTCGGGATAGCCCGCTACTCCGATGCAAAAATCAGTCTTTTCCGATGTGATAATGTCTTCATGCAGATACTTTCCTTTATTCATATCCGTTACCTGTTCAAGTAGGTCTGTTGCAAAAGCATGTCCACCATCGGTCGGTATAAAATCGGCGTCGCCCTTACGTGCATCTCCCCGCAATACCAACACGTTATCTATCCCCAGGAAGTTCAAATCGATCAATGCATTTTCAGTTTCCTCTTTTGTAAAACCACCACATATCAAATGGGGCACCGCATCTACTTTATATTTATTCATGATTGCAGCACATATCGCCACTGTCCCAGGACGTTTACGATAGGAAACGCGTTCCAGTAATCCACTCGCATGCTCTTTATAGATATAATCTTCCCGATGGTAGGTTACGTCGATAAAAGGAGGTTTAAACTCCATCAGTTCATCCATGGTTTTAAAAATACTTTGGATGCCCTGCCCTTTCGCCGGTGGCAATAGCTCAAAAGAAAACAATGTTTTTCCTTTGGCATTCTGGATATGATCGATAATCTTCATTAAAAAACTGTTTTTAGTTTGGTTGGCTTACATCGAAACGCACACGTCGAGGGATCGTTTATCTACATGTAACTTATCTTTCCCACATGGAGTAGGGTAGAATTTAGCACCTTGAACAAGACAGGTTGCTAAGGCTTCAACGGGTCTAGTCCCTCGGCCTTTCTCTATAAGCGTTGCTAATATCGTTTTAAAAAATCAAAAGACAAAAATATTTTTTCGAAAAGGCAAAAATAGGCGCAAAAAGCCTGCAATAAATACGGCTTCAGGTTTATTCCCAGGCAATAATAGAAATTTACGCTCCAACAAAAGTAAAAGACTTAAAAAAACAGATAAAATTAACGACCGAGGATCATTGACAGCGAAGAGATTGCCTACGTCACTACAGGATCGGCTAAAGATTCGTTGCCAGGGAATTTCGTAAATTTTTGAGATAAAATGTGATCAGTAAGAGTCCGGTAACATGGTACTCTTCTTTCGATCCATATTTAAAACCATCAAATAAATATTGATAGGCAACTAATGCATTTTGTTCATTGTAAAACAATTCCTTCCAGGATTCAGGAACATCTTCCCACTTCTTTAGCACAATGCCATTCTCAGCATAAATAATTGGTGATTCAACACCATCCAATCGATAATCGTGATGTGTGCCAGAACTTGATATGTGCTGGAAATAAGCGATAGAATAATCTACAAAATTCAGTGTCCGGGTCTTTATCTCCTTTTCACTTTCTGATTTTACAGGGGCATTTCGCCATAGATTCACCTGGCTATCAAATTTGCTCGGGGTCTCCCGGATAGGAGTTTTATCTAGCGCAAAGTTGATATAAAGTCTTTCGCTAGTGGGTACATGCGCTGAGCTAAACTGTGAAAAATCACCTCTCAGCTGAACAAAATCGCCTTTTACCTTAACAATATCTAAGGCGAGGCTACCCTTTTTCTCATCATTCAATTCTAATCGATCGCCGTTGAATCTATACTTGCCGAAGAGTAAGATATCATCGATCGCCATCACAAACTTATCTTTATCCTGGAGTGAGAGAAAGGACCGGTATAGCATAGGATCATTACCATAGGCATCTGCCTCCACATTTTGGGGTGATTCTCTTTTTACTTTATGATACTCCTCATTTGAATAGCCCAGTATCATTTGGTAATTGCCTTCAGGAAAGTCCTTTTTCTTCCCAAAGAAAGCACAAGAAGACAACGAGAATATAAATAGCAGTAGTAATAACGGTTTCAAAATCAATCAATAATTATGGCCAGTAATAATATACAGACCAAGATAAGAAATTACTGCAATAGTTTGTATACTGCTATTTATTTGAATAAGCCTGGCGATATGCTTATTCTTTATAAAGATCCACTAAGCCTTCTGGCAATTCAACTTCAATGATCTCCTCTTCGCCATCGATTCCTAAGATCAAATCATCAGACAACGGGAACATCAATTCTTTACCGTCCATATTTACCGAAGCGACAAACTGTTGTGGAAATTCCTGGACGTCTGTTATTTGCCCCAGTTCACCATGGTTTTCATCAATCACTAAAAAACCGATTAAATCAGTATATCTAAAATCGTCTGGATCACACTCGGGCATCTTATCATTGGAAAGATATAGCTTTTTACGTACAAGTACTTGAGCCTTATCGATATGATCCACATCCTCAAATGTCACATAGGCTGTACTATTTTTTTGAAATTTAATGGTATCAACAAAATAAGGAACAAGTTTTTTGTTCACTTCCACAAAGACAACATCGATATTCAAACTCTCGTATTCCTCGAATTCAAAAAATAGTTGTACTTCTCCTTTAAGACCTCTTGTTTTACTGATGTAACCGATGTAAAAGCTTTGATCAATAGTCATATATTTCGTATTTAGCGATTAGCTGTGAGACATGATTTGGCAAACCATTAGCCTATTGGCTGTTTCAAAAAAAGCCGGCTCAAGATTGAGTCGGCTTTCTCGAATACTTTATGAAAGAATTAACCTTCAGTTTCTTCTGATGCAGGAGCTTCAGTCTCTTCAGCAGCAGTTTCTTCCGCTACAGGAGCATTTTTAGCAGCTACAGCAGCAGCTTTTTCTTCTTTTTTCTTAGCTTCAGCCACTAAAGCAGCTTTTTTAGCTTCAGCTTTAGTTTGAGCTAAACCATCTTTTTTACCAGAGATTCTAGCTTCTTGAGCGTCAGTCCAAGCTGTAAATTTAGCTTCAGCAGCAGCTTCATCAAAAGCACCTTTTTTCACACCACCTTGCAAGTGTTTTTTGTAAAGAACACCTTTGTAAGAAAGGATAGCGCGAGCAGTGTCAGTTGGTTGAGCACCTTTATTCATCCAATCCAAAGCTTTTTCAAAATCCAAAACGATAGTTGCTGGATTTGTGTTTGGGTTGTAAGAACCAATACGTTCGATGAATTTACCGTCACGTGGAGCGCGAGAATCCGCTACGACTACGTGGTAAAAAGGACGTCCTTTTTTACCGTGTCTTTGCAATCTGATTTTAGTTGCCATTTTTTAATTTTATTTTATGTATTCAACATATCCCCCGAGCTTCATACTAGAGGGGATGCAAAGATAGTTATTTTTTTTTAATCATCATTATAATTTAATAAAACTTCACTGAAAACGACAGGGTTAGCTCTTTTCAACAAGCTCTTTCAAGCGCAATACCTACCCTTGAGACCTTCGTCTTTTCTTGCTTCCATAAAGCCGCTACAACAAACTTTTCAAAAATCAAGGCACAAAAAACTCCTTTATTTAAAAGGGCATCTTGACCAAATGTAAACAGGATGAACCGTTTGTGTACAATAGCTTCGAAATAGTCAGCGACATTTTTGCCAATTCACTTTTTACTTTCTACCTTCATTCTATGAAATCTGTTGCGCCATTAAAAATACTAAAAGCTTCAGCCGGTTCGGGAAAAACCTTTAGCTTAACTTTACACTATCTCACACTCCTACTCTCCAACGAGAATAGCTATAAGGAGATTTTGGCGGTGACATTCACCAATAAGGCAACCGCCGAGATGAAGGAACGTATCCTCTCGGTACTCCATGGCTTGGCAACAGGCAATCGTAGCCCTAAAATTGAAGATTTCAGAAAGCTTTTACTTCAGCAGCAACCAGATTGGAATCCGCATCTGGTACAAGAGAAAGCTTTTCGGGTGTATCGACGTATCCTACATGACTACAGTCATTTTACCATAAGTACAATTGATGGTTTTTCCCAAAAAGTTATTCGTGCATTCACGTATGAACTCAATCTTGATGCTGCTTATAAGATTGAAATGAATGTCAATAAAGTGAAAAATGATCTAACGGTCATGCTTAATCAATTGCTGGATGAACGCCCCGACCTACTGGATTGGATTATCGCTTATGCGGAAAAGAAAATAGCAAAAAATGAAAATTGGAACTACCGCCAACAATTAATGGGTTTGGCAAGTCTTATTTTCTCTGAAAATTTTCAGGAATTTGATGGTTACATCAATTCTGCCAATCCAAAGGAGGTTTTTAATCTCCTCAATCAGGAAGTTGAACAGAAGATAAACTCCTTCACGGAAGCACTCTCTCTGACGATTGAAGCCTTTAGTGAAACGTTCAAGAATTTTAACATCTCCGAAAGTGATCTGAAAGGTAAATCGCGTAATAAAATAATCTCCGCTAGCAAAACCAATAAAAAAACGGAAAAGCTGAGCGCTTCCGAAATTGCCAAGGTACTGGAAAAATATCTCCAGTTGATCGACAATGAAGATGCTTTTACAGATAGTGACAAAAATATACGGCATGATCTTATCGCCGCCCTCAGCCCCATTCTGGCATCGTTCCAAAAGCTACACGATAATCTATCGGCTTACATTGCTTATCAAGCGGTACAAAGTAATCTCTATTACCTGCGCCTCCTCAAGGAAATGAGCGACTTACTGACGCAATGGCGGCGGGACAATGGCGCTCAATTAATTTCCGACTCGCAGATTTTATTAAACAAACTCGGACTGGATGAAAATAGCGACCCAACATTTATCTGGGAGAAGATCGGCAATCGTTTTAACTACTTTTTGTTTGACGAATTTCAGGATACCTCGCGTATTCAGTGGAAAAATTATAGTCCACTACTGATCAATGCATTGGCAGACGCCAAAGGCACAATCAGCGAGCACTTGATCGTTGGGGACGTCAAACAGAGTATTTATCGTTGGCGAAATGGGGATTGGCGCATACTCCTGCAGCAGGTAGAACAACAGGTTGTTCAGACCTTTCACTTAGACGGGGATAGCAAAACCACCTTTATCGAAAACGGAAGCCTCGACACCAATTTTAGAAGTCTTCCAAATATCATCCATTTAAACAATTACCTCTTTAGCAGTATTCCCCAACATCTGCAACAGGTACTGAATGAAAAAGTATTCGAAAGCCTTGATGAAGAAGGTAAACAGTGGTGGATTTCTACTGGCAATGACACTATGCTGGTCAAAGCTTATGAAAACAGCCAACAGGAAGTACCTGAACATAAAAAAGGGAAACATGACCAATTAGGATCTATCGAAATCTCCTACATTCCTGTCACTGATGGACGCTACAGAAGAAATCAGGTTATTGAAGAGTCGCTACTCCAACTATGTCAAAAAATAGGCGACTGGCTCGGTAAGGGCCGCTATCAGGCACGGCAGATCGGTATTCTGGTACGGAGTAATGTACAGGCTAAATTGGTCATCCAAAAGCTCATGGACTTCAAAAAAGAGCAGCAACTTACATTTGAAGTGATATCCGGTGATGCATTAACCTTGGCGAGCAATGATGCGGTACTATTAATGATCGAAACGTTGAAGGCTTTAGTCTATAATTCGGACAAACATACCATCCATAAAGCAAAGATGGTCTATCTATACCAGCATATTCAAAAGAAGACAATCGATCAGAATGCATGGTTAAAATTTGCCGGCAATGACATCCGCGCACTTAAAGATTATCTCCCTGAGGCGCTGATTGACTCCTGGGAAATGGCGCAGAAACAGCCTTTAGTTCATTTAATTGAAAAACTCATTGAAATCTACGGTTTCACAACCACAGACAATATCCACCTCCCTTACCTCCTGGCGTTCAAAGATATAATCTCAGCTTTCTCCACCAATGGCGAACGTGGCATTATTCAGTTCCTGGAGTTTTGGGAAGAAGATGGCAACCGGGCGGTGCTCCCTTCCAACGGAGAAATTGATGCAATCGAGGTAACAACAATCCACAAATCAAAAGGTCTAGCTTATGACGTGGTGATGATTCCATTCTGCTCCTGGGATCTCGACGGCATGATCAATGGCGATTTTTGGATAGAGACCACAGATACTCCTTTTGCCCAATTGGGAAAAATTCCAATAAAATATACATCTACAGTCGGCAAATCTCTATTTTTCAAGCAATATTTTGAAGAGATGCTGTTCAACTACATGGATGCACTCAATACATTCTATGTAGCAACAACGCGTGCTGTTGAGCATCTCTATATCACGGCACCTTCCTTTAAGGAATCTGTTGACAAAAAAACAGGTGAAATTACAGGATATGATATTAAAGACGAATATATCAGCGATGTGCTCTATCAAGTCTTGGATAGCCCGATAGCTCCGTTTGCACTGGAAGAAAAAGGTGTACACATCGATCAAACGATCGAACAAAAAAAACATCAGGCTCAAAAAGACAATATTATTTCCCTTCGCCATTACCCCATTTCCAAAGAATTAGAAATGGCCTTAGAGAAATCGAGTACGCGTAACATCAATGATATTATGATGCTGGAGAAAGCCGCGCAGTACGGGATATTGGCCCACGATATTATGGCTCAAATTTCAAAGGAAGAAGACATCCATAAACTGGTACGCCAACTGATCCAGGAAGGAATCCTTTCCAAAGAGGAAGAGCCTTTTCTCATGCAGGAGATCAATCAGATCTGGAAGCACCCCATGATCAATAAATGGCTCACCGGAAACTATAAAATCTGGAATGAAGCAAGCATTATTACGGCTAAAGGTGAGACGATCCGTCCAGATAAAGTCTTCACCTCCAAGGAAGAAACAATCGTTCTGGATTTTAAATTCACACAAACAGACTATATTGGGCACAAGTACCAAGTCGACAACTATAAAAAGAATTTGGAGAACCTTGGCTATAACAACGTTAAAGCCTATCTCTATTATGCGAAATCAAATCAATTAACTGAAGTAAAATAATAGCACGATGCAGACAGCCTTTCTAAAATTAGTAGCAGCAGACATTCAAAAGCGTTTTGGAAACGATCTGAGTGAAATTGCCATCGTGTTTAATAATAAACGGCCGATTACCTACCTCAAAAAACATCTTGCTGAAGTGTATGGCCAGGCGATCTGGTCGCCGCAGTTTTTTACGATTCAGGAATTTTTCAGACTTTCGACCGATGATACCGAAGCCAGTCCCTTAACCCAATTTTTTCATCTGTTTAATATTCATAATGAGTTATTGGTAGCTGAGGGCAAGCAACCAGAAACGCTGGAAGAGTTCTATCCCATTGCCGAAATTATATTGAGTGACTTCGGTCAACTGGATTATGATCTCGTTCCCATCGAGCAGATCTATTTAGAACTGTATGACAATACCAAAATCGACATTGCTTTTCAACATCTCACGCAAGAACAGCAAGGGTTTATCCGTCAATTTTGGCAGTCCTTTTCTATTGCGGGGCATAGTGGCGTACAAGAGCGCTTTCTTCAACTCTGGAAAAGACTACCGGTATTATATGATCGATTTAAAGAAAAGCTTAAAACAGAAGGCCAAACCAACTATCCAACAATCTACCGTGATCTGGTTGAAGGCAAAGCTACAAATCAGCAGTTTGCATCTTCCTTTCAGCATATCCTTTTTGTCGGTTTCAATGCTTTAAATAAAGCCGAGGCAAAATTATTTAGACAATGGCAGGACAAAGGCAGCGCACTATTCTACTTTGATGCCGATGCCTATTACCTGGAGGACACTATGCAGGAGGCGGGACTTTTTATCCGTCGAAATATTTTTCAAACAGGTTTGGTCAATGCCCTTGGCGATAGCCCGAACATTATTGGCAATAGAACCTCAACCGTAAATCTATATGCCAGCACCGGAAAGATCAGCCAAACAAAACTGCTCTATGATATCCTTGAACAGCACCATAACATGGAACAGACCTCTGCCATTCTTCTAGCAGATGAAAACCTGCTTGTTCCTTTGCTGCAGAGTCTACCCGATGTCAACCCCAACATCACAACGGGATATCCCCTGACGCAGTCTCCCATTTTCGGTATCCTGGACCTATGGATGGATGTTCATTTGGAAATATCGCAGTTTAAGAGACGGAAGATTCCTTATCAGGTTATAGAGACCTTCATCAACCATCCACTCAGTATGGTTTCTTTAGCAGATAAACTTCAGATCCAAAAAGAGATTGCCGACAAACAGCTCTTTGAGATCGCATTAGAAGACATTCATCTCAAAAGCTCTTTGCCTCAGTTTTTTGTACCAATCGAAAACTCGGCACATTTGATACCTTCGCTCATTCTGCTCGTCGATGACCTGTTGCAAAGTATATCTTCACAGGAACGTATCCGCCAAATTGACAACAACCTCTTGATCGAAACGAAGAAAACGCTGAACCAGCTGCTATTGGGCTTTGAAACAGTTGCCCCCTTAAGCATCAGTTTCCAGATTGGCCTGATTAAAAAAGCAATTGCCCCAATAAATTCGGCGATAGAAGGAGATCCGCTAGAAGGAATTCAGATTATGGGACTCCTGGAGAGTCGTTGTTTAAATTTTGACAACGTATATATTCTAGGCGCAAATGAAGGCATTCTACCCAAAACGTCCAATTCACCGACCTTTATACCCAATAGCCTGAGAAGCGCTTATGGGCTTCCAGTATTGGAGAACCAGGATGCGCTGTCGGCTTATTTATTCTATCGACATTTTCAATACAGTGAAGGAATACATATTTTCTACAATGGATTGGTGGACGAAAGCTCTACGGGCGAAGAAAGTCGCTTTATCAAACAGCTGGAGTTTGAAAGTAAATTTCAGTTTGACCGAAAAATTCAACAACAGACCATCCAATTTGCAGATAAAGCGCAAGAGATCGTCATCGAGAAACGTGGTCAAGTTTGGGAAAAGATGTATCAGGACTTTATCGTCAACCAGAAACGGATATCAGCAACAGCATTTACAACTTACCTGCAATCCCCACTACAGTTTTTCCTAAAACATATTGCCGGCATAAAAGAACCGCCTTCAATCTCTCAGGAATTTGAGATGAATAAACTGGGAACTGTCATCCATAATGTCATGGAGAAGATATTCCTACCTTTCAAGGGGCAACAGGACTTTACACCGACAACTGCCTTACGGCACGAGATAGACAAAATAGAAGCACAGGTGATTCGTGAAATAGGCCTGCAATATCAGATCGAATTAAAGACAACACATGATTTAAATAGCCTACAGCGGATCATGCTGAAGATTGCCTCCGAGTATGTCAAGATGTATCTTGAATATGACATCAACAACTACAAAGCATTTCGGATTATTGAACTCGAGAATGACAACGATTATATACTGCCCTTTCCTATTGAGATCAATGGAGAAGAACAACAGGTCACACTTTACGGCATCATTGACCGTGTAGACGAGGTCGTAACACAGGACGATCGCATTATCAGTAGAATTGTTGATTACAAGACAGGTGGAGACTCGATCATATTCAAAGAAATCGATCAGGTATTTGCGCCAAATACCGAAAATAAAGCGATGGTGCAAACGCTATTCTATGCCTATGTATTTGAACAGAAAACAGGAAGAAAACAACTCGAACCCCACCTCTATGTTGCGCGTAAAATGCGGGAAGAGGGAACATTATTCAACGGTAAAGAGGGAATATTGACCGATGAATTTCTCGCATTCCAAAAAGAAAATTTTGTCAGATTTATGCGAAATATTCTTCAGGAGATTTTTAATCCTGATGTCCCATTTCGGCATAACCCCGACGCAATGGTCTACCCAAGTGACCCCTATACATTATTCTATCGGGAAGCTAGCAAATGGGGTGATGCAGAAGAATGAATATAGCAAAGACTTTAAGGAGAGGTCAAACAAAATGCTGTACAAAAAAAAAACATTTTAAAAACAAAAGGGGACATTGCATTTTACTGTCCCCTTTTTATATTAACGTTTGTTTCTTTTAATTGCATTGTTGGCTCGACGTTTCGCTGTATTAATCTTATAGTGGAACCAGTGATCCTTGAAAATTTTCCGCATGGTATTATCAAAATGTCTCGTGATAAACAGATTGCGCGCGCCCTTTAACTTCTCACTGATCGAATTTGCTAACGCCCGAACAGAAATCGAATAGCCCTCTGTCTCATATTGAATATAGTGCCACCAGCCTGCTGGCATATATAAGGTCTCTCCAGGATGGATCACCGCCTCATAACCATCTAAATATTTAATTCCCGGATATTCTTCCTCACTGCTATATTTTGGATTGGCAATACTATGAAAATTGTAGGGCAACTTGTACATCAGATCAGATTGGTCGTTCGGAAAAAGCCAAATACGCTTTAATCCTTGAAATTGAGAAATAAACACGTGTGACATATCAATATCGAAATGATTACGGGTACTTGACCCCTCTCCACCAAAGAACATAAATGGCAACCATTGCAATACCTTACCGCCTGTGACATCGTTATAAATAACATCGTGTTTCAATTCAGGGCGTATTTTGAGTAGATTGAACAAAAATAACCGTAACTCTGTCGGTTCCCTTGTTATCAAATCCAAATATTCTGCAAATGTCATATGGCCAACAGGAGCACTGGCAGCGCGGTCCATCGATTCCTCCTCTTTACCGTAGACATCTATTTTTATATCCCCTGCAATTTCTTTAAAGTAATCATAACTCCATTTCTTCCACGCTGGACTATCTGCACTTATAAAATCTGATATGATTACAGGAAAACCTGGTTTCAGATAATTTTTTAAGAAGTCCTCTGATCGAATGCCCGAAATTTTATCAACTTGCTTTAACTTCACGATTGACTAATTTTGCTTAATTACAAACATAAAAAAAATATTTCTATCAAATTTTAAAAATACTGCCTATGCTTTATTTTTAATTGGAATAAATTATTCCAAGCAATTTAATAGAAATATACTTAAAATCTCAATGACCTGCGTCACTTTTATTACATTTTAACACCATCGATTCGGTCCACCATCATATTGATATCCTAGCAAACAACTGTAATACTCCTTCTATTTACCTATTCTTTCCACAATCGCAATAGAGTCATATCATTCCAATAGATCTTGTCTCCAACACACACAAATGAAATTATGCGGATGTAGGCAGATATAAATCAGCGCGGATGCAAACCCTTATGGATCTTTATGGGCGCTCAAACTAAATAAATAACAAAAAAAAGGGTCTTAAAACCCTTTTTTTGTTATTTACCTTTTTACAAGGCTATTATTTATTTACCCTCTTGATATATTCTTCAACAGCCATGGTCATACTAGGTGCTTTTGGTGTTGGAGCAGGGATATCTAAAATCAATCCGTGATCCAAAAGCGCCTGTTGAGTAGAAGCACCAAATGCTGCAATCCTTGTATTATTTTGTTTAAAATCAGGAAAGTTATCGTATAACGATTGTACACTAGAAGGACTAAAGAACACGATAACATCGTAGAAAACATCTTTCAGATCCGTCAAATCACTTACAACGGTTCTAAAAAGCACAGCTGGTGTAAACTTATAGCCGTTTTGTTGTAGCCAATTACTTGTTTCCTCATTGGCGACATCCGAACACGGGAATAAGAAATTCTCTCCTTTGTGTTTTTTCAACACTTCTTCAAGGTCTTTGGCCGTTTGTTTGCCAAAGAAAATCTTACGTTTCCGATATTGAATATACTTTTGAAGATAGAGGGCAATCGTCTCTGAAATACAAAAATATTTCATTTCTGCAGACACTTCAAATCGCATCTCTTCGCAAATTCTAAAATAATGATCTACAGCATTTCTGCTTGTAAATATCACTGCAGAATAATCCGCTAAATTAACCTTATCCCTACGCACATCTTTGGCGGGAACTCCTTCTACGTGTATAAAACCTCGAAAATCTAATTTTAACCCGTATTTCTTTGCTAAATCATAATAAGGGGACTTATCGTTTTCAGGTTTTGGTAAAGTCACCAGTACACTTTTTACCTTCTTTGCTCTTTCTACGTCTGAAGTTTGCATATTAACCAGTTTTAGCTCAATAATCTTAACAGTATTAATATTGGTGCTATTTCTAGGCAACAAAGGTACAAAA
>PJUD01000067.1_pt1 | contig 158138 bp, 152 predicted proteins | sample 1512341 | NCBI WGS metagenome assembly PJUD01 (sample SAMN08177675, study PRJNA422409) | Feces metagenome, whole genome shotgun sequencing project. | isolation source: Chicken feces (3) enriched on wood chips: beechwood xylan treatment | host: Gallus gallus | place: USA: Madison | collected...
GAGGGAAAGTCAAAGGCTCCGGATCAAGCTACATTGATGACGATGAGACAGTCAGTCTGAGTCTGACGCTATGCACTATTGCCGAGATATTTGGGGTTTCAATTTCCATTCCTGCTACTTAACCCCTGGCTTTTGACCTTCTTCCCGTTGAGTGCGCCGAGTAGCGCAGCAGTTTCTGGATTAAGGGCTTGCGACTGTCTGAGCGTAGCGAGTTTGAGCAAGACCCCAGAAACTGGGAGCAACGCAGGTTGCCCGGCGTAGCCGGGACGCAGGAATCGGGTCGCCTTTTCTTTGCTTACATTTCTTTTCGGCGAAGCAAAAGAAAGTAAGTCGCCCGGCAAGGCGAAACAAGATCTCTCGACAGTGGGAGCAGGGGTTAATACCACCTATCCTCCCACTACCAAAGATGGATCAAGCAAAAATGCGTCACCCATGTTCTCGCACACCTGTTACTCACCTACCAGCCTACACAGTGTCATCCCAGCACACAGTTCAGTACGCCAGTCCCTGCCCTTATCTTCTCTGGCTATCTTTCCCCTGGTATCGTTGCCAACTCGCAATCGGGTATAATTTCGTTTTTCCGCGGTTGATGGGGTTGTTGCCATGCCTATTTACGATTATCAATGTTCCAGCTGTGGCCACAAGGCCGAGCTGATGCGCAAGGTCAGTGAAGCTGTTTCCACGACTTGTCCGCAATGTGGCCAAGCCAGTTTCGAAAAGCAGGTTTCCGCCCCTAATTTCCAGCTGAACGGTACAGGCTGGTATGCCAGCGATTTCAAGGGTAGCAGCCCGGCCAAGAAAACCGAGGAAGCAGCGCCTGCTTCCTGTGGCACTGGTTGTGCCTGCCACTGATGTTGGGGCCGATAAAAGCCACTGATGCCCATGTCTCTGCAATTGAGCGTTCTGTAATGAAAGCCCTGCAATGAAAAGTTACTTTATAACCGGCTTGCTGGTGCTGGTGCCGCTCTGTATCACCATCTGGGTGCTGAGCACCTTGATTGGTTTTATGGATCAAAGCTTGCTGCTGCTGCCAGTGGCCTGGCGTCCCGAGGCGCAGTTTGGTCATGCCGTGCCTGGCATAGGTGCCATATTGACTTTGCTGATTGTGTTTGGCACTGGTGTGATTGCCACCAATTTCTTCGGCAAGCGTCTGATTGAGTTCTGGGAAGCGTTGCTGGCGCGTGTGCCTGTGGTCAAGTCCATTTACTACAGCGTCAAGCAGGTTTCCGATACCTTGTTCTCCGATTCTGGCCAGGCTTTCCGCAAGGCTTTGCTGGTGCAGTATCCGCGCCAAGGTAGCTGGACCATAGGTTTTCTCACCGGGCAGCCGGGCGGGGATGTGGCTAATCATCTGCCGGGTGAATATGTCAGCGTTTATATCCCGACTACGCCCAATCCAACCTCGGGTTTCTTCCTTATGATGCCTGCCGCCGATGTGGTGGAGCTGGACATGAGTGTGGATGAAGCTTTGAAATACATTATATCCATGGGTGTGGTGGCGCCAGCCAGCAAGCTCAAACCCTGATTTTTAACCTTTTTCGATAGCAGATAACAGTTATGCGTACTCATTATTGCGGCCAACTCAACCGTGAACTTATAGGCCAGACCGTCACCCTGTGTGGTTGGGCGCACAGGCGCCGTGACCACGGTGGCGTCATCTTTATCGATTTGCGTGACCGTGAGGGCATGGCGCAGATCGTCATTGACCCTGATACACCAGAAGCCTTCAAGCTGGCCGAGAGCGTGCGTAACGAGTTTGTGCTCAAGGTAGTGTGCAAGGTGCGTGCCCGCCCTGAAGGCACGGTTAACCTCAATATCCCAACGGGTGAAGTTGAAATGCTGGCGACCGAGATTGAAATCCTCAATCCATCGCTGACGCCTCCTTTCATGCTGGACGACGACAACCTGTCCGAGATGGTGCGCCTGGAGCATCGCTATATCGACCTGCGTCGCCCAACCATGCAGAAAAATCTCAAACTGCGCTACCGCGTGGCCAAGACACTGCGTGATCATCTGGACAGCAATGGTTTCATGGAAATTGAAACCCCTATGCTGACACGCTCCACCCCTGAAGGTGCACGTGATTACCTGGTGCCTTCGCGTGTGCATCACGGCCAGTTCTTTGCGCTGCCGCAATCACCACAGCTGTTCAAGCAATTGCTCATGGTGTCTGGCTTTGACCGTTACTTCCAGATCACCAAGTGCTTCCGTGACGAAGACTTGCGTGCTGACCGTCAGCCTGAATTCACCCAGGTGGATATCGAGACTTCCTTCCTCGGTGAAGAAGAGATTATGCAGTTGGTAGAAGACATGATCCGCAAGATGTTCAAGGATGTGCAGGATATAGACCTGCCCAACCCCTTCCCACGCATGCCATTCTCTGAAGCCATGAGCCGTTACGGTTCTGACAAACCGGATATGCGTGTGACGCTGGAAATCACCGAACTCACCGATGTCATGAAGGATGTAGATTTCAAGGTGTTCTCCGGTGCGGCCAATGCTGCCGATGGTCGTGTGGCTGCACTGCGCGTGCCAGGTGGCGCGACTATCTCGCGTTCCGAGATTGATGCTTATACCGAATTTGCCAAGATTTACGGTGCCAAGGGTCTGGCGTATATCAAGATCAATGACACCAGCAAGCTCAACGAAGAAGGCCTGCAAAGCCCTATCGTCAAGAACATCCATGAAACAGCGCTCAAGGCCATTATTGAACGCACCGGTGCGCAGAACGGCGACATCGTCTTCTTCGGTGCCGACAAGACCAAGATTGTGAACGAAGCCCTGGGTGCACTGCGCAGCAAGGTAGGCCACGAGAAAGGCCATGTTGATGGCCGTGGCTGGGCACCATTGTGGGTGGTTGATTTCCCCATGTTTGAGCACGATGCAGAAAACGACCGCTGGGTGGCCTTGCATCACCCCTTCACTGCGCCCAAGGAAGGCCATGAAGACCTGTTGGTCAGCAACCCTGGCGCTGCTTTGTCCAAGGCTTATGACATGGTGCTGAACGGCTGGGAAGTCGGCGGCGGTTCGGTACGTATCCACAAGCAGGAAGTACAGTCCAAGGTGTTTGATGCACTCAAGATCAGCAAGGAAGAAGCACAAGAGAAGTTTGGCTTCCTGCTGGATGCGCTGCAATACGGCGCGCCTCCGCATGGTGGCCTGGCCTTCGGTCTGGACCGTCTGGTGACCTTGATGGCAGGTGCCGAGTCTATTCGGGACGTGATTGCTTTCCCTAAGACACAACGTGCGCAGTGCTTGATGACCAAGGCTCCGAACGAAGTCGATGAGAAGCAACTACGCGAGTTACACATACGCGTCCGCCAACAGAACCCCGTAGCGTAAAAATGCACTCGCTTGTGCGGGCGGCGTTGTACTTGCTTGCCGTACTTGGCGTACTGTCTGCGCAAGTGCGCCTTGCCCGCCCGGCGCGATTGCATTTTTTGGAGCGACTGTGGCAACGATCGCTGGCGATAAGCTGAAAAGATTCTAAGATGAACCTCAAGTCGCTCATACGCACCATCCCAGACTACCCCAAGCCTGGTATCCAATTTCGCGATATCACCACCTTGCTCAAGGATGCCGAGGGTTTAAGGTTGGTTGTTAAAGCGCTGGCAGAGCGCTATGTCGATGCTGGGGTGGATAAAGTGGTGGGCATAGAGTCACGTGGCTTTATCATCGCTGCGGCTGTTGCCTATGAGCTGGGGCTGGGGTTTGTGCCTGTGCGCAAGCAGGGCAAGTTGCCGGGCACGGTCTTGGGACATGACTATGAGCTGGAGTACGGCAGTGATCGTGTGGAAATTCATAGTGATGCCATAGCGCCGGGTGAGCGCATTCTCTTGCTGGATGATTTGATTGCCACCGGGGGTACGGCAGAGGCTGCCACGGTGTTGATCAACAAGTTGGGCGGCGAGATCGTGGCCTGTGCTTTTATTATTAATCTGATTGATCTTGGTGGCGATGCACGCTTGCAAAAGCTGGGATACCCCACATATTCACTATGCAGCTTTGAAGGTGAATAATGAGCCAGGATACAGCCACACATACCTCCCCGCATAAAGTCCCGGTTTCAGCCCTGGTGCTGATTCATACGGTGGATCTGCAAGTGCTGCTGATTGAGCGTGCTGATCATGCGGGCTATTGGCAGTCGGTGACGGGGAGTCTGGAGTATTTGCCCGATGGCACGCTGGAGTTGCCCATGCAGGCGGCAATCCGCGAAGTGGCAGAAGAAACCGGGCTTAATGCCCTGGACTATCAGCTCAGTGACTGGCAGATGAAGCATGTCTATGAAATTTATCCGCAATGGCGTCATCGCTATGCGCCCGGGGTGACGGAAAATACAGAACATGTCTTTGGTCTGGAATTACCAGCGCCTGTCACTGTCCAACTCGCTCCGCGTGAGCATACGGCGCAGGAATGGGTGGATTGGCGTGAAGCGGCACAAAAGGTGTTTTCCTGGACCAATGTAGAGGCGATACGTGCCTTGGGTGAACGTCACGGCTTGCAACTTTAGCAGGCAATATTATTCTCAGTTTTAGCGTCAGTATTTAGCAGGTTGAATCTATGCAAACAGCAGCCATCAAATTCGAGCGGTTCCAACACAGCGCAGACGAAGAATGTCAGCAGCGCATCATTGCCGCGCGTGAAAAGCTCGGCAAGCGCCTGGTGATTCTCGGCCACCACTACCAGCACGATGGCGTTTACAAGCACGCTGACTACACTGGCGATTCACTCAAATTATCGCGTAATGCGGCCGAGGTGGATGCCGAATATATCGTTTTCCTCGGTGTGCATTTCATGGCCGAGGTGGCAGATATACTCTCGCGCCCTGACCAGATTGCCATCTTGCCCGATCTTGCAGCGGGTTGTTCCATGGCCGATATGGCCAACCTGGCCAAGGTAGAGCGCAGCCGCCGTGAGCTGTCCAAGCTGTTTGATTTTGACGAAGTCATCACGCCGCTGACCTATATCAATTCTGCAGCAGACCTCAAGGCTTTCTGCGGTGATCATGGTGGCATCGTCTGCACCTCCAGTAACGCCACCAAAATGCTGGATTGGGCCTTTGCCCGCCGCGAAAAAGTACTGTTCTTCCCCGATCAAAACCTGGGGCGCTGGAGTGGTTACAAGATGGGTATTCCGCTGGAACAAATGCCAGTGTGGGACCCCGACCAGCCCATGGGCGGCCTGACTGAAGAACAAATTCGCAATGCCAAGATTTTGCTGTGGAAGGGCCATTGTGCGGTACACCAGATGTTCCGCCCGGCCAGCATTATCAAGTTCCGCAATGAACATCCGGATGGCATCGTCATCTCGCACCCAGAAGCGCCGTTCGAGGTCTGCCAGCAATCCGATTATGTTGGTTCTACCGAATATATCGTCAAGACTATTTCTGAAGCCCCCAGTGGCACGCGCTGGCTGGTAGGTACCGAGCTGAATCTGGTTAACCGCCTGGCGGAGCGCTTCAAGCCTGAAGGCAAGATAGTGCAATTCATGTCACACGTGATTTGCGAATGTTCGACCATGGCGCGTATAGACCCGCAGCACTTGGCCTGGACGCTGGAAAACCTGGTCGAAGGCAATGTGGTGAACCGCATCCATGTGCCCGAGCACGAGGCAGAACTGGCGCGTCTTTCCCTGCAACGCATGCTGGACGCATCTTGATGAAAGGCTAAGCTTGCAGAGCATCATACGGATTGCCACGTTCAACATTCACAAGGGTGTCACCAGCTTTAATGCCAGGTTTGCCCTGCATGAGCAGAGAGAGCTAATCCGCAAGCTGCAAGCCGATATTGTTTTTTTGCAGGAAGTGCGCGATCAGCACATCAAGCATAGTCGCCGTTTCAGCGCCTGGCCTCTGGACGGTCAGGTCGAGTTTCTTGCCGATAGCGTTTGGAGCGCTTATGCCTACGGCAAAAATTCGGTCTATCCGGCAGGTCATCATGGCAACGCCCTGTTGTCCAAATACCCCATCATCAAATATGAAAACGCCGATATCTCCGCGCACAGCAGCGAGCAGCGCGGCTTGCTGCATTGCGAAATCGCCATAGAAGGCTGGCCGCAACCCTTGCACTGCATCTGTGTACACCTGGGTTTGTTTGCAGGCTGGCGTCGTAAGCAGATTGCCATACTGCGTGACCGCATTGCCGAGATGGTGCCTGAAGATGCACCGCTGATTATTGCCGGTGATTTCAATGACTGGAGCATGAGCGCCGGGCGTGAACTGGTGCATGGCCTGCATTTGCACGAAGTCTTTGAGCATCACGGCGGCAAGCCTGCACGCAGTTTCCCTTCTTTCCTGCCCATGTTCCGCCTGGATAGAATTTATGTACGCGGTTTTCATGTGCGCCATGTGGAAGTCCATGCCGGGCCTAGCTTCCTCAAGGTATCCGATCACGCAGCCCTCACCGCCGTGCTGTCGAGAACATGATGCGCTGGGAGTCTGGTAACCGTATTACCCTGCTCAAGAACGGCACTGAGTTTTTCCCCTCATTGGCAGCATCCATTGAGAGCGCCCAGCGCGAGATTTATATCCAGACCTATATCTACGAACTGGACGACACCGGGCGCATGATAGGCGACAAGCTCATGACTGCGGCCCAGCGTGGTGTGCAGGTCATGCTGCTGCTGGATGGCTATGGCAGCCGCAAACTGGCGCCAGATTATGTGCAGCAGCTGGAAGCCGCAGGCGTCAAGGTCATGGTCTACAGGCCTAAGATATCCCCCTGGTCGCTCAAGCGTAGCCGCTTGCGGCGCTTGCATCGCAAAGTGTCGGTATTTGATGGCCAGCATGGTTATGTTGGCGGCATCAACATCATTGATGACATGAATGTGCCGGGTAAACGCGCCGCACCACGTGTGGATTACGCCGTGAAAGTGGAAGGCCCTTTGGTCTTCGCGCTGCATTTGAGTACACGTAATCTCTGGCGGCGGCTGGCCTGGCTGCATCTACGTGAAGCTGTGCCGCATCCGGTGTTGCCAGCACCCAGTTTTATCACCGATGGCATGCGTGCAGCGTTTGTGATGCGCGACAACGTGCTGCACAGACGCGATATAGAACGGGCCTATCTCAAGGCCATAGGCAAGGCCAGGGAAGAAATCATCATTGCCAGTGCCTATTTCGTGCCAGGCAAGAAATTCCGCCAGGCGCTGATAGCAGCCAGCCAACGCGGCGTCAGGGTAAGGTTGCTGTTGCAGGGGCGCATGGAATACTGGCTGATGTTTGCCACGCACGAAGTCTATGCGCTGTTTCTCAGGCACGGCATTGAAATCTATGAGTACCGCGCCAGCTTCATGCACAGCAAGGTGGCGGTCATGGATAAGCGCTGGGCCACGGTAGGTTCGTCTAATCTTGATCCTTTTAGTTTATTACTCGCACGTGAAGCCAATATCGTGGTGCAGGACAAGCGCTTCAATGCCGAGTTAAAGGCTGATCTAGAGCGCGCCATTGCAGAAAAGGCCACGCGGGTACGACCAGAGGATTGGTCACGACGGCATATTTTCAAGCGCATGTTCTCACTGCTGGTCTATGTGGTGGTGCGCGTGATGATAGGTTTGGTTGGGCATCACGAAAAACACTGAGTCGCTGGCTTGTATTGTGCTGGCATTTCTGGCGCTGGCATATCTTGAGCTGCAGGCTTAGCTGGCAAGGTGATAGCTATAAAGCAGGAGTAATTCCCTGCATCTTCCAGCCCGCGCTACTGTCTATCAATCATGGATATCTTCTGCAGGGTTTGTTCATAAATCAAGTCATGATTTAGTCACCCTAATGACTAGCCATTCGGTAGAATGTTCGTTTCCAAACATTTGCAGCGGATAAGCTCAAGATAGCCGCTATGACAACCGTTAGAGACTAACCTGGGACGCTAAAGACCACACCATGTTGACAGAGTTTTACGATACCAATCTCGTGATCATCTCCCTATTGGTGGCGATGTTTGCTTCCTATACCGCCCTCAACATGGTGGAAAGAATCAACACGGCAAGAGGTAACAGTGCGCAATGGTGGTTGCTTGGCGGCGCGGTGACCTTGGGTGTGGGTATCTGGTCCATGCACTTTATCGGCATGCTGGCCTTCCGCCTGCCTATTCCGCTGGGCTACGACATGGCCATCACGCTGTTGTCCCTGTTGCTGGTGATTGTGGTTTCGGGCTTTGCCTTGCGCCAGGTGGTACAGGCTTCCTTCTCACTCAGCCGACTATTGATCAGCGCAGTACTTATGGGCTTGGGCGTTGCCGCCATGCACTACATCGGCATGGCAGCGATGCGTATGGAGCCTGCGCCGAATTACGACACCACCCTGTTCAGTCTCTCCATCCTGATTGCCATAGGCGCATCGGGTGCGGCTTTGTGGATTGCCTTTAAACTACGCCAGCGTGTGCCGCACGTGATGATTGCGCGTGCGGGCGCGGCCCTGGTCATGGGGGTGGCGATCTGCGGCATGCATTACACCGGCATGGCGGCAGCACAGTTTCCTATAGGCAGTGTGTGCGGTGCTGCGACTGACGGCAATTTGGATCATCTCACTATACTGGTGGTGATGGGCGCCAGCAGCATTCTGGTAATCGCCTTGCTGGTCTCTATTCTTGATGCCAGGCTGGAAGCACGTACCGCGCAATTGGCCCAATCACTTGAAAAAGCCAACGAGGAGCTGCTGCAACAAACCCTGCATGACCACCTGACGCGTTTGCCTAATCGCACACTGCTTGAGGATAGGGTCAATCAGGCACTGTATAAATCCCGCCGTGAGCAAGGCAGCTTTGCCCTGATGTTTATAGACGTTGATGGTTTCAAGACCATCAATGACTCCCTGGGGCATCATGTGGGCGATTTGCTGCTGGTTGAAGCCGCAGCGCGCCTGCGCAAGCTGCTGCGTGCGCAAGACACCGTCGCGCGCGTGGGCGGCGATGAATTTGTGGTGCTGCTGGAAGGGGCAACGCCAGAAGATGCGGCCACCGTGGCAGAAAAAATCGTCTTCGCCTGCAGCCAACCTTTCAATATCAATGACAGGGAGCTGCGCATCTCTGCCAGTTTGGGCATTGCCATCTACCCCGATAACGGTCAGACCTACCGTGAGTTGGCGATTAATGCTGACACCGCCATGTATCACACCAAGCGCTCGGGACGGAATGGCTTCCACTTCTTTGAAGCCTCCATGCATATCAATACCCAGAGCCGTCTGGATATGATGCTGGATCTGGGCTCTGCGCTGGATAAAAAACAATTTGTGCTGCAATACCAGCCCAAGTTCACCGCCAATCACGAAAGCATAGTCGGGGCCGAGGCCTTGCTGCGCTGGCAACACCCCAAGCTGGGGCTGATACCACCAGATCAATTTATCAGCCTGGCAGAGAAGTCTGGTCTGATTATCCCGATTGGGGAGTGGGTGCTGGATCAGGCCTGCCAGCAGATGCGCAACTGGTATGACCTGGGTCATAAGGACTGGCATGTGGCGGTCAACCTTTCATCGCTACAGTTCTGCCATGAAAAACTGGTAGATGTGGTCAAGGCCACCCTGGTGCGCTGGAAACTACCTGCGCACTGCCTGACGCTGGAAATCACTGAATCCACCGCCATGCATAATGTGAAGACCACGCTGGATATCCTGCATCAGCTGTCACGTTTGGGCGTGAAGATATCCATCGATGACTTTGGCACAGGCTACTCCAGCCTGCTTTACCTCAAGCGCCTGCCTGCCAATGAGTTGAAGATAGATCGTGGCTTCATCAGCAGCCTGGGCGAAGACAAGGGCTTTGATGATGGCGCTATTGTCTCCGCCATTATCGCGCTGGGGCATACGCTCAACTTCCAGATTGTGGCCGAGGGTGTTGAAACCGAAGCGCAAAAATCCTTCCTGCAAGGTTTGGGTTGTGATCAGTTGCAGGGCTTTGGCTTAGGTAAGCCCATGTCGCCAGAGCAACTCACTGCCCGCTTCGGCAACATGCGTCTGGCAGGCTAGGCGTCAGCCTGAGGGATTGTTTATACTAGCGACTCAACGCCAGCATGCTGCTAGTGTTGAGCGCTTGGTGGATTTTCAGGCGGTGAGATTTTTAGCTATTAACGCTGTGCAGCACAGGCGCGGCAATTTACACTTTTCACAGATTATTTCTACAGTATATTTTCCAGGGTATGTTCATGTTCAATCGCGTTACTCCAGTGTTTACACGTATTTCAGCCGTGCTTGCCATTGCGTTGCTCAGCCTGGGGCTGACCGCCTGCGGCGGCTTCAAGGTCTGGCCGTTTGGCGATGATGATGCCACGGCTACCTCGCGCGGCCCGGCGGGTTCTACCGAATACCAATGCGATAAAAGTAAGCGCTTTTACGTTAAACCGCAGGATGGCGGTGTCTGGCTGGTGCTGCCAGATAGGGAGTTGCAGCTCAGCAAGTCTGCAGAAGGTCAGTTCAGCAATGGCATTGCTAAGCTGAGCATTGAAGGCGAAAACGCCACGCTGGACGATGGCTACAAGCACGACTTCAACAACTGCAAGGCCAATCTGCCTGCCAAGAAGTAAGCAAGGCCAGGCGGCATGCCCTGAGGCCAGAGGCTTGAGGCCATCATGCTGTAGTTCTGGCTCAGGTTTTGTAGCGCAAGGCATCAACAATAATGCTGAATGCCGCGGTGGGCTGGCGGCTACTCGGGTAATACAAGTGATAGCCCGTGAATGAAGGCCACCAGTCCTCCAGTACCGGGCGCAAGCGGCCTGCATTGATAGATTCCAGCACCATATCCTCAGGCAAGTAAGCCAGGCCAAAACCTTCCTGCGCAGCTTGCAGTATGGGCGTGCTGCTGCTGAATACCAGCTGGCCATCCGTGCGTACGGTGATGGTCTGCCCATTGCGCTGAAATTCCCAGGTAAACAGCCCGCCATGGGTGGGTAGCCTAAGGTTAATGCCTTTGTGCTGATCCAGCTGCTCCGGGTGGGTAGGTGTGCCAAATCGCTCAAGATAATCAGGGGCCGCCACACAGGCCATGCGCATGTCTGCGGCAATTCTGACCGCCACCATATCCTTGGCGACCTTGCTGCCCAGACGCACGCCCATGTCGTAACGTTCAGCGACGATATCCACCAGACCATAATCCACAATGATTTCCAGCTTGATATCAGGGTAGTGCGCCAATACCTTGGACAGCTTGGGCCATAACACATGTCGCGCCGTATGTTCTGCGGCGGTGATGCGGATATTGCCAGCGGGTTTTTGCTGCAATTCAGACAGCGAGGTCAGCTCAGCGGCTATTTCCTCAAAACGCGGCGTCAAGGTCAGCATCAGGCGCTGCCCGGCGGCGGTAGGTGAAACACTACGCGTGGTGCGCGTCAGCAAGCGCATGCCCAGCCGGGATTCCAGGCCACGCACGCTATGGCTCAGCGCCGATTGGGAAACACCCAATTGCGCGGCGGCGCGGGTAAAACTTTGCTCGCGTGCCACCACCAGAAAGGCATGCAGATCGTTGAAATTGTCGCGCATAGGGTGACTTTCAGGATTAATGAATTTAACTCATAAGACCATGCGCATTATACCTACTAATCAATGACCCTTATCGCAGGTAAAGTGTGGACTTGTAAACTAGAGCTTGCGTTATTGGTTAGCACCTAAACCAACGCACAAGCCTTGCCAGCACTGAATAAAAGCAGGCTGGCAAACCAACATTCTGCCAGGCAAAACTTGGCAAGTTCTAGTAACAATGTGGCAGGTTTGCTCAAGCACAAGCCCCCTCTCTCAACGATAATGGTTGAGTAAATTAGTATGTTTATCAAATTCACCACGGTAGGCTAGGTATGTTAGGCATAGTCCAAGTAGCGCTCAGGCGTCCTTATACATTCGTCGTCATGGCGATCATCATCATGATTGCAGGCATACTTTCGGCCCTGCGCATGCCCACCGACATCTTCCCGGAAATCCGCATTCCTGTAATTGCGGTGGCCTGGCAGTACACAGGCATGTCGCCAGATCAGGTTACGGGCCGCATGCTGACGCCGTTCCAGCGTACGCTGACCACCACGGTGAATGACATCGAGCATATCGAATCCAACTCCTATACCGGGTTTGGCATCGTCAAAATTTTCTTCCAGCCCGGCGTTAATATTGCCACTGCCAATGCCCAGGTGACGGCCGTATCGCAAACGCTGCTGCGCCAGTTGCCGCCTGGCACCCAACCACCGCTGATTCTCAACTACAACGCCTCTACCGTGCCTATTCTGCAATTGGCGCTGGCAGGCAAAGGCCTGACTGAACAAAACCTCGCCGATTTGGGCATGAACGCAGTGCGTACCCGCCTGGTCTCGGTGCCGGGTGCGGCAATTCCTTATCCCTTTGGTGGCAAAACCCGTCAGGTGCAGATTGATCTGGACCCGGATGCCATGCAGGCGCGCGGGCTTTCCGGCCAGGATGTCGCCAATGCCCTGGCAGCGCAGAATCTGATCCTGCCTGTGGGTACGCAGAAGATAGGCAATTTCGAATATACAGTGCAGCTCAATAACGCACCTTCGGCGTTGGAAGAGCTGGGCAATCTACCAGTCAAGGTGGTGAATGGTGCCACGGTTTATATCCGCGATGTAGCCCAGGTGCGTGACGGTAGTCCACCGCAGACCAATCTGGTGCACGTGGATGGCGCACGTTCGGTGCTGATGTCTGTGCTCAAGAACGGCGCTACTTCAACGCTGGCAATTGTGGCGGGCATCAAGGATAAACTGGAAGAAATCAAACCAACCTTGCCAGATGAGCTGGAGGTCAGGCCCATCAATGACCAATCCATCTTTGTCAGTGCCGCCATCAAGGGCGTGGTGCTGGAAGGTTGTATTGCTGCGGCCCTCACCAGCGTCATGATTCTGCTGTTCCTCGGTAGCTGGCGCTCTACGGTGATTATTGCCGTCTCCATTCCACTCTCCATCATGGGGGCGGTGGCTGGTCTGGCCCTGGCTGGCGAAACGCTCAACATCATGACCTTGGGTGGTCTGGCGCTGGCGGTGGGTATTTTGGTGGATGACGCGACTGTCACCATAGAGAACATCAACTGGCATCTGGAACAGGGCAAGGAAGTGGAGCCTGCGATTCTGGATGGTGCACGTCAGATTGTGACCCCTGCGTTTGTTTCGCTGCTGTGTATCTGTATTGTGTTTGTGCCCATGTTCTTCCTTGAGGGCGTGTCACGCTTCCTGTTTGTGCCCATGGCGGAATCGGTGATGTTTGCGATGGTGAGCTCCTTCATCCTCTCGCGCACCCTGGTGCCCACCATGTCCAAGTACTTGCTCAAGCCGCATGCGCCGCATACCGATTTGCACGGCCATAATGACGCTCTGCCGCCAAGTCGTAACCCTTTGGTCAATTTTCAGCGTGGCTTTGAGGCCAGGTTTGAGCGCTTCCGCAGCGGTTACAAGGGCGTGCTGGAACTGGCGCTGGAAAACCGCAAGAAGTTTGTTGTGGGCTTTATGGCCTTTGTAATGTTGAGCTTTGCGCTGGTGCCTTTCCTCGGCCGCAACTTCTTCCCGGCCGTGGATGGCGGGCAGATACTCATGCATGTGCGTGTGCCTGTGGGAACACGTCTGGAGGATACCGCAGCGCGCTTTGCCAATATTCAGTCGGCCATACGCAAGATTATCCCCGAGCATGAAATTGCCACGCTGGTGGACAATATTGGCCTGCCTATCAGCTCCATCAACCTCACCTATAACAACACCGGGGTGATGGGCGTGCAGGATGGTGACATCCAGATTGCGCTGACTGAGGAGCACAGGCCGACGGCAGAATATATCAAGCTGTTGCGTGAGCAATTGCCACGCCAGTTCCCGGATACCACCTTCTCCTTCCCGCCTGCGGATATCGTTAGCCAGATTCTTAACTTTGGCTCACCTGCGCCTATTGATTTGCAGATACGCGGGGCCAATACCGCAGCCAATTTTGATTACGCCAATATGCTGGTGGCGCAGATACGCAAAGTGCCCGGTATTGCCGATGTACGCATACAGCAATCACGCAAGAACCCGGTATTGAACGTCGATATCGATAGATCGCGTGCGCAGGAAGTCGGGCTGAATACCCGCGATATCACCAATAATATGGTGGTGACGCTGGCAGGTAGCAGCCAGGTGGCACCGACCTTCTGGCTTAACCCGGATAACGGCGTGTCTTACCCGATTGTGATGCAGACACCGCAATACCGCATGGATAGCATGTCCGCATTGGAAAACCTGCCACTCAATGGCACGGTGGCTGGGGCTGCACCACAGATACTGGGCGGCCTGGCTACCTTCTCGCGCAGCAATGCCAATGCGCTGGTGAGCCAATATGACATCCAGCCCATGATACAGATCAACGCCACGACTCAAGGCCGTGATCTGGGGGCCGTGGCCAAGGAAATACGCAGCATACTGGCCGAACATGCCGATAGCGTGCCCAAAGGTTCCAGCATTGCCTTGCTGGGTCAGGTGCAGACTATGGAAAGTGCATTCTCCGGCCTGCTGTTTGGCCTGGTGGGTGCTATCGTCTTGATTTACTTGTTGATTGTGGTGAACTTCCAGTCCTGGAGTGACTCCTTCGTCATTATCAGCGCCTTGCCAGCGGCGATTGCCGGCATTATCTGGATGCTGTTTGCCAGCTTCACCCCGTTGTCGGTGCCAGCCTTGACCGGGGCCATTATGTGTATGGGCGTGGCGACGGCGAATAGCGTGCTGGTGATCAGTTTTGCGCGTGAACGTCTGGCCGAGCTTGGCAATGCGACAGAGGCCGCCATTGAAGCAGGCTTTGTGCGCTTCCGTCCGGTGTTAATGACCGCGCTCGCTATGATGATAGGCATGGCCCCCATGGCCTTAGGCCTGGGCGAGGGTGGTGAGCAGAATGCACCGCTGGGTCGTGCCGTGATTGGCGGGCTGCTGTTTGCCACGATTACCACGTTGGTGTTTGTGCCCGTGGTGTTCAGCATGGTGCATGCAAAATATCGTAAAAGTTCTTTAGAGAGTGCTAGTCATGGAGAAGTCAATGTCATCTGATCGTTCAGCATCGCGCCGCCTGGTGCGCAAGGGAGGCCTGGTATTGGTCCTGCTGGCCGGTGCCATTCTGGTGTATGGAATTACCAGCCGTGCCAAGGAGCATAGGGAGCTGGAACAATGGACCGATGAGCAGGCCATTCCTTCGGTGACCCTGATCAGCCCAAGCAGCGACAGCAATGCCCGCAATCTGGAATTGCCAGCGCGGCTGGAAGCCTTTGCGCGTGCGCCTTTGTATGCACGTGCCAGCGGTTATCTGAAAAGCTGGAGTGCAGATATCGGCAGTCAGGTTAAGGCGGGTCAGGTGCTGGGTGAAATCGAGACCCCGGATCTGGATCAACAAATCCTGCAAGCCAAGGCCGATGTTGCCAGTGCGCGGGTCAATGCCGAATTGGCAGGCACCACGGCCAAGCGCTGGCAGTCCATGCTGGGCAGTGATTCTGTCTCCCGGCAGGAAGTCGACGAACGCACAGGTGACTATGCCGCCAAGCAGGCCATTCTACAGGCAGCACAAGCCAATCTGGATCGCATTCAGGCCAACAAGGGCTTCACCAAGCTGGTGGCGCCATTTGATGGCGTGGTCACCGCGCGTTCCACCGATGTCGGTGCCTTGATCAACGTTGGCAGCTCAGCCGGATTGCCGCTGTTTGTGGTGTCAGACACCCGCAAGCTGCGCCTCTACGTTAACGTGCCACAAAACTACGCCCCGGCCATAGGCAAGGGCACGATTGCCAAGGTCAGTATTCCTGGCCAGCCCGGCAAAACCTATCAAGGCACTTTGGTTGCCTCGGCGCAGTCCGTCGATGCCGCTTCTGGCACTACCTTGTTCCAGTTTATGGTGCCCAACGCTGAAGGCGATTTGATGCCTGGAGGCTTTGCCCGCGTCTCGCTGGAACTGCCAGTGCAAGGCAATAGCCTGAGTATTCCTGCCAGCGCCCTGATTGTGCGTCAGGATGGATTGCGCGTGGCCACCTTGGGTGCAGATAACAAGATTGTGCTCAAGGATGTCACCATCGCCCGCGATTTGGGCCGCACCATAGAGCTTAGCTCAGGCATCAGCGCGGAAGATAAACTGGTGGACAGCCCGCCCGATGACATCAGCAATGGCTTGCAGGTTAAGGTGGCACAGCCATGAGTGCACTCAAGCAGGTGGCAGGCCTGAGCCTGCTGGCCATGGTAAGCGCTTGCTCTTTTGCGCCTGAACTGAAAATCCCCGAGGTGCCAGTGGCTGCCAGCTACAAGGAAACCGCGCCTTGGGTGCAGGCGCAACCTGCAGACCAATTGTCGCGCGGCGATTGGTGGGCCTTGTTTGGTGATGATGAGCTGAATCAACTGCAAACCAGGTTGATAGACAACAACCCCAACCTCGCGGCAGCGCTGGCGCATTACCAGCAAGCCCAGGCCTATACCGATCAAGCCAGGGCTGCGCTGTTCCCCAGCCTTTCCAGCAATGGCCAGGCGGGCCGCAACCGTGTCTCTGAACACCGTCCCTTGGTGCCGCCGAATGCCAATATAGCGCCCACTTACTCAGCCTATAGTCTGGGTTTACAGGCCAGTTATGAACTGGATTTGTGGGGCCGCGTGCGCAATACCGTCAAGGCAGGTGAAGCCGAAGCTGCGGCGGCCGAGGCAGATCTGGAATCTGCACGCTTGAGCCTGCAGGCGCAGCTGGCGGATCAATTTATCGTGCTGCGCGGGCTGGATCAGCAACTGCATATTCTTGCTGAAACCGTCAAAGCCAATGATAGAGCCTTGTCATTGATACGCACACGCCATGATGCAGGCATTGCCCCCGGTCTGGATGTCACGCGGGCTGAAACCCAGCTTGAGACCACACGCTCGCAGCTGGAACAGGTGAAGGCGCAACGTGCGGTAAGCGAGCATGCCATTGCGGCGCTCGTCGGGGAATCCCCCTCCAGCTTTAGCATTGCCAGTCGCCAGGATGTGATTGCCTTGCCCGAGATTCCCTTGGGCGTGCCGTCTACTCTGTTGCAACGCAGGCCGGATATTGCCGCCGCCCAACGTCGTGTTGCTTCGGCCAATGCCAGCATAGGCGTAGCCAAGACCGCATACTTCCCAGCCTTGAGCCTGGGTGCGGCCTTTGGTTACCAGAGTGTCTCCACAGGCAACTGGTTTACCGCGCCGAGCAACTTCTGGTCCATAGGGCCTAGCATGGTGTTCCAGCTGTTTGACGGCGGCAGGCGCAAGGCGCAGGTGAAGCAGGCTGAAGCCGTGCTGAACGAAAATGGCGCCAAGTATAGAGGCGTGGTGCTGGAGGCTTTTCAGCAGGTGGAAGATAATCTCGCGCGTTTGAATTACTACCAGACCGCCGCCAGGTCCGAACGTGCCGCTGCGGAAGCCGCGCAGAAGACCATGGACTTTGCCATGAACCGTTACCGCGAAGGGGCAGCCAATTATCTGGAAGTCACCACCGCGCAAACGCAGGCTTTGGATACCCAGCGTGCCTTGTTAACGCTCACCGTGAGCCAGTTACGCGCCAGTGTGGATTTGGTACGTGCACTGGGTGGTGGCTGGCAGCAGCCTGAAGTAGGCCAGGCCATAAGCAACCCGCAGTTGGGTAAGCAAGGTAGTGCGCAAACTCCTGGCTAGTGAGTTTGCCTGAGGCTGCCAGCAGCCTCAGTTGTAGGCTTGCTGGGGAGTGCTGGCTTTATCTTGCGACCAGCGCGTGAGGTAATTGCTGGGGGATTCCCCCATTACCCGTGAGAACATGCTGGTGAAACTGCCTGTGCTGCCATAGCCCAGCGCCAGGGCGATATTGGTGACGCTATGGCCTTCAATCAGCATTTCCACCGCGCGTATCAAGCATAGTTGCTGGCGCCAGGCAGAGAAACTCATCCCAGTTTCTTTCTGGAACAAGCGCGCCAGGGTGCGTGAGCTGGCCCCGGCTATATGCGACCAATCATCGATATTGCGGTCATCACCAGGATTGCTGTGCAGGCTGGCGGTGACGCGGCGCAAGCGTTGATCGCGGCCTTCAGGCAAAAACAGCGGTGCTTCCTGCGCTAGACTGATCTGGTCTATCAACACCTGCATCAAGCGCCATTGATGATCCTGCAAGCTGGCATCATGGCTGATCTGAACCACCTCCAATACCAGTTCCCGCAATAGCGGGCTTAACTTGATCACGCAGCAGCGCTTGGGCAGGGTGGCGAGTAAATCCGGGCTGATCAGCACTGTCTTCATTTCCGCAGCCTGAATATAGTAAACGCTGTGCCTTGCCGAGCCCGGTATCCAGCAGGCACGGCCGGGCGGTGTAATCCAGGAGCCATCCTCAGTTTCCACCCGCATGCTGCCCGAGGTCACAAACATCAGTTGGCCGCGCTTGTGGGCGTGCGGCTCCACCTGCCAGCCTTTGGAGTAGGTCGCCACCCGCGGTGCCACGGGCAGCAGAGAGTTGTCCGGATCTGGCATGGTGCCATTGAGGTCGGTGAATACCGGGCGGGCTTGCGTCATGATGGTTTACTGATGAGTGTGAGTGCTAAACAAGTCAGGCTATTGGGCAAGTCAGGTTACTGAGCCTGGCATGACTGGCTTGCCGCCGTCGCCTTGACCCAGTCTGCCGTCTGTTGCAGTACGTTGGCTGAAGCCTGGTTTAGCGCAGCCACGCCACCTTTGGCATCGGCACTGCTGGCCGGGGCCTGGGCTGAGAGCAAGGTCTGGCCCACAATAGTGCGCGTGCGACGTTCCACAATGCTGGCTTGCAACTGCACTACGCCATGGCTGCTGCTTGCGCTGTCAAATACCTGATCAAAAGCCACCAATTGCAGCTTGAGGCTGCAACGTGCTTCTGGCTTGGGGTTGTTGCCTATCTGCTGACGCAATAACTCCACAGGCAGGCTGGACCAGCGGCTACCAGCGTAGGTAAACACCTGGGTGGGGTTGTTATAAGCCAGGCGATAACGGATATTGCCATGCTGTACGGCTTCCACCGCGCTCAAGCTCTCTAGCGGCAAGCCAAAATCCACCTGTTGCTCTGGCTTTTGCAGGCCAAAATCGTAAAAGTCGGATTGCTTGGTTTCCGGCTTGATGGAACTGACGCAGGCAGTCAGGCTGCTTGCCAACACAAGCAGGGCAATGAAGTTTGGCATTTGGGCAGTCAAGGATCGCATGGGTGGCCTCATTGAGCGGGTTTGAAACCTGGTTCACCGGGGCCTGGACGTTGTTCAGGCTTGCCGAAGATCAGGCTTTGCGGGTTTTCTTCCAGCAGATTAAGAATGCGGCTGAAACGGCGTGCATCATCGCTGGCAGTGGCAGTCAGTTCGTTCAGGCGCGGCAGCGTCTCATTATTCAGCGTTTCGCCTATCAAACTGGTGCTGTTGCGGATTTCTCCAGTCATGCCGCGTACATCCTGCACCGCCGCAGATAATTCATTCAGTAGCGGCGTGGCGGATTGCGTGGCCTGTTGCAGATTGCTCAAGGTCTGGGTGAATTGCTGCTGGTTTTCCTCAGACATAAGTTGGCTGGCCTTGCTGAATGCCTTGTTGGCTGAATCCAGGGTGGGGCCCAGCCTTGCCGAGGCCTGTTCCAGGTTGCCCAGGGTCTTGTTCAATGATTCAACGTCTATGGTGTGCATGACGCTGTTGGCATGTTCAATCGTCGCCGTGCCGTGGTTGATGAAGGACTCTATCTTGTCCACCATGCGCGGTACGCGCTCGGAAATACGGTCTATCAAGGAGGGGCGCATGGTGATGAGCGAACCCGCAGGCAGTTGTGGCCCGCTGCCATCAGGGTCGTTGAGGTCTATATAAGCGAGGCCAGTCACGCCCTGGGCGCGCAGTTCGGCGTATGTTTCCTTGGTCAGATGCAGCTTGTCATCCACGCGTATGCTGATTTCGATGGAGGATTGCGAGTCTGGGTCCAATGCAATGTTGTTAACCTTGCCTACATTAACGCCACGGAACTTGACCGAGGCTTCGGCGCTGAGGCCAGTCACGGGTTGCTTGGAGATGATCTTGTATTCAGTGAGTGCCTGCCGACTGCCACTGAGCCACCAGAAGGCAAATACCAGGATGGTGATCAGGATCAGGGTGATGATGCCAACGGCGATGGCATGCGCGCGATTTTCCATAAATTATCCTGTTCTTTCCAATCGGACACGGATGCCCTGGAAAAAGTTTTGCACAAAGGGGTGGTCTATATGCTCAAGTTCCTGCAGCGTGCAATTGGCGACGATGCGTTTATCGGCGAGCACGGCCACGCGGTCTGAAAGAGAAACCAGGGTATCCAGATCGTGGGTGACGAAAATCACGGTCAGCCCCAGCGCCTGCTTGATGTCTTTGATCAGCTCCACAAATTTCTCGCTACGCTCTGGGTCCAGCCCGGCGGTAGGTTCATCCAGCAACAGCAGTTCTGGTTCCAGCGCCAGGGCGCGCGCCAGCGCCACGCGCTTGATCATGCCGCCGGAAAGCTGCGAAGGCAGGCGCGAGCCAGTGTCTGGCTCCATCTCAACCAGTGAGAGTTTGTGCAATACCAGCTGGCGTATGGTGGCTTCATCGAATTGGCGTAGCTCGCGCAGCGGGAAGGCAATATTGTCAAACACACTGAGCGCAGAAAACAAAGCCCCCTGCTGGAACAACATGCCCAGCCGATTCATCAGCCGTTGTTGCGGTATGCGCGGCATCTCGTGCAGATTCTTGCCAAACAACAATACCTCACCCTTGCTTGGCCGGGTCAGGCCGACAATATGCCGCAGCAGCGTGGTCTTGCCGCTGCCTGAGCCACCGACCAGCGAAACCACTTCCCCGGCATTGATGGTGAGATCCAGATTCTCATGCACGACATTGCTGCCAAACACGGTCCAGACCTTGCGGATATCGCAAATGGCTTGGCTCATGGGCTATACCCCTATGCCGCTGGTAAGGATGGCAAACACGGCATCAATCAAGATAACGCAGGTGATGGCAGTGACCACCGAGCTGGTGGTGCTGCGGCTCAGGCTCTCGGTATTGGGCTTGATGCGCAGGCCGAAATGACAGGCCACCACGGCCACCACAAAACCAAACATAACGCCTTTGATCAGGCTTAAGGTCAGGTTGACTGGCTGCACCACAGTGGCAAGGTAATCAAAGAAAAAGCGGAAGCCCAGGCCCAGCTCCATATTGGCGGAGAATGCGCCGCCCAGCAGCGCCCATACTGAGGTCCAGATCACCAGCATGGGGGCAATAAAGGTCAGGCCCAGCACCTTGGGCAACACCACGCGCAATATGCGCGAGATACCCATCACGGCCAGCGCATCAATTTCTTCAGTCACGCGCATCACACCTATCTGCGCGGTCATGGCAGAACCCGAGCGCCCGGCAACCAGCACTGCCATCAAGATAGGGCCTAATTCGCGGATCACGGCCAGCCCCAGGATGTTGACGATAAAAATATCGGCACCAAAAGTACGTAATTGGGTTGCCATCAAATAACTCATGGCTATGCCTATCATCATGCCGAGCAGGGCGGTGACAGGCAGGGCGGTGACGCCACTCTTGTAGATATTGGCGCTGAATTCGCGCCAGGGGAAATCCTGTGGCCTGCGGATTAAATACGCCAGCTCTATCACCAGCAAACCAGTGAGGCGCACAAAATCGGTGATATGGCTGCTGAGGAAGATGGTGAGCTTGCCCCAGGCCGCGATCAGGGTCAGCGGGTCAAAACTGGATTTAGGTTTTTCCGTGGCCTGGGCATTGATTTCGCCCAGCGTCTGGAACAAGTGGTTCTGCTCTTCGCTAAGGCCAGTCTTATTATCCAGCTTGCCTTGCCAGCCATTCCACAGTACGGCCGCACCTGCGGTATCCAGCTGTTCAATCTTGCTCAAGTCCCAGTGCAGGTCTTGATTGGCAAAATGCGGTTTCAGTGCCTGGCGCAGCTGGGCAAAGTCGTTATCCATCTCCCGCAACGACCATTGGCCGTGCAGAGAGATGCGCTTCTTTCCCTCAGTGTCCTGTGCTAACTGAAAACTCGCTATCGCCATGCGTGTCCTTATTGTTGAGAAGCGCTAAGCTGAAACATCAGCCTAGCGCCTGATTGCTTTATAGCAGAGTTTGAATCTTGCGTGCTTTAGATCTTTCCAAGCTTAGATCTTGCCATCCAGGCCCATCTGGAAGTATTTGTGCACGATCTTTTCCTGGTTTTCCAGCAGCCAGTCGATATCGGGCTTGTTGCTCATGGCCTTGTGAATGGCATTGGCTGTGGCTTTACGGTGGATGTCGAACAGTATCTTGTGATCAAGATTGTCTTGCTCAACAACGATAGGGTTGAGCCAGACGGAAACGATAATGCCGAGGTCATTGGCTTTTTCCTTGGGAATGTCACCATTACGCACCGCATCCAGTACGCCATTGGCAATCGCGGCTTGCACCGTGCCCATGAGGATATTGGTGTAACGCTCATTCTTGACTGTCACCTTGCTCACCATAATGGTGGCCGGACGTACCATAATGTCGGTGTTGAGAATTGCCAGCACGCGTGAATGGCCTTTGACCTGGTCGCCCAGCAGGGTGCCAAAGGCAGTGCCCATAGGCCCATCCATTTCGCCGATGATGACTTCTGGCTCTGCAGCCGTGCCCGGAGGGCCGCCTGCTACCAGGGCTTCACCGACGCGCATGAAAATCTTGTCACTCACTTGTTTCTCCTTAAGATTGGTGGAAATGTAGATACGGATGAGATTCTTTGTAACCTAATTAACTGCTAATTGCAAAGCCGAGTGCTTAAGCGAAGTAGCTCAGCGCAATATCAAAGCTAGTCACTAAAACTTCCAGACTCTGCAAAATTGCCTACGCGCTAGACTCAATGACAACAGTCGCACGCTATAATTTCCTGCATAGTCATTTATAGGGGTTTCCAGCATGAAAAGTTTTCGTAAAGAATTGTGGTTCAACGCGCCTGCCCGCATGCATTTCACCAATATCACCCAGGAAATCCAGGCCTGTTTGCGCGAGAGTGGCATACGTGAGGGCCTGGTGCTGGTGAATGCCATGCATATCACCGCCAGCGTCTTTATCAACGATGACGAATCTGGTCTGCATCACGATTACAAGGAATGGCTGGAGCGCCTGGCACCGCATGAACCCATACGCAATTACAGGCACAACGATACCGGGGAAGATAATGCCGATGCGCATATGAAGCGTCAGGTCATGGGCCGCGAAGTGGTGGTGGCGGTAACCAATGGCCAGCTCGATTTTGGCCCCTGGGAACAGATTTTCTACGGCGAGTTTGATGGCCGTCGCAACAAGCGCGTGCTGGTCAAGATCATCGGCGAGTAATTCATGACCAATCAGGTATTACTGCTGCTGGCACATCCCACCCTGGAGACTTCCCGCGTCAACAAAAAACTGCTGCAAGCCGCACAAGGCTGTGCAGGAGTGACCGTGCATGATCTCTACGCGCGATATCCAGAGCAGATGATAGATATGCGCGCAGAGCAAGCGCTGGTGGAGCAGCATGAGCTAGTGGTGTTTCAGCACCCGCTGTACTGGTACTCCTGCCCGCCATTGCTGAAGAACTGGCTGGATACCGTGTTGAGCTATGGCTGGGCCTATGGCGAAGGCGAGAATGTGCTCACGGGTAAACCCTGGGTGCATGCCATTTCTACTGGCGGTTCCGATAGTGTTTATCAGCGCCGTGGCTACAACCAGTTCACGCTGGCTGAGTTGCTGCGTCCGTTCGAGCAGGCGGCCCGCTTGTGCCAGATGCCCTATCTGCAACCGTTTCTGACGCAAGCCGCAGATACACTGAGCGATGAATATCTACAACAACAGGCAGAAGCCTATGCCGTCTGGCTGAGTCGTCTGGTGGCTGACGAGCTGCCGCCAGTAGTAGATAGCCTGCAGGCAGAGTCTGCACAATATCTTGCACCTTTGGCCGAGGAGGGCTGAGCATGGCTGAAGCGCATATCCCTTCCTTACTACTAGAAAGCGCCATCTATCTGGGCGCAGCGGTGCTGGCAGTACCTGTGTTTCGGCGCATAGGCCTGGGTTCGGTGCTGGGTTATCTATTTGCGGGCATCATCATAGGGCCCTGGGTTCTGGGGCTGGTGGCTGATACCGAGACCGTAATGCACTTCTCGGAATTTGGCGTGGTGATGATGCTGTTCCTCATCGGTCTAGAGATAGAGCCGGATAAACTCATGGAGTTAAAACTGCCCATTTTCGGCATGGGCGGCCTGCAAGTGCTGCTCACTGGCGGAGTGGTGTTTGGCCTGGGTGCAGGGCTGGGGCTGGATTGGCGTCTGGCACTGGTGGCAGGCATGGGTGTGGCAATGTCATCCACGGCAATTGCCATGCAGATTCTGGGAGAGCAGGGCGCGCTGAACCGCCCTGATGGTCGCTCGGCCTTCTCGGTATTGCTGTTCCAGGACTTGGCGGTGATTCCCTTGATGATCCTGTTGCTGGTGATTGCGCCCGGCGAGCAAACCTCGCAAGGCGTGCATATGGATTGGCTGGCCATACTCAAGGCGGTATCACTGGTGGTGTTGCTGGTGCTGAGCGGCAAATATCTGCTGCGCCCGGTATTACGCTATATCGCCAATACTGGCTTGCGCGAGATCTTTATTGCCTTTGCCTTGCTGCTGATCATTGGGGTTTCCATCCTCATGACACTGGTTGGCCTGTCCATGGCGCTGGGGGCTTTTATCGCGGGGGTAATGCTGGCCGATTCTGAATACAGGCAGGAGCTGGAGCTGGATATAGAACCGTTCAAGGGCTTGCTGCTAGGGCTGTTCTTTATCTCGGTCGGCATGTCGGTCAACCTGGATATTGTCATGCAACAGCCCTGGCTGATTGTCGGGCTGGCACTAGGTTTTGTGGCGATCAAACTGGTACTGCTATTTGGGCTGGCAAAGCTATTCAAGCTGGGCAATGCAGGCGGACTGATGTTTGCTGTCACCTTGTCGCAGGTGGGTGAATTTGCCTTTGTGATTTTTGGTGCGGCGCTGGATGCCAAGGTCATAGGCTTTGAACAAAGTGCCTTGCTTAACTCCGTGGTCGCGCTTTCCATGGTCACCACGCCCTTGCTGCTGCTGGGTTACAACATGCTGTATAGGCGCAGGCTTAATCAGCGTGGGCGTGATAAAGGCCATGACGAGTTTGAAGAAGCCAGGCCTATTATCGTTGCAGGCTTCGGCCGCGTAGGTCAGATCATCACGCGCTTGCTGACCAGTGCAGGCATAGCGCCCACGGTAATTGAGCATGACCCCAACCAGATCGAGCTGATGCGCAATTTTGGCTACCGCGCCTATTACGGTGATATCACCCGCCCAGATGTGCTGAGAGCAGCGGGTATTGCCCAGGCCAAGATTCTGATCCTGGCCATCGATAACGCCGAGGAAGCGCTGGAAACCGCACGCTATGTGCGTCAGCATTATCCAGAAGTGAAAATACTTGCGCGGGCGCGCAACCGTACCTATGTCTTCGACTATATGGACTTAGGGATAGACAGCGTGCGCGAAACCTTCCTCGATGCGGTGAACCTGGGTGAACTGGCTTTGCGTGAAACGGGTTACACCCCGTTTCAGGCACATAGAACCGCCTGGCGTTTCCGTCAGCATGATGAAAAGATGATGCGCGATATTCATCCTATTCATACCGACATGCAGAAAATCGTTTCGCATAGCGTGCGCTCACGTCAGGATTTGCAGAATACCTTGCGTCAGGAAATGGATGAGGCCGTGGCGAGCTTTAACCATAATGCCTGGGAAGGTGGCAGTGCTGAAACCAAGGCTTAACGCTTAAAATTGAGCTTGGCAGATAACAAAAGAGCTAGCACTTGCTAGCTCTTTTGCCTTTGTGCTGTCTGTACAGATCAAACCTAGCTCTGGATATAACTTTCCAGCTGCTTGATCAGAAACTCCTGATAGGCAATCGTTTCCTTGACCAGATCACCTATGGAAAGCAGGCCTACCAGCTTGTCGCCATCCAGCACTGGCAAGTGGCGTATGCGCTTGCCTGACATCAAGTTCATACAGTGATCTATGCTGTCTTCCGGGGTGACGGTAATCAGTTGCACCGACATGATGTCACCCACAGTTGTGGTTTTGGAAGTCTTGCCCTTGATCACCACCTCACGCGCGTAATCCCGCTCTGAGAAAATACCCACCATCTTGTCCCTGTGCATGACCACCAGGGCGCCAATATGGTGTTCCGCCATTATGAGCAAGGCATCATAAACCAGGCTTTCCGGTGCGACGGAATAGATGGTGCTGCCCTTGGTTTCCAGAATCTGGCTTACAGTTTTCATGGTCTCCTCCTGCTGTTTTTATTGGGGGTGATTCCAATATACACCTTAATGGAGGAGGGTTAAATATTTGAGGGGATAGGGGAAAAGCTTGGGGCGAGGATGGTTATGGCTGGAGGTTTTGTGGTCTTGACCCCTGCTCTCGCTAGCGGCAGCAAGGGACAAGGCAACTACCACTCCCACTACCAATGATGCGCCAAGCAAAAAAGTCTCACCCCTGTCCTTGCACACCACTTAGCCAGATTTGCACAACTGAAAGATAAAAATCTTGACAGTGCTACTTGACATGATTAGTTGGCTAACTATAATTTAGCTAATTATGTTACAACTCCGTGACCTTCCTAGCCAGGTAGTACTGGAAAAATTCTCTGCTCGTTACCCCGAGGCAGATACCAGTGCCATCACTTCTTTCCTGCAACTTTTGCGCGTGGCAAGCGATCTCTCCATGGCGCTGGATGCCTGCCTGAGTCAGCATGGCTTGCTGCAAGGGCGCTGGTGGGTGTTGATACTGCTGATGCGCGAAGACAATCATATGTCATTGCCTTCGGTATTGGCGGAGAAAGCCGGGGTTAGCCGCCCCACCATGACGGGCCTGATAGATGGGCTGGAGCGTGAGCAGTTGGTAGAACGCGTATTTGATAAGGATGACAGGCGCAAAGTGTCTATCAAACTCACCGAACAAGGCCAGGCCAAGCTCGATCAAGTGATGCCAGATTATTACTCCAGGCTGCGTTTGTGCATGGCCGCCGTGAGTGAAGATGAACGTAGTCTGCTGAATGGCATCCTACACAAGCTGGATGCAGGCATAGTGGCCTTTGACGCGCCGGATGGTGCTGGTCTTTAGGCAACTTGCAGTCGTTTCAAAATGGTTTGCAGCAAGCTCAGAATCTAAAACCAAGATCTAAAACTTAAGATAAAGGGATACACCATGAATAACAGCAAAAGCATTATCGTCATTATCCTGTTGGTCGTGCTCGGTATAGGCGGGGCGCTTTGGTATCAATGCCATAGCAAGCCTGATGAAGAGGAAGCGCGTGCCTTGGTGGGCAAGCTGAATGCCGCCTGGGACGAAGCCTTTGCCCAGGCCTCCGCAGGCACTATCGCCTCTTACTATGATGAACATGGCAGCTTGTTACCCGCAGGTGGCGAGCAAGTAGTGGGCAGCCAGGGCATTGCCGATTTCTGGTCTGGCCTGTTTGCCAAGGGTTTGAGCGAGCACAAGATCACCACTGTGGAAACCGGGATTGTCGGCGGCACTATCTACCAGCGCGCCAAGTGGAGTGCAGTACTCAAGGCGCCAGACGCAGAGCCTAAGGAATTCAGCGGCAATCTGCATTTGCTCTACAAGCAGCAACAGGATGGTAGCTGGAAGATTCTTACCCATACCTGGAATTGATTTTAGTTTTTAGCATTACCTCTATATAAACCCTCAAAGGAAGCAATATGACCGCAGCAGACTTCAAAGCCACCGCCCTCAGCCTGAACCAAGCCTGGGACAATGCCTTCAATGCCAAGGATCACGAACTCGTGGCTTCCTACTATGACGACGCAGGCACGGTATTGCCCGCAGGTGCTGCCCAGATCACTGGCAAGGCCGCGCTGGTTTCCTTCTGGAAAACCTCCATAGGGCAAGGCATCATCGACCATAAGCTGGAGCTGCTGGAGGCTGGTGTTGATGGCAATCTTGCGCATCAACGTGGTCATTGGAGCGCTGCGGTGGTGGATGCGCAGGGTGAACGTCAGAACTTCAGTGGCAATGTGCACTTGCTCTACCGCAAGCAAGCCGATGGCAGCTGGAAAGTGCTGAGCCATATCTGGAACTAAGCGTTACACATAGCAATAACAGCAATACAAGAAAGCCGCCAGGCCAGAAAATGGCATGATGGCGGTATGAATGTGGCAGGAAAGTCAGGACTCACCATGAATGCAGCAAGCCCACACGGGCAAAACACCTTACGTGCCTTCGCCGCCCTGATAGTGCTGGCCTTGCTCTGGGGCTATAACTGGGTGGTGATGAAGCACGCGCTGGAGTTTGCCGGGGCTTTCCAGTTTGCTGCCATGCGTACTTTCTATGGCGCGCTGTGTTTGTTTGCGCTGCTGTTGATCATGCGCAAGCCGCTAAAGCCGCGCGAGCTGCCTACCCTGATATTGCTGGGCGTGCTGCAAACCTGTGGCTTTACCGGCATGATTATCTGGGCGCTGGTGGAAGGGGGGGCGGGCAAGACCGCCGTGCTGACCTACACCATGCCGTTCTGGGTGATGGTGCTGGCCTGGCCTTTGCTCGGTGAAAAAATCCGCGGTGCGCAGTGGTTTGCGGTGCTGAGCTCAGTGATGGGTTTGGTGATTATTCTGGACCCGCTGCATCTGGGCACAGGCTGGTTCAGCATGCTGCTGGCGATTTTGGGTGGTGTGTTCTGGGCCATTTCGGTGATTGTTGCCAAGAAGCTGCATCAGCGTGTGCCGGATATGGACTTGATGTCACTGACTGCCTGGCAAATGCTATTTGGCTCATTGCCGCTGGTGGTGGTGGCCTTTATGGTGCCTGCTGGGCCGATCAACTGGACGCCCAACTTCATAGGCGCGGTGCTGTTCAATGCCGTGCTGTGCAATGCGCTGGCCTGGCTGCTGTGGTTATATGCCTTACAGCATCTGCCTGCGGGGATTGCCAGCATGACTTCCTTGCTGGCTCCGGTGATAGGGGTGCTGGCGGCCTGGCTGCAATTGGGTGAGACACCCACACCAGGGGAAATCATTGGCATGTTGCTGATAGGCCTGGCGCTGCTGATCATTTCCCTGCACAGCATGCGTGCCAAAGAGGTGGTAGACCCAGCCATGGGGCAGGATTGATGGCGAGCTTCAACGTAATCCCGATTTAACCCGGCTATCTCCATTCACGTATCTGAAATCATGCAGCACCTGCTAACTGGCAAGTTAGCGGTGACTGCATTTTTCACTTTTAGCGCTGATATTTCTTGCAAGCCTGTATGGTAAAATCCGCCAAGTTTTTTGCTTCAATCGCAATCAAAGGATTCTACTCATGGCAGGGCATTCCAAATGGGCTAACATCCAGCACCGTAAAGGGCGTCAGGATGCTAAGCGCGGCAAGATATTCACCAAGCTGATCAAGGAAATCACCGTTTCTGCACGTCTCTCGGGCGGCGATCTCAACTTCAACCCGCGTTTGCGTGCGGCTGTGGCAGAAGCCAAAGAGCAGAACATGCCCGCAGACAACATTACGCGCGCGATCAAGCGTGGTACGGGCGAGCTGGAAGGCGTGAGCTACGAAGAAATTCGCTATGAAGGTTATGGCATAGGCGGTGCGGCCATCATCATCGACTGCCTGACCGATAACAAGCAACGCGCGGTGGCCGATGTGCGCCATGCGCTGAGCAAGAATGGCGGCAATCTGGGCACCGATGGTTCGGTATCGTTTATGTTCAAGCACTGTGGTGTGCTGCTGTTTGAGCCTGGCACCAGTGAAGACCAGGTGATGGAAGCCGCACTCGAAGCCGGGGCTGAAGATGTGGTGACGGATGAAGACGGCAGCATAGAAGTGATTACTGCGCCGAATGATTTCACCGTGGTCAAGGAAGCACTAGAGGCCGCTGGCCTTAAGCCTGTATTGGCTGAAGTGACCATGAAGCCAGATAATGAAACCGTATTCAGTGGTGAAGACGGTGCCAAGATGCAAAAGCTGCTGGATGCGCTGGAAGATCTTGATGATGTGCAAGATGTTTACACCACGGCTGTGATAGAAGAGTAAACATCGAGGAATGACCTTACGAATTCTTGGTATTGACCCTGGCTTGCGGCTCACTGGTTTTGGCGTGATTGAGAAAATCGGCGAAAAACTCAGCTATATCGCCAGCGGTACCATCAAGACCACCACGGGTAAGGGCAGTGAAATAGAAGACTTGCCCACCCGTCTCAAGATCATTCTCGACAGTCTGGCGGAAGTCATCAGCACTTACCAGCCACAACAAGCGGCGATAGAAAAAGTCTTCGTCAACGTCAATCCCCAATCTACCCTGTTGCTGGGTCAGGCACGCGGTGCCGCCATCAGCGCCCTGGTCTTGCGTGATTTGCCCGTGGCGGAATATACCGCGCTGCAGGTCAAGCAGGCGGTGGTGGGTAATGGCCATGCCGCCAAGGATCAGGTGCAGGAAATGGTCAAGCGCTTACTTAATCTGCCTGGCTTGCCCAGGCCAGATTCGGCGGATGCCTTGGCCTGCGCCATCTGTCATGCACATGGCGGGCAAGGGTTGGGTAAGTTGGCAACAGCAGGCTTCAGGGTGAAAGGCGGCAGATTGATATGATTGCAAGATTGAGCGGTATCCTCATAGACAAAACTCCACCACAGGTGGTGATCGATTGCCACGGTGTGGGCTATGAGTGCGAAGTGCCCATGAGCACCTTTTACAACCTGCCTGCCACAGGCGAAAAAGTAGTGTTGCTCACCCAGTTTATTGTGCGTGAAGACGCGCAATTGCTCTATGGCTTTGGCAGTGAGCAAGAGCGTGCCACCTTCAGGCAATTACTCAAGGTCAATGGCATAGGTGCCAAGTCGGCTTTATCGATTTTGAGTGGCTTGTCGGTGGATGATCTTGCGCAGGCAGTGGCCTTGCAGGAGCCAGGCTTGCTGACCAAAGTGCCAGGCGTAGGCAAGAAAACCGCTGAGCGTTTGCTGCTGGAGCTTAAGGATAAATTCTCCATCGAAGGGTTGACCACAGCAGGCGGTGCAGCGCATGCCAAATCGGCCAGTAGCGATGTACTCAATGCCTTGCTGGCCTTGGGTTACAACGAGCGCGAAACCCTGGCGGCGGTGAAGCAACTGCCTGCTGATGTCTCCGTCACCGATGGCATCAAACTGGCGCTGAAAGCACTTTCCAAGACTTAGTGTTTGGTTCAGCGTTTGCACGGGGGGCATGGCATGCACCCCAAGCGCATCACCTGACATAAGCTGCGCTATTGCGCAGATTTTGCTGTGAGATGTGCAGAACTGGCGCAAAGTTTTCTGTATCATGCACATAGAGCATTCAGGCTTGTGCCAAAAAAATATTAAGCCTTAGTAAAATCCAGCTCCTGAGTGTATCCCTGGCGCAAGCCGCAACTGACAAGCCAGCCCATGATAGAAACCGATCGATTAATCGCCCCCTCTCCCCAAGGCACGCAAGAAGAAGCGCTGGAACGCGCACTACGCCCCAAGGTGCTCGACGAATATGTCGGTCAGGAAAAGGCGCGCGCGCAGCTGGAGATTTTTATCAATGCGGCGCGTGGTCGTTCCGAGGCACTGGATCATGTGCTGTTGTTTGGCCCGCCTGGTCTGGGTAAAACCACCTTGGCGCACATTATCGCCAAGGAAATGGGCGTCAATATGCGCCAAACCTCAGGCCCGGTATTGGAACGCGCGGGAGACTTGGCTGCGCTGCTGACCAATCTAGAGCCTAACGATGTGCTGTTTATTGATGAAATCCACAGATTGTCACCTGTGGTGGAAGAAATTCTTTACCCGGCGATGGAAGATTACCGCCTGGATATCATGATAGGTGAAGGCCCGGCGGCACGCTCTGTGCGCCTGGACTTGCCGCCTTTCACGCTGGTGGGTGCCACCACGCGTGCGGGCATGTTGACCAACCCCTTGCGTGACCGCTTTGGCATTGTCTCCAGGTTGGAGTTTTATACCGCCGAAGAACTGGCGCGCATAGTGCACCGCTCTGCTGGCCTGCTGGAAGTCAGCATGGAAGCCGATGGCGCGCTGGAAATTGCGCGTCGCTCGCGTGGCACACCGCGGATTGCCAACCGCTTGCTACGTCGGGTGCGCGACTATGCGCAAGTGAAATTCAATGGCGTGGTGAGCTCTGAGATTGCCGATGCGGCCTTGCAGATGTTGGATGTAGACAAGCTGGGCTTTGATGTCATGGATAGAAAATTATTATTGGCCGTGCTGGAGAAGTTCGATGGCGGCCCGGTAGGCCTGGATAATCTGGCCGCCGCTATAGGCGAAGAGCGCGACACCATTGAGGATGTGCTGGAGCCGTATTTGATACAGCAAGGCTACCTGATGCGTACACCCAGAGGGCGGATTGCGACGCAGCAGGCTTACCAGCATTTCGGTTTGGCGGTGCCTGGCAAGCTGGGCACAGGGGAGCTGTGGCAGCAATGAGTGGTGTGCAAGAGTTTCGCTGGCCAGTGAGGGTGTATTACGAAGATACCGATAGTGGTGGTGTGGTGTATCACGCCAATTACGTCAAGTTTATGGAGCGTGGCCGTACCGAGTGGGTGCGCAGCCTGGGCATAGACCAGTCTGAACTAAGGCGCGATCTCGGGGTCTTGTTCGTGGTGCGTGCCCTTGCGCTACAATACCGCCGCCCAGCCAGCATTGATGATGCGCTGGAAGTGGTGACCGAAGTAGAAAAAATGGGGCATAGCCTCATCAAATTCAAACAGAAAATAGTGCGTGGCGATGAACTTTTGGTTCAGGCCACGGTAGAAGTTGTCTGTGTAGAGGCTGAAAAATTCCGGCCAGCGCAGCTCCCGGCAGTCCTGCGCAATCTGATCAAACCAACGGAGCTTGAATGAACCTTACCGAAGATATGTCATTTTTAACGCTGATCACTGGCGCCAGTGTGCCAGTGCAGATTGTGATGGCGCTGTTGCTGCTGACCTCGCTGATATCCTGGTGGTATATCTTCCTCAAGGTATTTTCCATCCGCAGCGCGGATAAAGAGGCCGAGGAATTTGAACGCGTATTCTGGAAGGGTGGCGATCTCAATCAGCTCTATGAGAGCGTGACCTCGGGCCGCCGCAATGTGCAGGGCATGGCCAGCATCTTTGAAGCAGGTTTTAAGGAATACGCCAGGCTGAAGCGCCAATCCGGCCTGGAAGTCAGTGATGTCACCGAAGGTGCGCGTCGCGCCATGCGGGCTTCATACAACCGCGAAATGGACGAGCTGGATTCACATCTGCCATTCCTCGCATCTGTGGGTTCGGTCAGTCCGTATATCGGTTTGTTTGGCACGGTATGGGGCATCATGAATGCCTTCCGTGGTCTGGCTAATATGGCCCAGGCTACCCTGGCCCATGTGGCCCCTGGTATTGCCGAAGCGCTGGTGGCTACTGCCATCGGTTTGTTCGCCGCGATTCCGGCCGTGATTGCCTACAACCGCTTCACTGCCTCGGTAGACCGTCTGGCCGTGCGCTATGAAAGCTTTATCGAAGAATTTACCAACATCCTGCAGCGCAAAGCCTAAGGAGATTTGATGAGTCGTCGCAAATCCCGTCGCCTGATGAACCAGATTAACGTCGTGCCGTATATCGACGTGACCCTGGTATTGCTGGTGATCTTTATGGTGACCGCCCCCATGACCAACCCTGGGGTGGTTGAATTGCCCCAGGTCGGCCAGACCCTGAAGCAAACGGCTGCGCCCATTGTCATTACCGTCAAGAGTGATGGCAAGGCGGAAATCGAAAGCAAGGTCATGGAGCGTGACCAACTGCTGTTTGAAGTCAAAACCCAGCTGGAAAAAACCCCTGATCGCGCCATCGTCATCGCCGCCGATAAAAACGTGCAATACGACAAGGTCATCACCTTGATGGATAGCCTCAAGCAATACAAAGTCGGACTCTTGCTCAAGCCAGCTAATTGATTTGATGAAGCCACGTAAACCCAATCCCTATCTGGTCAAGGCAGGCGCGCTTTCGCTGCTGGTGCACATTGTGCTGCTGGTGGTGTTGCTGGTGTCCTTTAACTGGAACACCAGCCACCCGGTGGTGGTGGCACAGGTTGAGCTATGGGAAAACCTGCCTGCGGATAAACCAATCGCCAAGCCGCCTGCACCCAAGCCGCCAGAACCAGAGCCTGTAAAGCCCGAGCCGAAACCGGAACCCAAGCCTGAGCCCAAGCCAGACCCTGCGCCCGAACCCGAGCCGCAAGCGGAAATTCAGGTAAAGAAAAAAGAGCCGGAAAAGCCCAAGCCGGAAAAAAAGGTAGAGCCTAAACCTGAGAAGAAGGCAGAGCCTAAAAAACCTGAGCCCAAGCCAGAGAAAAAGCCCGAGCCGAAAAAGGATGATAGCAAGCGCCTGGAAGAACTGAAGAAGCTGCAGCAGGAATTGCTCAATGAGGACGCACGCCCAGCCCCTGCGCAAAAACAAGGGCCAACGCAGGCAGGTGCCAATGTCGCCAATCAGAGCGAGATGGATAAATATGTGGGGCTGATCCGCGCCAAGATTCAGCGCAATGTGAATCGTCAGCTGTGTGGTTCTGGCAAGCCAGAGCTGGAGCTGGGCATCACCTTGATGCCTACGGGTGAGGTCATAGGAACACCAAGGTTGCTCAAGAGCAGCGGCATCCCTGCGTGCGATGAAGCAGTCGAGCGTGCGGTACTGCAATCTCAACCTTTGCCGCTACCCTCGCAGCCTGAGTTGATCGCGCGTTTTCGTGATTTACAGCTTAAATTCCGTCCAAATGAGGATTTTTAAGCAAAAATTACGTTCTATTAACAAAATAAAGCCTGGCTCAGACCCAGCCGCATAGTGCGGTCAAGGGCGAATTTGATAGAATGGCGCCTAAACCATCGGGGAACTTTGTAATTTTTTAAAGCCCTAAACACAAATGAATAAATTACGCTTATTACTCAGTCTCTTAGTTTTCTTCCTGCCATTTGGCGCCAAGGCGGCACTCACCATTGAGATTGTGGGTGGTGCGGCCCAGCAGATTCCTATCGCCGTGGTGCCCTTCGCCCAGCAAGGCACCATCGCCGGACAGCAGGACACCATTGCCAATGTGATCAGTGCCGATTTGCGTCGCAGCGGCATGTTCCGCGTGCTGGAAACGCGTGGGGTGGCGAGTCAGCCGCATGAGTTGAATGAGGTGAACTATAACGACTGGTCAGCGATACAGGCGCAGGCCTTGACCATAGGCACCATAGAAAACCTGCCTGGCAATAGGCTCAAAGTGTCTTTCCGCTTGCTGGATGTCTACAAGCAAAACCAGCTGGTGGGTATGGAATACAACATCACGCCAGCCCAGCTGCGCATGACGGCGCACAAGATTGCCGATGTGATTTACCAGAAATTGACGGGTGAGCAGGGCGTGTTTGCCACACGTATTTCCTACGTCAGCAAGGCCAACGGCCGTTACTCGCTGCAAGTGGCAGATTCCGATGGCTTCAATCCGCAAACCGTTGTGTCTTCTGTAGAGCCTATCATTTCCCCAGTGTGGTCACCTGATGGCACCAGATTGGCGTATGTGTCCTTCGAGAAGAAGAAGCCTATCGTATATGTGCAGTCTCTGGTGTCTGGTCAGCGCACTGTGTTGGCTAACTTCAAGGGTAACAACAGCGCACCTTCCTGGTCGCCAGATGGCAAACGCCTGGCGCTGGTGCTGACTTACGCTGCCAACTCACAGATTTACAGCATTAATGCCGATGGTACTGGCTTGCAGCAGTTGACCCGCACCACTGCGATTGATACCGAGCCAACCTGGTCGCCAGATGGTCGCTATATTTACTTCACCTCTGACCGTGGCGGCAGCCCGCAGATTTACCGTATGTCTACCAGTGGCGGTGATGCCAGCCGTGTGACATTTGAAGGTGGTTATATCGTCAGCCCGCGCATTTCGCCGGATGGCAAGTCACTGGCTTATATCCGTCGTGATGAAGGCAAGTTCCGTGTAGCGATACAAGATATCCTCAGTGGTCAGGTGCAGATACTCAGTGATGGTGCCAAGGATGAAGCGCCTAGCTTTGCGCCTAATGGCCGCATGATATTGCATGCTACCAAGATAGGCGGACGTGGTGCGCTGGCTGCGGTATCTGCTGATGGCAAGGTTAAGCAACGTCTTAGTGAAGCTGGTGGTGATGTGCGTGAGCCAGCCTGGGGCCCGTTCGTTAATCAGTAGTGCTAGGTTTAAGCAGGACAGTAATAAATGAATAACAAGCAAGTTCTTGTAAGGGCTGGCGTCTGCTACTGGCGCGGGTTTATGTGAACAGGCAAGTTTGTAGTGATGTAACAGTTGATTGTGTTGGTCTTAATAATTAAAGGAGAGAACAAAGTGAACAAGCGTCTATTGATGAGCGTACTGCTTGCTGCCATGTTGGCAGCTTGCTCGAGCAAGGCTGTTAAGGATACCCCTCAAGCTGCAGTTGTAGACAAGAGCCCGGCAACGACTCAGTCTTCCAGCAGCAACGATTCTGCAACCAGTGGTGTTTCTGACTCCTCACTGGCTAGCAACCCGTTGAAGGACCCTAACAACATCCTGTCCAAGCGTAACATCTACTTCGACTACGATAGCGATGCAGTCAAGGCTGAGTTCCGCCCACTGATCGAAGCACATGCTAAGTACCTGACTGCGCACAGCGATGCCAAGGTTTCCCTGTTGGGCAACACCGATGATCGCGGCACTCGCGAGTACAACCTGTCCCTGGGTCAGCGTCGTGCCGTAGCTGTGAAGAAGGTATTGAACGTATTGGGCGTGCAAGACAGCCAAATCGAAACCGTGAGCTTCGGTAAGGAAAAGGCTAACGCCACTTGCGCTGATGACTCTTGCTACAAGCAAGATCGTCGCGTAGACATCGTTTACCAAGGCGAGTAATCAATGATGCCGCGTTTACTGGTACTGGCTACTGCAGCCGTTCTCTCGCTGCCTTATATTGCCCAAGCCGCATTGTTCGGTGATGATGAAGCGAGAAAGAAGATTGCCGATCTGCAGCAACAGGTGCAAAGCCAGCAACAGGAAACGCAGGCAACATTGGCTGAACTGAAGAAAAGCCAGCAAGCTCTGGAAGTCAAAAGCCAGGGCATGCTGGATTTATTGGGGCAGATTGATCGCCTCAATCAAGAAATTAGCCGTTTGAAGGGCGATCTCGAGGTCGTCAATCACAATGTAGATAATGTGCAGCAACGTCAGCGTGACTTGTACGCCGATACTGATGGCCGTCTGCGCAAGCTGGAAGCAAGCGGTGTGGCTGCTGCTAGCCAGCCTGGTCAAGAAGGCCAGGGTGCTACAGAAGGTGGTCAGGCCGCCAGCCCGGAAGCCGCAGAGCTGGATGCCGCCAAGGCATTGCTGGCTTCAAGCAAGTTCAAAGAGGCGTTTGACGCCTATAGCAAGTTCCTGCAAGCTCATCCTGGCTCACGTCAGGCACCTGAGGCTTTAATCGGCTTGGGTAGTGCGCAGTTTTCTTTGAAAAACTACAAGGCTTCAATCAGTACACAGCAAAAGCTGATCACCTTGCATCCAGATAGCGACAAAGTGCCAGATGCCATGTTCAGCATTGCCAATAGCCAGATACAGCTGTCTGATGTCGATGGTGCCAAGAAAACCTTGCGCAGCCTGCTGGATAAATATCCCAGCCATGAATTGGCACCCAGTGCCAAGCGCCGCTTAGGTGTGCTGGACTCTATCAAGTCCAAATAATCCCGTGTTACGTATCCACGAAATATTCCACTCCCTGCAAGGGGAGTCATCGCGTGTAGGCCTGCCTACCGTATTTGTGCGCCTCACAGGCTGCCCCATGCGCTGCGTTTATTGCGACACTGCCTATGCCTTCAAGGGAGGTAGCAATATGTCGCTGGACGAGATCATGGCGCAGGTGGAGAGCTATGGCGCGCGCTATGTCTGCGTGACTGGCGGTGAACCGCTGGCGCAGAAAAAAGAATGCCTCAATCTCCTGCAGCGCCTGTGCGATGCGGGTTATGAAGTCTCGCTGGAAACAGGTGGTGCAGTCGCCACTGATGGCGTTGATGAACGTGTGGCGGTGATTCTTGATATCAAGACGCCAGGCTCGGGTGAGTTGGCCAATAACCACTGGGAAAACCTTAGCCGCCTCAAGTCCAAGGACGAAATCAAGTTTGTCTTGTGCAGCCGTGAAGATTACGACTGGGCCAAACAACTGCTGGCCGAGCATGCGCTCAACGATAAATGCCAGGTAATCTTCTCACCTGTATTCAGCCAAGTCTCGCCTACCGACCTGGCCGACTGGGTGCTGGCCGACAAACTACCTGTGCGCATGCAGGTACAACTGCATAAGATCCTCTGGGGTGAAACCCCAGGCAAGTAGGGCGGTGAAACCCCAGGCAAGTAAAGTGGTGAAATCCCGGGTAAATAACTGGCGAGACCCCAGGCAAGTAATTCAACGGCTAGCCATATCAAGCTAGACCGAATCTAGGAAGTCAACTCATGAGTAAGAAAGCGGTGGTGTTGTTATCGGGTGGATTAGACTCCGCCACGGTATTGGCAATTGCGCGCGCTCAAGGCTATGAATGCTATTGCCTGAGCCTGGACTATCAGCAACGCCACAGAGCCGAGCTGCATGCTGCCGATCAGGTCTCCCAGGCATTGGGGGCGGCATTGCACAAGGCCGCCCAACTGGACCTTGCCATGTTTGGCGGTTCAGCACTCACTGATAGTAGTATTGCGGTGCCCGAAACGCCGAGTGAGGGCATTCCCGTTACCTATGTGCCTGCACGTAACACCATCATGCTGTCACTCGCTCTGGCCTGGGCCGAGATACTCGATGCGCGAGATATCTTTATCGGGGTCAATGCACTGGATTACTCAGGTTACCCGGATTGCCGTGGCGAATATATCAGCGCCTTCCAGAACATGGCCAATCTTGCCACCAAGAGCGCTATAGAAGGCCGCACCATCAGCATACATGCGCCACTGATTGATATGACCAAGGCCGAGATCATTACCCGCGGTACTGAGCTGGGTGTGGATTACGGCCTGACCGTGTCTTGCTATCAGGCCAATACTCATGGCGAGGCCTGTGGCGTTTGTGATTCCTGCCGTTTGCGCAGGCAGGGCTTCATTGTGGCCGGAATTGCCGATGCCACGCGCTATGTCCCCGGGACAAGTCTTGCAGAATAGTCTTGCCAAGACCATAAAAAATAACGTAAAATCCGCGCCTTTCTGTCTAGTCTAAAGAGAACAAGATTATGGTGATCATTCGTCTCGCCCGTGGTGGCGCGAAGAAAGCTCCTTTTTACAGTGTAGTCGTGGCTGATTCCCGTAGTCGCCGTGACGGCCGTTTTATTGAGCGCGTAGGTTTCTACAACCCGTTGGCTAAAGAAGGCCAAGAAGGCCTGCGTCTTGATAGCGAGCGTATTGCTCACTGGCGCAGCAATGGCGCGCAGCTGTCTGACAGCGTTGCACGCCTGGTTAAGCTGGCTCAAAAGTCTGCTTAATTCTAAGCCGTTGCGAAACGGCTGGTAAAAGTCGTGAGTGAATTAGTCATTATGGGGCGCGTAGTCGCCCCTTATGGCGTTTATGGTTGGCTGAAAGTACAGCCTGAAACCGAAACGCTGGACGGCTTGTTTGATTATGATCACTGGTGGCTGGGGCGTGGCGATCCGCTGCAACCCGAGCAATGGCGCTCATATGAAGTCGAACATGCCAAAATCCACAATGATCTTTTAGTGGTCAAGCTGGATGGTGTGAATGACCGAGATGCTGCTTTTGCCTGTAAAGGTATGCGCATTGCAGTGCCGCGTGATGCCTTGCCAGCACCTGAAGAAGACGAGTACTACTGGTCAGATTTGATTGGCCTCAATGTCAGCAATCAGCAGGGTGTGGCATTGGGTGTGGTCAATGATGTATTCGCCACTGGTGCCAATGACGTCATTGTGGTGAAGGGTGAGCGTGAACGATTGCTGCCCTTTATTGCCCAGGTGATTATCGAGGTAGATATCGCGGGCAAGACCATGCTGGTGGATTGGGACGCCGAATTTTGAGCGAGCAAGAAACCGCAGCTGACAGCCAAAAGCGTGTCATGCAGTTTGATGTCATCAGCCTGTTTCCGGATATGTTTGCTGCACTCAGTGGTTTTGGCATTAGCTCCAGAGCCTTGGAGCGAGGCATCTACCAGCTGGGTTTATGGAATCCGCGTGATTTCACTGTAGATAACTACAGGACAGTGGATGACAGGCCTTACGGTGGCGGCCCAGGCATGGTGATGTTGGCAGAACCGCTAGCCAGCGCCATACAGGCGGCCAAGCTGAGACAGCAGGCGGCTGGGGTGGTAGGCAGCAAGGTGATACACCTCTCGCCACAAGGTAAACCCTTGACTCATGCGCATGTGATGCGCTTGTGTGAGGAGCCAGGGCTGATATTGCTGGCAAGCCGCTATGAAGGTGTGGATGAGCGATTGCTCGCTACGGTAGTAGATGAAGAAATTTCGATAGGCGACTATGTGCTATCAGGCGGTGAAATTCCCGCCATGGTGCTGATGGACGCCATCATTAGGCAATTGCCAGGTGCCCTTGGCGATGCCGGATCGGCAGAGGAGGATTCCTTTGTTGATGGATTACTGGATTGTCCGCATTACACTCGTCCCGAGGAGTATGCGGGGCAAAAGGTGCCGGAAGTATTGCTTTCCGGTAACCATGCCAAGATCAAGCGCTGGCGACTGAAACAGTCTTTAGCGCGGACCCGGGCAAGACGCCCGGACTTGTTGGCCGCGAGGTCATTGACGAAAGAGGAATCTCGGCTGCTCATGGAAATAGAGCAGGAACAAGATTCTCATAACTAAAAGGAAGCAACATGGCTGATATTATCAAGCAACTAGAACAGGAAGAAATTGCCCGTCTTGGCAAGACTATCCCTGATTTCGCCCCAGGTGACACCGTAGTGGTTGGTGTAAACGTGGTTGAAGGTACACGTAAGCGTGTACAGGCATACGAAGGTGTGGTGATTGCCATCCGTAACCGTGGCCTGAACTCTTCTTTCATCGTGCGCAAGATCTCTTCCGGTGAAGGTGTAGAACGTACTTTCCAAACTTACTCCCCACTGATCGCCAGCATTGAAGTGAAGCGTCGCGGTGACGTACGTCGCAGCAAGCTGTACTACCTGCGTGAGCGTTCCGGTAAGTCCGCACGTATCAAGGAAAAGCTGCAACTGCGCACCAAGGATACCAACAGCGCAGCAGAATAAACCAGGTACTGGTTTATCCCGTAGCAGAGAAAACCCCGCGATGCGGGGTTTTTTATTGCCTGGCGCTGGCTGTATACGCTTGGCGCTTTTGCTGTGCTTTGGTCTAGAATGCTGGCATGAGCAAGCTTGAATTGAATGATTTTGATGCAGTGGTGGCAGCCCCATTTGGCGCGGTTGGCATCAAGGTTGAGCATGATTACCTCAGCGGCTTGCGCCTGATGCCGCAGGCGCAGGCCGAGTATTGTGCCGATCAGCCCTTTGTTCAGCATGCGGCGCTGACCATAAAGCGTTATCTGGCAGATGCCAGTGTGCCGCTGGATATCCCTTTTATCTTGCAGGGCACGCCATTCCAGCAACGTGTCTGGCGCATGATGCAGCAAATTCCATTGGGTGAGGTCTGGTCTTATGGCGCCTTGGCTGAGCGTGTGCATTCCGGCCCGCGTGCAGTGGCCAATGTCTGTGGTGCCAATCTGCTGCCCTTGCTGATCCCTTGCCACCGTATTGTTGCCAAACAGGGCCTGGGTGGCTTTATGAAAGGCGTAGAACAAGGCTTGGATATCAAGCGCTGGTTATTGCAGCATGAGCAGCGCTGAGGGTAATGCCATCCTCGATGGCTTTATTGATCATCTCTGGCTGGAAGATGGCCTGGCCCGCAACACGCTGACAAGCTACCGCACGGATTTGCAGGCGTGGGCCGACTGGTTGCAAGCAGTGAAAGCCAAGAACCTGTTGCAGGCCGAGGCAGAAGATCTGCAAGCCTATATCGCCTTCAAATTTCCCCAGAGCAAGCCGCGCAGTATTGGCCGCTTGATTGCGAGCTTGCGCCGCTGTTACCGCTATTTCCTGCGCGAATCCATGATTGCGCATGACCCCAGCCTGCATCTGGAGTCCCCCAAGTTGCCACGCTCACTACCCAAAAGCCTGAGTGAAGAAGATGTAGAGCGGCTGGTGGACGCGCCTGATATCGGCACTGAGCTGGGACTGCGCGATAAAGCCATGCTGGAAACGCTATACGCCACCGGGCTGCGCGTTTCTGAGTTGGTGGGCTTGCAGACCACCGAAGTGAGCCTCAGTGATGGGGTGCTGCGTGTGACGGGCAAAGGCAGCAAGACGCGGCTGGTGCCCTTGGGTGAAGTGGCGCTGGATTGGTTGGGGCGCTATCTGCAAGAGGCGCGGCCAGCCATCATGCAACAGCGGCTCAGCGATGCCTTGTTTGTGACCCAGCGTGGGCAAGGCATGACGCGGCAAGCGTTTTGGCATTTGATCAAGCGCTATGCCTTGCTGGCAGGCATCAAAACCACCATGTCGCCCCATGTGCTGCGCCATGCCTTTGCCACACATTTGTTGAATCATGGCGCGGATTTGCGCGTGGTGCAGATGCTGTTGGGGCACGCCGATATCTCCACCACACAGATTTATACCTATGTGGCGCGTGAGCGGCTAAAAACCCTGCATGCCCATCACCACCCGCGTGGCTAAGCTAACCTAGACTAGAGCGTGGTGGGAGGTGGTGGTAGAGGTGGAATTAAGCCGGGCGCTGGCCGCGTTCAATCTGTACGCCCAGCGCTTTGAGGCCAGGCAGAATGCCGGGCTTGGCAACGCGTAGCTTGACCCAGGGTGCGCCAAATTCCTGCAATATCAATTGGCAGATATGCTCGGCCAGTGCTTCCACCAGCTTGAAACTGCGCTGGCTCAGCGTCTCACGGATGCGATTGACCACCTGGCCATAATCTATGGTGTCGTCTATTTCATCGGTCTGGCAGGAGTGGCTGTGCGGCATCGCAATTTCGATATCAAGCACTATGGTCTGGGCCGTCAGGCGCTCCCAGTCGGGCACACCCAGCTTGGTTTGCACCTTGACTTCATTAAGAAAAATAATATCCATGGTGTGCGAGTTCTGCGTAGGTGCTTGAGGGCTGTTAGAATACGGCCACATTTTAAATTCAAACGACATTCATGAATACCGCAGTTTTCATTCTTCTTGCTTATCTTCTCGGTTCTATCGCTTTCGGCATCATCGTCAGCCGCGCTTTCGGCTTGCCTGATCCCCGCACCGTAGGCTCTGGCAACCCGGGGGCTACCAATGTGCTACGTAGTGGCAAAAAACTGGCAGCCGTGCTGACCCTACTGGGTGATGCGGCCAAGGGCTGGTTGCCAGTCTGGCTGTCGCAAGTGTATGGCCTGGCCCCTGAAGTGGTGTGCTGGATTGCGCTGGCGGTTTTCCTTGGGCACCTCTATCCGGTGTTTTACCGCTTCAAGGGTGGTAAGGGTGTGGCCACTGCGGTGGGTATTTTGCTGGCGTTTTCACCCGCATTGGCGGGGTTGGCCTTGCTAAGCTGGCTGGCAGTGTTTGCGCTGACGCGTTTTTCTTCACTGGCCGCGTTAACTGCGGCAGCGCTGGCACCAGGTTTTGCCTGGCTGTTATTGCCGCAAGTGGGTTACATCATTGTGGTGTTTGTGTTGTCGCTGCTGCTGATCTGGCGTCACCGCAGCAATATCCGCAAGCTGCTGGATGGTACTGAAGCAGGCTTTGGCAAAAAGCCCTGAGGTTTAAGTCGCTGGCTTTTGCAGCAAGCTGCAAAAGCCCAAATTAGCCAGGGTCTGTTAAGGCTGGCTTAATTCAGCCAAATCCCAACGCGGCCTGACAGTAAAGCTGTGATTGCTTTCTTCTGCATGGCGCATGCGCATGGCGCCGGCAAAGGCAATCATGGCGCCGTTGTCGGTGCAGAATTCCAGCCTGGGGTAATGCACTTGATAATGCCTGCGCTGGGCGGCGGTAGTAAGGCGCTCGCGCAAACGCGTATTGGCCCCTACACCACCGGACACTATCAATTGCTTCAGCCCGGTTTGCTTGAGGGCGGCCATGCACTTCTTGGTTAATACTTCTGTCACGGCTTCCTGAAATTCATAGGCAATATTGGCGCGCGCCACATCATTCAGCGCATCGCCATATTGATTCACCAAAGTCAGCACTGCGGTTTTCAGGCCGCTGAAGCTGAAGTTAAGGTCGCCGCTATTCAACATGGGGCGGGGTAGCTTGTGAACGCCATCTTGCCCTTGGCTGGCCAGGCGTGAAATGGCCGGGCCTCCGGGATAGCTCAGCCCCAGCAGCTTGGCGGTTTTGTCGAAGGCTTCACCCGCAGCATCATCCAGGGTGTCCCCCAGTAATTCGTAATCGCCTATGGCGCTCACGCGCATAAGCTGGGTATGCCCGCCGGAGACCAGCAAGGCAACAAAAGGAAAATCAGGCGGGTTGGCTTCCAGCAGTGGTGCCAGCAAGTGGCCTTCCAGATGGTGTACGCCTATGGTGGGCAGGCTCAGGCTGAAAGCCAATGCCTCGGCCACGCTGGTGCCAACCAGCAAGGCACCAGAAAGGCCAGGGCCTTGGGTGTAGGCAATGCCATCAATATCTGCGAGTGTTTTGTTGGCCTGCTCCAGCACATGACGCGTGAGTGGCAGTGCGCGGCGAATATGGTCACGCGAGGCAAGTTCTGGCACCACGCCGCCATATTCTGCATGCATCTCAACTTGTGAGTGCAGGGCGTGGCTAAGCAGGCCGTGCTCGGTGTCGTAAAGGGCAAGCCCGGTTTCGTCGCAGGAGGATTCGATGCCAAGAATTAACATAAGAATGCGGATAATGATTGATAAAACAATAATGAGCCGCTAGAATAGCAAACTTTTTCACCCTTTCTCAAAGGTAAAGTGATTTAAATGTCTAGCGTACGTGTAAAAGAAAACGAGCCGTTTGACGTGGCTCTGCGCCGCTTCAAGCGCATGATTGAAAAGACTGGTCTGTTGACCGACTTGCGCGCGCGTGAGTTCTACGAGAAGCCTACATGGGAGCGCAAGCGTAAGGCTGCTGCTGCTGTTAAGCGTCACTATCGCCGTATTCGCAGCCAGACTCTGCCTACCAAGCTCTACTAAGCCTGGGTGGTTGTCGTGTCGATCAAGGCCCGCATTACTGAAGATATGAAAGCTGCCATGCGTGCCAAGGATAGTGCACGTCTTGGCGCTATTCGTTTGTTGCAGGCAGCGATCAAGCAACGCGAAGTGGATGAGCGTATCGAATTGGATGACACACAAGTCATCGAGGCGATAGAAAAAATGCTCAAGCAGCGCCGCGATTCAATCTCGCAATATCAGGCGGCTAATCGCCAGGATCTGGTTGAGGTTGAAGAGTTTGAGGTGACTGTACTGCAGGATTATTTGCCTACTCCGCTGACCGAAGATGAAGTCAAGGCAATACTCGAAGCTGTAGTAGCCGAAGTTGGCGCTACCAGCATCAAGGATATGAGCAAGGTCATGGCGGCGGTCAAGCCACAAGTGGTGGGGCGTGCTGACATGGGTAAAATCTCTGGATTAATAAAGGCCAGACTTGCTGCCTGATATCGTGCACAACGCAGCATTTGAAAAAGGAGCTTCGGGCTCCTTTTTTGTTTTTTTCCGCGCTGAGTTGCCCGCATGATTCCCGATTCCTTTATTCAGGATTTGCTCAATCGCGTTGATATTGTCGATGTGATAGACCGCAGCGTGCCTTTGAAAAAGGCCGGGGCCAATTACTCTGCCTGCTGCCCTTTCCATAACGAAAAATCCCCGTCGTTTACCGTCAGCCCCACCAAGCAGTTTTACCACTGCTTTGGTTGTGGTGCGCATGGCTCGGCGCTGGGTTTTATTATGGAATATCAGGGCATCAGCTTTGTTGAGGCTGTGCACGAGCTGGCTAAAACCGTAGGCATGATAGTGCCGCAAGAAACGCGGCCCGAGGATGAAATGCGTGCCAAGGCGCTGCCTGGTTTGCATGAGGTCATGCAGCAGGCCGCCAATTACTATAAGGCACAGCTCAAGCAATCTGAGCGGGCCATCGAATACCTTAAAGGCCGTGGCTTGAGTGGTCAGGTGGCAGCGCGCTTTCAGATGGGCTATGCCCCAGCGGGCTGGCAAAACCTGGAACAGATTTTTACCGATTACCGCCAGGAGGCACTGAAAACCTCCGGGCTGGTGATAGAAAACGAGCAGGGGCGGCGCTATGATCGCTTCCGTGATCGCATCATGTTCCCTATTCATGACCAGAAGGGCCAGGTGATAGGCTTTGGTGGCCGTGTGCTGGAAGCGGCTGATGCGGGTGCCAAGTACTTGAATTCGCCTGAAACGCCCCTATTTCAGAAAGGCCAAGAGCTTTACGGCTTGTTTCTGGCGCGGCGAGCGATACGTGATGCGGGTCGGGTGCTGGTGGTGGAAGGCTATATGGATGTGGTGGCGCTGGCGCAATATGGTATTGAATATGCCGTGGCCGCGCTGGGGACTGCGACGACGCCTACGCATATCACCAAGCTGATGCGCCAGACCGACGAAATTGTATTTTGCTTTGATGGTGATAATGCGGGCCGCGCAGCCGCCTGGCGTGCGGCGATGAATGCCTTGCCTGCGTTGACGGATAGTTTGCGCCTGAGCTTTTTGTTTTTGCCGACCGAGCATGACCCGGATAGCTATGTGCGCGAATTTGGCAAAGAAGCGTTTGAGAGTTTTATCGGCCAGGCCGTGCCTTTGTCGCAGTACCTGGTGCAGGAACTAAGCGCCAGTAATGGCTTGCAATCGCAAGAGGACCGGGTGCGTTTTCTCAATGAGGCTGAGCCCATACTCAAGCAGATTCAAGCGCCAAGATTGGGTTTGCTGCTACGTAAACGCGTGGCGGAATTGGCGGATATTTCCGCAGATGAAATGCGCAGCATGATCAAATTGCCGGAAACTAAACGCAGCCCGGCCCGGTCTGCTCCCAGGCAGACGCGCACCACCATGAGCTTGCAGCGGCGTTATGCCTTGATGGCCATTATGCAGCCGCAGTTGGTGCAGCCGGGTGATCTGCAAGGGCTATCGCAGATCAATCCGGATGAAGTATTGCTGACCCAGGTGTTGCAATTGGCGCTGGCCAATCCGGCCGCCAAGCCTGTTGTGATGTTGCATCAGCTGGAAGCCAGTGTGGATGGTGTAGTGTTGCGCGAGTTGCAGCGCGAGCTGCATTTGCTGGATGAAAGCCTGGATTTTGCATTGGAGCTGGAAGGTTTGCGCAAACAGCTGCGTGAACTTGTGGTGCAAAGGCAGCAAAGCTCAGTGGTAGATAGGCTGAAAGAGAAGCCATTGAGCCAGTTAACACCTGAAGAGCGTGAGCTTTTAAAGTCTATTAGTCAGCGCTAAGTTTATTGCAGGGCAGAAAAACTGCTAAAAATTGTAGGTGTTTTTGAGATATAATCTAGGGTTTTCCGTAAATCAACTTTGCGGTATGTCAGATTGAGGTCAAGCATGGCTAAAGAGCAACAAAACGACAATGTAAATGAGAAAAATGACAGCTCGCTGAATGACGCGGATATCCGTCGCACGCGCTTGAAATCGCTCATCGTGCTTGGCAAGGAGCGTGGCTACCTTACCTACGCTGAAATCAACGATCACCTGCCAGACGACGTTCAGGATTCCGAACAGATCGACGGCATCATCGGCATGATCAATGACATGGGCATTCAGGTGTATGAAGAAGCCCCAGATGCCGAAGCCCTGCTGATGTCGGATGCACCAGCCCCGGTAGCGGATGAAGACGCGGTTGAAGAGGCAGAACAAGCCCTCTCGACTGTGGATTCCGAGTTTGGCCGTACTACAGACCCTGTGCGTATGTATATGCGCGAAATGGGCACGGTTGACCTCTTGACCCGTGAAGGCGAAATTGAAATTGCCAAGCGCATTGAAGATGGCCTCAAGCACATGGTGCAGGCGATTGCTGCTTGCCCCAGCACCATTATCGAATTGCTGGCCATGGTGGATCAGGTTGAAAGCAATGAAATCAGCGTTGATGACTTGGTGGATGGCTTGATTGACGCCGATGACGGCCTGGGCTCTGAAATGGCAGCCGAAGAAGCGGCTGAAGCCAATGAAGATGAAGAAAGTGACGAGGATGAGGACGATGAAGATGATGACGGCGCCAAGGCAGCTGCCATCTCCGCCGAAGCCCTCGCCAAACTGCGCGAAGAAGTACTAGTACGCTTTGCTGTTATCCGTGATGCGCATCAAAAAATGAGCGCCATCCTGGTAAGCAAGGGCTCGCAAGATAAAGAATACCTCAAGCTGCAAGGCGTCATCATTGAAGAACTGATGGCCTTCCGCTTCTCTGCCAAGCAAGTTGAAGCCCTCTGTGAGCGCGTGCGCAGCATGGTGGACGAAATTCGCTCGCATGAACGCAAGATCATGGACTTCTGTGTTGAAAAGGCTGGCATGCCACGCCCGCACTTCATCAAGAGCTTCCCTGGCAATGAAGGTAACCTAGAATGGTTAGGCCCTGAGCTGGCTGTGAACAAGCCTTACGTGGAACGTCTTGAGCGCTTCAAGCACTCTATTGATGACCAGCAGCAACAATTGCTGGATATTCAGGACCGGGTGGGTATTCCTATCAAGGAGCTCAAGGAAATCAACAAGCAGATGTCCACAGGCGAAGCCCGTGCACGTCGTGCCAAGCGTGAAATGATTGAGGCCAACCTGCGTCTGGTAATCTCTATCGCCAAGAAATACACCAACCGTGGCCTGCAGTTCCTGGATTTGATCCAGGAGGGCAACATCGGCTTGATGAAGGCGGTAGATAAGTTTGAATACCGTCGCGGCTACAAATTCTCTACCTATGCCACCTGGTGGATACGTCAGGCCATTACGCGTTCTATCGCGGATCAGGCGCGTACCATCCGTATTCCGGTGCATATGATAGAAACCATCAACAAGATGAACCGTATTAGTCGCCAGATACTGCAAGAGACTGGTTTAGAGCCAGATCCAGCCACCCTGGCGGAAAAAATGGAAATGCCGGAAGACAAAATCCGCAAAATCCTGAAGATATCCAAGGAGCCTATCTCCATGGAAACGCCTATCGGTGACGACGACGACTCTCACCTGGGTGATTTCATCGAAGATATGGCCACTTTGGCACCTGTTGATGCGGCTGTATACGCAAGCTTGCGCGAAGCGACCAAAGAAGTGTTAGAATCGCTGACCGCACGAGAAGCCAAGGTGTTGCGTATGCGCTTCGGTATTGAAATGAATACCGATCACACACTGGAAGAAGTCGGTAAGCAATTCGATGTCACGCGTGAGCGTATTCGTCAAATTGAGGCCAAGGCGCTGCGCAAGCTGCGTCACCCAACCCGCTCTGAGCGCCTGCGCAGTTTCCTCGAAACTGGCAACGATTAAGCGGTAAAGCTTTTGGGCCTCTAGCTCATGCTTGGTTAGAGCAGCGGACTCATAATCCGTTGGTGCCCGGTTCGACTCCGGGGGGGCCCACCATATAAAAAGGGGTTACGTGAAAACGTAACCCCTTTTTCTTTTAAAAGATCAACAAAGGTTCAATAGGGTAAAAAGGCCATTGGGTTTAATCAATGTGCTTCTTTAGATGATCTGGCGACCAATGCACGTCTCGCATGGTCACAGTGAGGCTGTGATGGGCAAACAATTTCAGTAATGCGAGAATCTTGCCCCCATCCATCATGAAATTGCTCGCAAAGAAGTGCGGGAGGATAGGGTTCGTAATTTGAGATGCAAGATTAGGCAGCTGGCAACTTTTTCTCCGGTTCAAATGAAATATTAACTCTCAAACCAAGAGCGCTAGCTGCACCCGTCAGTGTGGTCAGGGTTAAACTTGTATCATTTTCATTCAAAAGACGATCCAAAGATGATCTGCTAGTGTGCATCGCTGCTGCCAGACTGGTTTTCTTTATATCCTGCTGCTCCATTCTCTCCTTTAATTGCGCAGCAATGACTTTCTTAACAGCACGAGCTGTTACCTCAGAATAAATCCCTTCTTCTTTCAAGAAATCCTCAAAATCCCCGCCCAAATGTGGGTTGATTTGTTCGCCAGCCTTCATTTTTTTCTCCTGAACGTGTTCCATCTGTCTTTGGCTATATCGATTTCTTCTTTGGGGGTTTTTTGGGTTTTCTTAACAAATCCATGTAATAAAATCATTGTTGATCCATCTAAAGCAAATAATACTCGCGCAATGCGATTGTTAAGATTGACTCTGACTTCCCAAATATCACCTTCGATATGTTTACATAATGGTTGTCCCACAGGCCAACCAAATTGCACAGCCATTATTGCAGTACCCACCTCGGCCTTTAATTCATGGTCGCTTAATAACCACTCTTTCACAGGTTCATTTGCACCAGTGGTATAGAACCTAGCAGAGAGGCGAGGCATTGTTTTTGCCTTACTCGGAGGGGCCTGGGGTTTTATAGTGAGTTTCTTATTCACATTTTAAATGTACCATAAAAGGTACGTATTGGTTGCTTTATTTAAAAGATACTTCGCATCGCAATACTACGTGCCACCCGCTATGCTGGGTTCTGCGCGTAAACATCTGTAGGTAACAGGCCTTGGCTATGCCCTATATAGCTCGTATTTTGAGATGTGACCAATCATAAAGATATGAAGTGTCCTGAGTTGAGTAATCGATGCTTCATGCAGCAGGCATGCATGGCATAGTTAGTTCTTCCCACCTGCAGGCATATCACTTGCCTGAAGGTCAGCACGGGTGCACTCAATCCAATGATGGGTATGCAATCACACATGCGCTCCATTCTAAGTGTGCTGGGTAAAATGGTTGTCCTGCCCTTGCTTCCACAAACTATATATAGCTGCCGAGCGTTTCTTATCTGCACCAGGCTGTAAATGGGTGTATAAGCAGTTATTCATGTATGCGGTTGCAGTTTGTGCGCTCAGGAAATTTGACTCGATTAACGGCCTTTTCCACAACGGCGAGTAGTACGTGGGTTAATCGCGATTAGCCAGTGTGCCATTTGATACCAACTAGAATTTTTGACTGAAGTTCATTCGCATTAACCTGAAAGAAGGGCTGCTGTCATAGGTGAAATGCTGCTGCAAAAATGGATAAATTTTGCAGCGGAGGAGCTCTTAACCTTTATGTGTAAATGATGCAAAAGCCTAAAAATCACTAGCATTATTTTTCTAAAATAAAGCTGGCTTAAGAGAAATGACATGGCGGGGTAAATGGTGTTGCGCTAATGTGATGTGACACAACTGATATTTCTTGTTCAATATGACAATGAGTGTTGGTCAATAGTAATCCCTTGCTTTAAAGCGCTTTGCCCCCTATCTGACGCTGGAACCATAATAGGGGCGTTCAAGGGCAAGTTTATTGAGCACGGCCAAATTAACTAGTCGATATTTTCCCATTTTGAAGGCTGGGAGATAACCTCTGTTAATACAACCACTTACGGTATCTTCACTCACGCCAACCAGATCTGCGAAGCGTTTTCTGGAGATAACAGGTATTGAAGGTAATTGACGAGTATCAAGTGCGTTGTCCATAATCGCGGAAGGCCTCAATTGAATATCATTGGGAATCATAACATATTCTATTGACTATTGGTTGTGTGAACAATAGTCAACGAGACAATAATTTATCCATATACATATGTCAATGCCCATTGGTGAGAAAGTTAGAAAAATCCGTGAAAGTCTTGGTTTCGGTCGCACTGAATTCAGTCGCCGTACAGGGATACCTAAAGACACTCTGATCGGGACGGAATTAGGTAGAAGAGAACCCAGGGCTGGAATCCTCATTGCCATTGCTAAGCAGTGGCCACAGTACGCTGCATTTTTGTTGATGGACGAAGGGGTAGTAGTGCAGCAAGAGATACCTCCTTATAAAGATGATGTACCTGATACTGAAAGCTGAGTTTTAAGTTAGCTATACGTTGTGCGGTAATAACACCCGTAACGATACTTTTGTTACAGCGAAGTTGAAGCGGGTGTTTTATTAAATAGAAATAGTTTGTCTGCAGATTCATTAACCGCAACTACCGCAGGGTGGTTGGCGCGTTTTGGCACTGAGATTGCATAAAACTGTTGGGTAAATTCGTCGGTCTCCGCAATCTTGATCACACCGTATTCTTGCTCAATTTCGTGCGCGATAACGGATGAGGCGGTGAAAAAGCCTATGCCTGCCATACCAAATGCTTTCATCAGTGCGCTGTCATCAAACTCCCCGACAATATTAGGTGTAATGTGCTGCTCATTAAGCCAGCGCATGAGCTGCCGCTGAATCAGGCTGTCTTCTCCCATCACTAGCATGGGTGCTCTGTGCAAACGTTCAGGAAACCCCCCCGGGTATTTCAATGCCAGCTCTGCCTTGGCAAAAAAGCTGGTGCCGCTTTCACCTAGCTTATAGCTAATGCCTGTGATGTTCACTTCGCTAGGCATGGGTCTATCTGCCAACACGATATCTAGCTTATGAATGGCAAGCTGGGCCAGCAAGGTTTCAAAATTATCTTCGCGGCAAACAATACGTATGGGGTTTTCCAGCGACATAGCTGCGGAGAGTAAATGATAGGCAATCGATTTGGGTACAAACTCTGCGATGCCTACATTAAACACCCGTGGCCGCTTCTTGGGCTGGTGGCGCAGGGTTTCTTCCAGCATGCTGCCAGTCTCAAAAATACTTTCGGCATAGGGCAGGGCAATGCGGCCAGAATCGGTAAGCTCCAGGCCTCTGCCAACGCGCTTAAATAAGGTAACGTTGAGTTCTGCCTCCAGCAGAGATATCTGCCCACTCAAGGTTTGCGGGGTGACGCCCAGTTGCTCGCTGGCCTTGACCAGGCTGCCAGCCTTTGCCACCGCCCAGAAATAACTTAGCTGTTTATAGTTCATATGAGTACCCTAGTGCCGCGTTATGCCATGATACTTCGGATTTATCGAAGTGTTTATCAGGGAATGTTATGTTTTTCTCTAGGTCTTAGTTTAGTAACATGTCAACTATTGCGGAATTGTAAGGTTTCGCTAACAAATATAACTACCTGGAGATAATCATGAAAAAGACACTATCTATTGCAGCTCTGGCTCTGATTGCAGCTTGGGCACCTCTGACACACGCTGACGAAAATGAAGCCTTGTTGAACAACCAAGTCCTGGCGGCTGCCAACATCAACCCTAACACTACTGCTGAAGGCCGTGTGTCAGAAGTTGAGGCGGTAGCATCTCACGAAGATGTGGTGAAGTCCCGTAACAACCGCCCTCACTTCAAGCACCACTTCAATACTAACCGTATTGATACCAGCGGTGTGAGTGCTGACCGTAACGCAGGCAAGAAGTTTGTATACGTAACGCACCCTAAGCACCACTTCAAGGTAAAGCGCTACGTTGGTGTTAACTAAGCTGACGTCAGCCTAACATTACAAACGAGGTTTGTGGCCGGTTGCAGCTGGCTACAAAACTGCAAACCCCAAACATAAATATATGTTTGGGGTTTTTTTATTGCCGTGAAGATTTAGCTAGGGTGATGCCGGGGTTGGAGCGGCTTCAGGAGTGATGCTTGTGCGCATTGTCACCAATGTGTGTTTCACCACGCTGGCGGGCCAAATTGATTTGTTTCTGCCGCTCAGTAATGCTGGCGCGCTTTTCTGCAGATAAAGAGTCATAGCAACGCGGGCAGGAGATGCCTTTAACATATTTGTCCGAGGCCATATCTTCTACTGACACAGGGTGGCGGCATGCATAGCATTGATCATAGTCACCCACTTCCAGGCCATGTTTGACTGCCACACGTTGATCAAACACAAAGCACTCACCCTCCCACAGGCTTTCTTCCTGAGGCACGGTTTCCAGATATTTCAGTATGCCGCCCTGCAAGTGATAAACCTCTTCAAAGCCTTGCTCCAGCATATAGGCGCTGGCTTTTTCGCAGCGTATGCCGCCAGTGCAGAACATGGCCACTTTTTTATTGCGCGCAGGGTTGAGGTTGTTGCGCACATATTCCGGAAACTCACGGAAGGTAGTGGTCTTGGGGTCTATGGCACCCTTGAATGTGCCGATTTCAAATTCGTAGTCATTGCGGGTATCAATCACCACGACATCCGGGTCTGATATTACCGCATTCCAGTCTTCAGGCTTGACGTAGGTACCCACGGTTTTATTGGGGTCTATGCCAGGCACGCCCAAGGTCACGATTTCCTTTTTCAGGCGCACTTTCATGCGGTAGAAGGGCAATTCGTCGGTGTAAGACTCTTTATGTTCCAGGTCAGCAAGGCGTGGGTCACGCCTTAAGTATTCCAGCAGGGTGTCTATGCCTGTGCGGGTGCCAGCCACCGTGCCATTGATGCCTTCTTCCGCCAGCAGCAAAGTGCCTTTAATGCCTTGAGCATTACACAGCGCCAATAAACCCGGTTGAAGCTGGGCGTAATCAGGGAGGCTGGCAAATTTGTATAAAGCGGCAACGACAATCTGGGTCACGGTGTTTTTCTCGCAATGGTAATCAAGGCTGGAAAGGATGTTTCACCAGCCAGAAAGCACAATATTTTAATCCAAATTCCCATAATTAACAGAGGGATATTTGTGTTGTTTATGTGCAACAAAGGCTAAATATTACTTGTAACAAGAAGAATTCTTATTTATATTCGCGGCTTTTAAGAATTTGTAAAGTTGTGTAAAGGGGAAAACGTGAAAAAAATTCTGCAAAATAAGCCAGGGCTGGCATTCAAGCCCGTGGTAACCGCCATTGCCTTGGTGTTTTCTGGTGCCAGCGTGGCCGCCGAAGATATTGTGACCTTGCCTGAAACCCAGGTACAGTCCAAAAAGGAAAATCCATATAAGGTTGAAAAGTCTGCCAACCAGAAATTCACAGCCACACTGAAAGACACCCCCAAATCCATCACCGTGGTAACGGAAGATGTGATCCGTGATACAGGTTCCAATACCTTCCAGGACGCTTTGCGTACTGTTCCTGGCATCACTTTTGGTTCTGGTGAAGGCGGTGGTTCGGCCATGACGGATCGTCCTTTCATTCGCGGTTTCGATTCCCAGAGCGCGATTTTTGTCGATGGCCTGCGTGATCTAGGTGCGCAAACCCGTGAAGTGTTTGCCATTGAGCAGATGGAAGTGCTGAAGGGCCCAAGTGGCGCATTTGATGGCCGTGGCTCTGCTGGCGGCAGTATCAATATCGTGACCAAGCGTGCCAAGGCTGATAACTTCACCTCCGGTTCTATTGGGGTAGGCACAGATAGCTATCGCCGTGCGACTTTCGATGGCAACTATATGTTGGGTGATGCTGCGGCTATCCGTTTGGTAGGTATGATGCATGATGCTGATACCCCGGGCCGCGACTCGGTTGATGTCAAGCGCTGGGGCTTTATGCCTTCCATTACCTTGGGTTTGAATGGCCCCACTTCTGCCAGCGTCAATTGGTACCACTTTGAGACCGATGACATGGCTGATCGCGGCCTGCCTTATGCTGACAACAGTGGTGTGCTGCACCACCGTCCTCTGAGCGTGAGCAAGGATAACTTCTACGGCTTCAAGGATAAGGATTACCAGAAGACTGATACTGATATCGGTACTTTGGAACTCAAGCATGCCTTCAATGATGATGTGGTGCTGCGCAATACATCCAGGTACGGCATCAGCAAGAACAAATACGTTACTACCCGTGCGCTGGTACAGGCGGCTGGTGGTGCTTCTGGCTTGCTTAACCTCAACAACCAGGCGCGTTATACCAAGACTGAGTCTTTGGCTAACCTGACAGATCTTTCCGTTGCCTTTGCCACTGGTAGCATCAAGCACACAGTGAACGTTGGTTTTGAGTGGTCCAAGGTAGAAACCGATCAATTCACTGCGCTGACCAGCGGAACATTGTCTTCCCCGGTCAATATGTTTGATCCAGACCCCAGCAGGCCATCCAATCTGGATGTGAGCTTTGCTGGTACACCATCCAATACAACAACCAGCAGAAATCACTCGCTGTATGCATTTGATACGATAGAGCTGAATGAGAAGTGGCTGGTTAATGCGGGTGTACGTTACGACAAGTTCAAGATTGGTCGTGACTCTACTACCGCAGCTGACAATGCCTCGGCAGACCACACTATCTGGAACTACCAGTTGGGTGCGGTATATAAGGTCAACGAGCGTGGCAATGTTTACGTTTCCTATGGCACTTCCAGCACACCTGTGGGTTTGAACAACGGTGACGGCAACCAAGAAAATGGTTACCTCATCACAAGCACAACCGCAGATTTGCGCCCAGAACGTACCAAGAGCTTTGAAGTGGGTACCAAGTGGGACGTGCTTGATGGCTTATCGCTGACGGCTGCTGCCTTCTACACCGAGAAGTACGACGCACGTGTGCTGGTGGCTAATAACGTCTACGCCAATGCGGGTGAAGTCAAGGTAAAGGGTATTGAGTTGGGCGCTGCGGGTAAGATCACCAGCCAGTGGAATGTGTTTGCAGGTTATACCTATCTGGATACCGAGCAATCCAAGACTGGCCAGTTTGCAGGTGGCATGACCGACTTGGGTAGTGCAGCCAACAAGGGTAACGATTTGCCAGGCATTGCCAAGAACAGCGCCAGTGTCTGGACTACTTATAATGTGCTGCCTAAGCTGACTGTCGGTGGTGGGGCGTTCTATGTAGACAAGGTGTATGCCGATCCAGGTAACTCCTTGTACGTACCATCCTATGTACGCTGGGACGGTATGGCTTCTTACAAAATTGATGAGCGCGTCAGCATTCAGCTTAATCTGCAAAACCTGACCGACAAGCGCTACTTCAATCAGACTTACACGCGTCACTTTGCAACAGTAGCCCCAGGCCGCTTGGCATTTGTGTCGCTGAACTTCAAGTTCTAATGATCTAAAAGCGCTACTGCTTCAGTTTTAGTGCAATATATCTCGCGTATTGACCCTATAGAGGTTTACCCTCTATAGGGTTTTTTTGCTGGATGGCAGGAGAAATAAAATGTTAATTGAAATACCTAATGTATTGAGCAAGGCACAAGTGCAACAGTGCCGTGCCGCCATGGATCAGGCGGAATGGGTGGACGGCAACGTTACTTCCGGTGCGCAATCGGCATTGGCCAAAAACAATATGCAGCTGCCTGAAGGCTCGCCTGTGGCGCGCCAGGTCGGGGATTTGATTCAGGATGCGCTAGGGGCTTTGCCTCTCTTTATATCTGCTGCCTTGCCTTATAAGGTGTTTCCACCTTTGTTCAATCGTTATGAAGGCGGGCAGGCCTTTGGCACGCATGTCGATAACGCCATTCGCCAACTGCGCGGTACCAGTTTCCGCATTCGTAGTGACTTATCGGCTACGCTGTTTTTCTCTGAGCCGGAAGATTATGACGGCGGCGTGCTGACCATAGAAGACACCTTTGGCAAGCAGGAAGTCAAATTGCCAGCAGGTCATATGGTGTTATACCCCTCCAGCAGTTTGCATCACGTCACCCCGGTGACCCGCGGCGCGCGTGTATCTTCATTCTTCTGGTTGCAAAGCATGATCAGGGATGATGGGCAGCGAACTCTGTTGTTTCAGCTGGATAACAGCATCCAAGCCTTGACCGCAGAGCGTGGTGGCAAGGATGCCGAAGTGATACGTCTGACCGGGGTGTATCACAACCTGCTGCGCATGTGGGCTGATAGCTAGACCAGCTGGGTACGCCTGTTGCGGGCTTGCCCTCACTATGTTTTCGTGACAGATGATGTTCGTCATCTGTCACTGACTTTCCTTAAGCCGTTCTGGCGCCCTGTTTCATCCCTGACTATCCCTCTACCCGCTGTAATCCGCGCTCATGACAGTTTGCGCGTCTGTAATTGTCAAAATTTGACAAGCAAGGTGTCTCAGCCAGCTAGCGCCGCGCCATGCGGGCTTGAATGCCTAGGCACAATCTCATTAACCCTCATTGATCAGCCGCATTTGATTTGCGGTAACGCCCCATCAATCCTGATATGTCAAATTAAATTAATTTTATTGACAACATAAATTGACAATATAGTCAATTTTAAGGAAACTAATTTTGTCGAAAATTGACACGTCGCAAAATCAACATGAAAAAAATACGACCCACTAGGTTCTAGATGGGGCGATACATTGAGGAGAATGAGTGATGATAAGGAAAGTGATGACACTATCCCCTTGCCATGCAGCAAAGGCGGTAGTGAATAAGTACGCAATATCTCGCAGTTTTCTGATTCCCATATTAACGACAGGCATGCTCTTGGCCACAAGCGCAGTACAGGCCTACGATCTGCAAACCAGCCCAACACTTTTGGGAAACATGGGCGGGCTACGCACTAGCCTCGGTGAGCACGGTGTTGCGCTGAGTCTGAGCTACGTGAGTGAGGCAGCGCACAATTACAGCGGCGGCAAAAAAGAGCTGACCAGTTACACCGATCAATGGGCGCTTGGTACCACTGTGGATATGGACAAGTTGCTAGGGTGGAGCGGTGCCACATTTCAAATGACCATTACTGACCGTAATGGCAGCAACCTGGGTGCGGATGCCGGAATTGGCAATAATATGCTGATTCAGGAAGTCTATGGACGCGGCCAGACTACGCACATGACGCAATTCTGGCTGAATCAGGCCTTCTTGAATAACCAGGTGCAGTGGAAAATTGGTCGTATGACGGTGGGCGAGGACTTTGCCAGTTTCTCCTGTGACTTTCAAAACCTGACCTTCTGCGGCGCACAGCCTGGCAATCTGGTGGGTAGCTACTGGGTCAACTGGCCGACCAGTCAATGGGCCACCCGCCTGAAAGTCAATGCCGCTGAGGAAAGCTATGTGCAAGTGGGTGTGTATCAGGTTAACCCTATATATGTGGATGACCGCTACGCGCGGCACCATGGCTTGTCCTTGGATAATCCAAACGGTACCACGGGTGTCTTGATCCCGGTGGAGTACGGCTGGCTGCCGACCTGGAACGGTCTTGCTGGTTCCTACAAGTTCGGTGGCTGGTACAACACCTCTGACGGCAAGGACTTGTATCAGGATAGAGACCGCGAGCCGCGCGGTTTGACTGGGCAGGCACCGCGCGAGCGTAATGGTCAGTACGGCCTGTATATCAACTTTCAACAGCAGATCAGTGGTACGGCAGGAAGTAGTGGCACCTCGGTGTTCCTGAACATATCTCAGGCGGATCGCGCGACTGCTGCACAAGACCATCAATTGGCGCTGGGCTTGCAAAACAAAGGGCCATTTGGGCGTGAGCTTGATGTCATTGGTGTTGCTGTAGGCGCCACTCACAACAATAGTCGTTACGCCGCCTTTATGCGCCAGCAGGACGAGCGCTTGGGTAACCCCGCTAGCATCGTCGGTGATGGCTATGAATACGTGGTGGAAACCTACTACAGCTGGGCACCTATCCCCTCAATTTATCTGCGGCCCAACCTGCAGTACATCAAAAATCCGGGCGGCGCGCGTGCCAACGACAATGCCTTTGTCCTTGGCTTGAAATCCGGCATCACCTTTTGAGCGCACTGCGCTACCACTATAGGAGATTGACATGATTCCATTATTCCGCCGCTTGCTGCTCTGCGTGCTGACCTTATCTGCTGTGCTGATCACGGCCTCAACCGCCCACGCCAGCAAGGATGCCCCCGTGATTGGTTTTTCCATTGACGATTTGCGCGTTGAGCGCTGGACCCGTGACCGTGATTATTTTGTACAGGCGGCCACAGCGCTGGGGGCCAAGGTCAACGTGCAATCCGCCAATGCCAACGAGTCGCGCCAGATCGCGCAAATCGAGAACCTGATCGCCGACGGCGTGGACGCGCTGGTGATTGTGCCGTTCAATTCCAAGGTGTTGGGCAACGCTATTGCCAAGGCCCGCCGCAACGGTATCAAGGTCATTTCCTATGACCGTCTGATTCTGGGGACGGCACTTGATGGCTATGTGTCCTTCGATAATTACAAAGTGGGCGAGATGCAGGCTCAGGGCGTGGTCAACGCCGTGCCCAAGGGCCGCTATTACCTGCTGGGAGGAGCCGCCACCGACAACAATTCACGCATTTTGCGTGAAGGGCAATTGAATGTGCTCAAACCCTTGGCTGCCAAGGGTGACATTACCATTGTCGGCGATCAGTGGACACCAGAGTGGGATCAGTCCAAGGCTCAGACCATTATTGAAAATGCCCTTAACGCCAATAACAATAATATCCAGGCTATTGTTGCCTCTAATGACAGCACGGCAGGCGGTGCCATTCAGGCGCTGACCAGCCAGAAGCTGGCTGGCAAGGTTGCCGTATCAGGACAGGACGCAGATTTGGCTGGGGTACGCCGCGTTGCTGCTGGCACGCAGACGATGACCGTATACAAACCCATCAAGGTGATCGCCAAGTCTGCTGCTGAAATGGCTGTTGCGCTGGTGCAAGGCAAGGCGCCCGCTTTCAATACCAAACTCGATAACGGCAAGGGTCAGGTCAATACGCTGTTGCTGAAGCCCGTGATGGTGACCCGCGATAATCTGGATATCCTGGTCAAGGACGGTTTTTATACGGCCGATCAGATCGCTGGTAAATAAGCGGAAGGCACACCATGTTCTCGCAGCAGCCTTTGTTTGAGATGCGCGATATCGTCAAGGAATTCTCCGGCGTGCCTGCACTTTCGGGTATTAACCTCAGTGTGCGCCCTGGCGAATGCCTAGGGCTATGCGGCGAGAACGGTGCCGGAAAGTCGACCTTGATGAAAGTGCTGTCTGGGGTTTATCCCTATGGCAGTTACTGCGGCCAGATTCTTTGGGAAGGTGAGGAGCTCAGGTCGCGCTCGACCAGTGACAGCGAGCGTGCTGGCATTGTCATCCTGCATCAGGAGCTTATGCTGGTGCAGCAGTTGAGCGTTACTGAGAATATTTTTCTCGGTAATGAAATGCGGCTGTCCTGTGGCCGCATGAATTATCCGGCCATGCACCAGCGTGCAGCCGAACTGCTGGCGCGGCTGAAACTCACCGACGTTAATGTGGCAGCGCCAGTGATGAACTACGGCAACGGCCATCAGCAGCTGTTCGAAATCGCCAGGGCCTTGGCGAAGGAAGCACGGCTGCTGATTTTTGATGAGCCGACTTCATCGCTCAGCGCCAAGGAAATCGAGGTCTTGCTGTCCATTATCGATGACCTCAAACGTGCTGGCGTCGCCTGTATCTATATCTCGCACAAGCTTGAAGAGGTGATGCGTGTCTGCGACATCATTACCGTAATCCGCGATGGCAAGCATATCGCCACCCACCCGGTAGCGACCTTGGATGAAAATGGAATTATAGGCTTGATGGTGGGGCGCGCGCTGGAAGCGCGTTTCCCCCGTACCGAGCGCCAAGTCGGTGCCGTAGTGCTGGAAGCGCGGGATGTCAGCTGCTGGGATGTCACTAACCCACAGCGTAAACGTGTGGACAATGCTTCCTTGCAGGTGCGGGCGGGGGAAATTCTTGGCATAGCAGGTTTGGTCGGCGCCGGACGCACCGAGTTTATGTCAGCCATCTATGGTGCTTATGCTGGCCGCAGCGTTGGCGAAGTGTGGGTGGCGGGGCAGGTGGTGCATATTACTTTTCCTGCCGATGCCATTGCACATGGCTTGTGTCTGGTGCCTGAGGATCGCAAGCGCCATGGCATCGTGCCGCAGATGAGCGTGGCCGAAAACATCACGCTGGCCAGTCTGTCTGACTACGCACGCATCGTGCGCGTGGATAGCGATTCAGAACTGGCAACGGTAGAGCGCGAGATTGCGCGTCTGCGCATCAAGACAGCCAGCCCTGGCTTGCCTGTCGCCAGTTTGTCCGGCGGCAATCAGCAGAAAGTGGTGCTTTCTAAGATGGCATTGAAAACCCCCAAGGTGTTGATTCTTGATGAGCCAACGCGTGGCGTGGACATTGGTGCCAAGTACGACATCTACAAAATGATCTTCGACCTGGCTGATCGTGGCGTAGCCATCATCATGGTGTCTTCAGAATTGCCTGAGATTCTCGGTATGAGCGATCGCGTGCTGGTGATGAATGCTGGCCGTATCACGGGCGATTTCCCTATTCAGGGCCTGACACAGGAACGTGTGCTTGCCGCTGCCCTTCACTCTGAACCAATGCAACATTTCCCCTGAGTGCTATATGACTAATATGAAGATTTCCTCCTCCGAACTGCGCCTATTGTTTGCGCGGCACAAGCTGTTGGCGATGTTGCTGGCCCTGGCTTTGATCTGGCTGTTTTTCTGGCATCAGACCAATGGCGGTTTCTTGCGCCCCAATAGTATTTCCAATCTGTTACTACAAATGTCCGTAACCGGCATGCTGGCTTGCGGCATGGTGCTGATCATCATCGCAGGCGAGATAGATTTATCAGTAGGGTCGCTACTCGGCTTGCTAGGCGGGCTGGTGGCCATCCTCACCGTGAATCTGGGCTGGAATACATGGCTGTCAGTGGCGGTAGTGCTGGCCGCAGGTGCCGCACTGGGCTTGATCAATGGTGCACTGACAACACGGCTGCGCGTGCCGTCGTTTATTGTCGGCTTGGGTGGCATGCTGGCCTATCGAGGTCTTTTGCAATTGAGTACCGATAGCGTGACCATTGCCCCGGTGCCAGACGATTTGGGTGCCATTGCCCAGGCATTTGTGCCGCCTGGCCTATCTTGGGGCATCGCCGTACTGATCATTGCACTGACTTGCGGTTTGACACTGGCACGCCGCCGTCGCCATCATAGGCTGGGTCTGAAAGTACCACCGCGCTGGATGGATGCATTGAAGGTTGGTGCCATCGGTACGACGGCCATCGGCTTTGTGATGGTGCTGAACCAGGCTTACGGTGTGCCGCTACCCGTGTTGATACTATTGGCTCTGCTGGGTGTATTTTCTTGGATCACCAATCAGACGGTGTTTGGTCGGCACATCTATGCGGTGGGTGGTAACGTAGAAGCCAGTCGATTGTCTGGCGTTAACGTCATGCGCGTCAAACTGCTGGTGTTCATGCTGATGGGGCTGATGTGCGCTTTTGCCGGGATTGTGACCACAGCACGTGCGGCTGCAGGGTCACCCTCGGCAGGCATAGGCGGCGAGCTAGATGCTATTGCCGCTTGTTTTATCGGTGGTACTTCTATGCGCGGCGGATCAGGTACGGTATATGGTGCGCTGATTGGCGCATTGGTTATGGCTAGCCTGGACAACGGCATGCAGCAGATGAATGTAGACACTTCCTGGCAGATGATAGTCAAGGGTGCCGTGCTGGTGCTAGCAGTGTGGATTGACGTGGCAACGAGATCCGAACGCACTTGATGCTACCGTTTTTCCAAGCCTGTTATTGCGCAGCCTGTTAAGCGCCTGCAGGGTGTGTCACCACTTTCGGTGGATGAAGGGCAGCAGATGGTCAGGCTAAGCAAGTACCCAGGCCAGCGAACAGAGCAAGCCAGCGGAGCAGAGCTGTCTAGGCGCTACCCTGCAAATGATTTTGCTGTAGGCGCTCTGCCATCTGCCGTAAGAAATTCATGGCAATGCGTGGCTCACCCAGCAGCAAGGTTTCAATATTCGCTGCGCTTACCACCACCACCTTGGCCTCGTTGGACAGCACAATAGCGTCTGCAACCCGTGGCGTCTGGGTCAGGAAAGCCATTTCACCAAAATAATCCCCGGGGTTGAGCTCACGCAGTAAATGGCTACCCAGCATGAGGCGTATGCGGCCTGACACTAAAAAATACAGGTCATGGCTGGCGTCATCAACCCTGAAGATATGTTCGCCACGCTGATACACCTTGCCATAGCGTTCCATCAGTTCGGCCAGATAGGTTTCCTTATCTGCAGGCATCTGATCAAACAAGCCACGCAGCAGCAATACATCTTTTTTGCGCATAGTGGAGATCAGCACCGTGCCAAACATAAATACAACAAAGGTGTAATACAGCCAGGCAATGGAAATAAACAGATTTTTCATGCCGCCAAACACCGCGCCATAAGCCGGGTTGGCAGACAGCACCAGGCTGAAAGCGGGACGCATGGCTAGCCATAACAGCGCGGTGATTAAAGAACCTATCAATATATGTGTGAGCCTGACCTTGACGGGGAACGACACCCGGAAGAACAGGGCAATCAATAAAGTGGTCAATCCAACAGAGGTGACAGAGTTAATGTATTTTGAGTGCGCGGCATGAGGCTCCAGGACATTGATTACCTTCTCAATCCCCAGGCCCAAGATGGTGAACAGACAAAACAGTAACAAGATGCCCACTACCCCGAGAATGTCCTTCACCTGGCGGCGCATGAAAGACGGCGCCTCCATCACGCTGGCAATGGTGTAGAAGGCCGAGCGCAAAGCCCCTGCGAGGGGAATCGCAATCCAGAACATGGCAATGGTACCAAACAAGCCCCAGGCGGCTTTGTGCTGTGAGGCATTGTAAACCTCCACCATGATGCGATTGCTGAGCTTGGGCACCAGATTGCTGACCAGGATCGCCAGCTTGACGATGGCATAGTTGGATGAGACCACCAGGTGGCTCAGCACAAAAAACATCAGCAGGATAAGTGGAATCAGCGCAAACATCGCATAGAACGACAGCGAGGCTGATAAACCGAAGCCATTGTGCAGCTGGAAGCTATTTAAGGTTTCACGCAGCACAAAGAAGGGCGTGCTGTAGCGCTGCCTTGCATACACCCGCCTGGGCTTGCTGATGGCAGGGTGATCAGCAAGGGGCTTGCCCCTGAATAGATTGAAACCCAAATTCAAGCCCTCCTGCGGCTTTATGCTGTGATGGGCGATTGTCGCTTAAATTTCTCAGTTGCAGCAACCAAGGCCGCAACAGTGCCCGCTTCCATGCCTGAATGCCCAGCATCCGCAATCATATGTAACTCAGCATGAGGCATGGCGGCTGCCAGTTGGTAGGCGGTAATCGGTGGGCACACCATATCGTAACGGCCTTGAACAATGACAGTGGGGATATGGGCCAGGGTTTTGGCTTTTTGCAGAAAATCGAGATCAGCAACAAAACACTGATTTTGAATATAGTGAATTTGGACGCGTGCTCTAGATAATTCCAATAGGCCATTGGCTGGCTGGGTGCTAGGGGCGCCAGGCAGCAAGGTCATAATGCTGGATTCAAAGGCGTTCCAATGAATGGCGGCAGCTTCATTGATGTTGCTATCGCTGGAAAACACGCGTCTGGCAAACGCCAGCAAAGGTTCGCTCTGCTCTTCAGCGGGAAGATAGTTGACCAGGGTTGCCCATTGCTCGGGGAAAAACAGTTCAATGTGACCCAGAAACCAGTTCAATTCCAACTTACGGCTTAAGAAGATGCCGCGCAGAATAAGCCCGGTCACCACTTGCGGGTGAGCCAGTGCGTAGCTCAGTGCCAGTGTGCTACCCCAGGAGCCGCCAAATACCAGCCAACGCTCAATACCGAGGTGATGGCGCAGTTTTTCCAGGTCTGCCACCAAGTCTTGTGTCGTGTTTTCACGGATTTCGCCTTGGGGCTGGCTTCTACCGCAGCCGCGTTGATCTAGAAGAATGATGCGGTAATGCGCGGGATCAAAAAAACGACGCTGACCGGGATTACAGCCGCTACCCGGGCCGCCATGCAGGAAAACAACAGGCTCACCATCAGGATTGCCGGATTGCTCAAAATAGATGCTGTGCAGTGCAGAGACCGGCAGCAGATCATCCATATAAGGCTTGATATCAGGGAATAAGGTATCGGTCATGAGAATTCGATCCTGGTTTCGGGAAGTTCTTGTAGGGTGACTGGGAATTTATCTCACCAAAAAAGGGAGTTATTTAATTGTAAGTGAAATGTAACTAGAGTATTGCAAAACGTTTTGTTGTGAACTAAGATGCAGTCTACTCGCTTCCACAGTGAGTAAGAGGCAAAGTTCCGGATAACTGCAAGAGCCTGTAATTATAAATGGGTGGCGGTAAATGAGGGGCTTGGTCTTGTTAAACCCTTAGTAGTATCACTATGGAGATTTATAAAAATGGAGATGAGCAAAGTCAAGTTGGCTCTTGGCGTCGCATTCGGCATGACCATGGCACTGCCTATGGTTGCTTCTGCTGCTGCTGACCAAGAAGCTGCATTGAAGGATTCCAACAACTGGGTACACCCACGCGGCCAGCATAACAACCAAGGCTACAGCGCGCTGAACCAGATCAACAAGGGCAATGTTAAGAACGTTAAGGCTGCTTGGCAGTTCGCAACTGGTGTTAACCGCGGTCACGAAGGTTCCCCAGTTGTAGTTGGTAACATTCTGTACGTTCACACTGCTTTCCCTAACAACGTTTACGCTCTGGACCTGAACGACAATCAAAAGATTGTTTGGGCTTACTTCCCTAAGCAAGATCCATCCGTACAAGCTGTTCTCTGCTGCGATAACGTAAGCCGCGGTCTGGGTTATGGCGATGGCAAGATCTTCCTGCAACAGAACGACGGCGTTTTGGTCGCTCTTGATGCGAAGACTGGTGCTAAGGTTTGGGACGTTAAGGTTAACGATCCTAAGGTTGGCGCTACCAACACCAACGCTCCTCACGTAATCAAGGACAAGGTTCTGACTGGTTGCTCCGGTGCTGAATTCGGTGTTCGCTGCTTCCTGGCTGCGTTCAACCTGAAGGATGGCTCCCTGGCATGGAAGGCATACAGCACAGGTCCTGACTCCGAAGTTCTGATCGGCGCTGATTTCAACAAAGAAAACCCACACTACAGCTCCCTGTCTGTTTACGAAGACGTAAACGGCGGTAACAAAGAAGGCGGTTCCTTCAAGGCTCTGCCTAAGGAAAAGCTGAAGTTCCCTGAAAAGGATCTGGGTGTTAAGACATGGCTGAAGCCACAAGCTGTTAAAGACGGCTGGCAACACGGCGGTGGCTCCACCTGGGGTTGGTGGCCATATGACCAGAAGAGCAACCTGGTCTACTACGGCACTGGTAACCCATCCGTTTGGAACCCAGATGTACGTCCTGGCGACAACAAGTGGTCCATGACCATCTTCGCCCGTGACCTGGACACTGGTATCGCCAAGTGGGGTTATCAAATGACTCCTCACGATGAGTGGGATTATGACGGCATTAACGAAGTGATTCTGTTCGACAAGGGTGGCAAGACATACGCTTGGCACCATGACCGTAACGGTTTCGCTTACACCTTCGACGCAGCTAACGGTTCCATCATTGCTGCACAAAAGGTACACCCCTTCGTCAACTGGGCAACTGGTATTGACTTGAAGAGCGGCGTTCCTCAGAAGGATGGCAAGTACTCGACTCACCAAGACTACAACGCCAAGGGTATCTGCCCTGCAGCGCTGGGTACCAAGGATCAGCAGCCTGCTGCTTACTCCCCACGTACTGGTCTGATCTACTCCCCACTGAACCACGTGTGCATGACATACGAGCCAGTTGAGTCCAAGTACATTGCTGGTCAACCATGGGTTGGCGCTACTCTGACCATGTTTGCTGGTCCTGACGGTGTAATGGGTGGCTTCGCTGCTTATGACCCAATGACCAACAAGAGCAAGTGGTACAACAAGGAGAAGTTCTCCGCTTGGGGTGGTGTTCTGACTACTGCTTCTGATCTGGTGTTCTACGGCACTCTGGACCGTTGGTTCAAGGCTGTTGACGCTCAATCCGGTAAGGAACTCTGGAAGTTCCAAGTTGGTTCCGGTGTGATTGGTAATGCATTCACATACAGCCACAAGGGTAAGCAATACGTTGGCGTACTGTCCGGTATCGGCGGTTGGGCTGGCGTTGCGATGAACCTGGGTCTGGAAAACTCCACTGACGCGCTTGGCGCTGCTGGTGGTTACAAAGAACTGACCAAGTACAACGCTGCTCCTGGCGGCGGTGCACTGAACGTGTTCAGCCTGTAATCGACTGATTTAATGCAGAAGATTCAGAACTGACCATAGGTTAGTTGCTCTCAAGCACCCCGCCGTAAGGCGGGGTGCTTTTATCTTTGGTAGGCAAACAGTAATGCGATTGTTTATCAATGAGGAAGGAATGGTAATGCTTAAGACACTGAAAAAGATTTCACTCGTAGTAGCCCTAGCTGGTGTAAGTCATTTGGCCATGGCTGGTGCCGCAAATACGCTGGATGTAGATGGTGATGTTGGACGTGGTGGTTTACCTGTTCGGGAAGATAACCCGGATGAACTTAAAGTCTGTGCAGATTACGATAACTTGCCCTATTCGAATGGCAAGCAAGAAGGTTTTGAAAATAAAATCGCCGAATTGATCGCCAAAGATCTCGGCAAGACCCTGTCCTACCAGTTTTGGTACGACCGTATGGGTTTCATCAGGAACACTTTGAATGCACGTCGATGTGACGTCATTATTGGGACTGTGGCAGGCAACGACATGATGGCGACCTCCAAGCCCTATTACCGCTCTGGTTATGTATTCGTTTACCGCAAGGATAGCGGTTATAACATCACTGATTGGGATTCCCCTGACCTGCGCAAGGGTATCATCGGTGTGGTTGGTCAAACCCCGCCTTCACGCCCCTTGAATGACAAGGGCCTGCTGGGCAATTCGCGTCCGTATCGCATTCAGCGCGATCTCAACCTGCCACCTAGCTTTGTGATTGATGATCTGGTCAAGGGTGATATTGATGTAGCTATCCTTTGGGGCCCAATTGCAGGTTACTATGCCAAGCATGCCAGCATCCCTCTGGTAGTGGTGCCTGCGCCAGAGTATGAAAAAGAAAATATTCACGGCAAGGAATACTGGAATATTTCCTTGGGTGTACGCAAGCGTGATAAAGAACGTCTCGCCATGCTGCAAGAAGTGCTGGACCGTAGGAAAGATGACATCCTCAAGATTCTCGATGAATACGGTATCCCGCATGTACCTGTAGTTGAAGGTGATAGCGTAGAGAAAAAGAGAGAGAAAAAGGGCGATGTGATTCCTAAGTTTGAATAGGAATTTTTCATGAACCGGGTCAACGGCCCGGTGTCTTAACCGTTAATTGAAATGCAGGCTGGTGCATTTGCAATTGAATCAGTCGAAGTTAAATGTTTATAAAAGCAAGGAGAAAGTATGTTGAATCATGGAGTGATAAAAGCAACCTTGGCGGCCTCAGTTCTGGCCCTGGCTGGTTTGGCAATGCCTCAAGCCAACGCAGCCTGCAATCTGGTATCGACTAAGGACAACAGTCCTTTGAAGATCACGGTTGCTGATGATGACACCCCAGAAGCCAAGCAATTCCTGGCTACTTGTGTAAACCCTTACACAAAGCTGTACGCCACTGACCCAGCCAAGGCTAAGCAAGGTAAGGCCAAGTTCGGTCTGTATTCCTGCACCACCTGCCACGGCCCTAACGGTGATGGTCAAGTTGCTGTGCCTATTACCGATGACCGTTGGCAATATGCTAAGCACATCACCGACAAGGGTATGTTTGAAACCATCGCTGGTGGTTCCAACGGCGGTATGGCTACTTGGCACAAGCAAGTATCTGGTAACCCAGATCTGGTTTCCACCGACGAAATCCTGAAGATCATTGGCTTCCTGCGTAGCCAATACAAGGGTGGTGGTGACAAACCATGGTTGGATGAAAAGCCACAATAAGTTAGCAGCTCTGGGAGCTTATGGCAGGAGTTTGCAGCACTAGTTGCCTGCATCACTGTTAATCCCTTGTTGCAAAGACGGCCATTGTTTTTCAATGGCCGTTTTTTTATGCGCGTCAGCGTGGCTTTAGGGGTAAAATCAGGCAAGTGGTTTTAGCGCAAATCGTCTATTCACGCCAATCTACAAAGACTACGGTCTTGGCGAGACATAGAGTTTGATGGCTGTACTGATTTATTTTGTTTAGTCCTGGAAAGTGAAGTTATGCAATTGGAAACGCAAAACAATTCAGATTTGCATCATGTGGTGATTGTCGGGGGCGGTGCAGGTGGTCTGGAACTGGCTACCCGGCTCGGCGATAGTCTGGGGCGTCAGAAAAAAGCACATATCACCTTAATTGACCGTACCAGAACCCACGTCTGGAAACCTTTGCTGCATGAAATTGCGGCAGGCAGCATGAATCCTGACAAGCATGAGCTGGAGTATATTGCCCAGGCTCATTGGCATCACTTCCATTTCCGCCTAGGCAGTATGGATGGCCTGGACAGGGGCAAGAAGGAAGTTTATGTCGCTCCCTACCATGATGAAGATGGTGTGGAGGTTATCCCCAGGCGTACATTCAAATACGATACCTTGATTATTGCCGTGGGTAGTACCACCAATGATTTCGGTATTGCGGGTGCGCGTGAGCATTCAATTGCGCTGGATACCCAAGGCCAGGCTGAGCGCTTCCACAAGCGCCTGCATAACGCCTTGATTCGTGCCCAGACCCAGGCTGAGCCTATCCAGGCTGGGCAGCTGGAAGTGGTGATTGTGGGTGCTGGCGCTACGGGTGTTGAATTGGCTGCTGAGTTACACAACACCACTCGTGAGGTTGCGGCCTATGGTCTGGACAAGATTGACCCTGACAAAGACATCAAGATTTCTTTGATTGAAGCCAGTGATCGCGTGCTGCCAGCTTTGCCTGCCAAGCTATCCATGGCTGTCGATGTAGAGCTGCGCAAGCTGCGCGTGCACGTCTATGCTGGTGAGCGTGTAACTGAGGTTACGGGCAAGGGTGTGTACACGCATAGCGGTCGCTTTATTCCTTCTGCGCTGGTGGTGTGGGCGGCTGGTATCAAGGCGCCTGATTTCCTGCGTGGCCTTGATGGGCTGGAAGTGAATCGCATCAATCAGCTAGTGGTGAAGCGTACTTTGCAAACCAGCCTGGACGAAAATGTCTTCGCCTTTGGTGATTGCGCTGCTTGCCCATGGCCTGGTCATGATGAAAACGTCCCGCCACGTGCACAATCTGCGCACCAACAAGCATCTATGCTGGTGAAGACGGTCAAGGCGCGCGTTGCAGGCAAGGATAAGCTGCCAGAGTATGTGTACCGCGATTACGGCTCTCTGGTGAATCTGGGCCGCTACTCCACGGTAGGCAGCCTGATGGGCTCACTTGCAGGCGGTAGCATGTACATTGAGGGCTTGTTTGCACGCCTGATGTATCAATCGCTATATCAGATGCACTTGATGGCATTACATGGCTTCTTTGCGGTGATGCTGCAGATATTGGCACGCATGATCACGCGTAGAACAGAAGCCAGGGTTAAGTTGCACTAATGCGCAGCGGCTTATGGCGCACTAAGAAAAAACCCGGGATATCCCGGGTTTTTTATTGCATAAGCCTGCCGTAAAGCAAAGGCCTGGCAAATGAGTGGGTAGTTAGTGTCGCAGGGGCTGCATTGCGGTGATGATAATCAGGCCTTGATCTGCGCTTGATACAGCTTATAAATGCCCGCCATGCTCAGGCTGACAAACAGGCCAAAGGCGATGATGATGAGGTCGATATGAATCTCAGCCTTGAGCATCAAGGTATACAGGCTAATCAGTGCGGCAATGCCCAGGTTCTCATTGAAGTTTTGTACCGCAATCGAATGGCCAGCGCCAATCAAATGATGGCCTCGGTGTTGTAGCAAGGCATTGAGAGGCACAACCAAATAGCCACTCAGCGCACCTATGAACAGCAGCAGTATGCAAGCCACTATCCAATTGGTGATAAAGATCATGCTGATCACCAAGATGCCGACCACTATGCCTACAGGTAATACCTTCACCGAGTTTTCCAGCTTGATCATCTTGGCGGCGACGATGGAGCCTATGGCGATGCCTATGGCCACTACCACCATCATATAAGTGGATTGCTCCGGGGTGAAATTCAAGGCAAAAGCCGCCCAGGCCAGCACGACAAACCGCAGCGTAGCAGCTACCCCCCAGAACAAGGTTGTCACTGCCAGCGATACCTGCCCTTGGGTGTCCTTCCACAAAGCTTTGGTGGCAAGCCAGAAGTCTTTGATGAGGAATATCGGGTTCTTCTTAGATAGCTTGTGGTCTATAGGTACTTTGGGGATATAAATATTGAATATCGCCGCAGAAAGATAAAGCACCGTGATGACTATCATGGCCAGCTGTATATCTTTGCCAGGCAGAATTGCGCCTATGACCGTGCCCAAGACGATGGCCATGACGGTTGAACCTTCCATCCAGCCATTGGCTTTCACCAGCATTTCGGGCGGTAGATATTCAGTCAGAATGCCGTACTTGGCTGGAGAGTAAGCGGCAGCGCCAATACCGACAATGCCGTAAGCAAATAATGGTGGCATGCCAAAGATCATGGAGGTGCTGCCAATGAACTTGATGGCATTGGAAACAAACATGACCCTGCCCTTGGGGAAGGCGTCGGCAAACGAGCCGACAAAGGGGGCCAGAATGATGTAGGAGATAACAAAGAACCACTGCAGCAGCGGGTCATGCCAGCTGGGTGCTTCCATGTCCCGTAATAAGGCAATCGCGGTAAATAGCAATGCGTTATCCGCTAGCGCAGAAAGGAACTGCGCTAGCAAAATGATATAAAAACCCGGATTCATCGCTGTATTATCGCACCTTATAGAGCGGGTGCCTTGATCCTGTCATAATTACTGGCCGCGCCAGATTGCGTCATTGTATTGATGGTTTATTACAAAATGTCCGCAGCAAAGTCTGCTAGCCTGGAACGTTCGCCCCTCACTAGTGTGACATGGCCGTTATGGCCCCAACCCTTGAATCTATCCACCACATATGTCAGGCCGGAGCTACCTTCAGTGAGGTAGGGCGTATCAATTTGCGCAATATTACCTAAACAAACGACTTTAGTCCCGGGTCCTGCACGTGTGATCAATGTTTTCATCTGCTTGGGCGTCAGGTTCTGAGCTTCATCGATGATGAGGAACTTGTGTAGGAAAGTCCGGCCACGCATGAAGTTCAATGACTTGATCTTGATGCGGGTACGTATCAGGTCCTGCGTTGCAGCACGGCCCCAGTCCCCAGCCTCTTCGTCAGACTTGTTCAGCACATCGAGATTATCTTCCAGCGCCCCCATCCACGGCGCCATCTTTTCTTCTTCAGTGCCGGGGAGGAAACCAATATCCTCGCCTACAGGCACCGTGACACGGGTCATGATAATTTCGCTGTAGATTTTCTTGTCCAGAGTCTGGGTCAGGGCAGAAGCCAGGGTAAGCAAGGTCTTGCCGGTGCCAGCCTGGCCCAGGAGTGAGACAAAGTCGACCTCAGGGTCCATCAGCAGGTTAAGCGCAAAATTTTGCTCACGATTGCGTGCGGTAATGCCCCAGATATTGTGTTTGGGCTGGGTGTAATCCTTCACCACTTCCAGCACTGCGCTATTGCCATCAATGGAGCGCACGATGGCATGGAAAGGTTTTTCAAATTCGTAGTAAACAAACTCATTGACCAGGAAGCTTTTGCACAGTGGGCCGTTGATGCGGTAAAACATGCGCCCGGCATCCTGCCAGGACTCCATGGCCTTGCTATGCTTTTCCCAGAAATCGGCAGGCAATTCTTTCATGCCGCTGTAGAGCAGGTCGGTGTCTTCCAGTACTTTGTCGTTGAAGTAATCTTCTGCCGCAACGCCTATGGCTCTGGCCTTGATGCGGATGTTGATGTCCTTGCTGACCAGTACAACCTGGCGCTCGGGCTGGGATTTGTGCAGCTCCAGTACCACGCTGAGGATTTGATTATCAGCTTTGCTGCCTGCCAGCATGGGCAGCTCGGCAGTGACAGCAGCCGTTTGCAGGAACAATTTGCCGCTCACATGCTTGTTGCCATTGATGGAGAGGGGACAGCCTTGTTCCAGATGGCTGAGGTTGGTGCCGACAATTTCTTCAAGATTACGGCTGGCCTGGCGCGCATTGCGCGCGACTTCGGTCATGCCTTTCTTGTTGTTATCCAACTCTTCCAGGGTCACCATGGGAAGGTAGATATCATGCTCTTCAAAACGGAACAGACTGGAAGGGTCGTGCATCAGCACATTGGTATCAAGAACGAACAGTTTGGTGTTTGCGGTACTCTTTCTGATCATCTGGCAGCCTTCTTGTCTAAAGAGATTGAATGAAATCGAGCACTTGCTGGGCGTGGCCATCCACTTTCACTTTACGCCACTCTTGTACTAGAACGCCGTCCTTGTTGATGACAAAGGTGCTGCGTTCTATGCCACGTACATCTTTACCATACATTTTCTTCTGCTTGATTACGTCGAATAACGTACAGGCTTTTTCCTCGGTATCGGCCAGTAATTCAAAGGGGAAGGTGAACTTGGCTTTGAAGTTTTCATGAGACTTGAGGCCATCGCGCGAGATGCCAACGATCTCGGCATTGGCAGCCTGGAACTGCGCATATAAATCGCGCAAATCCTTGCCTTGATTGGTACAGCCGGGAGTGTTGTCTTTGGGATAGAAGTAAATCACCAAAGTTTTGCCAATGTAATCGGAAAGCTTGAAAGTTTTTCCGCTTGTGGAAGGGAGTTCAAAATCAGCAATAACTTGGTTCAACATAATGGCTAGTGGACTTTAGACACTCCCATTGTTGTTAAAAACCCGGGAGAAGGCAAGCAGCTTCTGGCGACTTGCAGTAATTCGTTCTTAGTCCTGCAAATGGTGGCGTGGCAGCTGGATTTCGGTGGAAGTGCCACCCTTGAGCCTGGGGTTGAAGCGGATATTGCCGGACAGGGCTTCCATCACCTTGAATGCAAAGGGAATGCCCAGGCCAGTGCCAAAGCGTTTGGTCGTAGGCCCGGGGCTGATGGCATGCGGATCTGGGGTGAAAGGCATGCCTGGGCCTTCATCCAGGATGGCAAGCTCCAGGCTGTCGGCGAATGCGTGGCAACGTATGACCAGCGCGCTACCAGCAGGCGATGCCTCTGCTGCATTGAGCAAGACGTTGTAGAGTGCCTGTTCAAGCAGGTTTTCGTCGGTAAACATACTGTCGTCCAGCTCCAGCCATTCCGGCAGTTCTATGGTCAGTTGCTTCTCACGTATTTTCGGTTCCAGCGGGATCAGGGCACCCTTGAGAATGTGACTCAAGCTGGTTGGGGTAGGCTGGGGTTTGAGCGGATGCAAATAGGCGAGCAAGGCCCGTGTCCAGCGATCCAGCCTGTCCACAGTGCTGATAATTGCCACCAGAGAGTCACGCGTTTCTTGATCCAGGGCATCACTGTCTGCCACCTGGGCCGTCGCACGGATGCTGGCCAGGGGGTTGCGTATGTTGTGGGCCAGCATGGGCACCAGCAAGCCCAGCGCTGCTTGTTTCTCTGAGCGCACTAGGGCTTCCTGGCTGTGGTTCAGTTCCTCTGCCATGGCATTGATGGCCAGGGACAGTGCAGCCAGTTCAGCCACACCTTCTTCTGGAGCCTTATGTCCCAGATTGCCCGCACTGATTTCACGCGTGGCGTGCAGCACGTTGTGGATAGGGCGGACGATGGCGCGTTTAAGGAAAATCCGCGAAAACAGCAACAGCAGAATGGCCAGGCCAATCGGGATCATCAGCAGGGTGATGGAGGTATGCTTGACGTCCTCCAGCCTGGAAGACAATTCATTCTGCTTGAGCAGCAACAGGCGCTCAGCCCGCGCAGAAATGATTTCGTATCTATGGAAAATGCCTGACTCCAGATGCGTGTTCAGGGCTTTTTCCAGGCTTTCATTATTGAAATCCTGGGGGCGGCTGAAGATATCCTGCGTTTCCACCACAAATGCCTGGTAACTCGCATGTAGCTCGGTAATCGCGGTTTTCTCTTCCTCATCCACGGTCAATTCCAATAGTTTCTGGAAGTGCGCATCTATGGAGTGGGTATAGACGTTGTATTCCTCCTGGGCTTGTGGGTCCTTGAGGAAGTACATATCGAACAATTCTTTCATCTGGCGATAGAGATCGCCACGGGTCTGCTGGATTTCCTGCACCATGAGGTTGATGCGCTGGGACTCTTGCGAGGATTGATCCCAGATGCGCATGCCAATCACGCCCGCCGTACCTGCCAAGATCACCAGCAGAATAAAGGTCAGTTCATGGATGAGCAGTACATCCTTGAGCGATTTGGCTTTGATGGTAGAGCTCAAGATTCTTCCAGCGTAAACGGTACTGGTACCAGCAAGATCAGGGTTCTGTTCTTGAGTACTTCTGGCGCGGGTGGCAGGGGCGAGGCCTTTTTCACCATGGTCATTGCCTGCTCATCCAGCACATTGTGACCACTGGATTGCTTTACCAGCGTTTGCACCACATTGCCCTGAGCATCACAGTGCACTTCCAGCAGCACTTCACCTTGCCAGCCGCGCATCTGCGCGATTTTGGGGTATTGCTTGTATTTGCCTATGGTTCTGGACAATAGGCTGCTGTATTGGCTACGTGCGGCATCTATATCCTGCTGGCTGGGGCCAGGCGGGGGTGCTGGCGTGGGAGCGGGCGCTGGCGGTGCTACAGGGGCTGGTGCAGGCACGGGCGGCGCTACACTTTCCTTGGGTGCCACGCTGATGACTTCAGGGCTGGGCGTAGCCACTGCTTGTTCTTGAGGTTTGGCTACGGGTTCGGCAACCTTGGGTGCAGGTTTTGGCGGCTCCGGCCTGGGTGGTTCAGGCTTGGCTGGCAGCGGAATCGGGGTAGGCTTGGGCAGCGGCGGAGGCGGTGGCTCTGGTGGTTTGACTGGCTCGGGGATGGCCTCAGGCTCATGGGCGGCCGTGACAGGCGCAGCCTTGGGCGGCGGGGCCAGCTCTACCTGCAAGGTCTGTGGTGTAGGCTCAGGCAGTTCCATCTTCAATATGGGCAGCAACAGGCCAATCAAGGCATGAAGTGCAAGCGAGGCAAGCACTGCCCACAGCAATGTGCGGTCGTGATTTGGCAAGGCAGTGGAAGCAGGCAGGGCAAGCACGATCATTCTTTTAAAGTTATTGAGGGCTTAGTGGCTTTTGAATACTTATTATGCGGGATGGGAATGTTTCATTAATGCTATTTTGCGCAATCCGGGAAATGTCGGGAATTATTCCCACTCAAGCGCAGGATAAAGCAGATTGATATTACGTCGATTCACCGCGTTAAACAGTTGCCAATTGCCGGATTCGGCCTGGGCTGCACTGTCCATGGTTTGTTCCATGGTTTTGCCTTGCTTGATGGCGGCACGTATATCTTCCACCAACAGGTTCAAATAGCGCGCTTCATGATTCAGGGCGCTGGAAAAATCACGGGTCACTGGCCCATGCCCAGGCACTGCCTGCTTGATGTTCTTGAGTTGCTGTAGTTGATCTAGCGCCTTCAGCCAGCCTTTGATATCCCCATCCAGCGAGGGCGTGCGTTCTATAAACAGCAAATCGCCCGTCCATAAGGTGGCGGAGGTTTCATCGAAGACGGTCAGGTCGGTATTGGTATGGGCATTGGGGTAAGCCTGTAGCAGCAATTTGCGCTGGCCCAGGTCCAGCACCAAAGACTGCGCTACGCTGACGGTGGGTTTGATGATATCGCTGCCCGCAAAGTCATCATGCAGCAACTGCTGACCTTGTTTCAGGTAGGCAGGCTTGCGTAACTCCATGGCATTGGCCAGCTTTTCATGGCCGATGAATTGCGGCTGGTCTGCAAGAAAAGCGGCGTTGCCAAAAATATGGTCAGGGTGAATATGGGTGTTGATGACATACAGTATGGGCAGCGCAGTAATTTCACGCAGGGCCGCACGTAAACGCTGACCTGTCTTGAGGCTGCCACCAGAGTCGATGACGGCCACGCCCTTGCTGCCGATGATGAAGCCAATATTGCTGATATCGCCATGGTAGCCATCATCCAAATCCTCGTGCACGCCGCGGTGTACATAGACGCCATCGGCCACCTGCTCCAAGCTGAAGTCAGCCGCAAAAACGGAGGCTGCAGCCAGCAGAAAAACCAGGCTGACTAATAGCTTGTAATAATAAGCAGGCTTGAAATGCATGTGGCTATCTTTGAGTGGCGGAAGACGCAAGCCTGCATGTTAAATGCCCATATACAAATCTGTAAACCTGAGATTGAACTTGAGAAGTATTGCAGCGTCTGAAACAATGCATTAAAAGAGGGTTTCTATAAGAAGTCTATAACTACAAGTCGTAAAAATACTATTGGAGAATGTATATGCAATTTGAACTCAAGCTCGCGGCCATCGCTTCTGCGCTGGTGTTTTCCAGTGCTGCTTTTGCTGCCCCTTTCGCTTATTCCACCAATGAAAAGTCTGGCACTGTGTCCATCATCGACACGCAAACCGATGAAGTGGTAGGCAGCTTTGAGGCGGGTAAAAAGCCTCGCGGCGCTGCAATTACCAATGACGGCAAATATATTTTTGTCAGTGACCAAAAGCAGAATTCCTTGTTGGTGATTGATCTTGCCAAGAAGTCCATCAGTGACAAAATCAAGCTGGAAGAATCCCCTGAAGGTGTAGGCATCTCTCATGACGGCAAGTGGATTTCTGCTGCCAATGAGGAAGACAACACCGTTTCCATTATTGACACCGCTACGCACAAAGTGAGCTACAAGGTAAAAATGCAGGGCAAAAACCCTGAGCATGCCGAGTTTAGCCCTGATGGCAAATGGTTGTATGTCAGCGCTGAAGAAGCCAAGTATGTCGATGTGGTGGATATTGCCAAGCGCACCTCTATCAAGCTGGTGGAAGTGGGCGACAGGCCCCGTGGCATAGGCTTCCTGCCTGATAGTTCACGCGCTTATGTGGCCAATGAGGCTGCAGGCACGGTGTCGGTGTTTGATACCAGCAAGCACGAAGTGATTGCCACTATCCCTGTAGGCAAGCGCTCCAACGGTGTGAAAGTCCTGCCTAACGGCAAAAAGGTGTATATCTCCAATGGTGGTGACGGCACTCTGTCTGTCATTGATACTGCCAGCAACAAGGTGACCGCGACTATTCCAGTAGGCAAGCGCCCCTGGAATATGGATGTAACGCCTGATGGCAAAAAGCTCTATGTTGCCAACGGCAAGTCCAACTCGGTTTCGGTGATTGATACCGAGCATGACAAGGCGCTCAAGGAAATTACCGTAGGTGATACACCTTGGGGTGTGTTTGTTCGGTAATATGTTGGCATAGCCAGCGCTTGAGGCGCTGGCTGAGTTTTATGCGTTGTTTTGTATGACTCTGGCCTCAGGTCTTGATGGATGCAAGACCTGAGCCGTTTGCATGTTGGAACCCAAATGAATCAAACCACCCGCTATACCAAAGTAGCTATCCTGCTGCATTGGCTCGTTGCCCTTGGCATCATCGCCCTGCTGGGGCTGGGGTGGTATATGAATGAGCTGCCCAAGGGCGGCCCCAAGGTCAGCAGTTTTGATCTGTTTGATCTGGGCTTGTACACCGTGCAGCTGTCGGAAGCTGCCTCACCTCGTACCTTCTACTTCAACCTGCATAAATCCATAGGCCTGACCGTGTTCTTTATCATAGGTCTGCGCGTGTATTGGCGCTTGATGCATCAGCCGCCTGCCTTGGCAGCCAGCCTCAAGCGTTGGGAGCAGATAGTGGCCCATGGCACGCATCACCTGCTGTATGTGCTGATGGTGTTGATGCCAGTGACAGGTATGCTCACCACGCTTTATAGCAAATATGGCCTGAACTGGTTTTCCATCCCGGTGCTGCCGGGGCTGGATGACCCTGCTTTGCGGGATTTCTTTGTGGCGGCGCATGAGCTTACGGCTACGCTGCTGGTGATTTTGATAGGCTTGCATATCGCGGCTGCCCTTAAGCACAGCCTGATAGACCGCGATGACACCATGAAACGTATGTCTATATTCCGCTAAACATCGCTGCCGCCGCTCATGCAAAAGGACGCATCCGCGTCCTTTTTTATTGCGGCTAGTCTGGGCGTTTAGCGCAATGCTCTGCCTATCAATTCACAGTCTTTTAATTTACAGCTATTCAATTTACGGCAAGAGCATGTTCAAAGTGAGCACCTTCATTGTCCGTGGCCTGAATTACCAGTTTGCCGGGCTTGGGCGGGATAAAGCTGAAACGCAGGTAGGGATCTTCACTGGTGCCCACGCCAAAATCAGCCTCTAACACTGGTTTGCCGTCATAGCTGAAACTGGCTTTGTTGATATAAAGCGCTGGGCGGAAGCCCTGCGACACCAAATCGCGCTGCAAACCAGTAAACATGGGGTGCTTGATATTGAAGGTGGTCACTGTTGCCTGATTAAACTGCACTGGCGTTTCGACATTGAGCTTGATTTTGCCAGCATGGGCCAGCAGTTCTTTTTCCTCCGCCCCCAGCGTGCCGCCACAGCCACCAGAGGCGCGAATTTGTATGGCGGTCATATAGAGCTTGCCGTCAGCGGTTTCGCCTATGGCATGCACAAAAGAATCGGTTTCCAGACGGATGCGTGTAGAAAGCTGCAATTGCCCCAGCAATTCAGACAAATGGTAAGTGGCCGCCAGCTGTATGGGGTTGGCATCGACAATGATATAGACAGACTTGATGGCATCAGGCGCATTCTGCGGCTTGTCTATGGTGAGAGTTATCGGCACCTGGGCGCCGCTTTCCGCGCGCTTGGGTGCTGAAAGCTTGATGAAATCTACCTCTTCAATCTGCCGCTTGGGAAAAAAACCTTCCTTGATCACGGGCCAGATTTCGGCAGAAGCTTCGGCATGGGCGTGGCTGGCTGTGGTCAGCATGGTCACGCTGAATATGGTACTTATAACAACGGCCTGGATACATTTCATGATGCTCTCCTCACGCTTTATTCAAGCAGCCCGTTCGGGTGATGGCTGTTGATGACAAGTCGAATAATGATGCTGTCTTGTCGACTAGCATACAACAGCAGGGGCCGACTGCACAGACAGTCGACCCCTGAATTTGAACGCCTAAAAAAGCTGCAATTTAGAACATGTTTTAGAAGATATAAGTCGCGTTCAGACCCATCAGCCAGTTACGACCAGCAGAAGGCTCATAGAAACGACTGTTGGCATCATTGACGCGTATGGAACCAATGTATTCCTTGTCGAAGATGTTTTCCACACGAACATATTCGCTAAAGCGCCAGCTTTGCAGTTTTTGTTGCAAACCAGCACGAATATTGAAGATGGTGTAAGAGTTTGCACTGGTGCTATTCACGTCATCCACATAAGTATTGCTGTTGTGTCTGGCTTCAAAAGCGGTGTTAAAGCCGCTAGCCTGATGTTTCCAAGCAATTTCGCCGTAGAGCTGCGTCTTGTAAGTGCCGGGTAGGCGATTGCCAGATTCAACCAAGGCACCTTGTGAGAAATAGTCAGAGTCAAATTTCGCATTCAACAGGGTGTAAGCACCATACAAGGAAATATTGTTGGCAAACTTAGACTCTATGGATAACTCAGCGCCATCACGCTTGGTTTTGCCAGCATTGGTATAAGCGGTGCGACCAAGTAGGGCGCTTTGCGCGACGATTTCATCATCGGTACGGATGTGGAATAGCGTCAGGTTGGCAATGGTGTTGTCACCAATAATGGCCTTGGTGCCGACTTCAAAGTTGCGGCTTTCACTGGGCTTGAGTCCCAGATTAGGGCCGCTGGTGACCGCAGTTGTTGCATACGCTGCTTCTACGAAAGTCGGTGTTTCAAAACCTTTGCCGAAGTTGGCGTAGAAATTGAGTGCTGGAGTTGCCTTCCAAACTGCGCCAATGACAGGTGTTGTTTTCTGGTAGCTTACGCGGCCACCATTGTCGCCACCAACCGTCAACAAGTTGTCATTGATTTCCAGAGTGACTTTGGTACGGCGTGCGCCCAAGTGCAGGTCTAGATTGTCGAGTACAGACCACTTGGCTTGTACATATTGATCCGAGTTGGTCGCAATATTTTCTTCATCACGATTCAACCTGCCAGCATCTGTGCGTTTGACACCATTGTAGGCATTGATATCCAGCCTATCATCGTTCATCTTGCCGTAAGTCAAACCCAGGCTGAGCGTATATGGCCGTTGCAGGAGCTCACCATGATTATCCCAACGCAAGTCTGAACCCCAGAACTCTCTGTCAATCGTGCTCGCACGCCCTGCCCATCGGCGCTGGACATCAGCGGTCTGGCTGGTGGATAGATACTGTTCGTTCTTGCGATTGCCGACGTAGGAAATCAGGTTCAGCGAGTTGTTCTCGTTGATTTTATGTTCAAGATTGAAGCCCACTTGGGTCTGGCTGCGGGATACACGGGTATCGGCACCCAGCGCAGAAGGAGCGGCTTGCTTACGGTCAGCGCGCACTTCACCCAAAGTAAGTCCTACAGGGTCATCTGCTGTTTGATCAAACCAGTTGATCAGTGTGGTGAGCTTGGTGTCTTCATTAAGGTTGAAGCGGAACTTGGCGGTGCCTTGCTCTTTTTTGTTGCTGCTGTGATCACGATAGCCATCGGAGGAATAGTTGGAATAATTGATCAGGTATTCCAAGCCATCAGCAGTGCCAGCGGCTCTCGCGTTTTCGCGACGGGTATCGTAGCTACCAAACATCACACCAGCGGAAAGCTCAGGCGTGGCTGGGGCATTTTCACTCAGCAGCTGAATCACGCCACCTGAGGAGTTGCCATATAGAGCAGAGAAGGGGCCACGCAATACTTCAATACCTTGCATGACGTTAAGATCCACGCTGCCAGGCTGACCACTGCCATCTGGGAAGCTCAAAGGAATGCCATCCACATACACGCGTACCCCGCGCACACCAAATGCTGAACGTGCACCAAAGCCGCGTGTAGAAATTTGTGGGTCTTGTGACATCTGGGTACGGTTTTGCGCCGTAATGCCGGGCACACGAATCAGGCTTTCTGAAAGCGTCATTTGCGCCTGACCATCCTGAATGTTTTCCTTGGTCACCACATCAATTGCCACAGGCAGATCAAAGCTTCTTTGCGCTGCACGCGTGGCGGTAACCACTACCGGGGAGACAACTTGCAGGGATTCTTTGTTATCTGCGGTGCCTTCTTCTGCCATGGCGCTGGCATAAGGCCAGACACTGAGCACAGCCAGTGGAATGAGTTTGAGGTGGAATGTGTTCATGCTGGCTCCCCGCTACTTTCTTAGACGCTTATTGGTAAAGGCGCCGAGCATAAGGGAATCAGCGGCGGCTGACCATCAGGATAATCATTAATTTGCACTGTTAGCTTGTCACTAAAGCGCTACTGCGCTGAGATAAAGGCTTGCAGCGAGGTGGGTGTGGGCAGGTTGTCTATCACGCCGCGCTGGCGTATCAACAGGCTGGCGCTGGCACAGCCATGCTGTAAGGCGCGTGTAATGTCAGAAGATTGCAGCAGGCTGGTCAGCAGGGCGCTGGCAAAGGCGTCACCTGCGCCCAGGCTGTCTACCACTGTGGTGCTATAAGCCGCATGCTCATGCCAGCTGCCGTCATCCAGCAAGGCGATGGCACCCTGGTCACCCAGGGTCAGAATCAGGGATTTGCCTGGGTAGCGCTGGGTGAATTGCAATTCATGCAGCAGATGCTGGGCGGCTTGGCGCGTAGCCAAGGCAGATTGATCTACTTGCAGCCAGGCTGCGGCTTCGCTCTGGTTCATGATCAGCACATCGCTGAGCGCAAGCATGCTGGGTGTGAGGGGTTTGAATGGGGAAGGGTTGAGTACGGTTAGCCGGCCAGCGGCTTGTGCCAGGGTAAAGGCCGCGCAAATCGCTGTCTCTGATGATTCAAAGCTGGCATACACCAGGCTGGCCTGTTGTATGGCGCTAGCTTGGGATTGAATATGCTCAGCCGTCAGCAGGGCATTGGCGCCTGCATGCACGGTAATCTGGTTTTGGCCTGCCTCATCGATGAGCGCTACGCCGTGGCCGTTATATTCCCCCACGCTGACGCGGCTGATATGTGTCAATTGATGCAAGCTGAGAATATCCTGGCACTGATGTTGCGAGAGTGGGGTAGTGCCACAAGGGATCAATCCATGGAGCGGTATGCCCAGCTTGTGCAGGCCCAGCAACACGTTTAAGCCCTTGCCGCCAGTTTCGCAGTACAAGTCCAGGGCCTGTAACGATTCGCCGGGCTGGGGGAAGCGCCTGACAAAGTAAATTTGCGCCATCATCAAGCTGGCAAGCACAAATGCCGGGGCAGGGTTGGGCTTGAAGCTTGATAGCATTGGGTGTTATCCCTTCATTTTGACGCGATAGGCGTAGGCGTCACCACGGAAAGTACCTTCGACATATTCCAGCAATATGCCATCTGGCGAGTAGCTACGGCGCTTGATCAGCAGGCAGGGCTGGGGGCTGGTGAAGCCAAAGGCCTGGTTTTCAATATCATTGGAAAGCACAGCCTCTACGGTTTGTTCACACCAGTCCAGCGGGTGCTGACACTTTTGATTGATGACCTGATACACCGAGCCTTGTAAATCAGCCGTGGCCAGTTCTGGCAGGTGATGCAGGTTGTACCAGGCCACTTCGTGCGACAAGGGCTTATCGTCACCACAGCGTATCCGCTCCAGCTTTAGCAGCGATGAGTTGGAGTTAAGGCCAAACATGGAGGCCATGCCTCTGTCATTGATAATGGCTTGGTCAAGAATGCGGGTGGAAGGCTTCATGCCCAGCTCCTGCATTTCCTGGGTAAAGCCCCGCAGCTTGAACATATGGGTGTCTAGCCGCCCCGGCGTCAGTACCGTGGTGCCGCCTTTGCGATTGCTGGTAATCAGCTTGCGGTTGCGTAGCTCCATATAGCCGCGCTTGATGGTGATCTTGCTGACACCCAGGGTTTCAGAGAATACGGTTTCTGTCGGTAGCTGTGTGCCCGGTTTGATATCGCCCTGAAGAATCAGCGTTTCAAGTTGCTGGAACAGCTGCGCGTACAGAGGCTCAGGAGCGTCTTTGTTCAGGGTGATCAGGCTGGGGATGGTGCTGGCGTGAGCTTTGGCGTTTTTCAATGGTGACAGACGTGGCAACTAAAATTCCAATGCATAGTAACGTCCTGACTCCCATGTGTCCAACAGGAATGTGGAGGCACCAGTGACATGAGCGTACTTATTTTTTGTCTTGCAGCACTGCGCAACCAGACCAAGCCCTGTATTGGCGGCGATCAAGAGTGGCTATGCAGGTGGGATTAAAAATCTGCATAGCGCCTGGCCTGAATGCGATTTAAATAATCCCTTCCAGCACTTGCACCTGGACTTCAGTGCCAGCCGGCAGATTGCCTACTGCATCTTCCAGCACAATAAAGCAATTGGCCTCAGACATTGAGCGCAGAATGCCTGAGCCTTGATTGCCAGTGGGGCGTACTTGCCAGTGACCGTCTTCATCGGCAAACAAAATGCCGCGCTGAAACTCTGTACGGCCAGCCAGCTTGCGTATCGGTTCTACACAGATGGCCTTGAACAATGGCTGGCTGGGCAGGGGTGTTTGGCCCATGAGATGCAGCAATGCCTCACGCACAAACTGATAGAAAGTCACCATCACCGCCACCGGATTGCCAGGCAAGCCAAAGTAATGCGCATTACCCACTTTGCCGTAGGCCAGTGGTCGACCTGGCTTCATGGCGATTTTCCAGAACACCACCTGACCTAGTTTTTCCAGAATCTGTTTCATGAAATCGGCTTCACCTACCGATACGCCACCACTGGTCAGCACCACATCAGCTACGGTAGAGGCATGCAGCAAGGTAGCTTCCAACTGGGCGGGGTCGTCACCGACCACGCCCAGGTCTATCACGTCCACACCCAGACGTTCCAGCATGCCATGCAGGGTGTAGCGATTGCTGTCGTAAATCTGACCCTGTTGCAGGGTTTGCCCTATGCTGACCAGCTCATCGCCCGTGGAAAAGAATGCCACCCGCAGTTTGCGGTATACCTCTACCTCGCCTATGCCTAGCGAGGCAATCAGCCCCAGATCAGCGGCGCGCAACATGCGGCCAGGTGCAAACACCGCTTGTCCTGCACGTATGTCTTCACCTGCATAGCGCACATTGGCTTGGGGTTTGGGCTGCTCAACTATGCTGAGCGTGTCGCCTGTCACTTCGGTACGCTCCTGCATGATGACGGTGTCTGCCCCCTCGGGAATTACCGCCCCCGTCATGATGCGTATGCATTGCCCGGCTTGCAGGGTGCCTGTGTAAGGTCGGCCAGCATAAGCAGTGCCGACGATAGTGAGGCTGGCGTTGCCTATATCGCGGCTGTGCAGGGCAAAACCATCCATGGCCGAGTTGTCGTGGCTGGGCACGTTGTGCGGCGAAAGAATATCGCTGGCAAGCACACGGCCCAGGGCGCTCTTCAGAGCCAGTTTTTCCGTGCGTTGTATGGGCTGCAGATAATCGCGGATCAACTTTCTGGCCTGTAGTACAGGCAGGGAGTTAGGGTCGTAATCGTCCTGGCAGCTAATAAGCTGGTTTAATGTGGCGCGTGTCATGATGTTTGGCCTTGCATCCATTGCAAAATATAGTCAGCGATTGCCGCTGGGTCGTTGAGGTCTAGCCGGGGTATGGCGCTGGTTTCAGCGAGCGCTACGTCGCTGGCGATGGCCATGATGCTGCTGTCGGTGCTGGCCAGTAGTGGATAGCCCAGGCTGGGGCGGTGCACCTCAATCTTGGCAATATCTGCCTGCTTGAAACCTTCTACCAGCACCAGGTCTATTGCCGAGGCATCCAGTTGCGGCAGTAGCTCAGCCAGGCTGACCTCAGCGGCAGGGTTGGGCAGGCGCTGACGTTCTGTCATCAAGGCCCAGCGTATATCCGAGCCTACCAGGGTTTGCACTGCACCTGCTTCACGCAGGCGATAACTATCCTTGCCCGGCTTGTCCACATCAAACTGGTGATGGGCATGCTTGATCATGGAAAGCCTGATGCCACGTTGCTGTAGCGCTGGAATCAGTTGGGTCAATAAAGTGGTCTTGCCTGAGCCGCTGCCATAAGCGCATATACCCAGCACTGGCCGCGGAAACGGCAGGGTAGCGGATGCCGAGGTCACGCGGCCTGTTCCAGCCACTGCAGTTCTTCCGGGGTGTTGATGTTGGCAAAAGCCAGAGCCTGGTCGGTGAATGAGACGGCCACAGTATCCCGCGTTGCCATCCAGTCACCCACTTTGCGCCCACCTGCTTGCAGATATTGTTCAAGCCCGGGCAGCAATGAACGGCGGCACAGACAGAATACCGGGTGATTTTGCTGCCCGGTTTTGGCAAACGCCAGATCGGCATCGCGCTCAATCAAGCCATTCATCAGCCTCTTGGCCAATTGCGGCGGCAATAGCGGGGAATCACAGGGCACGGTCAGCACATAGGGGTGGCTAGCCTGCTGCAAGCCTGCATGCAGGCCAGCCAATGGCCCGGCAAAGCCGCTGATGGCATCTTCTATCACCGGGTAACCTAGTTGCTGGTATTGCGCCAGCTCACGATTGGCGCTGATGAGGATTTCATCCACTTGCGGGCTCAGGCGTTGCAGCACGTGGGAAATCATGGCTTGGCCCTGGAAATTCACCCAGCCTTTATCTTGTCCGCCCATGCGTTTGCCCTGGCCACCTGCCAGGACGATGCCAGTGATGCTCATAAATTTGGTCACTTTATCGGTGGAATGTCAGCTAGCGCTTGCCACCAGAAATTGAAAAGCTAAATTTTACTTGAATTCAGTGAGGGGCTATAGCGGGACAATGGTAATTGTGGGGTGGTGCGCATTGTGCGCAAATAGCTAGCCGCCAGTTTGCGACATAAAGCGTATCACCGCAGGGGCCTGGCGCTGCAAATCAAAATCGTGACCCTTGGGCTTGACTTGCATGGAAGCCAAAATGGCCTCTATCAAAGGTGTATCGTCGTCAGGATAAGCGCGCAGCAAAGGCATGAGGTCTACGCGATCTTCCTGCCCCAGGCATAGATAAAGCTCACCTTTGCAGGTGATACGTACGCGGTTGCAGGCTTCACAGAAATTATGGCTATGCGGGGAAATAAACCCTATGCGGGTGTTGGCATGCGCTACCCGCCAGTACTTGGCCGGGCCGCCTGTGCTCTCTGCGCTGCTGATCAAGGGGAAATGGCCTTGCAACAGCTTGAGTGTGGCCTGGTTGCTGACATAGGTCGAATCACGCTGATGATCGACCGCACCCAGCGGCATTTCCTCAATAAAGGCGATATCCAGCCCCTGGGCGATGGCAAACTCAACCAGCGGAATCGCTTCATCATCATTGATGCCTCGCATCAATACCGTATTCAGCTTGATATTGGCAAAGCCTGCGGCCTGAGCTGCCTCTATGCCGCGCAAGACCTTGCTCAAGTCACCGACGCGGGTAATCTTGCGAAAGCGTTCTGGGTCCAGACTATCGACGCTGATATTGATGCGGCTGAGTCCGGCCTGTTTCAGTGGCTGGGCAAAATGCTCAAGTTGCGAGCCGTTGGTGGTCATCACCAGTTCTTTCAAACCCGGTAAATGCCCAATCTCTTCAAACAGGGACAAAGCATTCTTACGCACCAAGGGCTCACCCCCGGTAATACGTACCTTGCTGACGCCCAGTGCCACAAATACTTTGACCAGGCGCGCACATTCTTCCAGCGTTAATACTTCTTCCCTGGGCAAAAAGCTCATGTCTTCACTCATGCAATACACGCAGCGGAAATCGCAGCGATCCGTAATGGAAAGCCGGATGTAATCAACCCGTCGACCAAACTGGTCTATCAGTTGATGAGCTTGCTCGGTGTAAGCCATGGTATGGTTAGAAATAACGCCTCAGGGTGTTAGGTAAATATGGGGGTGATTGCCTATGATACAAGCCGCAGTGCTTTAAAGAAGCTGGATTGCCCAAAGAAGCTGGATTGTAAGTCTAGCTTCTAGTATAAACAATGCCTGAACCATGCTTTTGAACTGCCATACCTGTTCTGACTGACTTGCTATCTGGAAATTCCACTATGAGTACTATCAGCATCAAAATTCGTTTGCCGCATCAACATCTTGTGGCCATAGGCCCAGGCAAGGCCGACCTGTTAGAAGCGATAGGCCGTAGCGGATCAATCTCCGCAGGTGCGCGTGAAATGGGCATGTCATACAAGCGCGCCTGGGATCTGGTAGATGCCATGAACAAAAGCTTCCGTCAGCCCCTGGTGTCTACCGCAACGGGAGGTAGCCATGGCGGGGGTGCCAAGGTGACCGAATTCGGTCAGGAAGTGCTTGAGCGTTATCGGCAGCTGGAGCAGATCGCCAGTCAAAGCATAGCGTCTGAGGCTCAGGCACTCTCCGCATTGCTTCAGCCTGTTTAGTGCCTAGCTGCGTGCGCAGCCATCCATCACCCTAAAGCTTATTCCTGCCTGATAAATAGGCGGAAGCTTTCTCGTCTATCCATCGCCCGACTGCCAGACCATAGTAACTGCCATTCTGGCCCCGGCGTCATGCTGGGGTGGCTGCGGTCTTCCTGTATCAAATACAAATTACACTGCGGCTTGGCTGCGTTGAGGCTGGCCTGCGGCTGTAGACGTAAGCCAGTGTAATAGTCCAGCAGTGCCGTCTGCGCCAGACCCACGCCATAGCTGTTGATGCAGTGCTGCCCGGCTGGCATGGCTTGCTGCAGCGGTTTCATCACATGTTTGTAGCCACGCGCATTGTCTATCCAGGGTAACCACAAGCTCATCAACAAACCCCAGGCCATGGTCATGCCCACGGCCCAGTTGGTAATGGCACCACGATTGGAGCGTTTGCTGTTGGCAATGACAAATAACCAGATAATGGTGACCGTCAGCCCTGCAGCCAGGGCGGGGAAGTTCAGGTGGGCTTCCTGCGTGGCGGCGAGGAACTGCATACGCTCTGCAATTTTGGCAGGCTTGCCCGTCAACATGGCAAACCATCCCAGCCAGATCAAGGAGCCCATAAGGCCAAACAGCAGCATGCCAAACCAGTCCAGCGCACCTGCTGCACCGCGCTTGAGCGTTTCTACGCTACCGCCAGCCAGGGCCGCAAGTGGCAATAACAAGGGCAGGATTTGAATTTCACGGCGCTCGAAGGCAAAGCCTATGAGCAACAGGCTGACAAAAAAGAATACCAACAGCAGTTGCAGCTTGGGTTTTTGCAGCAGCACAGCGCGGTAGCGCCAGGCACCCCAGGCTGCTATGGGCAACGCTGGCCAGGAGAACCATAGCAAGGTGCGGCTGATATAGAGGTGATTAATGGTGGCAGGCCCGGCCAACAGTGTTTGCCACCACAGGCTTAGCTGCGCAGGCTCGTAATAAGACATCAGCAAGGGCCAGATCACTAGCCAGGGGCTGGCCACTAACAGGCTCAGGCCACTCACGATGGCAAAGCTCTTGCTGCGCCATTGGCTGAATAGTGCAGGCAATAAAGCCATGGTCAGGATGACGATTAAAGCACTGGCAGGCCCGGTCGCGAGAAAACTCAGACCTATGCCACTGCCGAGCAAAGCCGCGGCACGGAAAGGGCGGCGCTTGGCGAGTGCCAGGGCATACAGCGCCATGGCCAGCCCGGCCAGGCCAGCGACTTGCGGCATCAATAAGTGCGCAGAGGCAATCAGGCCAATGGAAGCAATGAAAATAAAGGTAATCTGCCTGCCTATGCCCACGCCCCAAAGCTCACGCCCTAGCATGCCGACCATCAGCAGGGTGATAGCCATCCATAGGCTATTGATCAGCCTAGCGCCATCGTGCATGGGCAGAATGGCGGAGAATAGCTTGGCACTAGCGGCTGCACTCCAGTAGTACAGTGGTGGATACTCTATGCCATGCTGACCAGCGGCAATTGGCGTCAACAGGTGCTTACCCTGGGTCATATGCTTGACGATGCTGATGGTTTGCGCCTCGTCTGGTTTCCAGGGTTCATGGCCAATTAGGCCAACGAAAATCCAGGCAATGCAGAGCAGCAGCAGCAGGTGTGTCTTGGCCCTTTCACCAACGCGCGCACGCGGGGTGGCCAGGTGTGCCTGCCAATCATGCTCAAGCTCAAATGCCATGGAAATCCTTTTTTATTCGGTTTTGTTCAAACGCCAATCCCGTTTATTACTGGCAATATCAGGGTGGCTGGTGCAGCCTGGGGATATTGTATAAAACAAATCCCAGAAAAAACAAAAAAGGCAGCCCAGGCTGCCTTTTGATCAAAAATAAGCGTTGATAGCTTACATGCCGTATTTTTGACGGAACTTCTCAACACGACCAGCAGTATCAAGAATCTTCTGCTTACCAGTGTAGAAAGGATGGGACTGGGAAGAAACTTCGATCTTGATCAGTGGGTATTCCTTACCGTCTGTCCACTTGATGGTTTCTTTAGCTGCAATAGTGGAGCGGGTTACGAAGCTGAAATCAGCACCGATGTCTTGGAATACAACTTCACGATATTCTGGGTGAATGCCGGGTTTCATAGTGTTTGCCTCAGTTTTGCCGGTTTGTGCGGCGGGTGTATAGATGTGTACGGGTTCCGCCAATTGCGGAAAGACCGGGATTATAGTAAGCCTGTCAATAAATTGCAAGACCGTTGAATGGCTTAGCCTCTACGCATGGAGTCGAAGAAGTCGGCGTTATTCTTGGTGGCCTTGAGCTTGTCGAGCAGGAATTCCATCGCCTCAAGGTCGTCCATGGGGTACAGCAGTTTACGCAGCACCCAGATTTTTTGCAGCACGTCTTTTTCTATCAGCAGTTCTTCACGGCGGGTGCCGGACTTGTTGACGTTGATGGCAGGGTAGATGCGCTTTTCAGTCATACGCCTATCCAGATGTAGCTCGGAATTACCAGTACCCTTGAATTCTTCGTAGATCACATCATCCATGCGTGAGCCGGTATCGACCAGGGCAGTACCTATGATGGTGAGTGAGCCACCTTCTTCAATATTACGTGCCGCGCCAAAGAAGCGCTTGGGGCGTTGCAAGGCGTTGGCATCCACACCACCCGTCAGTACCTTGCCTGAGGCAGGGACTACGGTGTTGTAGGCGCGGGCCAGGCGAGTAATGGAATCCAGCAGGATAACCACGTCTTTTTTGTGCTCAACCAGACGCTTGGCTTTTTCCAGCACCATTTCCGCAACCTGTACGTGACGGGTGGCAGGTTCATCGAAAGTCGATGCCACCACTTCACCACGCACAGAGCGCGTCATTTCTGTTACTTCTTCCGGACGCTCGTCTATCATCAAAACGATGAGTACAACATCGGGATGGTTGGCGGTAATCGCATGGGCGATATGCTGCATCATCACGGTTTTACCGGATTTGGGCGGGGCTACCAGCAGTGCGCGCTGGCCCTTGCCTATAGGCGCAATCATGTCGATGACGCGGCCAGTGATGTTTTCTTCACCACGGATGTCACGTTCAAGCACCAGTGGCTTGGTCGGGAACAATGGGGTGAGGTTTTCAAACAGTATCTTATGCTTGCTGTTTTCCGGGGCTTCGCCGTTGACGCTATCTACCTTGACCAGTGCGAAATAACGCTCGCCATCCTTGGGTGTGCGAATCTCACCTTGTATGGTGTCGCCAGTATGCAGATTGAAGCGGCGAATCTGGGAAGGGGAGACATAAATGTCATCTGGCCCGGCCAGATAGGAAGTATCCGGTGAACGCAGGAAACCAAAACCATCCTGCAGCACTTCCAGAGTACCGTCACCGTAGATGCTGTCACCCTTCTTGGCCTTGTTCTTGAGAATGGCAAAGATCAGGTCTTGCTTGCGTATGCGGCTGGCACCCTCAATCTCGTTGGCAATGGCCATCTCGACTAGTTCAGTGACAGGAAGGTGCTTTAGGTCGGATAAGTGCATAGGGAGGGCTCGTTGGGTCGAAGCAAAGCGGAAAACGGGGATTGATTTGAAGGTGTGGGCGCCAGGGCCCCGGAACTGGAATCAGGAATGATCCGGGAAGGAACCTGGCGTCAGGGTAGCGTTATTAAATATTGCTGTCAATGAAAGCGGTCAGTTGCGATTTGGACAGTGCGCCTACCTTGGTGGCTTCGACATTACCGTTCTTGAACAGCATCAGGGTAGGAATACCGCGAATGCCATACTTGGGTGGTGTGTTCTGGTTGTCGTCAATGTTGAGCTTCGCAATCTTGAGGCGACCAGCGTACTCTTTGGAAATCTCGTCCAGAATGGGAGCGATCATTTTGCAAGGGCCACACCACTCCGCCCAGTAATCTACCAGTACGGGAACCTGTGATTGCAGGACTTCCTGGTCGAAATTGTCGTCGCTGATATGGGTAATATGTTCGCTCATGTGAACCTCTAGAAAATGGCTAGAAAATGGATATTTACGCCGTGCTGCTGTGGCATTGCCAGCAAAGAGCCTGGGTTGGCCAGGGCGGCAGACAGGCAATTCCGTTATCCTAGCGAAAAAAATCTCTCAAGTGAAGTCTTGTATGCAGGCATGGATATTGCAGAGCAGCATTGATTTTTGATGAAACGATGGCTGGATATGATGCGTGATGACCAGTTCTATGCGAATGCAGGATGATGGAGAAAATTTTGGACGCATTCCAGTTCAAGGCTGAACCCGGTGCTAATGGCAAGGTGTTTTCCCATTATGAGGGATTCAAATTACATAGTGCCTTTCAGCCTATTTACAGCTTGTCGCACTGCCGCATTGTCGGCTACGAGGGTTTGCTGCGGGCTTCTGAAGGCCGCAGGCAACTTTCTCCCTACCAGATCTTTTCACTGGCGAGAGACGAAGCCAGCATTGTCCATCTGGATAGACTTTCGCGCGCGCTGCATCTGAAAAACTATTGCAGCATGAGCACTGAAGATGCGGGTTGGCTGTTTCTCAATGTAGATCCGCGCGTGATCGTGCAGGGCAAGCACTATGGTTCTTTCTTCCAGCAATTGCTTGAACACAATCAGATGCCGCCAGAGCGTGTGGTGGTGGAAATCATGGAGGGCGCCATCGATGATGAAATGCAGTTGTCAGAATCCGTGGGCTTCTACAAGGATCTGGGCTGTCTGGTGGCGATTGATGACTTTGGTGCGGGGCAATCCAATTTTGAACGCATCTGGCGGCTAGCCCCCGATATCGTCAAGCTCGATCGCTCCATGATAGTGCAGGCCATGCAAAAGCCCATGGCAAGAAGGCTGCTGCCCGGTATCGTCTCCCTGATTCACGAGGCTGGCAGCCTGGTGCTGATCGAAGGCGTAGAAACCATAGACGAAGCGCTGGTGGCGATGGAGACCGATGTTGACCTAGTGCAGGGGCATTATTTTGGCATGCCTTCCAACCTGCTAGGAGAAGAGCATGGCGCGTCCAGAATCACCAATTTGTTCCAGCAATATCAAATGGCCTCCTCGCTGGATGCCAGCCAGAAATGCCAGGCTTATTACCGCAGCGCCTTTATGGATGCGGTACACAAGCTACAGGCGGGAGTAGTGCCGGAGATCGCCTATAACAAATTACTCACCCTGCATGGCGCAGACCGTTGCTATATGCTGGATCAGCAAGGGGTGCAGGTGGGTGCCAGTTGCATGGCGGTTGTGGATAGGCAGGGGCAGGTGGCAGATCTACGCTACCAGCCACTGGCTGAGGCAGAAGGGGCCATCTGGTCCAGGCGGCCTTATTTGCGTAGGGCGCTGCAAAACCCAGGCTCGCTACAGATGACGCGACCTTATCTTTCCATTGCGACAGGCACTTTGTGCGTGACTTTATCCATGGCCATAGTGCTGAATGGCCAGGTCAATGTGCTGTGTTTTGACATCCACTGGGTAGAAGATCGATTTGTTGCAAAATAGGGCGTGACTTCATGCATGCGCACTCAAATGGTGCGAATGCATGAGTTTTTTCGAGCGCTCGCTGCTTAGCGTTTAATTTTTTGCAGTATTTAAAGTGGCTGAGTTTAAAGTGGGCTGAATTGGAAGTGGTCGAAGTGGTTGGTGCGTTCGATCAGCCGTGTAATCATAATTCGCTGCATACCCTCTTCCTGCTCAATATCCAATATCTTGGCTGGCCCATAACTGCCAGGGTTGCCAATCAGGGAAGCAGTCTGCTTGATCACGGGGATTTCTGGTAGCAAGAGCATGGGAATCCCGGATGTCAGCGTCGCAGAGTGCACATTGATCGCGCTTGCATCGGGTGCCAGCATCTGCAAGCCAATATCCAAATGACGATTTTCGGTATGGTTGGCCCAGCGTAGTACTCCCAGGGCCCAATGCGAAGTTGGGTTGATCTTGATGCACACCAGATCACCAACATGAACTTGCACTTCAGCCGCAGGCAATTTGCGTAAGGCCATGCCTCCCGCACTGATGTTGAGCACTTGCCAGCGCGAGCTCAAGGGGCGGGAAATGACGGGAATATTGTCCTCGTTAGGCGTTGCGGGCTGGTTGCTCAACACGCGGTGTATTGCGGGCAGGCCAATCACCAGTTCAATACCGTCATTTTTTGGCGTGCGGCTGTAAATTCGCTTGGGCGCGGCCCCCCAATGCCTGAGCAGGTAATTGAGCAAGTCCAGATATCTGGGCTGGTTGGCACTATCAGGTAATCCTGCGCCTGGTGGGAATGGCCCACTTTGGCCCTGCTTGATATGCAGATGCACCTGGCGTGCCACATCCATGGTCAATAACAGCAAGTCATTCTCGCCATCAATATTGCGCAAGCGCTTGCTCAAGGGCACAGGTGGCTTATCGCGCCCAGTAGACACCAGGAAAATGGCCGCGGTGTTTTCGAGATTGTTGGCTGGCTGCAGCTGTGCCAGGTGCGCAAAGCGCATGATGTAATCACATACCAGTTTGATTTCGCGCGGGGAAAGATGCTGCGGGTCGGTCAAGCTCAATAACAGGGCTTGTTTGTAGACATGACTGATAGAAACTTCGCGCTCTTGGCTGCCGCTATCAATTTCCTGGTCTGCCAGGTCACGCGCGCGTGCCAGACTGAAAATCTGGTGCAGCTCTGCCCACAAGGATCTTGGCAGGGCGCGATAGGTTTCGTAATAGATCACGATTTGCATGCGTAGCGCATCCAGCGCACGCTGCAGGCTTAACGCCAATAACTTGTTGCTGCCAAACTTGAATAGCTTGGCTTCAAGATCAATCACGGCCAATTTGTAGCCAAAAGCAATTTCTGCCCATAGCGTGTTGGCGATCACCGCGTATTGTTTTTCTTGCTCGGGTAAAGGCAGGGCGGTGGTGCAGTAGTGTGAAGCCAGGGACTCGGTGGCGGAGATGACTGCGGGTCTGTAAGTCTCAAGTGCCTTGATCCGCGTATCGGGGGCTACTTTCTGGCGGTTGAGAATCTCCAGCTCATCTTGCAGGGCTAGAGATGTTTCCAGGGCATTGGTGACCGGAAGGGCGCTGAGAAACTTGGTAATCTTGGCGGGTCTGGTCTCGGCCACAATCAGCGGCTGCTCCGAAAGTACCGGTACATTCAGATTCAAGATCTTCCCCTTATCCCCTAGTTAATAAGAGGATGGTAATTACTCTTTAGTGATTTGTCACCGTTTTGCGCAGTAATTGACGATAGGATTGAAACTGGCTCCAGTATTGGGATAGAGCGCGATTGGCCGCTGGGGCGAGGGCGGCAATGTGCTTAGTGGTGATCGGGAACCGGGATGCTGTTGCCTTCAGCATCAAGTACACTCAACTGGTTTTCGTCGGCAAAGTGCATGAGCTGATTAAACCCTTCGGGGTTGGTGTCCCTGAGCTTAAGATCTACCGCCAGGCAGCGCACACCCTCAATCACCCGCGGTTTCAGGTAAGGCGAATAGCGCAGCTTGCGATCAGCACCAAAGCTGGCATAAGTGCTGCACATACGATCTACCCAGTCACTGGGGCGAAATGGCTTACCCGCGCGGGTAATGCCCTGGATGATGATTTCGTTAATGCCGGATTTGTCTGTCGTACTCATGGGATAACCATATAAGCGCTGATCAAGGCTGGAATTGTAGCATCTCCAGCATGTCCGGGCCTGTGTTGAAATTGCCGCAGGCCCGGGAGCTAGTTTTAGTCTATGTATTCAAACACTTTGACGACCTTGCCCACGCCGCTGGTGCTGCGGGCAAGATCTACTGCGTCTTCGGCTTCCTGATGGGTAACAACGCCCAGCAGGAACACGGTGGTGGCTTCAGTCACGACCTTGACATAGTTGGAGGGGAAGCGGTTTTCCTTGATCATGCGCGCCTTCACCTTGGAGGTGATGTAAGTGTCATTGTTGCGCTCGCTCAGCGTGCTCTTGGTATCAATGACAATCTCATTGGTGACGTTGCGCACGCTCTCCACATTGCGAGCGGCTTTCTCGGCGATATCCTTGCTGGCCTGATCTACGGCCTCGCCTGTCAGCAGCAGGTTGCGGTTGTAGCTGGTGACATTGATATGGTTCTTTTCGCCCAATTCCTGGGAGATGGCCTTGCTGGCCTTAAGCTCAATATTCTGGTCTTCAATATAGTTGCCGGATGTTCTGCGGTCAGCAGCCATTGCACCGCCAGCAGCGGCACCGCCAACAACAACGGGGAAACAGGCTGTCAGCTGACTACTCAGAATCAGGGCCAGTATCAAGGGGCTTATGATGCGCATGTTTAATTTACTCCTAACAAAAGACAGTCTATGGCATCGCAGATGCAATGCAGGGTGAGAATATACACTTCCTGGATTCTGGCCGGGTGTTCGTGTGGTACCCCGATATGAATATCATCTTCACCGAGAAGTTCCACCAGGCCGCCGCCATCGCCACCGCTGAAGGCAATCACATGCATGCCGTTTTCGCGGGCGGCAGTAATAGCCTGCAGAATATTGCCAGAATTGCCACTGGTGCTCATGGCCAGCAGAATATCGCCATGATGACCCAGTGCCGTGACTTGTCGCGCAAACACTTGCTCAAAGTGGTTGTCATTGGCAATCGAGGTCAGCGTGGAAATATCCGCAGGTAGCGCAATTGCAGCTAAACCCGGCCTTTCCAGGTAATAGCGGTTGAGCATGCGTGAGGCAAAATATTGTGCGCTGGAGGCTGAGCCACCGTTGCCACAGGCCAACACCTTTTTTTCGCTGAGCAGGGCTTGAACTATCATTTCGGCAGAGCGGGCAATAGGCCCGGCCAGCAGTTCCGCCAGCTCAATTTTCAGTCTGCCGCTTTCTTCGAATTGCGCGCTGATGCGCGTATGTAAATCAGTCATGGGTGTGTCTCATAGGTATATCTAGTGCTTGGATGTTAGAAAGACGGTATGTATGTGCGCTTATGCACTGAAGGCATCCTTGAGCCAGTGCATATCGGTCTGGGATAGTTGATCCAGCAGCAGGGCGTCAAACCTGCATGGGTAGTTGCCGTATTGCTGCAAGAAGTGCTGGGCGGTCAAGATCAGCTTTTGTTGCTTGGCGCTGGTGATGCTGTAAGCGGCACCGCCAAATGCTCCATGGCTGCGTAGCCTGACCTCGACAAACACCAGGGTTTTCTCATCGCGCATGATCAGGTCTATCTCGCCAAAGCGACAATGATAATTGCGGGCAATCAAGTGCAGGCCCTGCGCCAGCAAATACTCGGTGGCAATTTGCTCGGCCAGGTCACCTTCAGTCTTCAAGGCATCGCTTCCAGTACAACGCCATCAGGGCTGAAATGCGCGCTGGCCAGTGCACGTTCTACCTCGCCTTGTGTCGTGACCTGTATCTTGCCAGTGAGGCCAGATAAAGTGACTTCATGTCCGCTTTTGCTGGATTGCCACAGACCCAGCAAGCGATAGGCGTCTACTCCCAGCGCAAACCAGCGTTGCATTTCACCTGGCGGCAGGTCAGCCGCCGCAGGCTTGAGGCTGGCAAAATCTTCGCGCTCGGGTTTGAGTAGCCAGGGCAGGTCGAAAAAGCGCACGGCATTGAGGCTGTCATCACTGGGGTCATGCAAAATGCCGGAGAAAGCGTGAGAAGTCGCAAAAGTCGGTGTGGCCTTGCTCAGTGCAGGGCGTATGCTGCGCGCTTCGTCGCTGTTGGCAGCCAGGAATACCATATCGGCAGGCCTGGCTTCAATGCGCGCTTGTACATCGGGCGGTAGCGCTGCTTCGGTAAGCTGCAATTCAAGATTGATACGGCCACCACCTGCTTCCCAGGCAGCGCGGAAAGCCTGGGCCAATCGTCCGGCCAGCGGGCTGCCGCTACCTATAATATTGGCGGTCTGCATCCCCAGACGCTGCGCAGTGCTGACAATTTGGTCGACCTCGGCATCTAGTGGCAGGCCAAACTGCAAGAGTTTTGCGTCTGTCGTGCCGGCTTGTACGACGTTCAGGGTCAGCGTGGGCACAGGTAAGGCAGCTTGTTGCTGGACAAGTACGCTGATTTCATCACGTGTTAATGGCCCGATCACGGCCTCTACGCCATCTTCTACGGCACGTTGATACACGGCCGCGATATTCTCCGCGCTGCCGTCAGTCGCATACAGGCGCAACTCACGCGTATCTTTGGCCTGGGCTTGCGCTGCCGCTATGCCCTGGGCAATTGCATCGGCAGCCGGGTAATAGGCTTGCACCGATAAAGGCAGTATCAATGCCAGACTGCCTGATTGTTGCGTCTCTGCCGTTGTCACCGTGTTGGCTTCGCTAGCTGCTGGTGCAGTGTCGGGTAGCTCTGCCAGCAGTGCAGCACTAAAACCTGCCGCCGCTGGGTGGCCAGGGTAGTAGCTGGGCCATTGCTTGAGCGCATTGCGGTCTTGATCCAGCTTGGCCAAGGCTAAGTCTATCCAGCCTTGAATATCGGTATCGCGGCTTTCACCACGCATGGTCACCAGCGTGGCTCTATCCTGCGCACTAAGGCTTTGCCAAAGGCTGGCGTGCAATTGCTCGCGTTGCTGTGCGCTGGTGCTGCCTTGCGCCAACAGCCTTTCCACGGTAGTGCGTTCTTCCAAAGCACGCAGGGGGTCGCCCTGCTTGTCGTAGGCGAGCGCCAGGCTTGCGTGTAAACTTGCGGCTGTTTCGTCATCCAGAGTGCTGTTGGATTTCAGTGGCAGCAACAGGCGGAATGCGCTGTCTACATCACCAGTGCTGGCGGCAATCTGGCCGGACAGTATCTTGGCGTAGACAGACTGGCTGGGAATCTTGTTGAGTGCCAGATTGGCACAATCGGTATCGCCGCTTTGCAGGCAATGCAGACCATTGCGGAATTGCTGCTGTTGGTTCTGCACAGCGTCCTGGCCTGTGGCGGCATGGGCGGCGGCAGGGGCCAACAGCCACACCAGAGTTAGAAGGACTAGCGCACGTTGAATCACGGATTGGGACATGGCTTGAATCATAGCGGCTCATTATATGTGGTAGCCACGCCAATTGGAAACCTGCAGGACATTACACTGCGGGCATTGGAGGTATTGAAGCACGTAGATGTGATTGCTGCGGAAGATACCCGACATACCTCAGGTTTGCTGGCGCATTTTGCTATCCAGAAAAAGCTGTTGCCTGTGCACGAGCACAATGAACGCAAGGCGGCAGAACAATTGCTGCAAAGACTGCAGGCTGGCGAATCGGTAGCGCTGGTGAGCGATGCTGGTACGCCAGGCATTAGTGACCCGGGTGCTGTGGTGGTGGCTGCAGTGCGTGCTGCTGGCATTAAGGTGGTGCCAGTGCCTGGGCCCGCTGCGGTGATTGCGGCCATGTCAGTGGCGGGTATTGCCGCCTCTGGTTTTTATTTTCATGGCTTTTTGCCTGCCAGCGGTGGGCAGCGCCGTTCTACGCTGCAGGCGCTGGCGAGCCTGGAAAGCACCCTGGTGTTTTATGAAGCCCCGCATAGAGTGGTAGATAGCGTCACCGATATGGCGGCCATACTCGGCCATGACCGCAAACTCACCATCGCCCGCGAATTAACCAAGACCTTTGAGACTATCCATCAATTAACGCTAGGCGAGGCGGTGGCCTGGCTAGAGGCGGATAGCAATCAGCAGCGTGGCGAATTTGTCTTGCTGGTGGAGGCAGCAGCTCCGGTAGAAGAGCAGGCCGTGAGCGCCGAGGCTGAGCGTGTGCTGCGCTTGCTGCTGGAGGCTTTGCCCTTGAAGCAGGCGGTCAAGCTGGCGGCTGATATCACCGACGCCAAGAAAAACGCACTCTATGAATTGGCGCTGACCCTGAAAAACACGGATTAAGCTTTAATACTCCAGCACAAGTTTTTATTAAGTACTTTCAGTCATTGAATAGGCAGACATGCAATGAGCACCAAAATCACCATTACCAAACCAGACGATTGGCATCTGCACCTGCGCGATGGCGCGGCTCTGGCAGCCGTGCTGCCCGATAGTGCCCAGCGCTTTGCACGCGCCATTGTCATGCCCAATTTGCGCCCGCCTGTAACCACAACGGCATTGGCGCAGGCTTACCGTGAGCGCATTTTGCAGGCATTACCCCAAGAGCAGAAGTTTGAGCCCTTGATGACTTTATATCTGACAGACAAGACCACGGCTGCGGATATTGAAGCCGCCAAGCAAAGTGGCGTGGTGCATGGGGTTAAGCTCTATCCGGCAGGGGCCACCACCAACTCCGATTCCGGCGTCACCAATCTAGGCCACTGTGTTGCTGCGCTGGAAGCCATGGAAAAGCACGGTATTCCTTTGCTGGTGCATGCTGAAGTCACGGATGCACATATTGATGTGTTTGATCGTGAGAAAGTGTTTATAGAGCGCAATATGGTGCCGCTGCTGCAACGCTTCCAGGGCTTGCGTGTGGTGTTCGAGCACATCACTACGCGTGAAGCGGCAGAGTTTGTAGCTGCCGCACCTGATCATGTTGCAGCCACCGTCACCGCGCATCATTTACTCATGAATCGCAATGCCATGTTCAGTGGTGGCATACGCCCGCATCACTACTGCCTGCCTGTACTCAAGCGTGAAGAACACAGGCTGGCGCTGGTGGCAGCGGCGACTTCAGGCAGTGCCAAGTTTTTCCTGGGGACCGATAGCGCCCCGCATGCCAAGTCGGCCAAGGAGGCAAGCTGTGGTTGTGCGGGCATGTATACCGCGCATGCCGGTATAGAGCTGTACGCTGAGGCTTTTGATGAAGCTGGTGCTTTGGATAAGCTGGAAGGCTTTGCCAGTCATCATGGCCCAGATTTCTACCGTCTACCGCGCAATCAAGAGCAAATCACGCTAGAGAAGCAAAGCTGGGATGTGCCCGAGAGCTTGCCGTTTGCCGATGGCGATGTGCTGGTGCCGCTGCGCGCTGGTGGCCAAATCGCCTGGCGCTTGCTGGACTGAGTATTCATAAGTAGTGATACACATCATAAAAGAGCCCGCTGATGCGGGCTCTTTATATTGCTGATAAGTCAGACTTAAACGCGTGCTACAAGCATTCTGCGACGCTGCCAGCCTATAAGGCCCAGACCTAGACCCAGCAAAGCATAACTTTCTGGCTCAGGCACGGCGACTACAGTGCGGGTGAAGGCGCAGGAGAGTTCCTGGGAGCTGCAGGTGCTGCCTATATCGTAGTCAAACCACCTAGGCTCTATAGGGTTACCTTCATCGTCCAGCTTGAGGTTGCCTTGGTCATCGTAGTCTGTGAGCAGGTAGCCTTTGAAATTCACGGTGAAGCCAGTGTTGTAAAACACATAAGTGCCAGCAGCTACCGGGCCAGCGCTGGGGGTGAACACACCAAATTCATAATCCAGGCTTTCACCAGCGCCTAGAGACAAGGTGTCTACGTCAAAGAAGCCTCTGCCGTCTGTCAGCTTGTTGCTGAAGGTGAAGTTGTAGGGAGGGCCGTCACTACATCCGCTGGTGAAGCTGCCTGAGCATAGAAACCAGGTATTGATATTGAGGCTGACCACTTGGGCCAGTTCGCCCTCCGGGAAATTGCCATTTTGTGTGGCAGCTTCATTCGCAAAATTCAACCATGACTGGGGCTGCGATTGATCAAACACCAGCGCATCGGAATCTGCATCCAGAGTCAGCCTGAGGTTGACGGTGATGCTGTCTGTGGCAGACACGGTAGCATGTTGTTCGACAAAGCTGACGGTGCCCTTGATAGCTGCCTGGCTGCTGGCTGGATAAATCGCGGCCAAGGCTAGCAGCGACATGTAAAGCATGTTCTTCATTGTTAACTCCCCAATTGATAAAAAATATATCCTAAAAGTCGTTTAACAATATATCCAAAACTGCATTTTGGACATTAGTCCATTAGGACTAATGCTGAGGGTTTGAGTGGTGTTGCGGAGCTGGGTTTGCTGTGGCCTGCGCCGCTGCTGCCTTGGTTCCAGATTCCCTGTGTTAAACTGCGCGGGAAGCTGGCCAGGCAGTCGCCGCCCACCTTGGTGGGGGGAGGAAAGTCCGGGCTCCGCAGAGCAGGATGACGGCTAACGGCCGTACGCCGTGAGGCGAGGAATAGGGCCACAGAGACGAGTATGCCGTAAGGCGGACGTGAAACGCGGTAACCTCCATCCGGAGCAAGACCAAATAGGGTAGCAATGGCGTGGCTCGCGCTGCTACCGGGTAGGTTGCTTGAGCCCAGTGGTAACGCTGGGCCTAGATGAATGACTGCCGCCCCGCTTGCGGGGAGACAAAACCCGGCTTATCGGCCAGCTTCTTCATTTTTACACTCAAAACAAATCTCACGATATCTGCAATGACCCGGCCGCATGATGTTTTTGCCCTGCGGCAAGGTGCGCTTGTCTGATTTACGGATTGATGGCTGACGGAATTTAAAACGTCTGTCTGACACAGTAGTTTTGGGTGCCAATTTTTTGCCGTTGCGCTTCACTTCAAGACCTGAGTGGGTGATGTATGACTTCAATGCTGAATAAAGACGGCTATAGAACAAGTTTTTCCATGGTTGAGCTTCAGTATGACAAGCCATAGGCGTGTTTGCGACGTCTTCTCACAAGTTACTTTCACTACATTTGATATCTCTTTATTTTTTAAGGATAAAGATTTTCTAGCAAAATCCGCTAAGTGATTGTCCCGTAAAGGAAAAACCTCAAAAAGCGCTTGCATGGCGCTTTTTTTTTATCTATAGTGGGTGCCAGTGGAGAAAAGTGGAGTTTTGTGGGAGTTTTGTAAAATTTCTCGAGACATCGCCAGTCAGAAAGTTGATCGCTCATCTCCTGCAGGCTGGTGATTCTCCCTCCACTCAAAATCGGATCTGGCAGTTGGTCTACTGGCGGCTGATCCAGTAATAAATCAAGCAGCACTTGTTTCATCTATGTAATACCTGCACACCTTGTGCGCAGTCGTTGTCCGATAAAGGGGCCTCATGTTTCGCGGTGCGACATCTTTGAATATGGATGCCAAAGGTAGGCTGGCTGTGCCAGCCAAGCACCGTGACGCCCTGCACGCGCAAAGTGAGGGTAACCTCGTCCTGACCGCCCATCCCCATCGCTGTCTGTTGCTTTACCCGCAACCCGCTTGGGAGCCTATCCAGGCCAAGATGATGGGTCTTTCCAGTTTTGATAAGCAATCCAGTGCCTTGCAGCGCCTGCTGGTGGGTTTTGCCGAAGACATAGAGCTTGATAGCGCTGGTCGTCTGCTGGTCTCACCTGTGCTGCGCGAGTTTGCCCAACTGGAGAAGCAAGTCATGCTGGTCGGTCAAGGCAGCCACTTCGAGCTTTGGAGCATGGATGCCTGGCGCGCGCAGTTGCAACAGGTGATGGATGCCGACGCCATGAGCTTGCCCGCCGAGCTTGAGGGCTTCTCACTATGAGTGCAGGCCTGAGCCAGCCACCTGCTGCCACAGAATTCCAGCATGTCACCGTGCTGCTGGACGAGGCGGTAGAGGCCTTGAATATCAAGCCAGACGGAATCTATATCGATGGCACCTTTGGTCGAGGTGGCCACAGTCGGCGGATTCTACAGCAGCTCGGGCCCAATGGGCGCCTAGTAGCACTGGATAGAGACCTGGCCGCGGTATCCGCGGCTTCTGCCATTCAGGATGCCCGTTTTTCCATCGTGCATCATCACTTTGCTGCATTGGGTCAGGTATTGGCCGATTTGCAGATTCATCAAGTCCACGGCGTGCTGCTGGATTTGGGTATTTCATCGCCACAAATAGATGAAGGCGAGCGTGGCTTTAGTTTCCGTTTCAATGGTCCGCTGGATATGCGTATGGATCAGAGCCGTGGCCAGACCGCGGCCGATTTTATTGCAGCTGCGACAGAACAAGAACTTACGGGGGTAATAAAAGAATATGGTGAAGAACGGTTTGCTAAACAGATTGCAAGGGCGATTATTGCGCAGCGCACAGGAGGGGTGGGCATCACCACTACCGGACAACTTGCCAAGATCGTGGCAAGCGCGGTCCCCAAAATCGAGCCTGGGCAAGACCCGGCGACGCGCACCTTTCAAGCTCTACGGATTTTCATCAATCAGGAGCTTGAGGAGTTGTCGCTAGTTTTACCGCAATGCCTGGCAGCGCTTGCGCCGCAAGGGCGTCTGGCGGTGATCAGCTTCCACTCTCTGGAAGACAGGCAAGTAAAACGCTTTGTGCGTGCCGAGCAGGACAGGGATGATCTGCCTGCCAATTTCCCGGTGCGTGCCAAGGATTTGCCGCAGCCACGCATGCTGGCCGTTGGCCGTGCGATTCGCCCCTCAGCGGCTGAAGTGAAGCGTAATCCACGCTCACGCAGTGCGGTGCTGCGGGTGGCGGAAAGGACTGCGGTCGCGTGATGACCAAGCTCAACCTTATTCTCTTTGTTTTGCTGATTCTGGCAGCGCTGGGCGTGATTACGGCCCAGCACAAAGCGCGCAAACTCTATATTGAGTTGCAGCAGCAAGAAGACGCGGCCAAGCAATACGAGATTGAATGGGGGCAGTTGCAGCTTGAGCAAAGCACCTGGGCCATGCATTCCCGCATAGAACAAATTGCCGAGAAGCGCCTTAACATGCAGGTGCCGGACGGTGCGCGCATACAGGTGGTGTCACCATGATGCGCTCCGCACGTGTAGGCATGGGGGCAGGCATAGGTTCCAAGCATAAGGTAGTGGTCAAGATCCCTACCTGGCGCAGACGTATTCTGCTGGCCATGGTGCTGGGTGGTTTTGTCGTGCTGCTGGGGCGTGGTGTCTACCTGCAGAGCGTGCACAAGGCCTTTTTGCAGCAAAAAGGCGATGCACGCTACAGCCGTGTGATGACCTTGCCTGCGCATAGAGGCAAGATCACCGACCGCTACGGCGAGCCGCTGGCCATTAGTACCCCGGTTGAATCCATCTGGGCCAGCCCTCCTGATGTCAAGGCGAGTCCAGAACAATTAGCCAAGCTGGCGACAGTGCTCAAGCTCAAGCCTGAGGTGGTCAAGAGCAAGCTACTCAATACCCAGCGCGAATTCGTCTATATCAAGCGCAGATTGCCGCCTGAATTGGCAGCACAGGTCATGCGCATTGGTATCCCCGGTGTATTCATGCAGCGCGAATATCGCCGTTACTATCCTGCAGGCGAAGTGACTGCCCACCTAGTGGGCTTTACTGGCATTGATGACAATGGCCAGGAAGGCTTTGAGCTGCATTCCCAATCCTGGCTGTCCGGCAAGGCGGGTAGTAGGCGCGTCATCAAGGATAGGCAGGGCCATATTGTCGAGGATTTGGAAGCCGTCAAAGTGCCACAGGATGGGCACGACCTCACTCTGTCCATAGATCGCAAGATTCAATATCTGGCGTATCGTGAGCTTGCTGCCGCGGTTGAAGAACATAAGGCCAAGGCAGGTTCGGTTGTGGTACTGGATGCCAAGACTGGCGAAGTGCTGGCCATGGCTAATATGCCAACTTACAACCCGAATAACCCTGTCAACATGGCTGGGCGTTCACGTAATCGCGCCATTGTTGATATCTTTGAGCCAGGCTCCACCCTCAAGCCATTTACCGCAGCGGCAGCGCTGGATAGCGGCCGCTACAAGCCGGAAACCCTGATTGAAACTTCGCCCGGTGCCATGCGCATAGGCACGGCCACCATACGTGATGCGCACCCACAGGGCTTGTTGACGGTTGCTCAGGTGATCCAGAAATCCTCCAACGTAGGCTCGGCCAAAATGGCCTTGAGCCTGGAGCCGCAATATCTGTGGAGTGTGTTCAATCAGGTTGGCTTTGGCAGCATCACGCGCATAGGCTTCCCCGGTGAAGCTTCAGGCAAGCTGCGTAATTACAAATCCTGGCGGCCTATTGAACAGGCCACTATGTCCTATGGTCACGGCATCAGCCTGACATTGCTGCAATTGGCACGCGCTTATACCGTCTTTACCAATGACGGCGCCTTGCTGCCAGTCTCACTGCTCAAGCTCAAGGAAGCCCCAGTGGGGCATCAGGTCTACAAGCCAGCCACCGCCAATCATCTCAAGGACATGATGGAAACCGTGATCCAGCCTGGCGGCACCGCACCGCGTGCGCAGGTGCTGGGCTATCGCGTGGCTGGCAAGACTGGCACTGCGCACAAGCCTGGTGTCGGTGGTTATCAAGCCAATCACTACGTCTCTTCCTTCGTCGGATTTGCGCCCGCTTCCAATCCCAAGTTCATCATCGCCGTGATGATAGATGACCCCAGTGCGGGCAAATACTACGGCGGTACAGTGGCGGCTCCGGTGTTTAGCAAAGTCATGGCGGGGGCCTTGCGCATGTTGGCGATTCCGCAGGACGCACCTAATAACAATGTGGTGATCCCCGTGGATGAGCTGCCGGAAATCAAGGAGGTGGTATGAGCATAGCCGCCTTGAAACTGACGCAGCAGCATTACACCGGCATTACCGCAGATAGCCGCAAAGTGGTCGCGGGCAATGTGTTCCTGGCTTATCCCGGTGAGCGTGCCGATGGCCGGCAATATATTGCCCAGGCCATAGATAAAGGCGCCAGTGCCGTGGTTTGGGAGAGCGAAGGCTTTACCTGGAACGCCGACTGGCAGTTGGATAATCAGCCCGTTGCCAAACTGCGCGAGCAAGCCAGCGCTATCGCTGGCAGCTATTACGGCCAGCCTTCGCACAAGCTGTGGATGATAGGTGTGACAGGCACCAATGGAAAAACCTCATGCAGCCACTGGCTGGCGCAGGCTTATACCGCGCTGGGTAAGCGCAGTGTGGTGATAGGTACGCTGGGCAATGGTTTTGCCGAGTCACTCAGCCCTTCCGTCAACACCACGCCAGACCCCATATTGTTGCAAGCCATGCTGGCCGACTATGTGGCGCAGCATGCGGAGATTGCCGCCATGGAAGTCTCATCGCATGGCCTGGATCAACATAGGGTGGATGGCATTGCCTTTGATGTGGCGGTGCTGACCAATCTCACGCGCGATCATCTGGATTATCACGGTGATATGGCGCACTACGCGGCTGCCAAGCGTCGCCTGTTCAGCTTCCCCGGTCTGGCTCACGCCATCATTAACCACGATGATGCGTATGGCCGTGTCCTGGCGAATGAATTGCGGGCTGAAGGCAAGGCTGTGCTGAGTTACGGTTTATCTGGCGGTGATGTTTACGGCACCAGCCTGAGTTTTGATGAGCAGGGCATGAAAATGCAAGTCAGCACCCCGCAGGGTGAAGCTGAAGTGCGTGCCGCGCTGTTGGGCCGCTTCAATGCCAGCAATTTGCTGGCCGTGCTTAGCGTGTTGCTGGTGTCTGGCGTGGCATTGGCAGATGCCGTCAAAGCCTTGTCCTGCTTGCGCGCTGCACCCGGCCGCATGCAGCAGATCGGCGGTGGCGCACAGCCGCTGGTGGTGATTGATTACGCCCATACCCCGGATGCACTGGAGAAAGTCTTGCTGACGCTGCGTGAACAAACTAAGGGTCGCTTGGTATGTGTATTCGGCTGTGGTGGCGATAGAGATAAAGGTAAGCGCCCACTAATGGGTGAGGTAGCTTCACGCCTGGCAGATAAAGTGGTGGTGACCTCGGATAACCCACGGGGTGAAGAGCCCGCCAGCATAGTGGCCGAGATTAGCGCAGGCTTGCAGCGCCCCAGCCAAATTGAGCTGGATAGAGCCGTGGCAATTCAAACCGCAGTACAGAATGCCCAGGCTGGCGATGTGGTGCTGATCGCTGGCAAAGGCCATGAAGATTATCAAGAGATTGCGGGTGTACGCCATGCGTTCAGCGATCTGGCAGTGGCCACACTGGCCTTGGAGCACGCAGCATGATGCGCTTATCTGACATCGCCCGCGCCACCAATGGCCAGCTAATAGGTGAAGACGTGCTGGTGAGCAGCGTAGGCACCGACAGCCGCAAGCTTGAAGCCGGGCAGCTGTTTGTCGCGCTGCGTGGTGACAAGTTTGATGGGCACGATTATGCCGCCCAGGTATTGCAGCAAGGTGCCAGCGCCGTGCTGATCTCGGATGCTGCCTGCCAGGCCAGCCCTGCCGTGCTGGTAAGTGATACCAGGTTGGCGCTGGGCCAACTTGCCGCTTACTGGCGCAGCCAGTTCACTATTCCTGTGGCTGCGGTCACAGGTAGCAATGGCAAAACCACAGTGAAAGAAATGCTCGCCAGCATATTGGCGGTGGCGGCTGGCGATGAGCAGGCGGTGCTGGCTACACGGGGCAACCTCAATAACGACATAGGCCTGCCACTGACGCTGCTGCGTCTGCGTGCCCAGCACCAGTATGCCGTGGTGGAAATGGGTATGAACCACTTTGGCGAAATCAGCTACCTCACACACATAGGCCGCCCAGATGTGGCCTTGGTCAACAACGCCACTTCCGCCCACCTTGGCGGCCTGGGTTCAGTCGCCGGAGTAGCTAAAGCCAAGGGTGAGATTTTTGAAGGGTTGGTGAATACGGGTGTCGCCATTATCAATGCCGATGATGCCCATGCGCCGCTTTGGTTATCCCTCGCGGCCCAGCACCGCATCGTGCGCTTCGGTCTGGAAAACGAGGCTGAAGTCAGCGCGCGCTACACCCTGGCCGCCGACGGCAGCCAGGTCGAATTGAATACCCCGGCTGGTGCAGCCAGCCTGCAACTGCCAGTAGCGGGTCTGCACAATGTCAGAAATGCACTCGCTGCCACCGCCGTAGCCTTGTCCATGGGTGTGGCGCTGAGCGATATCGTGCAAGGGCTAACCACATTCTCAGGCGTGCAAGGCCGCTTGCAGCGCAAGCCTGGCTACGCAGGCGCTGCCCTGATAGATGACACCTATAACGCCAACCCCGCCTCCATGCGCGCCGCTGTTGATGTGCTGGCCAGCCAGCCCGGCAAGCGCCTGCTGGTGGTAGGGGATATGGGCGAGCTGGGTGCAGACGAACAGAGCCTGCATGCAGAACTGGGGGCTTATGCAAAGTCCGCAGGCATAGATGGTTTGTATGCACTGGGTAAATTGAGTCAGCACACCGTGGCCGCATTTGGCGCGGGTGCGCAGCACGCGGAAAGTGCCGAGCAACTGGCGGCAGCCCTGCTGCCGCAGTTGCAGCCTGGCGTTACCGTGTTGGTCAAAGGCTCACGTTTTATGCGTATGGAAAGCGTTGTAGCCCTGCTGCAGCAAGAAAAGGAGAAACAACATGCTACTTGAACTCGCTCGCTGGCTGGCCCAGGACATTCGCGGTTTCAACGTTTTCAATTACCTGACGCTACGTGCAGTGCTGGCGGTGCTGACATCGCTCACCATCTCCTTCCTGATTGGCCCTTCGCTGATCCGCAAGCTGACCGAATACAAGGTAGGCCAATCCGTGCGCGATGATGGCCCGCAGACGCATCTGGTCAAGGCAGGCACGCCCACCATGGGCGGCTCGCTGATTCTGGTGGCGATTGCGGTTTCTACATTGCTCTGGGCTGATCTTACCAATCGCTTTGTGTGGGTAGTCTTGCTGACCACGCTGGGCTTTGGTGTCATAGGCTGGGTGGATGACTGGCGCAAGGTGGTTTACCGCAACCCCAAGGGTTTGTCGGCCAAAGCCAAGTATTTCTGGCAATCGCTGATAGGCATCAGCGTGGCTGTCTACCTGTTTTTCACCGCCACCGTGCCAGCAGAAACTACGCTAATCCTGCCTTTCTTCAAGACAGTAGCGTTCCCGCTGGGGGCTGTGAGTTTTATCGTGCTGACCTATTTTGTGATAGTAGGCACCAGCAATGCCGTCAATCTGACCGATGGCCTGGATGGTCTGGCCATCATGCCGACAGTCATGGTAGCGAGTGCTCTGGCGGTGTTTGCCTATGTCGCTGGCCATCTGTATTTCTCCAAATATCTGGGCGTGCCCTATGTGCCGGGTGCGGGTGAGTTGACCGTGTTCTGTGCTGCCATAGGGGGCGCTGGGCTGGGCTTCCTCTGGTTTAACGCTTACCCGGCTGAAGTATTTATGGGCGATGTAGGGGCACTGGCTCTGGGTGCCGCACTGGGTACCGTGGCCGTGATCGTGCGTCAGGAAATCGTGCTCTTCATTATGGGGGGTGTGTTTGTGATGGAAACCATTTCCGTGATGCTGCAGGTTGGCTCCTTCAAGCTCACTGGCAAACGTATCTTCCGTATGGCGCCGCTGCACCATCACTACGAACTCAAGGGCTGGAAAGAAACACAAGTCGTGGTCAGGTTCTGGATCATCACCATGATGCTGGTGCTGGTGGGCCTCTCCACATTGAAACTGAGATAAGAGACAACAGAAGACACTATGCTGCAACTCAAGGACAAAAAGGTGCTGGTGCTGGGGCTCGGTGATACCGGGCTTTCGGCATTGCGCTGGCTCCAGCGCCAGGGTGCCCTGCTGTCCGTTGCCGATAGCCGCCAGCTGCCGCCAGGCCTGGAAGCCGTGCAGCGCGAGTTCCCCGGCGTTGCCATTTACCTGGGCGCATTCAGCCAGGAGAGCTTTGCGGATGCCGAGATTATCGTGGCCAGCCCAGGTGTAGCCCTGGCTGAGCCGCAAATCCAGGCTGCCATCGCGCGCGGTGTGCCCGTGGTAGGGGATGTGGAATTGTTTGCCCAGCATAGGTCGCCCACGGCCAAGCTGATTGCGATCACAGGTGCCAATGGCAAGAGTACTGTGACTACCCTGGTGGGTGAGATGTGCAAGGCCGCCGGCAAGCGCACCGTGGTGGCAGGCAATATTGGCCTGCCTGTACTTGAGGCTTTGGATGACAGCGCTGAAGTCTATGTGCTGGAACTCTCCAGCTTCCAGCTGGAAACCACGTCCAGCTTGCATGCGGATGCCGCCACTGTGCTGAATATCAGCGAAGACCATATGGATAGATATCCTGGCATGAAAGCCTATGCCGCAGCCAAGGCCAGGATTTTCAGTCAGGCCGAGGTGCAGGTGCTGAATCGCCAGGATGACTGGAGCCTGGCCATGGCGCGGCCTGGTCATACCCCGATTACTTTTGGCACTGAGCCAAATGATGGCGCACAAGTGGGCGAGCATGCCCAGGATTTCGGTCTGCTTACAGATGCAGGCCAGACTTGGCTCGCTCAAGGCTCGCGCAAATTGTTGCCCGTAGCTGAATTGAAAATTGCCGGGCTGCACAATGCTGCCAATGCATTGGCAGCATTGGCGCTATGCAGCGTGCTGGGCTTGTTGCAGGAGCCAGCCACTGAGGCCGCCGTGCTGCAAGTACTGCGCGATTTCACGGGCCTGCCGCACCGTGTGCAGTGGGTCACCAAAGTAGCAGGTGTGGATTTCTATGATGATTCCAAGGGCACCAATGTAGGTGCAACCTGCGCTGCCATTAGTGGTCTTGCGCGCAAGCTGGTATTGATTGCAGGTGGTGATGGCAAGGGCCAGGATTTCTCGCCCATGCTGGGGCCTGTGATTGCTCACGCGCGTGCGTTGGTGCTGATAGGCCGCGATGCCAAGCTGATTGCAGAAGCGCTGGCAAGCAGCAAGGTGCCCACACTGCATGTCGAGAGTCTGGAGCAGGCTGTGCAACAGGCGTATGAATTGGCTGAGACTGGTGATGCGGTATTGCTCTCGCCTGCCTGCGCCAGCCTGGATATGTTCCGCAACTATGTGCACAGGGCCGAGGTGTTTGTGCAGGCGAGTCTGGCCTTGGCTAAGACTCAGTCACAAGCGGAGGGCCACGCATAATGTATATGCTGAGTGGTCGTGAACGCCTGGTGTCTTCCTCCACCTATGATCAGGCTTTGGTCTGGGTCACGCTGATCCTGCTGGGCATAGGTCTGGTAATGGTGTATTCCGCCTCCATCGCGCTGGCAGAAGCAGACAAAATGACCGGGCATCAGCCTACCTACTTCCTGTTCCGCCATGCGATTTTCCTGGTGATCAGTCTGGCGGCGGCTTTTGTTACCTTCCAGATACCCACACGGGTCTGGCAGAAGATGGCGCCTTACCTGTTTATTACCGGGCTGCTGCTGCTGGTGCTGGTGTTGATACCAGGTGTGGGCCGCAACGTTAACGGCAGTCAGCGCTGGTTGTCGCTGTTTGTGATCAATTTGCAGCCTTCGGAATTCATGAAGTTATTCGCCGCCATCTATGTGGCCGATTACACCATACGCAAGGCCGAGGTGATGGATAGCATCAAGCGCGGCTTCCTGCCCATGGTGATGGTGATGGTGGTCGTGGGCTGGCTGTTGCTGCGCGAGCCGGACTTTGGCGCATTCAGCGTGATTGCCTCTATCTCCATGGCCATACTCTGGCTGGGCGGCATCAATGGCCGCATCTTCGGCGGCTTGCTGGCGCTGCTTCCTGTCGCCATCGTTGGCCTGATCTGGAGCTCGCCTTACCGTATGCAGCGCGTGATCGGCTTTATGGACCCCTGGGCTGATCCCTTCGGCAAGGGCTATCAGCTTTCGCATGCCTTGATTGCCTTTGGCCGTGGCGAATGGCTGGGTGTGGGTCTGGGCGCCAGCGTGGAAAAACTGCTTTATCTGCCAGAAGCGCATACCGACTTCCTGATGGCGGTGATTGCCGAAGAGTTGGGCTTCCTTGGTGTGGCAGTGGTGATAGGCCTGTTTGCCTGGCTGATTATTCGTGCCTTCCGCATAGGCAAGGAAGCCGTCAATAACGAACGCTATTTCCAGGCACTGCTGGCGCAGGGAATAGGCGTGTGGATAGGCGTGCAAAGCATTATCAATATGGGCGTGAACATGGGTGTGCTGCCCACCAAGGGCCTGACCCTGCCGCTGCTGTCCTTTGGTGGTAGCGGCATTCTCGCCAACTGCATCGCCCTGGCTATCTTGCTGCGCATAGATTGGGAAAACCGCCGCGTGCAGAAAGGGTTGCCAGCATGAGCGACAAAACCCTGATGGTGATGGCAGGCGGCACTGGCGGTCATGTCTACCCGGCGATGGCGGTGGCAGATTATCTGCGCGCCAAGGGTTGGCGCGTAGTGTGGCTGGCAACCGAAGGCGGCATGGAAAACCGCTTGATCGCCGACAAGCCTTACGAGGTTTCCGTGATCCGCATGCGGGGTGTGCGCGGCAATGGCATCAAGCGCTGGTTGATGCTGCCTGTGCAACTGGCAGTGGCGATTTCACAAAGCTATGGCGCCATGCGTGAATACAAGCCTGCCGTGGTGCTGGGTATGGGCGGCTTTGCCGCTTTCCCTGGTGGTGTGGTGGCCTGGCTGCTGCGCAGGCCGCTGGTGATCCATGAACAGAATTCTGTGGCTGGCTTGACCAATCGTTGCCTGGCTAATTTTGCCCGCCGTGTGCTGGCAGCTTTCCCCAGTGCGTTTGGTAACAAGGCCGCACTGGTAGGTAACCCTGTGCGTGAAGATATTGCCCGTGTACCAGCGCCTGAGATCAGGCTTGCGGGACGCTCAGGCCCGTTGCGCCTGTTGGTGCTGGGCGGCAGCCTGGGTGCACAGGCGCTGAATGAAGTGGTGCCGCAAGCGATAGCGCGACTGCCAGAGGCCGCACGCCCGAAGATTATTCATCAAGCCGGGGTCAAGCATATTGAAGCCTTGCAACAGCATTACGCCCAGGCAGGCGTAGTGGCTGATACCCGCGCCTTTATCAACGATATGGCCGAGATGTACGCCTGGGCCGATCTGGTGATCTGCCGCGCGGGTGCCCTGACCATTGCCGAATTGTCTGCCGTTGGCGTAGCCAGCGTGCTGGTGCCATTCCCACATGCGGTGGACGATCATCAAACTCATAACGCTGCTTATCTGGTGCAGGGCGGTGCCGCCCTCCTGATACAGCAGCGTGACCTCACAACAGAAGTGGTAGTGAACATAGTGCAAGACATGACACGTGAGCGCCTGCTGGACATGGCAATCAAGGCAAGAGCGCTGGGCCTGCCCCAGGCAACAGCAACCGTAGCCAACATCTGCGAGGAGGTAGCGCGATGAAGCATAAGGTCAAACAGGTGCACTTCGTCGGTATAGGCGGCTCAGGCATGAGCGGCATTGCCGAGGTGCTGCTCAATCTGGGCTTTAGCGTCAGCGGCTCTGATCTCGCCGATAATGCCACCACGCGCAGGCTGGCGGGCTTTGGCGCGAGATTGTCGCAAGGTCATGCCGCAGAACATCTGGGTGATGCCGATGTGGTGGTGGTATCCAGCGCGGTGAAGGAAGATAACCCTGAAGTGGTGGCTGCACGTGAGCGCAACATCCCCATCGTGCCGCGTGCGCTGATGCTGGCCGAGCTGATGCGCTTCCGCCAGGGCATCGCCGTGGCCGGGACGCACGGCAAGACCACGACTACCAGCCTGATCGCCAGCATACTGGCAGAAGCAGGCATGGACCCAACCTTTGTGATTGGTGGCCGCTTAGAAGCTTCCAATAGCAATGCGCGCCTGGGCGGTGGTGAATACATCGTCGCCGAGGCGGATGAGTCTGATGCTTCCTTCCTGCACCTGACGCCGATTATCTCCGTGGTCACCAATATCGATGCTGACCATATGGATACCTATGGTCATGACTTCGAGCGCCTCAAAGGTGCGTTTGTCGAGTTTCTGCAGCGCCTGCCTTTCTATGGCATGGCCGTGGTGTGTATCGATGACCCCAATATACGTGCGATTCTGCCGCAGATATCCAAGCAGGTGATGCCCTACGGCTTCTCTGACGAAGCGCGCATACGCGCGAGCAATGTGCGCGCCGAAGCTGGCCGCATGCACTTCACCGTGAGCCGCATCAACGGCGTCACGACTACCTTTGATGTCACGCTCAACCTGCCTGGCCGCCACTATGTGCTCAATGCCCTGGCAGCGATTGCGGTAGCCAGTGAATTGAATGTGCCAGATCAGGCCATTATCAAGGCACTGGCTGAGTTCAAGGGTGTGGGTCGCCGCTTCGAGCGCTATGGCGAAGTACCTGCGCGTACTAGCGGCCATTTCACGCTGATAGATGACTATGGTCACCATCCGGTGGAAATGCAGGCCGTGATAGCCGCTGCGCGCGATGCCTTCCCTGCACGCCGATTAGTGCTGGCCTTCCAGCCGCACCGCTATACCCGCACGCGTGATTGCTTTGAAGATTTCGTCAAAGTGTTGTCGAGTGCAGATGTGGTGTTGCTGACCGAAGTCTATTCCGCAGGTGAATCCCCCATAGTGGCCGCCGATGGCCGCTCGCTGGTGCGCGCGATACGCGTGGCGGGCAAGGTGGAGCCTCTGTTTGTAGAAACACCGCAGGAATTACCACAGGCGATACACGATATGGCGCTGGATGGTGATGTGGTCATCGTCATGGGCGCAGGTTCCATAGGCCAGGTGGCGGCGCATACCAAGGAATTTGCATTGAGCCAGATATCTGAACAGCAGGAGCTGGTGCTTAAGGAGGTAAAGCTGTGATGGTTCAGACCAGCACAGGCAGCCTGCTGCTGAATGAACCCCTGGCACGCTACACCAGTTGGCGTGTCGGTGGGCCGGCAGAGCGTCTGTATATTCCGGCCGGGCTGGAAGACCTGCGTGGTTTTCTCGCCAGCCTGGATAAGCAGGAGCCGCTGGTGTTCATAGGCTTGGGCTCCAACCTGCTGGTGCGTGATGCTGGGGTGCGTGGCACGGTGGTGCTGATGCATGCAGCACTGACAGGCTTGCGTATGGACGATAAGCAAGTGTTTGCCGAGGCTGGTGTGACCTGCGCCAAGCTTGCCAAGTTTGCTGCGCGCCAGCACCTGCATGGCGCGGAGTTTATGGCCGGGATTCCTGGCACGGTGGGCGGGGCGCTAGCCATGAATGCAGGCTGCCATGGCGGCGAGACCTGGGATGTGGTGCAGCAAGTGCTGACTTTGGACAGGCAGGGCGAGCTGCATGTGCGTGAGCGTGCGGAGTTTGAAACTGCTTACCGTCATGTAGGCATGCCAGTGGCGGATGAATGGTTTGTAGGTGCCTGGTTCAGCCTGGTGACAGGCGAGGCCAGTGAGGCGGAGTTCAAGATCAAGCAGTTGCTGGCCAAGCGCCTGGCAACCCAGCCCCTGAACCTGCCCAATGCAGGTTCGGTGTTCCGTAACCCTGAGGGTGATCATGCGGCGCGCCTGATCGAGGCCAGCGGCCTCAAGGGTTACCGCATAGGCGGTGCGCAAGTGTCGGAAAAACATGCCAACTTCATCGTCAATACGGGTGAAGCCAAGGCAGCAGAGATAGAAGCCCTGATCGCGCATGTGCGTGACACGGTAGAGGCGCAACACGGTATTAGATTGCAACAAGAAGTCAGGATTATTGGAGAGGCAGCATGAGTAGTGGGTTTGGCAAGGTAGCGGTGTTGTTGGGCGGCAAATCCGCCGAGCGCGAAGTATCGCTGAAAAGTGGCGCTGCCGTACTGGCTGCACTGCAAAAAGGCGGGGTAGATGCCCATGCCTTCGACCCTGCCGACCGCCCGCTGCATGAACTGCAAGCCTTTGATCTCGTTTTCATTGCCCTGCATGGCCGCTACGGTGAAGACGGCACACTGCAAGGCGCGCTGGAATTGATGGGCATCCCTTACACGGGTAGCGGTGTCATGGCCTCTAGCGTGGGCATGGATAAATGGCGTACCAAGTTGTTGTGGCGTGCGGCAGGCGTGGCAACGCCGGAGTTTGAGCTGGTCACGGCAGAGAGTGATTTTGACGCCATAGAGCGCAGGTTGGGCCTGCCCTTGTTCGTCAAGCCTGCCAACGAAGGCTCCAGCATAGGCATCAGCAAGGTCAAGACCGCGGGTGGACTCAAGGCGGCTTACGAGTTGGCGGCCAAGTCTGACCCATTGGTGATTGCCGAGCAGTTTGTCGGTGGTGGCGAATATACCGTGGGCATACTCGGTGATGAGGCCTTGCCCATCATACGTATCGTGCCTGCCAACGAGTTCTACGACTATGAGGCCAAGTATCTGCGTGATGACACGCAATACCTTTGCCCTTGCGGTTTGAATGCAGAGCAGGAAGCCAAGATACAGGCAGAAGCCTTGCAGGCCTTCCGTGTGCTGGGTGCGCAGGGCTGGGGCCGGGTGGACTTTTTGATGGATGAAGCCGGGCAGCATTATTTCCTGGAGGTGAATACCTCGCCTGGCATGACAGATCACAGCCTGGTGCCCATGGGGGCGAGAGCGCGTGGCCTGAGTTTTGAGCAGCTGGTATTGCAGGTGCTGGAGCTGGCGCATGTGGGATAAGCCGCGCGTCCTTAACTGGATCGCGAATTTTCTTAATGCGCTGGCAGCGGTGATGTTTTTGTACGGCCTGGTGTATCTGGTAGTGCATCTGCCTATCTTTCCGCTGAAGGAAGTGCGCGTGGAAGGGCAGCTAGGCCACGTTACGCGTGAGCAGATCAAGTGGATAGTGGACAGGCATTTGCGTGGCAATTTCTTCACGGTGGATGTGGTGCAGGCGCGCGATGCCTTCCAGAAGCTACCCTGGGCCCGCAAAGTCAGTGTGCGCAAGCGCTGGCCAGACCAGCTGGAAGTGGTGATAGAGGAACAACATGAGTTGGCACGCTGGGGCAATATCGCGCTGGTGAATACCTATGGCGAATTGTTCCATGCGGCTTCGGATAGTGATTTACCCGTGTTTTACGGCCCGGGTGATGGGGTGGCAGAGGTAGCGCAGTTTTATGGCAAGTTCAGCCAGATTCTGGCGGGTGGTGCGGGCATGAAGATTTCACAACTGGCACTGACACCACGCCGAGCCTGGCAGATCACCACAGATAAAGGCCTGGTGATAGAACTGGGTAGGGAACAGATGGAACAACGCCTGCAGAAATTTGCCAGCGTTTATCAGCACACCCTGGGTGGGCTGAGGGTAGGGATTAGTTACGCAGATTTACGTTACCCCAATGGTTTTGCCGTCCGCAAGCCTGAGCTGGTAGCGCCCAAACGCAAGACAGGAGCAGCCTGAGTAATATGGAAAATTGGAGAGATAAATGAGCAGGGTCAGGGAAGATAAAAATCTCATTGTCGGGCTGGATATTGGTACATCCAAGATAGTGGCCATCGTCGCCGAATTGCAGCCCGAGGGCAGCCTCAAGGTCATAGGCCTGGGCCAGAACACCTCGCGCGGCTTGAAAAAAGGCGTGGTGGTGAATATCGATTCCACGGTGCAGGCCATACAGCGTGCGCTGGAAGAAGCCGAGCTGATGGCTGATTGCAAGATCAGCACGGTGTTCACAGGCATAGCGGGCAGCCATATCAAGAGCCTGAACTCGCACGGCATGGTCAAGATCAAGGACGCTGAAGTCACGCAGATGGATGTGGATCGAGTGATTGAGACCGCCAGAGCCATCGCCCTGCCTTCCGATCAGCAGATTCTGCATATCCTGACCCAGGAATTCATTATCGACGGCCAGGAAGATGTGCGTGAGCCCCTGGGCATGAGCGGCATGAAGCTGGAGGTGAAGGTGCATATCGTCACTGGCGCGGTTTCGGCGGCCCAGAACATCGTCAAGTGCATCAAGCGCTGCGGCCTGGAAGTCAGTGACCTGATTCTGCAACCGCTGGCTTCCAGCCTGGCGGTGTTGACTGAAGATGAAAAAGAATTGGGCGTGTGCCTGGTGGATATAGGTGGTGGTACTACTGATATCGCCGTATTCAAACAAGGTGCGATACGCCATACCGCTGTGGTGCCAATTGCGGGTGACCAGATCACCAATGACGTTGCTGTGGCTTTCCGCACGCCTACGCAATCGGCTGAAGAAATCAAGATCAAGCATGGCTGCGCGCTGCGTCAGCTGGCAGATGCGCGTGAAGTGGTAGAAGTGCCTGGTGTAGATGGCCGCGACCCACGCCAGCTTTCGGTGCAGACCCTGGCCGAGGTGATAGAGCCGCGCGTGGTTGAGTTATACGAATTTGTCTTGGGCGAGCTGCGTCGCAGCGGCATGGAAGAAATGATTGCTTCCGGCATCGTCATTACAGGCGGTTCCTCCATGATGAAAGGCATGGTGGAGCTGGGTGAAGAAATATTCCATATGCCGGTGCGCCTAGGTATGCCGCGCAATGTGGGAGGTTTGTCCGAGGTGGTGGGAAATCCAAGATACGCCACCGGAGTGGGTCTGGTCCTGATGGGCAAGCAGCAGGTGGAACGTCAGTTCCAGGGCCAGATGGAATCCAACTCATTGAGTCAGGTATTTAGCCGGATGAAGAGCTGGTTCCAGGGGAATTTTTAGTGGTATCTAGCAGTAACCAGCGTGAACAAGTAGTAACAGCGTGAACAGGTAGTTATAGAGCAAGTTTTTTCGAGTTTAGGCAGACGTAACTTTAGGAGGATTCAAAATGTTTGAGATTATGGACAGGGACTCTCAAGAGGCTGTGATCAAGGTGATCGGTGTGGGTGGTTGCGGTGGTAACGCCGTTGCTCACATGATTGCCAAGGAAGTTGGCGGCGTGGAATTCATTTGCGCGAATACTGATATGCAAGCACTGAAGAAGAGCAACGCCAAAACTGTGCTGCAAATCGGTACAGATATCACCAAGGGTCTGGGTGCAGGTGCCAAGCCAGAAATTGGCCGTGAAGCCGCACTGGAAGATCGCGATCGTATCGCTGAGATTATCGATGGCGCTGACATGCTGTTCATCACCGCAGGTATGGGTGGTGGTACTGGTACAGGCGCTGCACCTATCATTGCCGAAGTGGCCAAGGAAATGGGTATCCTCACCGTGGCTGTGGTGACCAAGCCTTTCTCTTTCGAAGGCAAGCGTACCAAGGTAGCGCAAGAAGGTTTGGAAGAACTTTCCAAGCACGTTGATTCTCTGATCATTATTCCTAATGAGAAATTGATGCAGGTGCTGGGTGAGGATGTACCTTTCCTCGAAGCCTTCCGCGCGGCCAATGATGTGCTGCATAACGCTGTTTCCGGTATTGCCGAAATCATCAATTGCCCAGGCATGGTCAACGTCGACTTTGCCGATGTACGCACTGTGATGTCGGAAATGGGCATGGCCATGATGGGTTCTGCGACTGCGACTGGCAGTGAGCGTGCCCGTATCGCGGCTGAACAGGCTGTTGCCAGCCCATTGCTGGAAGATGTGAATCTGGCTAATGCGCGTGGCGTACTGGTGAACATTACTGCCAGCACTTCCTTCAAGATGAAGGAATACTACGACGTGATGAACACCATCAAGGAGTTCACCGCTGAAGATGCGACTGTGATCGTCGGTAACGTCTTTGACGAGTCGATTGGTGATGGCCTGCGTGTGACCATGGTAGCCACTGGCCTCAATGGTGCGGTAGCGCGCCGTCAGCAAAAACCAGAGCTGCGTGTGATGACACAGGTGCGTGACGGTACGACCAACCAGCCTATCTATGTAGGCGGTATGGAAGATGAAAGCCCTGCGGTTTTCAGCTCCAACGGTCGTCGTGCACAGGTTGAAGCAATGAAGATGTCTGGCGTGGAGGAATACGATATTCCTGCATTCCTGCGCAAGCAGGCAGACTAAATGTGGCGTAGGGTCTTGTGCGGGGTGGTATCTGACCCCAAGTAAGACCCAGGCACAGTCCAGTTTACCGGGCTTGATGCTGGCCTCTATGCGGGCTGGCTTAAGCCAGGCTGTGCACGCGTCGCGTGTTATAATCTGGCAATTAATGATGAGTGAGGGCTCTCGCAAGAGAGGCGACAGTGCTTAAGCAAAGAACACTGAAAACGACAATTAGCGCCACTGGTGTGGGCTTGCATTCCGGCGACAAGGTTACCCTGACCTTGCGCCCGGCGCAGCCTGACACTGGCATCGTCTTCCGCAGGGTCGATCTGCCCGAGACTGCGGAATTCCGGGTGCAACCTCACCTCGTCACCGACACCAAGCTGTGCTCTGCGCTGGAGTGCAATGGTGCGCGGGTTGCCACGATAGAACACCTGATGTCTGCCCTGGCTGGGCTGGGCATAGATAATATAGTCATCGAGCTCAATGCGGGCGAGGTGCCTATCATGGACGGCAGTGCCGGGCCTTTTATTTTCCTTCTGCAACAGGCTGGCATTGTCGAACAATCTGCGATGAAGAAATTCATCCGCATCAAAAAACCTGTGGAATACCGCGAAGGCGATAAATGGGTGCGTTTCGACCCCTATTTCGGCTTCAAGCTGGATTTCACCATAGAATTCGATCACCCTGCCGTGGAACACACCGGGCAGCGTGTCAGCATAGATTTTGCCGACAACTCCTATATCAAAGAGATCAGTCGTGCGCGTACCTTTGGCTTTATGCATGAAGTAGAGGCCTTGCGCTCCATGGGGCTTGCCCGTGGTGGCAGCCTGGATAACGCCATCGTGCTTGATGAATACCGTGTGCTTAATAGCGATGGCTTGCGCTATGACGATGAATTCGTCAAACACAAGATGCTGGACGCCATAGGCGACCTTTACGTACTTGGACACCCCTTGATTGCTGCCTTCAGCGCCTTCAAGGCGGGTCACTACATGAACAATCAATTGCTGCGGACCTTGCTGGCAGATGCTGAGGCCTGGGAATACGCCACCTTCGACAAGTTCGAAGAAGCTCCCCATGCCTTCCAGAACCCGATAGGCCTGCCGCCTGCACTGCAATACGTCTAGCCCATGCTAGTCCTGCGCATACTCCTGGTGCTGGGTTTGATCTCGGTGGCCGTTTCGTTTGGGGTGTATGTCATCTCTGGTGACAAGCGTTATCTTAAATTCACCTGGCAACTTACCAAGTTTAGTCTTGTCTTGTTGTTGGTAGTCGCTCTCGTGATCGCCATGGGGCGTATCATTCTCTTCTAGCAAGCGGTTCTGCTGCATGCTGGCTCCAAGGGTTTTGTGTGGGTATTTTGCAATGTGGTTAACTAAGCTTGGCAATCGCGTCTTGGCATCCGTACTCGAATCAATGCCACAACAGTTGAAGGCTGCGTCAATACGTGCGCGCGTGCAGGCTGGGGTGGTGTCTGTGCTAGTAGGTTCTACCTTCAGTGCCAGCCTGGCCTTGGCTGCCAGCCCCGACGATCAATTCCTCAATGCCCGTACTGCCTATAACACGCGTAACCAGGCGGCGCTGGCTTCGGCCCTGCAAAGCCTGCAGTCGCAGCAATACATACTTGCCCCCTATGCCGATTATTGGTTGATGCTGCTCAATCTGAGCCAGGCTGACAAAACCAGCGTGCGTGATTTCCTCAACCGCTATCAGGATCTGCCCTTTGCCGACCGCGTGCGTGGCGAATGGCTGAAATCGCTGGCCAGACGCGGGGATTGGGAGACTTTCTTTGACGAGTATCCCAAGTTCAAGCGCGAAGACCTGACCGTAAGCTGCTATGCCGCCGATGGGGGCATACAGCAAGGGCTAGAGTCCGCGGTGCTGGACGGTAAAGCCTTGTGGCTGAGTGCCAATGAATTACCCGTCAACTGTGAGGCGGTTTTTGATCGCTTGCAAAAGGGCGGCGTGTTGCGTGAGGAAGATATCTGGGCGCGTACTCGGCTTTTGCTGCAGGGGGCCAAGATCACCGTGGCCAAAACCGTGCTGCAACGCCTGCCTGGTTTTGACAAGGCCAACCAGAAACTCCTGGACAAGGTTTACCAGAACCCACAACAGGTGCTGGAAAAGCGCCAGATCAGCCTCAATAGCAAGTTGGGCAAAGAGCTCAACCTGTTTGCACTGGAGCGCTTGAGCCGCACCCAGCCAGCGCTGGCGCTGGATCATTGGGAAAAGCTGCACAAAAGTTTTGAAGTTGCAGATCGCGATTACTTCTGGGGCCGCTTTGCCCTGCATGCGGCGCGCAAGCATGACCCCATGGCGCTGAGCTATTTTGAGCGTGCGGGCAATGCAACCTTGGATAAGGAGCAACTGGAATGGCGTGCACGTGCCGCCATGCGTGCCACGGACTGGAAGGCTCTGCAAACTGCGATAGCGCAAATGCCGGAAAGCCAGCGTGATGAGCTGGTATGGCAATACTGGAAAGCACGCGCTCTCAAGGAGCAGAAACAGCTGGTGGCGGCCAATTTAATCCTGGTGAAGCTGGCGCGCGAAAACAGTTATTACGGTCTGTTGGCCGAAGAGGAAATGGGTGATGTGCTTGAAGCCCCGGTGGCGGTGTATAAAGCCAGCGCCGAGGACTTGCGCCTTGCGCTGGAAGTGCCAGGCATACAGCGTGCACTGGCCTTGCGCAGGCTTGAAATGCGTACCGAGTCACGCGCAGAATGGCAGCTAGCCACCAGTAATTTTGATGACAAGCAGTTGATTGCTGTTGCCGAGCTGGCCTTCAAGGAAGGTTGGTACGATGTTGCAATCAGCACCTCGGACCGCACCAAGTTGCTGCATGATTTTGGCTTGCGCTACCCCACGCCCTATCGCGACATCATGCAGGGTTATGCGGCTGAGAATAGCCTGGATGAAGCCTGGGTCTATGGCCTGATACGCCAGGAAAGCCGTTTTGTCAGTTGGGCTAAATCGGTGGCAGGGGCTTCCGGCCTGATGCAGGTGATGCCAGCCACGGCGCAGTGGATAGCCAAGCGCCTAGGCATGGGCGATTACAAACCTGCCATGATTAACCAGCTGGATACCAATCTGCGTTTTGGTACGCATTATCTGCGCTATACCATGGATCAGATGAACAACCAGGCGCTGATGGCCACTGCGGCCTATAACGCCGGGCCAGGACGCCCCAGACGCTGGGCTTCGGATAAGCCGCTGGAAGGCGCGATTTACGCTGAGACAATTCCATTCAGCGAGACGCGGGATTATGTGAAGAAGGTGCTGGGGAATTCTTACTACTATTCCCAGCAATTGGGCACCAAGAAACAGAGTCTGAAAGAACGATTGGGCACTGTGCCTGGCATAGGCAGTGCGGTGAGTGCAGAAGAAGACTAAACTCGGAACAAGGCATGGTCAGTAAGCACTTGTTGCCAGAGTCAATAAGATGAAGCCGGTACAAACTGGCAGGAGAAGGGAAAGCGATGCAACGTATTAGACAAATATGTGTACTGGGTGGCTCCGGTTTTGTCGGCAGTGCGGTGGTGCACAGGCTCAGCAATGCTGGCTATGACGTCAAGGTGCTAACGCGCAGGCGCGAGAGCAGCAAGCACTTGATCCTGCTGCCCAATGTACAGGTTGTAGAGTGCGATATCTTCAGTGACACGGCCTTGTCCGGCCAGATTCATGGCCAGGACGCCGTGATTAATCTGGTAGGTATTCTGCATGATTCGGCAGAAGCCAGTTTTGAACGCCTGCATGTAGAGCTGCCACGCCGTGTGGCCGATATCTGCTGCAAGCAGGGCGTGCGTCGCCTGCTACATTTGGGCGCGCTCAAGGCCGAGCTGAATTCCAGCAGCGCCTATCTGCGCTCCAAGGCCGCAGGTGAAGCAGAAGTGCTGGCCAGACGTGATGAGCTGGATGTTACCGTGTTCCGTCCTTCAGTCATTTTTGGCCGTGGCGATCACTTCCTCAGTCTGTTTGCCAATGTGGTCAAACTCTTGCCCGTGGTTGCGGTAGCCAAGCCTGATGCCAAGTTCCAGCCTATCTGGGTGGAAGATGTGGCGCAGGCACTGGTGAGCGTGCTGGAAAATACCAGCACTTATGGCCGCAGCATAGATTTGGGCGGCCCCAAGGTGTATACACTGCGTGAACTGATTACCTTTGTGGCTTTCCTGCTGGGCAAAAAGCGCCGCATCATAGGCCTTAACGACAAGCTTTCCTACTATCAGGCATATGCGCTGGAGCTGCTGCCCTTGAAGCTGATGACGCGCGATAACCTGCTCAGCATGGAAGTCGACAGCGTCTGCAATGCGCCCATGACCGAATTGTATGGCCACAGCCTGACTGCACTGGAAGCCGAGGCACCAGAGTACCTCGCTGGCGATACACCGCGCAGTGCTTACGATCGATTCCGTAGCCTGGCCGGACGCGGTTTCACGCGGCGCTCATAATGCAAAGCCATACGGCATGCAGATCTACACGGTAGGCGGCGCAGTCAGGGACAGATTATTGGGCCTGTCCGTCAAGGACAGAGACCATGTGGTGGTGGGCAGCACGCCTGAAGCCATGGTGGCGCTGGGCTATCGGCCTGTGGGCAAGGACTTTCCGGTATTTCTGCACCCCGAAAGCCATGAGGAATATGCCCTGGCCCGTACCGAGCGCAAAACCGCCAAGGGCTACAAAGGTTTTGTTATCCACGCCGACCCGGAGGTGACGCTGGAGCAGGATCTTGCGCGCCGCGATCTCACCATCAATGCCATTGCTGAAGCTGAGAATGGCCAACTGATAGACCCTTATCATGGCCAGGCCGATATCGAGGCCAGAGTATTCCGCCATGTCAGCCCCGCTTTCAGCGAGGATCCGGTACGTATACTGCGCGTGGCGCGTTTTGCCGCCCGATTTACCGACTTTATCCTGGCCGATGAAACCCTGACGTTGATGCGGCAGATGGTGGAGGAGGGCGAGGTCGATGCCCTGGTGCCTGAGCGTGTCTGGCAAGAGCTGGCCCGTGGGCTGATGGAAGCCAAGCCCAGCCGCATGTTTGAGGTGTTGCGTGCTTGCGGTGCCTTGCAGCGCATACTGCCAGAATTGGATCAGCTGTTTGGCGTACCGCAAACCGCTAAATATCACCCTGAAGTCGATACTGGCGTGCATATCATGCTGGTGATTGATTATGCTGCGGCACAAGGCTTCAGCCTGCCTATCCGCTTTGCCGCATTGACGCATGATCTGGGCAAGGGCACCACCCCCAAGGATGTATTGCCACGCCATATCGGCCATGAGGAGCGCAGCGTCAAATTGTTGCAGCAAGTGGTCAAGCGCATGCGCGTGCCCAATGATTGCAAGGATTTGGGCCTGGTGGTGGCGCGTTTTCATGGCAAAGTGCATCAGGTGTGTGAAATGCGCGCCGCCACTGTGCTGACGTTTTTGCAGGAAACCGATGCCTTGCGCCAGCCGCAGCGTTTCAAGGATTTTCTCAGCGCCTGTGAGGCCGATGCGCGCGGGCGCACGGGCTTTGAGCAACAGGAACTACCCTATTTTCAGTTGTTGTTGGATATACTCAAGCTAGTGCAATCTGTGGATGCCGGGGCGATTGCCCAGGCGCAAACTGACCCCAGTCGCATCAAGGACGCCGTGTTTGCCGCCAGGGTGCACACCATGGAACAACACTATCAGTTTCCGCTGAGCCAGAGTGTGAAGGGTGGGAGCGGCTGATGGTCTACAGGCTGGTCAGGAATAAAGGGAGGTGATAAAATGAGAACCATTCTCAATTTTGCGCGTGCCTTGAGGCATGCCCTTGCCCATATCAAACTGCGCTCCATGACTCAGCCTGGCCATTTTCAAACCCTGTATCGTGGGCACCATCATTGGTTGCAAAGCTGGTTGCGCAAAAAACTAGGCTGCCCAGAGCAGGCCGCTGATATTGCCCAGGATACTTTCGTCCGGGTGCTGGCCGCTGAAAATGAGCGTCCTCTGCAACAGATTCTGGAACCCAGAGCCTATCTCACTACCATCGCCAAGCGTCTGATGGTGGATTTCTTCCGCCGTGCCGATCTAGAGCGTGCCTATCTGTCGGAGTTGGCCGCGCTGCCTGAAGCCTTACAACCTTCTCCCGAGCAAAGACTGCAAGCCTTGCAATTGTTGCAGGAAATGGACCAGATGCTCGATGGCCTAAGCCCCAGAGTCAGGCAAGCCTGGCTTTATAGCCGACTGGATGGTCTCAAGCATGCCGACATTGCCGAGTTGATGGACGTGTCTGTACCCCGGGTGCGGCAATATCTCGCCCGTGCCGCACGCCAGGCTTATATTCTGCGTTTCGGCACAGCCGAACCTGGTGAAATCACTCAGCCGCTGCCTGCGGTGCCTAGTGAATCCCTCTAAAGCTATTGTCGCCAGTGACCACCGTTTCCAATCAGTCTGACTCTTCAGTTCCCAGCCAGGCAGTTTCCAACCAGCCAGTCTCTAGACGCGTACTGGATCAAGCCATTGATTGGCAGGTACGTATGAGTTCAGGTGAGGCTACGGAGCGCGATACTTTGGCGCTGGAGTTCTGGCTGTCTGCCCATCCTGATCATGTGCGCGCCTGGCAGCAATTGGCCAGCCTGGATGAGGCGCTGTTGCCTGCCGAGGCTGGGCCGGTGCGCAGCATATTGACGCGCCCAATCAAATCGCAGCGGCTGAAGCGCATCGCAGGCTCGCTAGGTATGCTGGCCATGTTGTGCGCTGGCTTGGCCCTGCTCGATCAATATCTGCCTCTGGCGCATATATTGGCGGATTTTCAAACGGTGCAAGGTGAGCGCAAGCTGGTGGTGCTGGAAGACAATACTGTCATCCGCCTCAATACCCGCAGTGCGGTTGACCTGGCCTACGATGAACAGCAACGCACCATTATCTTGCGCGAGGGTGAAATAGAAGTTGAAACCGGACACAGTGCGCAGGAGAGCCGACCCTTGGTGGTTGTGACGCCTGCGGGCAGCATGCAGGCGCTGGGTACGCGCTTTGTGGTGCGAACGCTGGCGGGCGAGTCCAGCTTGGTCAGTGTTACCGAGTCAGCCGTGCTGGTCAGGCCTGCCTATTGCACGGCGCTGCCCGCTGATCCCTGCGAAGGGCAGCAATTGCTGGAGGAAGGTCAATCCATGATCATGGGAGCGCGCAGTCTGACCCCGGCACTGCCCAGCCCGCCATTCATTGACGCCTGGAAGGATGGCATGCTGGTGGTAGAAAACGCTACCCTGGGCGATGTAGTGGCAGAACTGGGACGCTATCACCTGGGCTACCTAAAGGTCAGCCCGGAAGTGGCAGACCTACGCATCAGCGGCACCTTCCCCGTGGATGATATTGATTTTGCCGTGCATGCACTGGGTGCGGCCTTGCCTGTGCGTGTACAGAAGCTAGGTCAATTCTGGATCAGTTTTGCCCCGCTTAAAGACATAGGCTTTGCGCAAAAGCGCGAGCCAGCGGCCACCAATATCAAGCCTTAGCCTCATGCATTAGTCTCATGGCTTAGCTCATTAGCCAATTGAGTCTTCGCTGGCTGATGTTCTCACTCCAGTAGATCGCAATAAATATTATTTGCACCCCCTCTCACTTTTTGTATCTGGTTCGGCAAGCAGAAAAGAGCGCTGCTTCTAGATGCTCAGATTGAACCAAGGGGAATCCATTGCGAAATACTGTATTACCATCCATTGCACCAGCAAACTCTCAGCCTGGCATTGCCAGGCTGAGGCCCATCGTTGCCGCTTTATTGCTGGCAACTGCCGCCAGCCCAAGTTTTAATGCCTATGCGGCAAGTACTGTTGCCGCATCTGCTGTGCAGCCTTATGCGCTGCCAGCAGCGTCACTGTCCAGCACCCTGAATCAGATTTCCCATGCGGCCAAGATCACCTTGAGTGTTGAGGCCAGCCTGGTAGCAGGCAAAACTTCCAGCCCGGTCAGTGGCAACTACACGCCACGTCAGGCGCTGGAACAGGCGCTGTTGGGCACAGGCTTGAGCCTGGTAGAAAACGAGCCAGGCAGCTATGGCTTGAAGCGGGTGGAACAGGCAGGTAACACACCTGCCGCTAACCATGCGCCACAGCAAGGCAGCTTGCCCGAGGTGGCGGTGGTTGCCAAGAGCGAACGTCGCAGTGCCACTACCGATGGTACAGCCTCCTATGCCTCACCTGTAGTCACCATAGGCAAGGGCGAGCAGGCACTCAAGGATATTCCGCAATCGGTCAGCGTGCTGACACGCCAGCGCATGAATGACCAAGGCCTGGTGGACCTCACCGACGCCGTCGACAATATCACCGGGCTGGTAGCGACGCGTGGGGTGGGTGCTGGCACCGTCATCAGCTCACGCGGCTTCCAGATCAACACCATGCAATATGACGGTGTGCCGCTGGTGCGCAATATGTATTCACTGGGCAACTGGAGCCAGGACACTCTGGCCATGTATGACCGCGTTGAAGTGTTGCGTGGGGCAGCGGGTCTGTTGCAAGGCACAGGCAGCCCGGGTGGTGCGATCAATTTCGTGCGCAAGCGCGGTCAGGCCGAACATACGCTGAGCCTGCAGGCCAAGGCAGGTTCCTGGGATCAGTACGGTGTGCAGCTGGATGTAGGCGGCCCGCTGAATGCCGATGGCTCGGTACGCGGGCGTCTGGTGCTGGATGAGGACAGGGCTGGCTCTTATATCAATTATGTCTGGCATAGAAACCAGACTGCCTATGCCGCCCTGGATTTTGATCTGGGTGCCAATACGGTGCTGGGTGTAGGCATCAGCCATCTGGATAATCAGTCGCGCCCCAGTTTTGTCGGTTTCCCGCGTTATGCCAATGGCAATGATATTGGTTTGTCGCGCTCGACTTTTACGGGTGCCACCTGGAACCGCGCCAGCAATACGCAAACCACGCTTTATGCCGACCTGACGCATCAGTTTAATGCGCAGTGGCGCTACAAGCTGAGTGCGACCAGCATGACCGAAGATAATGAAAATGTGCACCAGCGCGCTGCCGGGGCAGTCGCCAATGATGGTTCTGGTGTGCGCTATGGCGATTTTGCAGTGGATTTCCACGGCCGCAGTCGTGGCCTGGATATGTTTGTGCAAGGTGATTTTGCCGCGGCTGGCTTGCAGCATGAGCTGGTATTGGGTGCCAATTATGCCAACTATCAAACTGAGGATGCCTATGCACGGCGATGGACATCAGGGGCCAATATCTTCAATCTGAACAATCACCGAGCTTGGGAAAACTTTGATAGCATCGCCGCGGGTGGCGTGCGCGTAGAGAGTGAATACAACACGCGCCAAACCGGGGTCTATACCACGCTGCGTACCAAGTGGAGCGACAATCTGACCTCCACCATAGGCGGACGCAATAGCTGGTATAAACAAAGCTATGCTCAACCTGGCTCTACGCCTAGCGTGGAACAAGGCAATGGCCGCTTCACGCCTTATCTGGGTCTGGTATATGCCCTCAATGATGCCTGGTCGGTATATGGCAGTTACACCGATGTTTTTGAAACCCAAAGTGCACGTACTGTTAGCGGCTCTGTGCTGGAGCCAGTGATAGGCAGCAACTATGAGGCAGGGATCAAGGGTGAGTTTGCCGATGGCAGGCTGACCAGCTCGCTGGCAGTGTTCCGCTACGATCATGAAAACCGTGCCGTGCTGGATTATGCAGCAGGCATGGTCTGCGGCACGGGCTATTGCTCCAAGGCGGCAGGTGAGGTGCGTAGCCAGGGGGTAGAGGCTGAAATCAATGGGGAGTTGCTGCCTAGGTTGCAAGTGTTCACTGGCTATACCTATAACACCACCAAGTTCCTCAGTGATCCGGTTAATCAGGGCAGCATTTTCAGCACCTGGACACCTAAACATCTATTGAAGGTCTGGGCCAGCTATCAACTGCCTGGGCAATTCGACAAGCTGACGCTGGCAGGTGGCGTCAATATGCAGAGCCATGTCGTAAGCTATGACAATGTGTTTGAGATTCCCGGCTTTGCGGTATGGAATGCCAGGGTGGCTTACCAGCTTAACCCGGAGCTGTTGTTGTCCCTCAATGCCAATAATCTGTTTGATAAACGCTATTTTGTGCCTTCCTATAACAGCACAGGCAGTAACAATTATTACGGCGAGCCCAGCAGTGTGATGCTGACACTGCGTTATAGTCCGCGCTTGAAGTAAGAACCAGGACGCAAGCAGCAAAAAGCCCCGCAGTGCGGGGCTTTTTTTCAAACACTGGCTAGGGTTAGTACGGGAGCAGATTACTCTTCCAGCCCGTACAGCAGGGTCAATTGCTGCTGCACATATTCCATGGGCTTGCGCTTGAAGCCGCTCTTGCCAAACTGGTGCCAGCGACCAATCACAAAACAGATCAGCAGATTGGCCTGGGATTCCGGGTCAAACTTGCGGCCAGTCTGCGTCTCGGCAATGCGCAGGCTTTGCTTGAGCGTAGATTCTATGCGGTCAAACAACTGGTTGATACGGTTTTGCAAACTGGCATCTTCGTTCACCAATGCATCGCCAATCAGCACGCGCGTCATGCCGTGGTTTTTCTCCGCGAACAACAACAGGATGGTGACAATGCGGCGTGCCTGGCGCAGGCCTTCGGTTTCTTCGGTGGTGATCTTGTTGATCAGGCCAAACAGGGTTTGCTCTATGAATTCAATCAGCCCATCAAACATGCGGGCCTTGCTCGGGAAGTGGCGGTAAAGTGCCGCTTCACTGACTTCCAGCCTGGCCGCCAGCGAGGCCGTGGTGATCTTCTCGCGCTTGGGGGATTCCAGCATTTTTGCCAGGGTTTCCAGGATTTGCTGTTTGCGTTCTCCAGGTTTCAAAGCCATTTCTCACCTCATTCATGCTAATTATTTATGGTTCTACTTGATGCTTATGCCAGCCTTTGCTGCCGTAATTCCAGTACGCTGGAAATGCGTATATCAACATAGCTGGGGCGCTTGGGCTTGGGCGATACCCAGATGGTTTTCATGCCCAGGCGCTTGGCGGTCATCAGTGCAGACAATGTATCTTCAACCAGTATGCAGCGCCCCGGCCTCACATTCAGGGTCTGCAGCAAATGCTGGAAACCACGCAGGGCAGGCTTGGGGTGGAAGCCTGAGGATTCCACGCTGAATACCTGATCAAACACATCATCAATCGCGAGCAATTTTAACACTCTTTTGGCATATGTCATCGGCGCGTTAGTGAATACTACCTTACGCCCAGGGAGTTGCTGCAAGGTGTGTCTGAGCATTTTCACCTTGCGTACCAGGAGATGTAAATCGTCGAGTTGGTGTGTGGTTTGTAGAAAGTGATGCGGGTGCACCCTATGATGCCGGATCAGCCCCTTGAGCGTGGCGCCATAGATGCGCCAGTAATGCTGCCTGAGCAGGGTGGCGGCTTCTTCCGCCATGTCCAGTTCAGACATGATGTAGCGCGTCATCTCCACATGCAGACGTGGAAAGACCTCGGCATCTGCATCATGCAGCGTATTGTCGAGGTCAAAAAGCCAAATCTTGTTATTCATGCCAAAACCTTGCGGCACAGGCAAAGCCCTGAGAGTAGGGGCTTACTTGATGGCACTCTGTGGGACTTTGCAAAGCCTGTGTATCTGTCGTGATTACTTGGCAGTAATCAGCGTACCCACGCCTGCATCGGTCAGCACTTCCAGCAGCAAGGCATGCTCAACGCGGCCATCAATGATGTGCACGGATTTAACGCCACTACGTGCGGCATCCAAGGCAGAACTGATCTTGGGCAGCATGCCGCCAGACAGGGTGCCGTCGGCCACCAGGTCGTCAATCTGCTTGGGGGTTAGCCCGGTCAGCAGATTGCCTGCCTTGTCGAGTACACCAGGCGTGTTGGTCAGCAGAATCAGTTTTTCTGCGCCCAGCACTTCAGCCAGCTTGCCTGCTACCACATCGGCATTGATGTTGTAGGTTTGGCCGTCAGCACCTACGCCTATGGGCGCGATCACCGGAATGAAATCACCGCTATCGAGGAACTGGATCAGGCTGGGGTCTATGCCACTGATATCGCCGACCTGACCGATGTCGATATAGTTTTCTGGATGTTCTTTATCCTGCACCAGCAGTTTGCGCGCATGAATAAAGTTGCCATCCTGACCTGTCAGGCCCACGGCCTTGCCGCCATTGCGGTTGATCAGGTGCACGATTTCCTTGTTGACCTGGCCGCCCAGCACCATTTCAACAATATCCATGGTTTCTTCGTCGGTGACGCGCATGCCCTGGATAAATTCACCTTTCTTGCCCAGCTTGTCCAGCAGCTCATTGATTTGTGGGCCGCCGCCGTGCACGACGACAGGGTTCATGCCGACCAGTTTGAGCAGCACTACATCGCTGGCAAAACATTCCTTGAGGTGGGGGTCGGTCATGGCGTTGCCGCCGTATTTGATGACGATGGTCTTGTCGAAGAATCGCTTGATATAGGGCAAGGCTTCGGCAAGGGTCTGGGCTTTCTGGGCAGCAGTGGTTTCGTTGAGCATAAGGCGGATTCTGGATAACAAGTTGGATATGTGACTATTTTAACCGCAAACCTGTGAAAATCATGTGGCAGGCGCAAACTCAAGCGTAAAACGGTAGACTTAATGTGTGATGTCGCGAGCTAGGCCGCCCCCAACCTATTGAGGAATCCGCATGTCCAGTGATATTGAGATTGCACAGCAAGCCAAACTCAGAAAAATCAGCGAGGTGGCCAGAGGGCTGGGGCTGCAAGAAGACGATATTGCGCTCTATGGACACTACAAGGCCAAGATCAACTGGCCCGCCATGGCAACTGCCGCCCGGCAAAATGCCGCCTTGCTCAAGCCTGCGCCTGCCAAGCTAATACTAGTGACTGCCATCAGCCCCAGCCCTGCTGGCGAGGGCAAGACCACTACCACAGTGGGTTTGGGTGATGCACTGCAACGTCTGGGCAAGCGTGCGGTGATCTGCTTGCGTGAGCCTTCTATGGGGCCTGTATTCGGCATGAAGGGAGGAGCGGCTGGGGGCGGTCATGCCCAGGTGGTGCCCATGGAAGATATCAATCTGCATTTCACCGGGGATTTTGCCGCGATAGCGCTGGCGCATAACCTGCTGGCGGCCATGATAGACAACCATATACACCACGGTAACCAGTTGCAGATCGATCCACGCCAGATCAGCTGGAAGCGCGTCATTGACATGAACGACAGAGCCTTGCGCCAGATGGTGATAGGCCTGGGTGGCAAGGTGAATGGCCAGCCGCGTGAGGATGGCTTTGATATCGTGGTCGCTTCCGAAGTCATGGCCGTGTTCTGCTTGGCAGAATCGCTCAAGGATTTGCGCGCGCGGCTGGGTAATATCGTCATAGGCTATAGCTTCAGTGGCGCTGCGGTCACGGCGCGTGACTTGCAGGCGCATGGCGCCATGACGGCCTTACTTAAAGATGCGATCAAGCCCAATCTGGTACAGACGCTGGAACATACCCCGGCGCTGCTGCATGGCGGGCCTTTCGCCAATATTGCCCATGGTTGCAATTCCGTGATTGCGACACGGCTTGCGATGCAATTGGGAGAATACGTAGTCACCGAGGCCGGGTTTGGGGCTGACCTGGGCGCGGAGAAGTTTATTGATATCAAGTGTCGCAAATCTGGCTTGCGGCCAGATGCCTGCGTGGTGGTGGCAACAGTGCGGGCGCTGAAATACCACGGCGGCGCTGAACTGCAAGCCTTGCAGCAGGAAGACCTGCTTGCGCTGGAGCGTGGCCTAAGCAATCTGGAACGCCATGTTGCCAATGTGACCCTGCGCTATGGCTTGCCCTGTGTGGTGGCGCTGAATCGCTTTAACCATGATACGGCGGCAGAACTGGCCTTGCTGCAACAGCATATGGATAAGCTGGGCGTAAAAGTCGTGCTGGCCGAACATTGGGCGCACGGTGGGGCCGGGGCAGAAGCGCTGGCGCATGAGGTAATACGGCTGGCTGAAGCTGGCGGCGCGGGTGCTTCTTCAATGCGCTTTGTTTATGAAGACCAGGATAGTCTGTGGGATAAGCTGGGCAAGGTGGCGCGCGAAATTTATGGTGCCACGGATATCCATGCCCCCAGACGGGTGCGCGCGATTATAGATAGGCTGCAAGAGGAGGGTTACGGCCATTACCCTATCTGTATTGCCAAAACCCAGTATTCATTTTCTACCGACGCTTCCAGACGTGGCATCCCGCATGAGCATGTGTTGACGGTGCGCGCAGTGCGGCTGTGCGCAGGGGCGGAGTTTGTGGTCATGATTTGCGATGACATCATGACCATGCCAGGCTTGCCGAAAACCCCTTGTGCCACGCAGATTGATATAGACGATGATGGTCGTATCACCGGGCTTTATTAGTGCGTTCTGATAAAGCCCGGTGATACGGCGGCGGGATACTAGGCCAACAGCTTGCTGAAGACCTTGGAGCGGCGTTGCAGGTTATAAAGCTGCTGCTTTTCACCGGGCAGGGTGGCGACATCCGTTTCCAGGAAACCACGCTCCAGGAACCAGTGTTCGGTACGGGTAGTCAGCACGAACACCGAGCGCATGCCTAGCTCCTTGGCCTGTTGTTCACAGTAGGCGAGCAGGCGGTCACCCCGGCCGCCACGGCGGAATGAAGCGTGAATTGCCATGCAAGCCAGCTCGGCGGTGCGCTCCTGCTTGAAGGGGTAGAGTGCCGCGCAGCCTATGATTTTGCCGTCATGTTCCATGACGTAGAAATGATGGATTTCCATTTCCAGACGCTCACGACCGCGCCTCACCAGTATGCCTTCGTTTTCCAGTGGTTCTATCAATTGCAGAATGCCGCCCACATCGCTGATGTCAGCCGGGCGTAGTGACTCCAGCGGGTCTTCGGTCACCATGGTGCCTATACCGTCATGGGTGAACAATTCCTGCAGAATAGCGCCGTCTACATGGCGGCTGATCAGGTGCGTGCGTGCAACGCCCTGGCCGCAGGCGCGTACCGCGGCAGGCAGGTAATACAGCTCATCTTCGGTAATCTGCTGCGCGCCTTTCTGGTCTATATGGCGTAGCAGATTGTTGGCCTTGTCCGTGGTCATCTCGCGCAGCAGTTCGCCACGGACGTTGTGCACACCGGACGAGTCCATGAGGAAGATGAGCTTGTCGGCATCCAGCGCAATGGCAGCGCTGGAGGCGACATCTTCCAGTGTTAGGTTGAACACCTCGCCCGTGGGGGAATAGCCCAGCGGTGACAGCAACACTAGCTCACCATCATCCAGACGTTTCTGTATGCCAACCGCGTCTACTTTGCGTACCTCGCCTGTGTGCTGCAAATCCACACCTTCACGTACGCCTAGTGGTTTGGCGGTGACAAAATTGCCACTCGCCACGCGGATGTCAGCCCCGGCCATGGGGGAGTTGATCAAGCCCATGGATAGCAGCGATTCAATTTCCACGCGCACTGCGCCATTGGCTTCTTTCACGGCCTCCATGGTTTCATCGTCAGTGACGCGCAGGCCATTCACTAGGCGCGTCTGTATTTTTGCGCGCTTGAGGCGGCTATCAATCTGCGGGCGTGAGCCGTGCACTAGCACCAGCCGCACTTCCAGGCTGGCCAGCAGGTTGAGGTCGTGCGAGAGCGCGACAAACTGCCCGTCATCCACCACCTCGCCACCAAAGGCAATCACAAAGGTGCGGCCACCAAAGGCATGAATATAAGGCGCAGCAGAACGGAACCAGCGTACAAACTCCTGCGGTTGGTGCAAGGTGAGGCGCGAGGTGTTGGTGCTATTGCCGCTTTCAGATTCACTTTGCGCATAAAGATGCGCCGCAGTGCAGTCGAGAGCGGTGCAGAGCTTGCGCAGCATGCCTTCAGAAACGCCCTGGGTGCCACGTTCAATGCGCGAAAGATTGCCGCTATTGGCATTGACGCGGCGCGCCAGCTCTTGCAGCGTCATATTGAGGGATTTGCGGCGCTTTCTAATCGCGTTGCCTATGGACATGGGCAGCTACTCCAGATCGGGTGAGCTGCTATTTTGCTTTAAAAGCATATTTGCAGGCAAATCTATGTTGCACGCAGTTTCCGAGCGCAGGTTTATGCTGGCTGCAGCTAGCCCGTAGCCGGGCGTTGCTAGCTGGCGAGATCACCCCATAGTGCTTGCATGGCGGCGATGGTGGCCAGGGCTGCGGTTTCGGTGCGTAGAATGCGTGGCCCCAGCCTGACGCCTTGGTAGCCATGGTCATGCGCCAGGCGAATCTCAGCTTCGCTCAGCCCACCCTCTGGCCCTATCAGCAGGCAGATGCTGCCTGTGGGGGCTGTCAGTTGCGCCAGGCTGGGTTGCGCCAGTGGGTCCAGGGTCAGCTTGAGCGCAAATTCATCTGCCGAGGCTAGCCATTGCGGCAGGCTCAAGGGCGCGGCCACTGATGGTACATAGGCGCGGCCAGACTGCTCGCAGGCGGAAATGGCCACGTTTTGCCAGTGTTCACGGCGTTTGTCGGCGCGCTCACCACTGAGTTTGACAATGCTGCGCTGGCTTGAAATGGGCTGAATGCTGTGTACGCCCATTTCTACCGCTTTCTGTATGGTGAAATCCATGCGGTCTCCCGAGGAGATCGCTTGCGCCAGCGTGATGCGCAGCGGCGATTCATTCTCCTTGGGTATCTGCTGCTCTATGCGGGCGCTGACTTCCTGCTTGCGCACGCTAGTCAATATGCCGGTGTAATCGTAGCCATCACCATTGAATAGAATAACCTGGTCGCCCACCTGCAAGCGCAAGGCGCGCGTGGCATGCACGGCGGCATTCTCTGGCAACTGAATGGTGTGGCCTGCTGGCAGGGGATTGGGGCAGTAAAAGCGTGGGGTGCTCATGGCTTGGAGTGATACTATTGAGGAATCAGGAAATTCTAATGTAAGGAGCAGGCATTATGGCAAGTCTTAACCCGCCGGTGTGCGATTTTGGCTGGAAGGCACCCGATTTCAAATTGCCCGGCGTTGATGGGCGGGATTGGTCGCTGGCGGAGGCAAAAGGCGTCAATGGCACGCTGGTGATGTTTATCTGCAATCACTGCCCCTATGTGCAGGCAATACGTGAGCGACTGGTGCAGGATGTGCGGGCCTTGCGTGAACTGGGCATCAATACCGTCGCCATTTCCTCCAATGATGTGATCAATTACCCGGATGATAATTTTGAGCGCATGGCAGAAGTGGCGCGGGAATATCATTTTGCTTTCCCCTATCTGCTGGATGAAAGCCAGGAAGTGGCCAAGGCCTACGGTGCGGTATGCACACCGGATTTCTTTGGCTTTAATGCGCATCTTGAATTGCAGTACCGTGGGCGCTTTGATGATCAGGGCCGCAATATGACGCCGCTGGAAAACCCCACACGCGATTTATATCTGGCGATGAAGCACGTGGCTGAGACCGGGCGTGGGCCGCTGGAGCAGATTGCCTCCATCGGTTGCTCCATCAAGTGGCGCGCTGAGCTTTAACTATGTCCCAGGCATGAGTAAGGCATGACGCAGGCTAGATTAAGCGCTTAGGCCGGAATGTTAACTTTATATGTCAAGTTATCAGTCCGGACTAGCGCTTTACCTAGGCCACTTCAGTAACATTAATCTTAATACTGGTATTGCTGAATCCTTCCATCTCAGGAATAATTACGGGCTAAATACCTCTGCGAAACTGTAGCTAGTCTGTTGTTTGCGGCAGTTTCAGCATCGCTTCCCCATTCGGGGATATTTCAAGGGGTTTTCAAGAATTTGAGGCTAGGCTTCCTCCAGCCATGTTGCGCTGGCGGGGCCTTTTTCTCTTCAACCGTAGGGAGATAAGTATGGCAGCAACTCGTCAAGATTTAGCAAACGCCATCCGTGCGCTATCCATGGACGCAGTTCAGAAGGCAAATTCTGGACACCCAGGCGCACCGATGGGCATGGCAGACATCGCAGAGGTTCTCTGGAACCACCATCTGCGTCACAACCCAAGCAACCCTGAATGGGCTGACCGCGACCGTTTCATTCTGTCCAACGGCCACGGCTCCATGTTGATTTACTCCTTGTTGCATCTTACTGGCTACGCACTGCCTATTGATGAACTCAAGACTTTCCGTCAACTGCACTCCAAGTGTGCTGGCCACCCTGAGTACGGCTATGCGCCTGGCGTTGAAACTACCACTGGTCCTCTGGGTCAAGGTATCACCAATGCTGTTGGTTTTGCGATGGCTGAAAAGTTGCTGGCTGACCAGTTCAACAAGCCAGGTCACGAAATCGTTGACCACTACACATACTGCTTCCTTGGCGATGGCTGCCTGATGGAAGGTGTTTCCCACGAAGCTGCTGCTTTGGCCGGTACTTGGGGCCTGGGCAAGCTGATCGCTATCTGGGATGACAACGGCATCTCCATCGATGGTCACATCGAAGGTTGGTACACAGATGACACCGCTAAGCGCTTTGAAGCTTACGGCTGGCACGTGATCCCTAACGTTGACGGTCACGATGCTGCTGCTGTTGAAGCGGCTATCCAAGAAGCCAAGAAGGTAACTGACAAGCCTACCTTCATTGCTGCCAAGACCATCATCGGTAAGGGTTCCCCTAACAAGTCCGGTTCCCACGATTGCCACGGCTCTGCCCTGGGTCTGGAAGAAGTTGCCGCAACTCGCGAAGCTATCGGCTGGACACACGAGCCATTCGTTATTCCTGAAGAAGTTTATGCAGGTTGGGACGGCAAGGCCAAGGGTGCCAAGCTGGAAAGCGAATGGAACGCCAAGTTTGAAGCTTATGCCAAGATCTACCCAGCTGAAGCTGCAGAATTCAAGCGCCGCACTGCGGGTGAACTGCCAGCTAACTGGAAGGAAGCGACTGACGCTTTCATCAAGGCAACCAACGAAAAGGCTGAAGCTGTTGCTACTCGTAAGGCTTCGCAAAACGCGATTGCTGCGCTGGCTCCAGTACTGCCAGAATTCATCGGCGGTTCTGCTGACTTGACAGGTTCCAACCTGACCAGCTACTCCGGCTTCAAGCACGTTGATGGCAAGAAGCCAGGCAACTACATCTCCTACGGTGTGCGTGAATTCGGTATGTTCGCGATCATGAACGGTATGGCACTGCACGGTGGCGTATTGCCATTCGGCGGTACTTTCCACATGTTCTCCGACTACGCCAAGAGCGCTCTGCGTATGGCAGCGTTGATGAAGCAGCGCACTATCGCTGTTCTGACACACGATTCCATCGGTCAGGGTGAAGATGGTCCTACTCACCAGCCTATCGAGAACACCGCTGGTCTGCGTTACATTCCTAACATGGATGTATGGCGTCCTGCTGATTCCGTTGAAACTGCTATCTCCTGGGTAGCTGCTGTTGAGCGCAAGAATGGCCCAACCAGCCTGGTGCTGAGCCGTCAGAACGTTCCTGGCATCAAGCACGACGAGAAGCACTTCGACCTGATCCGCAAGGGTGGTTATGTATTCTCCGACGTTGAAGGCAAGGCTGATGTCATCATCATCAGTAACGGTTCCGAACTTGATCTGGCGATCAAGGCTGCTGCCGAACTGAACGCTGCTGGCACCAAGGTGCGCGTGGTTTCCATGCCATCTACCAATGTGTTCGATCGTCAAGATCAAGCATACAAGGACAGCGTATTGACTCCAGGCGTGAAGCGCGTAGCTGTTGAAGCTGGCGTGACCGACTTCTGGCGCAAGTATGTTGGTCTGGAAGGTGCAGTCGTTGGTATCGATACCTTCGGCGAATCCGCTCCAGGCGGCGTACTGTTCAAGCACTTCGGCTTCACAGTTGAAAATGTTGTGAAGACCGTCAAGTCCGTGCTGTAATGCAATGACGTAACTAAAAAAGGGGGCCCTGTTGGCTCCCTTTTTGTTTTTAAAAAGAGGAAAACCCCCATGACTATCAAGGTTGGCATCAACGGCTTTGGCCGTATCGGACGCATGGCATTCCGTGCGGCGATCAAGGATTTTACTGATATTGAAATTGTGGCGATCAACGATTTGTTGGAACCTGACTATCTGGCCTACATGCTCAAGCATGACTCAGTGCATGGCCGTTTCAATGGCGAAGTCGAGGTCAAGGGCAATCAACTGATCGTCAATGGCAAGCCCATACGCCTGACGGCAGAGCGTGACCCTGCCAACCTCAAGTGGGATGAAGTCGGCGTGGATGTGGTGGTGGAATGCACAGGCTTCTTCCTCACCGAAGAAACCTGCCAAAAGCACATTGAAGCGGGTGCCAAGAAGGTGGTGCAATCTGCACCTTCCAAGGATGACACGCCTATGTTTGTTTATGGCGTCAATCATGACACCTATCAGGGTCAAGCCATCGTCTCGGCAGCGTCTTGCACCACCAATGGTCTGGCACCCGTGGCCAAGGTACTAAACGATAAGTTTGGTATCAAGCGTGGCCTGATGACTACCGTGCACGCGGCGACTGCCACCCAGAAGACCGTCGACGGCCCTTCCAACAAGGATTGGCGTGGCGGTCGTGGCATTCTGGAAAACATCATTCCCTCCTCCACTGGGGCTGCCAAGGCCGTGGGCAAGGTGATTCCAGCGCTCAACAAAAAGCTCACCGGCATGGCGTTCCGTATTCCAACCTCTGACGTATCCGTGGTTGATCTGACCTGCGAACTGGAAAAGCCAGCGACTTACGATGAAATCATCGCGGCGATGAAGGCGGCTTCCGAGAGCGGCCCACTCAAGGGCGTACTGGGCTTTACCGATGAAAAAGTGGTGTCCACCGATTTCCGTGGCAATGCCTATCCCTCCATCTTCGATGCAGATGCGGGCATACAGCTTGATCCTACCTTCGTCAAAATTGTCGCCTGGTATGACAACGAATATGGCTACACCTGCAACATGATGCGCCTGGTGCGCCATGTCGCGGCTTAATTGCAAGGAGCTGCCATGTCCGTAATCAAAATGACAGACCTAGACCTTAAGGGTAAGCGCGTATTTATCCGTGCCGACCTTAACGTGCCAGTGAGTGATGGCAAGGTTACCTCTGATGCGCGCATCACAGCCTCACTGGCGACCATACAGCATGCCGTCAATGCTGGTGCGCGAGTGATGGTGACCTCGCATCTGGGCCGTCCTGAAGAAGGTGTGTATTCCGAGGAAAACTCGCTCAAGCCAGTGGCTGACGTGCTATCTGCCAAACTGGGTAAGCCTGTACGCCTGATCAAGGATTGGATGGAAGGTGGTTTTGAGGTGGCAGAAGGCGAAGTAGTACTGCTGGAAAACTGCCGCTTCAACACTGGTGAGAAGAAAAATCTCGAAGCCACGGCTCGTAAGTATGCCGCGCTATGCGATGTGTTTGTCATGGATGCGTTTGGTACTGCACACCGGGCCGAAGCCTCTACCTATGGCGTGGCACAGTATGCGCCTGTAGCCGCAGCTGGCATCTTGCTGGTAAACGAACTCGATGCCCTGGGCAAAGCCCTGCTGGAGCCTGCACGTCCGCTGGTGGCCATTGTGGGTGGTTCCAAGGTTTCCACCAAGCTGACCGTGCTGGAAAGCCTGGCAGAAAAGGTAGACCAGATGGTAGTTGGCGGTGGTATTGCCAACACCTTCCTCAAGGCAGCGGGCAAGCCCGTGGGTAAATCGCTGTGCGAGGATGATCTGGTGCCGACTGCACAAAGCCTGACCAAGACCATGGCTCAGCGTGGCGCAGCCGTGCCTATCGCTACCGATGTGGTATGCGGCAAACAGTTTGATGCCAATGAGCCTGCCGTATTGAAGGCAGCAGAAGACGTGGCCGCTGATGACATGATTTTCGACATAGGCCCGGATTCTGCACAGCAACTGGCTGACATCATCCTCAAGGCTGGCACTGTGGTGTGGAATGGCCCGGTAGGCGTGTTTGAGTTTGACCAGTTTGGTGCGGGCACCAAGACCATTGCCGAGGCAATTGCCAAGACCAAGGCGTTCACCCTGGCGGGTGGTGGTGACACCATCGCTGCGATTCAGAAATACGATATCTATGATCAGGTTTCGTATATCTCGACCGCTGGTGGCGCTTTCCTGGAGTTCCTCGAAGGCAAGAAATTGCCTGCGGTGGACATTCTGGAGCAACGCGCACAAGGCTAATCACAGCCTGTGAGTTAAAAAGGAGCCCTAGTGGCTCCTTTTTTTTGCTATTTAGTTTTTTTTGCTATTGATTTGTCTATACTTGATCTTGAATTGCCCAACTGGATTTTGTGTCACATAAAAAGCAGACAATCAGCACCATTTGAGCATTGATGTGTCATTCAATTGATTGCGGACAACAGGAGTTGCAGATGACATTGCGCAAAACCAAGATCGTGGCCACGCTAGGGCCAGCTTCCAGTGATGAAGCCATACTCGAAAGTATGGTCGACGCCGGGGTGGATGTAGTCAGGCTGAATTTTTCCCATGGCACTGCTGCCGATCACATTGCGCGGGCTGAGCTGATACGCGATATCTGCCGTCGCAGCGGCCGCCCTGTCGGTATCTTATGCGATCTGCAAGGTCCTAAAATCCGCATCGGCAAGTTTGAGAATAATCGTATTCTGCTCAAGGTTGGCGAGCGGTTTATTCTGGATGCCAGTTGCCCCTTGGGCAATCAGGAGCGCGTAGGCCTGGATTACAAAACCCTGCCCGATGAGGTGGAGCCTGGGGCCGTGCTGTTGCTAGATGATGGTCGCATCGTGCTGCACGTGGAGGCCGTGGAGGGCAGGCAGGTGATTTGCACCGTGAGTGCTGGTGGGGTGCTATCCAACAACAAAGGCATCAACCGTCAGGGTGGCGGCCTGTCAGCCGAGGCCCTGACGCAAAAAGACCGAGACGACATTGTGACCGCGGTGGCGCTGGAGGCTGACTATATCGCCGTCTCATTCCCGCGTAGCGGCGAGGATATTGAGCTGGCACGGCAACTAGTGGAAGAGGCAGGCGGTCATGCCGCCATCGTCGCCAAGATTGAGCGCGCAGAGGCAATAGAAGCGCTGGATGAAATTATTGAGGCCTCTGATGTGATCATGGTGGCCCGTGGTGATCTCGGTGTTGAGGTGGGTGATGCTGCCGTGCCTGGGCTGCAAAAGCGCATGATACGCAGCGCCAGACTGAAGAATAAACTCGTGATCACGGCCACACAGATGATGGAATCCATGATTTCCAGCCCGATTCCCACTCGTGCCGAGGTGTCTGATGTGGCCAATGCCGTCATCGATGGTACTGATGCCGTCATGCTCTCGGCTGAAACCGCCGCCGGGCAATATCCGCTGCAGGCAATACAGGCCATGCATAGAGTCTGCATGGAGGCCGAGCGCGAATACGACAGCCATCACCTGCAAGCCCCGATTAATGACGAGTTTGAATTCATCGATGAAGCCATCTCCATGGCCTCGGTGTATGTGGCGGAGCATCTCAACGTCAAGGCGATTGCGGCGCTGACCAAATCTGGCTCCTCAGTCACCTGGCTCTCTCGCTCCAACACCAATGTACCCATCTATGCGCTCACCACCGAACGCAACACGCGGCGCAAGCTATCGCTGTATCGTGGAGTCTATCCCTATCATATTGAACAGCCGAGCAAGGATCTGGGTAAGATTCTTTATGATGCTGAGGAAACCCTGCTGAGGCTGGGGGCGGTGAACAAGGGGGATTTGATGATGCTGACGTTTGGGGAGCCTATAGGCAAGGCCGGTGGCACCAACACCCTGCAGATCGTGCGCGTGGGTGAACACCGACGCGAGCAGCGTTGAAGCCGGAGGCACTACCATGGCATTGATCAGTCTGCGACAATTGCTAGACCATGCCGCCGAGCATGATTACGGCGTCCCAGCTTTCAATTTCAATAACCTCGAGCAGTTGCACGCCATCATGCAGGCAGCCCATGCCTGCGACAGCCCCGTCATCCTGCAAGCCTCAGCCGGGGCCAGGCGTTACGCCGGGGAGGCGTTTCTGCTCAAGCTGGTGGAGGCTGCCCTGGCCAGCTACCCCCATTTGCCCGTGGTGTTGCACCAGGATCATGGCGCCTCGCCCCAGGTCTGCCAGCAGGCCATAGACAGCGGCTTCAGCAGTGTGATGATGGATGGCTCCTTGCTGGAGGACGCCAAGACACCTTCCAGCTATGACTACAACATCACCGTCACGCGCAGCGTGGTAGAGGCTGCTCATGCCGTGGGAGTGTCGGTGGAAGGGGAGCTGGGCGTGCTGGGGTCTCTCGAAACAGGCTTGGCCGGAGAAGAAGACGGTGTGGGGGCAGCAGGCAAGCTGGATCATGCCCAGATGCTCACCAGCCCGGACGAGGCCGTGGATTTTGTTGCACGCACCGGGGTGGATGCGCTGGCGATTGCAATTGGGACTTCACATGGTGCCTATAAATTCACGCGCCCGCCTACAGGGGAGACGCTGTCCATACAGCGCATACGCGAAATCCACGCCCGGCTGCCGAATACGCATTTAGTGATGCACGGATCATCTTCGGTGCCGCAGGAGTGGTTGCAGGTCATTAACCAGTATGGCGGTGAGATTCCAGAAACCTATGGGGTGCCTGTCGAAGAAATTGTGCAGGGCATCCGGAGCGGGGTGCGCAAGGTCAATATTGATACCGATTTGCGCATTGCCTTTACTGGTGCCTTGCGGCGCTTTCTGGCACAGCCTCAGCATCAGGCCGAGTTTGACCCGCGCAAGATATTGAGTGCGGCCACGGCTGCCATGCAGGATTTATGTCAGGCCAGATATGAGGCGTTTGGCTCGGCTGGGCATGCGGGCAAAATCAAGCCCTTATCTCTGACGCAGATGGCCATGCGTTATCGCCAATCAAGCTAGGGGTGCAAGGCTGAGCTGCTGCACGACATGCTGTGATTACAGCGTATAATGCGGGCATCTACAGCGAGGTTTGCCCCATATGCAGCCCAATAAATTCAGCAAAATAGGTCAACATGGCATAGGCTTTGTCGAGCAGGCCATGCTGATCTTCATCACCATTGCCACTATCGTTGCCACAGGTCAGGCCGTCGCGCATATCTGGGTGGCAGGGGCGGTGACGGTGGCAGATTTGTTGCTGCTGTTCCTATACCTCGAAATCCTCACCATGCTTAACCACTACCTGGGTTCGGGCAATCTGCCAGTGCGCTATCCGCTGTATATCGGCATCATCGCCCTGGCGCGCTATCTGGTGCTGGATATCAAGGAGCTGGAAGCCTGGCGCATATTCGCGGTTTCCGCCTCCATACTGCTGATTGCCGTGGCCATCCTGGTGGTGCGCTATGGGCATGTGAAATTCCCCTATTCCGATGGTCATGAGCCTGAACACAATCATGGCCCTGACCATCACTCCAAATAGTCTTTGTGATAGAAGGACACTGTTTTGACTACACCTTTAATGCAATCTAGCATCAAGAGCCTCAAGCTGATCAACCAAGGCAAGGTGCGTGATATTTATGATCTTGATGACCAGCACATGTTGCTGGTGGCGAGTGACCGCCTGTCGGCTTTTGATGTCATTCTGCCCACCCCCATCAAGGACAAGGGCGCGGTGCTGACCCAGATCGCCAATTTCTGGTTCGACAAGTTGCAGCATGTGGTGCGTAACCACCTGACTGGCATTGATCCTGATACCGTAGTGAGTGATCCTGCCGAAAAGGCGCAGCTGGGCCCACGCGCGCTGGTAGTGAAAAAGCTCAAACCGTTGCCGATTGAAGCTATCGTACGTGGTTACCTGGCGGGTTCTGGCTGGAAGGAATACAAGGCCAGCCAAAGCGTGTGCGGCATTCCGCTGCCTGCAGGTTTGCAAGAAGCCTCGCAGTTGCCCGAGCCGCTGTTTACACCTTCCAGCAAGGCTGAAGTAGGCGACCATGACGAAAACATTACGCTGGAAAAGTGCGCACAATTGCTAGGCCAGGAACTGGCGGACAAAGTAGCCAAGGTCAGCGTGCAGTTGTACAAGGAAGCCGCCGCCTATGCCTTGAGCCGTGGCATTATCATTGCCGACACCAAGTTTGAATTTGGTTTGGACGAGGCGGGCGAGCTTTATCTGATAGACGAAGTGCTGACCCCGGATTCCTCACGCTTCTGGCCGCAGGATCAATACCAGTTGGGCAGCAACCCACCCAGCTTTGACAAACAATACGTGCGCGACTGGCTGGAATCCACAGGCTGGAACAAAACAGCGCCCGGCCCGGCCTTGCCAGACGATGTGGCGGCCAAGACTGGCGAGAAATATCGTGAGGCATTTGAGCGCCTCACTGGCAGGCCTTTCTCCTGAAACAAACACTCAAAGCGCTAGGCCAGCGGCTTAAATCCCTGGCCCAGCAACTCAAGCGCGAGCTGGCGGTGTACCGCCAGGTGTTGCGCCATCCGCAGACACCATGGCTAGCCAAGGTGTTTCTGGGCCTGGCGGTAGGCTATTTGCTTATGCCGTTTGACCTGATACCAGATTTTATTCCGGTGCTGGGGCAGTTAGATGACCTGGTCATTGTGCCGCTGCTGTTTTATCTGGGGCTGCGCTGTGTGCCCGAGCATATCGTGCAGCAATGCCGCCAAGAAGTTGCACAGGCTAGTGCGGCAGGCAATTGAAGCCATAGTCAGGATAGTCAGGCTGCGCTAAAATCCCTGCGATTTCATGCGTCCCCACGCGTGTTTAACGATTTCGCTGCAATATTTTTTTAAACTATAGAACCAGATTAAGGATCACGCGATGTCCCTCTGTAATGTGCCGGCAGGCAAAGATATCCCTAACGATTTTAACGTCATCATCGAAATCTCGATGCGCGGAGAACCCATCAAGTTTGAAGTGGACAAGGATAGCGGCGCGGTGTTTGTTGATCGCTTTATGGGTACTTCCATGCATTACCCATGTAACTATGGTTACATCCCGCAAACCCTGTCTGAAGATGGTGACCCGGTTGATGTGCTGGTCATCACCCCTATCCCACTGCAACCCGGTGTAGTGATTCGTTGCCGTGCAATTGGCGTGCTGACCATGGAAGATGATGGTGGTGTGGATGCCAAAGTATTGGCCGTGCCTGTGGACAAAATTTGCCCACAATACAAGGACATCAAGAGCTACAAGGATATCCCTGAGTTCCAGCTGGCACCCATTGCGCACTTCTTCGAGCACTACAAGGATCTGGAAAAGGGCAAGTGGGTCAAGGTTGGTGAGTGGAAGGATGCAGACGCTGCCAAGCAAGAGATCGTTGCTGGCGTGGAGCGCCACGGCAAGGAATAATCATTCCAGGCTGGCGGTATTGAAGTAATAACAAAGAGGAGCGGTTGCTCCTCTTTTGCTTTTAGTAAAGCTTGAGTCTTATCTTTGTGCAGCTATTCGCCAACCTGCAACAGCAAGCCTTTGCGTCTGGCGATATGGAAATAGCCTAAAAAGATGGCAATGCCGCCCGACAGGTAAATCACATTCAGCCCCGCCGCCCATAGCATGTGCTCGGCGATGAATCTATGTTCGGTCAATAGTGCGCGCATGCCTTCAAACACATGGCTGGCAGGCAAGGCCCAGGCGATAGGTTGTAGCCAAGTGGGCAGCACGGCCACCGGGTAGAAAATCGCACATAGCGGCTGTATGGCAAATACGCTGACCCAGGCCACACTCTCCGCCCCCATGCCATAGCGCAGCACAATGCCAGAGACAATCAGCCCTATGGCCCACCCCATGATGATGAGGTTGAGGAAGAAGGCAATCAGCGGCAGACCAATATCGTAGATGTTGTAATGGAACAACGGAATGGCAATCAGCGTGGCGCCACCTATGCCTATCAGCGTGCGCAGCAAGCTCATGAACAACAGTGAAGCCACCATTTCATAAGGCCGCAATGGGCTAACAAAGAGATGGCCCAGATTGCGCGACCACATCTCTTCCATGAATACCAAGGCTATGCCCATCTGGCCGCGGAACAGCACATCCCATAGCAATACTGCGGACAACAGAATGCCGCTGGCCTGGGCAATATAGCTGCTGTTGTTTTGCAGAAACAGGGTGATAAATCCCCACAACACCATCTGCACCGTAGGCCAGTAGACCATTTCCAGCACGCGCGGCCAGGATGAGCGCATCAGGTAAAGATGACGCAATGCCACGCCGCCGATGCGGCGCAAAGAGAAAGCAACATCCTGGCTCATGCTTGCTCCTGGTTATGACTATTATGGCGGGCGATATCGATAAACACCTCTTCCAGGCTACTGCGGCCATAGGCGCTGATCAGGGCTGCGGGTGTGCCAGTGTGCACCACTTGTCCCTGGCGCATCATGATGACATCGCTAGCCATGCGTTCCACTTCCGACATATTGTGTGAGGCCAGCAGTATGCTGGCGCCTGTCCTGGCCTGATACTGCTCCAGATAGCTGCGTATAGAGTCCGCCGTATCCGGGTCCAGCGAGGCTGTGGGTTCATCCATCAACAACAGCTCGGGTTCATTGAGCAAGGCCTTGGCGAGTGAGACTCGGGTTTTCTGCCCTGCGGACAATTGCCCATATTTGCGATCCAGTAGCGACGAGAGATTAAGCGCATCAGCCAGTTCTTCTATGCGCTGCCTGAGTTTGGGCAGACGGTACAGGTGACCATAAACTGTGAGGTTCTGGCGTATGGTCAGACGCTGCGGCAGATCCACATAGGGGGAAGAAAAATTCATGCGGTGCAGCAATCGATAGCGGTGCTGTAGCATGTCCTCACCCAGAATGCGTATCTGTCCCTGGCTGGGCACCAGCAAGCCCAGCAGCATAGCAATAGTCGTGGTTTTGCCCGCGCCATTGCCACCCAGCAAGGCCGTGGTGACGCCGCGTCTGGCGCGAAAGCTCAGGTTATTGACCGCTTGCACCTGATCAAAATATTTATACAGGCCGCTAACCTCAATGACGAAATCCCCGCTCATATCAGGCTCCATAGCATCTTCAAGCCAACGATGTAGAGCAGCAGCGCAAACAATCTTTTCAATACGGGCACTGGCAAGCTATGCGCCAACTTTGCCCCTAGCGGCGCTGTGAGCATGCTGGCTATGGCGATGCCCGCCAGGGCTGGCAAGTAAAGATAGCCCACGCTATAAGGGGGTAGGTTGCCCACCGCGAGGCCTGTGATGATAAAACCTGCTGTGCCCGCGATGGCAATAGGCAGGCCAACCGCAGCGGAAGTGCCTATGGCATAGCGCGCATTGAAGTTGCAATAGATGAGGAAAGGCACAGTCACCGAGCCACCGCCTATGCCGACCAAGCTTGAAATTACGCCGATAAAACCGCCCATCAAGGCGATACCTGTCTTACCCGGAAGTTGCCTGTGCGCGGCAGGGGTGAAATTCATGATCATCTGCGTGGCAATTAGCAACACAAACACGGCGAAGATGCTCTTGAGTAAGAATGTATTCATCTGGCCTGCCAGCACCGCGCCCAGCAAGGTGCCTATGATGATGCCGGGTGCAATCTGGCGTACCACCTGCCAATTAACATTTTGTTTGGCGTGATGGGCGCGGGCCGAGGAAATAGACGTCAGGATAATAGTGGCCAGCGAAGTACCCAGCGCCATGTGCATGATGTGATGCTGGGGAAAACTCAGGCTGGAAAAAATAAACACCAGGATGGGCACAATCACCGTGCCACCACCTACGCCCAGCAGGCCGGAGAGAACGCCAGAAACCGCCCCTGCGGCAAAATACAATACAAATTCCATCATGGTTTAAAGCAGCATCCTCTTGGTTAAGTGCGGGTGTTTGTTGATGTGCTGGCTGAGAGCAAACCGCCTGCTCATTGGCTGCGCGGCGCTAAGTTTTTAGCGGCGCGAAGATAGCCGGGCAATGGCATCACCCAAGGCCGAGCCATGCAATTCAGCCGCGAGTTTTTCCAGGCTGGCGGCGGCCGCAGGGCTGAGCGTGCGTGGCGGTTTGGCTGGCTTGTTGTGGGTAGATTTGACTTGCACTTCCACCCGAATTGAAGTAACTTCAAGCCCTTGTTTTTGCAGCCCAAGTATCAAGCTTGGCAGCATCATTTTGATTTTGGCAGCCACGGCGCCGTTGTCGGCATAGACCGTCAAGCGCTTGTGCGTAATGCTCCCGGCCTGGGTATAGGGTTTGAGCGCAGCGGGTACGATAGCATTCCATTTTTGCTGTGAAAGCGTCAGTTTTTCCGCCTGCACAGACAGTGCGGCAAGTTCGGCGTTTCCAGTAAATAAAGCACTAATCCGCAACATGCCGGCATTTCTCCCAAAGGTAAGCTAGAAGGGAAGCTATGAACATAATTTTGGTATCCAGCAGCAGTGCCAAGACAAGAAGTGTGTCACTCAAGCTGGTGCTGTTGGTATTTGGGCTGGCCAGTCTGTTGCCCGTGGCCTTAGTCTGCGCACTTATTTTGCCACAGGCGCAACATGAGCACCAAGGAGTAATCAAGCGACTGCCCACGACGTTCAATCTGGTATTCGCCAGTGAGCAGGCGCATATCGACGCCCTGGCGCAGCAACTGGGCGAGGTTGAGGCCAAGCTGGTGCGCCTGGATGCATTGGGCAGCAGATTGTCTACCCTGGCTGGCGTTAATGAAGGTGAAGTAGATGCCTTGCCACCCGGGCGCGGCGGGCCGGAAATCAGCGCGCGCAAGATGTCCGAGAGCGAGTTGAAACAAAAACTGGATGAGCTGACGCAATCCATCGATGTGCGCAGTGACAAGCTCAGTCTGCTGGAGGCCCTGATGCTACAGCATAGGTTGCAAGCCAGCACCCTGCCGAGTGCCATGCCTACCGATGTGGCTTATAACTCCTCCAGCTATGGTTGGCGGGTTGATCCTTTTTCCGGACAGATGGCGTTTCATGAAGGCCTGGATTTTGTGGCAGAGACTGGCACGCCTGTGTATGCTTCTGCCGGCGGTATCGTAACGGCTGCAGAGCAGACTGCCGACTATGGTAGAATCGTCAAGATTGACCATGGGGCGGGGATTGAAACCCGTTATGCCCATGCCTCCGAGTTGCTGGTGAAAGCCGGGGATAGGGTGGAACGTGGTCAACTGATTGCCCGAGTAGGCAGTAGCGGTCGCTCTACCGGGGCGCATCTGCATTTTGAGGTGCGCTTGAATGGTGCAGCGCTTGATCCGCGCAAGTACCTGCTAAGTTTGAAATGAGTTGTTGAATTTGCTGTATTGAAATTGATGTCCTTGAACCTAATCTATAGTCCAAGCTAACCTAAGAGGTTTCCGTGTAGTCGGAAAATTGGTGTCACTTCATGTTATCCGCGTTGTTCAAAAAAATCTTCGGTAGCCGTAATGACCGGCTGGTAAAACAATACGCACAGAACGTCCGTGCCATCAATGCGCTGGAACCCAGTATGCAGGCCTTGAGCGATGCCGAGCTGCAAGCCAAGACTGAGGAGTTCAAGCAGCGTTACCAAAAGGGTGAAACACTGGAGCAGTTGTTGCCGGAAGCTTTTGCCGTTGTGCGTGAAGGTGGCCGCCGTGTGCTGAACATGCGCCATTTTGATGTGCAGCTGATAGGCGGCATGGTGCTGAATGCGGGCAAGATTTCTGAAATGCGTACCGGGGAAGGTAAAACCTTGGTCGCAACATTGCCAGCCTACCTTAATGCGCTGACTGGCAAGGGTGTACACGTGGTGACGGTCAATGATTACCTCGCCAAACGTGATGCGGAATGGATGTCGCGCCTTTACAACTTCCTGGGTTTGAGCGTGGGTATCAACCTCTCGCAACTGCCGCACGACGATAAGCAAAAAGCTTACGCTGCCGATATCACCTACGGCACCAATAACGAATTCGGTTTCGATTACCTACGCGACAACATGGTCTTCACCTCTGAAGAACGTGTGCAACGCGGCCTGAACTACGCTCTAGTCGATGAAGTGGATTCCATTCTTATCGATGAGGCACGTACCCCGCTGATCATTTCCGGCCAAGCCGATGACAGCGTTGACCTCTATAAACAGATGAATGGCATTGCCGCCAAGCTGGTACGCCAAGAGGCGGAAGATGGCGAAGGCGATTTCTGGGTAGATGAGAAATCCCATCAGGTACTGCTTTCCGAGCAAGGCCATGAGCACGCAGAAGCGCTGTTGGCAGAAGCAGGTCTGCTGAGCGAAGGCAGCAGCCTTTATGATGCAGCCAATATCAGCCTGGTGCACCATATGTACGCCTCGCTGCGTGCGCAATCCCTGTATCACCGCGATCAGCACTATGTGGTGCGCGATGACGAAATTGTCATTGTTGATGAATTCACTGGCCGTATGATGGCAGGCCGCCGCTGGTCTGATGGTCTGCATCAGGCGGTGGAAGCCAAGGAAGGCGTGGCCATCCAGAAGGAGAACCAGACCCTGGCCTCCATCACCTTCCAGAACTACTTCCGCATGTACGGCAAGCTTTCCGGCATGACCGGTACTGCCGATACCGAAGCTTTTGAGTTCAGCCAGATTTATGGCCTGGAAACCGTAGTGATTCCGCCACACCGCGTGTTGCAACGTAAAGACCAGATGGACAAGGTCTACCGCACCTCCAAGGAAAAATACAATGCGGTGATTGAAGACATCAAGGAATGCCAGAAGCGCGGTCAACCCGTCCTGGTCGGCACTACCTCGATTGAAAACTCGGAATTGATTTCCAAGTTGCTGAGCGAAGCCAAGCTTGAGCACCAGGTGTTGAACGCCAAGCAGCACGAGCGCGAAGCTCATATCATTGTGCAGGCGGGCCGTCCTGGCGTGATTACCATCGCCACCAATATGGCGGGTCGTGGTACCGACATCGTGCTGGGCGGTAACCCAGAGCCAGAAATCACCGCTGTGGAACAAGATGAAACCTTGTCTGAAAGCGACAAGGCCGAGAAAATCGCCAAGCTCAAGGCGGAGTGGCAAGTGCAGCATGATGCCGTGCTGGCTGCAGGTGGCTTGCACATCATAGGTACCGAGCGCCATGAATCACGCCGTGTCGATAACCAGTTACGTGGTCGTTCCGGCCGTCAGGGTGACCCTGGCTCCAGCCGCTTCTACCTCTCGCTGGAAGATCAGCTGCTGCGCATCTTTGCCTCTGACCGCGTTTCCGCGATCATGGAACGTCTGAAAATGCCTGAGGGCGAAGCCATTGAGCATCCCTGGGTCACGCGCGCGATTGAAAACGCCCAGCGCAAGGTGGAAGGCCGCAACTTCGATATCCGCAAGCAATTGCTTGAGTATGACGATGTGTCCAATGACCAGCGCAAGGTGATTTACCAGCAGCGTAATGAATTACTGGAAGCCGCCGACGTGGGTGAAACCATCGCCGTAATGCGCAGCGATGTGATTCATGACGTGGTGGCTACGTATATTCCCCCAGAAAGTCTGGAAGAGCAGTGGGATATTCCCGGTCTGGAAAAAGCCTTGCAGGCCGATGTAGGCTTGGAAATTCCTTTGCAGAAAATGCTGGCAGATAACCCCAACCTGCACGAAGAAACCCTGCGCGAGCATATTCTGGATGCCGCCAGCAGCGCTTATCAAGCCAAGGAAGCGCAGGCATCAGCCAGCGTCATGCGCCAGTTTGAGCGTGCCGTCATGCTGCAAAGCCTGGATAACCATTGGCGTGAACACCTGGCTGCGCTGGATCATCTGCGCCAGGGCATACATCTGCGTTCTTATGCCCAGAAAAACCCCAAGCAGGAATACAAGCGTGAAGCTTTTGCCCTGTTCTCCAGCCTGCTGGAAACCGTCAAGCGTGAAGTGACCCAGGTCACCATGCTGGTCAAGGTGCAGAGCGAGGCGGATGTTGAAGCCGTGGAAAAGCCCGCTGAGCTGGAAAATATTCAATATCAGCATGCTGATTACGATGAGGCACTTGCCAATACCGACGCAGATGCCGAAGCCCCTCAAGGTGTACTGCCATTCGAGCGTGACGGCATCAAGATTGGTCGCAATGACGCTTGCCCTTGCGGTTCTGGCAAGAAGTACAAGCAGTGCCATGGCAAACTGAGCTAATGCAAACCCAGCTGATGCAGCGCGACGAGCCTGTTGCCTCGCCCTGTGTTGGCTTGTGCGCGCTGGATGATCAGCGGCAATATTGCTTGGGATGTCAGCGCCATCTGGATGAAATTCGGGCCTGGCGCAGCATGAGTGAAAATGAGAAGTTAGAGGTTTTGCAAGCCATCACTGATCGCAAACGCGGGGGTGAAGCCAAGTCCGCAGGATAAAAAAACGCCGCTCCGGCGTTTTTTTTATGCTTTGAAGCTCTACAGCTCAGGGAATCTATGTCCAGCCAGCAAGTGGTGGTCTTGCCCTCTGTTCCCGCTAGCGAGAGCTTTTGTTGCGCCCTGATGGGAGTGACTCGCGCAATAGAGCTTGTTCCAGAAGGCTCAGCAACTCTCTCACTCTAGCCCCGATGCCATATTATTTGAGCGGATTGAGTTCTCACTATGGCTAACCATCATTGTGGGCAAAGCAACCTCTTCGTGGAGGCTTAGACCCGCAAAGACCAGCAGTTTTTTTGTCGCATCCCGTACCGCTCACATCAAGTCCACACCTCAACATCGCCGCAAATTGCACTCATAACAAGTCACCATAATAAGCAAATTAAAAGCAAATATATTTGTCAATAAGGCCCAATAAAAAGTAAAATCCTCCCAGTAATCCTCTAGTGACAAACCTCTAAAGCCCGCCAGCACGCCCTCACAAGCTGGCGGGTTTGTTTATGTGTCACCACTGCACACGCAATTGAAATTGGCCCTTGTAATCTCGGGCCAAACTACTGGGAGCCTCACATGAAACGCCTAAGCATCGCCCGCAAGTTTTATCCACGCCTGCGCTACATCCGCATCAACATCTCCAAACTGCTGGCCACGCTATTGCAGCTTAGCGTTATGCAAATCACTAGCTTGCACGCACTACCACTGACGGCGGTGGGTCTCGCGGCGGTCGGTCTGACGGGCTGGGCGGGCATGGCACAGGCAGAGACCAGCTCCAGTGGCGATGTGGTGAAAGCGGGGAGTGTGGAGACGGTCAATGCAGGCGGCATCGTTATCAGTTCACAGCTCTCAGGTACGCTACAAAACGTGATGAGTGGCGGCATTGCCAGCAATGTACAAATTATCAGAGGAAATCAATCAGTTTTCAGCGGCGGTAAAGCCCTTAATACCATTGTCAATGCTACAGGACAGCAAAACATTCAAGATGGTGGGCTGGCTGACAATACGGTGCTTTCCGCCAATGGCACAGGCACTGCATATCAATATGTCAGCCAGGGTGGTGTGGCTAGCCGCACCAGCATACAGATGCAGGGCATACAAGGTGTTATGCCTGGAGGGGTGGCCTATAGCGCCGCTATCAGTAGCGGCGGCAGGCAAAATGTCCAGAATGGGGGTAATGCCAGCGCTACTGTGGTGAGTAGCGGGGGTAGCCAGCATATATACGACGGCGGCCTCGCCAACAGCACTGTGGTTTCCAGCGGTGGTGAGCAGCATGTCAGTGATGGTGGTAGCGCAAGCAACACCACCCTCAGCAACGGTGCGCAGCAAATCATCAGTGGTGGCGGCAGTGCTACCAGCACTCAAGTGCTGAATGGTGGTGTGCAAACCGTCTCTGGCATAGAGGGGCCAGATCGAAGCAGGGCTTACGATACGCAAATATTCAGTGGCGGTACGCAAAACCTTGCAGGCGGGGGAGCGGCATACAGGACCCAGATATCCAGCGGTGGGCAGCAAAACGTCACACTAGCCGAGGCACAGAACACGACTATTTACAATGGCGGTGTCCAAACTCTCAATGGACGAGGACTAGCCACCACCACCCTCATATCCTCAGGCGGCCAACAGCATGTGGAAAGCCGAGGGTTTGCAAATACAGGCACCATCTATAACGGTGGTGAACAACATATCAGCAACGGTGGTAGTGCATACGAAATCACCATTTCTAGCGGCGGCGTGCAATACATCAGCAGCGGTGGCTTGGCGCACAAGACTACCTACATCCTCAGCGGCGGCCAGCAAAACATCAGTAGCGGCGGTAGTGCCTTATTCTCCCTCATTTCCAGCGGTGGTCAGGTTCATATCTACAACGGCGGAATGGAAGCTGATGCCAGCTACGTGGGCGGTGAGCAACACCTGCATAGCGGCGCTACCATCAGCAACACCAGCTTCAATGGTGGTGCGCAACATATCAGCAGTGGTGCCAGCGCTCTCAACGCCAGCTTCAACAGTGGTGCGCAACAAAACATCAGCAACGGCGGCACTGCTATTAGCACCGTCTTTAATAGCGACACCCAGCAAATCGTCAACAATGGCGGCTATGCCAGCAGCAGCACCCTCAATAGCGGTGCGCAGCAAACCATCAATAGCGGCGGTGTTGCCGTCGATACCCTCATCAACAGCGGTGCGCAGCAGAACATCAACAGTGGTGCTGAAGCTAGCTACACCACCGTCAGCGGGGGTAAGCAACTAGTGAGCGCTGGTGGCCTGGCCATGAGTGCCCAACTGCTCAGTGGCGCTGTGCAAATCACCTACAGTGGCGGCCAGGTTTCTGGCGTAACCATTAGTAAAGGCGGTCTACAGCACATCAGCAATGGCGGCATAGCTACTGACACCTGGGTAGTCAGTGAGGGTGTGCAAAACGTCAGCAGCGGTGCTGTGGCCTCGCGTACCACCGTCAGTAACGGCGGCCAACAACAGATTAGCAATGGCGGCATGGCAACCAGCACCAAACTTGCGAATGGTGCGGTACAAAATGTTTACAGTGGCGGCCAAGTAAGCGCCACCACCTTTGACGGCGGCCGCCAGAACATCCTGGCAGGCGCTACCGTGACTGGCGTGGTGGTGGATACCAACGGTCAACAGCACGTCAGCAATGGCGGCCAAGCCACCAGCACCACCCTCAGTGGCGGTGGTCAACAGCAGGTGAGCGCGGGCGCTGTGGTAACAAGCACCCAGATAGCCAATGGAGGCGTACAAAACATCAACATTGCAGGGGTAGCCTCTGGCACCACCGTCAGCAGTGGCGGCGTGCAAGTATGGTTCAGCCCCAGCCCTTACGCCCATATAGGCCGTAATAACGGCCAAGGTAGCGTCAGAGACTCAGCCTATGAACAAAAAGGCGGTGGTATCGCCTTTGGTATAGACAAAGCCATC